>Ga0265338_10011797_pt1 | contig 10044 bp, 5 predicted proteins | sample 42126metaG_FD_193579 | JGI IMG/M metagenome (GOLD analysis project Ga0265338, IMG submission 193579) | Rhizosphere microbial communities from Carex aquatilis grown in University of Washington, Seatle, WA, United States - 4-21-26 metaG | ecosystem: Host-associated > Plants > Roots > Rhizosphere >... | reverse complement strand
GTTGCGTAAAGAGGAATTCCATCTTCACGCGCTCCGGAGATTATTTCACGGGGTAGTGTTGTTTGGAGTTTCGCATTTACGCGGTTCCGGGCCGCCTTAAGGCGGAACTCCGAGCTGATTCAGGACACTACCGCTCCCGGCTTGAAATTGCTTTTCCCATCCCGTCTGTCCAAACTCTGCAAAATCGGTAAAGTCTTTACCAAGGTTTGGTAAGTAACGCGCCGGAAAACAGCGAAGTTACTGTCGGGCGAGTTTTATGCTTGAAACACTTTTATATCCAAAGGCCGTAGCCGTGATTGGCGTATCCCGCAATCCGGAGAAGGTCGGTCACGCGGTGCTGGCCAACCTCGTGAACGGCGGCTTCACCGGAACCATTATTCCGGTCAATCCCGGCACCGAAGAAATCCTCGGACTCAAATGTTACAAATCGCTGGACGAATATAAAAAACCGATCGACCTCGGCATCATCGTGGTGGCAGGCAAATTCGTGAAGGCGTCGTTGCAAAGCTGCCTTGACGCTGGAGCAAAGTCCATCATTGTCATTACCGCCGGCTTCAAGGAAGTCAGCGCGGCGGGAGCCCAGGCCGAACTCGAACTGGTGGAAATGTGCCGGGCGCATGGCGCGCGCATGGTCGGGCCGAACTGCCTGGGTGTGCTGAACACGGACCACCACATGAACGCGACGTTCGCGCCGTCGGTGCCGCCGCCCGGAAAAATCTCGGTCATCTCCCAATCCGGCGCCCTCTGCGTGGCCATCCTTGACTGGGCCGCCGACCAGAAACTCGGCCTGGGCAAAGTCATCAGCTTCGGCAACAAAGCCGATCTCAACGAGGTGGATTTCATCCAGGCGCTCGCCGAAGACAAGGCCACGAACGTCATCGCGGGTTATCTGGAAAGCATCAAGGAAGGCGACAAATTTTTGCGCGTCGCGGAACAGGCGGCTGCCATCAAACCGGTCGTCATTTTGAAGGTGGGCATTACGCAGGCGGGCGCGAAAGCGGCCTCGTCGCACACGGGCAGCCTGGCCGGCGCCGACATCGCTTACGGCGCGGCCTTCAAACGCGCGGGCGTCATTCGCGCCGAGAATTTTGAGGCGCTGTTCGATTATGCCGCCGCGTTCGCCATGCAGCCGCTCCCGAAGGGCGAGCGGGTGGCCATTATCACCAATGCCGGCGGGCCAGGCATCATGGCCGCCGACGCCGCCGAGGGGTTGGGCTTGAAGATGGTTTCACCCAGCCCGGCCAGTGATGCAAAACTCCGTGCTTTCCTGCCCGCTTCCGCCGCGTTCGGCAATCCCGTTGACGTCATCGGCGACGCGGACCCTGATCTTTACACCAAGGCGTTCGCGGTCATGCAGGAGGATGAAAAAATTGACGCGATTCTGGTGGTGGTGACACCGCAAAACATGACGCGCCCGCTGGAATTGGCGGAGAAACTCGCCGCGGCACACCGGGGACAAAAGCCGGTGCTCGCCGCGTTCATGGGCGGCACGGAAGTGGCCGCCGCCAAGGAAAAATTAATGGCGCTCGGCATCCCGAATTATCCGTCGCCCGACCGCGCCATCACCGCGTTGCGGGCGATGTGCGATTACGCAGCGTGGCGGCGCCGTCCGGCCCGAATCGTAACGCGGTTCCCGGTCAATCGCCGCCGCGTCGACCGCATCATTCACATGCAAATGCGCAGCGGCGTGGCGCAAATCGGCGAAGTCGAGGCGAAGGAAATTTTGCGGGCGTATGACTTCAACGTTCTCGGCGGTCAGATTGCCCGGACCAGCGATGAAGCGGTGGAAATCGCCGAGCGCCTGAGCTATCCCGTGGTTTTGAAAATTTCGTCGCCGGACATCATTCACAAATCCGATTTCGGCGGCGTGCGCATCAACCTGGCCAACGCGGAGCAGGTGCGCGACGCGTTCGACCTGATGATGCTGCGCATCCAGAAGCGCGCGCCCAATGCACACCTGCGCGGCGCTTACGTCGAGAAGATGGGCCAGCGCGGGCGTGAGGTGATTCTGGGCATGACGCGCGATCCGCAGTTCGGGCCGATGTTGATGTTCGGTCTGGGCGGCATTTTCGTCGAAGTGATGAAGGACGTGACCTTCCATCTTGCGCCCATTACGGCGGAGGAAGCGATGCAGATGTTGAAAGGCACGCGTTCCTACGCGCTGCTGCAGGGCGCGCGCGGCCAGGCGCCCGTGGATTTGGAAACCCTTGCGGGCGCGTTGCAACGCATCAGCCAGCTGGCCACGGACTATCCGGAAATCATGGAACTGGACATCAATCCCCTGATTGTCGGCCCGGTCGGCGTGCAGGCGTATGTAGCGGATGCGCGCATGACTCTTTCAAACGTCGTTCCCGCCGAAAGGAACCATGAGTAAACCGATTTCATACGATCCCAACTGGCAGGAAATCTACCAGCCGCAAATCCTGACCGCGGCGGAAGCGGTCAAAAAAATCCGGCCCGGCCAGCGCATTTTCATCGGCACGGGCGTGGGTGAACCGCTGGTACTGGTCAGCGCGTTGACCAGGCGCGCGGTGGAATTGCCCGACACCGAGATTGTCCACCTGCTCACCTTCGGTACGGCGCCCTACGCCCACCGGGAAATGGCGCAGTATTTCCGTGTGAACAGTTTCTTTATTGCGGAAAATGTGCGCGACATCATCCAGGAAGGATTGGGCGATTACACACCGATTCATCTGTCCGACATCCCGCGTCTTTTCGATTCCGGCCAGCTTCCGTTGGACGTGGCCTTGATTCAGGTGACGCCGCCCGACAAGGACGGGATGTGCAGTTTGGGTGTGTCGGTGGACATCGTCAAAAGCGCCACGGCCAACGCGTCGCTGGTCATTGCCCAGGTTAATACCCGGATGCCGCGCACGCTGGGTGATTCCTTCATTCACGCCTACGACATTGATGTACTGGTGCCGAGCGATGAACCCATCCTTGAAGTCAAACCGCCGGACGTCACCGACACGACCAGGCAGATCGCCGAGAATCTTTCCGCCTTGATCGAGGACGGTTCCACCCTCGAAATCGGCCTGGGGCGCATTCCGCAAGCCCTGGTCAGTTTCCTTAAAGACAAAAAGGACCTCGGCGTGCACACCGAGATGATTTCCGACGACGTGATTGAACTGATCGAGGCCGGCGTCATCACCGGGGCGCGCAAGACTGTGGACCGCGGCAAGGTGGTGACCAGTTTCTGTCTGGGCACGCAGAAGCTTTATGATTTTGTTGATAACAACCCGATGTTCGCCTTCCACCCGACGGAATACGTGAACAGCCCTTTCATCATCCATCAGCAACACAAGATGGTAGCCATCAACACGGCCCTGGAAATCGATCTCACGGGCCAGGTATGCGCGGATTCACTGGGCGCGAAGTTCTTCTCCGGCGTGGGCGGCCAGGTGGATTTCAACCGTGGTGCGGCCAAAGCGCCCGGCGGCAAGGCGATCATCGCCCTGCCCTCGACTGCCCAGGGCGGGAGCGTCTCACGTATCGTCGTGCAACTCAGTCCCGGCGCCGGAGTCGTCACCACCCGGGCCGGCGTGTTTTATGTCGTCACCGAATATGGCGTGGCCTATCTGCACGGCAAGAGCGTGCAGGAACGCGCCTTGGCGCTCATCAGCATCGCGCACCCGAAATTCCGCGCTGACCTGCTTCGCGAGGCCATCGAGGCCAAATATCTCTCCGCCACCATGTCGGACAAGGAAGGAAAAATCCTCGTCGGCCCGAAGGAACTGCGCACCACCTACCTGCTCAACGACGGCACGCTGCTCAATTTCCGGCCGATTCATCCGACCGACGAGCCGCGGATGCGCGACCTGTTTTACAAACTGTCCGAGGCAACGATTTATTACCGTTTCATGAGCCATCAGAAACGGGTGTCACGGCATCAGATTCAGGATTTCGTTTACATTGACCACCGCAACGACGTGACCATCGTCGGCACGCTGCCCGAGGCTTCCGGGGAGGAAATCCTCGCGGTCGGCAGTTATTATCTCGACCAGAAAACGAACCTGGCGGAAGTGGCGTTCGTGGTGAGCGACAAGTGGCAGAACCACGGCATCGGGACGTTTCTGTTGAAGCATTTGATGCGGATTGCGCGGCGCAACGGCATTCGCGGGTTTACCGCCGAAGTGCTCACGGACAACAAGTCCATGCAGGCCGTCGTCAACAAATCCAATTGCAAGCTCGGCAACAAACTCAGCGGCAACGTTTACAGCTACGAGATGGATTTCGAGTAGAATTTGTTCAGATTCCACGCTCACCCTCACCTGAATCCTCTCCCCCGGGGAGAGGACTTTGGTAATCACGATTTCGGTAATTCGATTGACTGTCCGGCAAATGCAGTCGCACAACTTTTAAACCAAGCGGCAAACGATTCTCCCTCTCCTCGAAGGAGAGGGCCGGGGTGAGGTCGAGCGTTTCAACCAACCCTCCTTTACGGAATTCGAAAGACCTTTTCAGGCGCGCCTGAGTTCAGGTCATAAATTTTATAGCCTGGCCCACCCAAAAAAAATCAAACAATTAGCAAAAATGGTTGAGCTATATTGTTTTCCTGAGATTAGCTTATTAATGCAAACTCGGACGAAGCGAGCCGTTGGCAGTGTCGGTGCAAACCAAGTGGACCGGTTCCGTTCTCTGGAATTGGGTCGCCACCGCGAGACCGACGCTGGTGCGAGTGAATTCCGCCTGACGGGCGCGTCCTGAGTTTGCCGGCGGAGAGAAGTGCCCACCGCCGGGCGAAATGGCATCACAACTGGTCGCCGGAAGACGTTTCTCGCGAGAGGAAGAGTCCAGCGCCGGACAGGATGAGATGACCGTGATACGCGAACAGCCAATGGCCTCCCGCCAAGCAATAGAGCTCTTCAGGCGCTCTTGGGGAAGTCTCTATACCCGGGACCGGCATTCGGCTCGCACTTTCGGCTCCTCAAATTCTGTAGCGCGGCCGTCCCGGCTGCGGGTTTGCCGGACGTCTCGTCCGGCGTCGATCCCGGCGGCGGGACGCCGCCGGAACTCGCAGGCGAGGACGCCCGCGCTACGTCAGTTCGCTCCATGGCCCCGGGGCAGGTTCACCGCTGGAGGTTGCCCATGAGCAATCGCACCCTCGCCTTCCTGTACCCGCCTGAAATTGAAAGGCTGAAATACCCACCCGATTGCCCGTTCAAAACCCACCGCGTCGCGCTGACGCGCGAACGATTGAAATCATTCGGCCTACTCGGCGGCGAAGGGCGTGTCGAGGTTGCCTCGCGCCCGGCCTTGGCGAACGAGTTGCAATGGTTTCATTCGGCCCGTTACCTGGAGGAATTGCGGGGGGCCGCCGGCGGGGATTTGACGGTGGAGGGTTGGAAGATGGGTCTTGGCGGACCGGACACGCCAGTGTTCAAGAACATGTTCGAATGGGGCGCATGGGCCTGCGGCGCGGGACTGGCTGCCGCCGACCTGTTATTGCAGCGTAAGGCGGACGTCGCTTTCAATTTGCTGGGTGGTTTTCATCATGCCATGGCGGAGCGCGCTGCGGGGTTCTGCTACCTCAACGACGTGGTGCTGGCCTGCCTGAAACTCGCCGGGGCCGGCCGGCGGGTTTTGTATCTGGACGTGGACGCGCACCACGGCGACGGCGTGCAGTCGGCGTTTTACCGGCGCGACGACGTGCTGACCATTTCCCTGCATGAAACCGGCCGGACGCTCTTTCCGTGGGGCGGTTTTGAAAATGAAATTGGCGAAGGCTTGGGTTTGGGATTCAACGTCAACGTCCCATTACCGCCGCAAACCTATGATGAAGCCTTTTTGATGGCGTTCGACCGCGTGGTGTTGCCGCTGATGGAAGCCTATTCTCCCGATGTCATTGTCCTGGAGCTGGGGATGGACACGCTGGCGGGTGATCCGCTGACGCATCTGCGCATGACCAACAATTTCGTGGTGGAAATCCTGGAACCCCTGCTGCAATTCAACCGTCCCCTGCTGGTGGCGGGTGGCGGCGGATATCACGTTGAGAACACCGTTCGCGGCTGGGCACTGGCCTGGCGCACGTGTTGCGGCGAGGACGCGGAGGATTTTGGGATGGGCATGGGCGGCGTCATGCTGGCCAACACGGAATGGGCGGGCGGTTTGCGGGACCGGGCCCTGGCGGTGACGGCGGAACAGCGCCGGGCCGTTGAACCGGAATTGCACGCCACCATTAAAAACGTCATCAACCAGCTCTTTCAATTTCACGGGCTTCGTACCGATCCCAAGCGGACGGTGTCGGCGTCCAGCCGGTTCCTCCCCACCGACGAACACACCAAACCAAATCGAACCACATTATGACAACACTAGCTCAACCTGTTCCCCAACCCATCTCGACCAGTTCCCTCATGCAGGAAGGCCGGACGTTTCCGCCCAGCCGGGAAGTCGTCCAGCGCGCCCACCTCAACGCCGCGCAATACCAGAAAATGTACGAGCGTTCGATCAAGGACCCGGATGGATTCTGGCTCGAACAGGCCGCCACGCTCGAATGGTCCAAACCGCCGACCAAGGGCCGCAAATATGTCTGGAACACCGCCGCGAAAATAGTCGAACACACCTGGTTCGAGGACGGCCAGCTCAACGTGACGGTGAACTGTCTCGACCGTCATCTGAAAACCAGGACGCGCGACAAAACCGCCATCATCTGGCAGGGCGAACCGGAGGACGACGTCCGGACGTTCACCTACGCGCAGTTGCATGAGGAAGTCTGCAAATTCGCCAACGTGCTGAAATCGTTCGGTCTCAAAAAAGGCGACCGTGTTTCCATCTATCTGCCGATGATTCCCGAATTGCCCGTCGCGATGCTCGCCTGCGCGCGATTGGGCATCATTCATTCGGTTGTCTTTGGCGGATTCAGCGCCGAAGCGCTGGCCGGGCGCATCAACGATGCCACCTGCCGCCTGCTCATCACCTCGAACGTTTCCCTGCGTTCCGGTAAAAGCATTCCGCTCAAGGGCATCGCCGACGAGGCGCTGAAGCAGACGAAGAGCATCAAAAAAGTCATCGTCGTCAAACGCAACGAACAGCCGTGCAACATGACGCCGGACCGCGACGCCTGGTATCACGATCTGATGGCCAAGGCGAACGCCGACTGCCCGCCGGCAGTCAACAACGCCGAGGACCCGCTGTTCATTCTTTACACCTCCGGTTCCACCGGCAAACCCAAGGGCGTCGTCCATTCCACCGCCGGCTACCTCCTGCAAACCGCGCTCACGCACAAATACATTTTTGACGTTCACGACGACGACATCTTCTGGTGCACCGCCGACATCGGCTGGGTCACCGGCCACAGCTACATTTGTTACGGCCCGCTTTGTAATGGCGCGACCAGTCTCATGTTCGAAGGCGTGCCGACGTTTCCGGACGCCGGGCGCTTCTGGAAAATCGTTGAAAAATTCAAAATCACCGTTTTTTACACCGCGCCGACCGCCATCCGCTCGCTCATCCGGCTCGGCGAAGAATGGCCGAACAAATATGACATGAGCACGCTCCGTACGCTCGGTTCCGTTGGCGAGCCCATCAACCCGGAGGCATGGATGTGGTATCACCGTGTCATCGGCAAGGAACGCTGCCCCATCGTGGACACCTGGTGGCAGACGGAGACCGGCGGCATTCTCATCACGCCGTTGCCCGGCGCGCACACGCTCAAACCCGGGAGCGCGAACCGGCCGTTCTTCGGCGTTGAACCGGTCGTCCTGCGCGACGACGGCAAGCCGTGCGGCCTGAATGAAGGCGGCAAGCTTTGCATCACCAAACCCTGGCCGGGCATGTTGCGCACCACCTGGGGTGATCACAGCCGGTTCATCGAAACCTATTTCACCATGTATCCCAACATCTATTTCACCGGCGACGGCTGCCGCATTGACGAGGACGGCGACTATTGGTTGATGGGCCGCATTGATGACGTCGTCAATGTCTCCGGTCACCGCATCGGCACCGCCGAGGTCGAGAGCGCCCTGGTGAGCCATCCGAAAGTGGCCGAGGCCGCCGTGGCGCCGATGCCGCACGATATCAAAGGTCAGGGCCTTTATGCCTTCGTGACGCTCAAGGACGGCGTGCCGGAAAGTGACGAACTCAAAAAGGAATTAAGCAATCACGTCCGCAAGGAAATCGGGCCGATTGCCGTGCCGGACAAAATCCAATTCGCGCCCGGCCTGCCCAAGACGCGTTCGGGCAAAATCATGCGCCGCATCCTGCGCAAGATTGCCGAGAACGCCGCCGACCAAATTGGCGACACCTCGACGCTGGCCGATCCGCACGTCGTGGAACTTCTGGTGAAAGGGAAACAGTAAAATCAGAACGCGCTGCCGGGGCAGGTGTCCCGGCAGTCACCACCTGAATCCAACCGATTCCACCGATGCTTCCCAATGCGTTCATAGGCAAACCGCATCCGCCCACCGACGCTGAATTGGCTGCCGCGCTGGGTCCGGCCAAGGCGCTTTGGGACCGGTTGCTGGCCAACCTGGCGGGTGAACACAAGCTGACTGTCCAGGAATGGAATTCCTATTCGCCCAAAGCCGGCTGGTCGCTGCGGCTCAAGAGCAAGGGACGCAACATTGTTTATCTCGGCCCATGCCGGGGCGCGTTTCGCACGGCGTTCATCCTGGGTGACAAGGCGGTGGCGGCGGCGCGCCAGAGTGATCTTCCTCAAAGCATGATTAAAATCATCAACGAAGCCAAACGTTACCCCGAGGGAACCGCCGTCCGGATTGAAATCATGAAGGCCAAAGACATCGAGACCGTGACCAAACTCGCGGGAATCAAGCTCGCCCATTAAATGCGCCAAGGACGAATTATGACTGACCAGCCCGGAATTTTCACCACCGCCACAACCAACCGTTGCCGGTTCAGCCTGTTCGCCATTGCCTTGCTGGCCGGTCCCGCGATGGCGGCGAACACCAACCTGACCTGGAAGGCCGAACTCACGTTAAAGGAAACCTACGACGACAACGTTTATATTCAGGACAACGCACCCAATCCCGCCTATGTCTCGGCGGCGGTAGCGGCAGGGTTTCGTCCCGTGCAGGCCAACAAAGGTTCGTTCTTGACCACGCTCACGCCAAAGGTCGGCCTCGATTACAAACCCGCTGCCGCCTTCAACGTGTCCGCCGCCTACTCGCCGGAGATCGCGCTCTACACCTCGACGGAGGATGAGGATTACATCACCCATCGCGGCACGCTCAATTTCAACGGCGCGGTTGAAAACACCTCCTGGGAATTGCTGAATACCGCGAGTTACATCGAAGGCAGCAAGGAAGGGCCGACCTTCGCCCGCCCGGATGACATCCCCGCCATCGGTGGCATTCCGCTGCGCGACCGTCGCGCCGCCTTCATCTTCCGCAACAGTTTCCGGCTGACCCAGACGGTTGGGGACTGGTTTTTCCGCCCGGTCGCATCGGCCTACATCCACGATTTCCAGACCCAGCAGCACTTTCAATCGGATAAAACCCAGTTCAGTTACGAAAATTACGTGGACCGGCAGGACGTGAACGGAGGCTTGGACATCGGTTATGATGTCGGCAAAAAAACCTTTCTCGTCGCCGGTTATCGCTACGGCCGGCAGGACCAATACACGCTTCCCGGCGCCGGCGGCACAACGTTGCACAGCCCCTACGGCAATTACTATCACCGCATCCTCCTGGGCGTGGAAGGCAGTCCGGCGAGCTGGCTGAAACTGGCCGTGCTGGCCGGGCCGGACATCCGCCGGTTCGATTCCGGCACGCCGGGCGGCTTCGACCGGAACAAACTGCTGTATTACTGGGACGCCTCGGTGACCGTGCTGCCGGACAAGAACGACACCCTGATACTCAAATCCACGCGCTACGAACAGCCCGCCTTCTCCAGCTTCAGCATGTATCAGGACATCAAGACCGATCTGGCCTGGCGTCACAAGTTCAACGACCAGTTTTCCGCGACACTAGGATTCACACTTTATATCGGCGACTGGCAACAACCGGTGAACCGGGATGATTGGATTTACACGCCGAGCGCCGGGCTGACCTACAGCTACAACAAACATCTGAGCGCCGAATTCGCCTA
>Ga0265338_10011796_pt1 | contig 10046 bp, 3 predicted proteins | sample 42126metaG_FD_193579 | JGI IMG/M metagenome (GOLD analysis project Ga0265338, IMG submission 193579) | Rhizosphere microbial communities from Carex aquatilis grown in University of Washington, Seatle, WA, United States - 4-21-26 metaG | ecosystem: Host-associated > Plants > Roots > Rhizosphere >... | reverse complement strand
TGCAACGCGCCGCAGACGCTGCGCCTGGGGCGCTAGAGCCGCGCGTCAAGCTCGGCCAGATCCTGCTGCAACTGGGTCGCGCACATCAGGCTATGGCGGCATTCGAACAAGCCGTGTCATTGGACCCGCATTTGCGGGCGGTCTGCCGCGATACCACGGACCTTCCGACCGAAGACGAACGCTGCAACACCGTGCTGGAGAATTGCGACCATATCCTCGCCCGTTATCCCCATTACGCGCCCGCGCATTACAGCAAAGCCTGCGCCCTTCTCAGTCTGGGACGGGTCGATGAGGCGCGCCGCGCCAGTGAACGCGCCCTTGTCATCGACGCCACGGTGCCGACCTATTATCATGTGCTGATCCACACCGGCGATCCCGTCCGCAATGCTTCTGCCCTTTCCGCCATGGAGCAATTGGCGGCGCAAGAAGCCGCCCTCGCGACACCAGAACGCGCCACGCTGCATTTCCTGCTCGCCAAAGCCTATGACGATAGCGGTCGTTTTGCGGAGGCTTTCGGACATCTTGAAAAGGCCAACCGCCTGAAGCGCGGCATGATCGTTTATGATGAGGCGCGCGAGCTTGCCCATCTGAACGCTATCGCTGCTGCCTTTTCAGCAGACCGCATAGCCGCACGCCGCGGCGGTGCCGATGCCGCGACCCGGGCCGTTTTTGTCCTCGGCATGCCGCGTTCAGGAACCACGCTTGTGGAGCAGATCCTGGCCAGCCATCCGGAAGTCCACGGCGCCGGCGAACTCGCCACGCTGCAGGATCTCGTGGCCCAGGGGCTGGCGGGAGACGATTTCCCCAAAGGATTTGGCAGCACAACACCGCAGCAATGGCACAGCTTGGGCCAAGCCTATGACGCCAAGCTGCAGGCGATTTCGCCCGACTCCAAATACATCGTCGATAAATTGCCGACCAACTATTTGCATGTCGGGCTTATCCATCTAGCCCTGCCCGGTGCCCATATCATCCATATTAAACGCGATCCGCTCGACACTTGTTATTCCTGCTACGCGGCAACGTTCGGAGGCGACGTCAACTACGCCTACGACCTCAGTGAACTTGGCCGCTATTATCGCGCTTACGACGATTTGATGGCGCATTGGCGCAGCGTGCTACCGGAAGGCACCATGCTGGAAGTGCAATACGAGACCCTCGTCCGCGACCTCGCCACCGAAGCGCGGCGCATCATTGCCTATTGCGGCCTTGCCTGGGATGAGCGTTGCCTGGATTTTCACAAGACCAAACGCGCCGTCAGCACAGCCAGTCTTTATCAGGTGCGCCAGCCGCTCTACCAAAGCTCCATTGGGCGGGCGAAGGCTTATCGCGAATTCCTGACGCCGTTGCAGGCGGCGCTCGGCGAGAGCTAATCTTCCCCCAAAAAGAAAACGCCCCCCGGCGAAAACCGAGGGGCGTGAAGTGTGGGAAGAGGTGTGCTGCTTACCAGTTCGCACGGACGACGAATGCAAACTTGCGGTCGTTTTCAATCCAATTGGTGCGCGGATGATAATTCTTGTAACCCATATCGGTATAGAACACCGCACCGGTGATGTTGGTGACCTGGACACCGACCTTGTAGTGCTCCAGGAAGCCATAGAACACCGACCCGTCAAGCTGGCCGTAATTCTCCAGCCAATCCGGCTCGTAAGGCGAGTTGGCGTCTGACGTTGAAGACAGATAATGCGAACGCCAGTTATAGGCCAAGCGCGCATCGATGTCGTACTTCGCATACAGCAAGGCGACGTTGTAGCTGTCGTTCGACATACCTTCGAGCGGCAGATCCTGGCTGTTGGAGTTGGCGATGGCGATGGCATTGCCGACGTTACCCGGACTGTTGTGGCCGCCCGAGTTGTAGATCTTCGTGTAGTTGGCCTGCAGGCCGAACCCGCCCCAGAAGCCAGGTAGTTGGTCGTAGAACTCTTGATACGCAAGTTCAACGCCTTCAACCTTACCCTTATCGCCGTTGACATAGGTGAGGTAGTTGAAGGTCATCGACTGCCCGGAGATCGGGTGCGTGAACACCATTTGGGCTGTCGTCGACATGATGTAGTTCGACAGATCCTTGTGGAACGCCGACATCGTCAAGCTACCCGACGGCGAGAAGTACCATTCGACGCTGAGATCGTAGTTGGTGGCATGCATCGGCTTTAGATACGGATTGCCGCCATTGCCAGACGGCGCATTCTTGAAGACGCCGGACCGATAGGTGCTGGCGTCATAGAACGAGAACGAGAGTTGGGCGCTCGAGTTGGTCTTGTCGAAGTCCGGGCGAACAATGGTCTCCGAATAGGCCATCCGTGCCTGCACCGTATCGGACAGTTTGGCGCGCAGGTTAAAGCTCGGAAGCAGATCGGTGTATCCACTCTTGACGGCGGGACGATCAACCGTCGCACCTTCGCCAGCGACCGCCTTGGTGATGTCCCCGCCGCCCAGGAACTGCACCGCAGCACTAAAGCCGCTGCAATCTGTGACTTTCGTAACCACAGGCGGCGTATCGGTGCTAGTGTAGGTCGTGCCAAGGACGCAGGAGTTCTGATTCAGAATCGGCATAACCAGTTTGCCGCTCGAGACGCTGTCTTCGGTACGGACGAGACGCAGGCCGATATTGCCATCAATCGGAATATCGTAACCGAAGATCGAGTCATGCCCGAATTCGAGCTGCGCATAACCGGCGTAGGTCTCTTCCTTTTGCGTGCTCATGCGATTGCCGCCACTGGCATTGCCGTAAAGATTCTTGTAGGCGGCAATACAGGTAACGTCGTCACCTTTACACCCGGCGATAGCAGCATAGCTGTTCCACGAGGCCCAGCTCTGTACGCCGTTATCGGTTTGGGCCTGCAGAGGCTCGATTGCGGAGAACAATTTCCACGAGTCGATCGAATTCATCCCCGCCAGAGACGCCGTCGGCACAACAAGGCTTGGGAGATTGTTGCCGAACATTTTGTTGTAGTTGAATACTTCTGCATATTTTGCGATGGGTGCGGAGGTGGTGGCAGCAGCGGTACCACCAGCCATGTTGGCATAGCCACCGACCGCCGAACCATCCATGTACGGGCATGCTGAGTAGTTTCCGCCCCAGCCGGTCGGACAAGTGGCGCCCCAATTATAGCCGGTGGAACGCGAAACCGCCATTTTCTGCTCGGTACGGAAGCCCGTATCGAAGGCTTTAATCCATCCGAACGCGCCGCTACCGCCAAACTTGTAGGTCGCATCGAGACGGCCATTACCGGTATGGCCCACATTGTACTGCAGGTGGTCCATGGCGGCGAGCATGTAGTAGTCACCCAGCTTCGTCGAGGTCGGGGTCGAGGTGATTTTCGGGTCGTCGCCCGAAGCGTCGAGTGTGACGACCGGCGAACTGCCCTGACCCGTGAAAAAGGTCATGTTCTTATAAGGTGAGCTTGATTCCACAAATTGCGCGTCGGCCGTGATTTCCAAATTGTCGGTCGGCGTGAATTTGACGTTGAGGCTGATGTCGGAGTTGCGGTTATGGCCAGTGCCGCCGCGGGTATCGATCGTCGTCAGGGACGCAGGACCACCGATCCAGGTCGATTGCGCATTATACGTGCCGGCCAAGGCTTGGGTCTGATTGATCGACATCTGCACATAGTGCTCCATGTCGGTCTGCACGGCGTAAGTGTTGATCGCGTTGAGCGTGAACTCGAGTTTGTCGGTCGGACGCCACTGCAACACAGCATTCGCAGCAAGGCGCTGTTGCTTGAATTCAAGTTGACGCCAAGCCCAACCCTGCGGGGCCATCACCCGACCTGTACCAAGCGACTGGGCGGTACAGGCGGCATAATTACCGTCGGCGGAATTGGAGAAGGTCGCCGCAGCTTTATTCAAACAGCTATAGGGATAGAGATTCACACCCTCGGTACGCGTGATCTGATCCTGCCAGTCGACCGACGCCAGGACGCCGACTTCGCCAATGGCGGTGTTGAAGCGATTGCTGTAAAGCGCATTGACCGACGGCAGTGCGCGGTCAGCCAGATCGCCGTAAGTATAGTCGCCAGACACCGCAATCAACTGCCCCTCGGCATCGAACGGCCGGCGGGTGCGCAGGTCGACAATACCACCGACGCCGCCTTCGATCATGGCTGCTGTCGGGCTCTTGTAGACGTCGACACCGGCCATCAAGTCGGCTGACACGTCTGCGAAGCTCAAGGAGCGGCCGTTGACGGCGGTGAACTCGTCTCGGCCGTTGACAAGAGTCTTTACCCACGACAGGCCGCGGACAAACACCGAGTTACCGGTCGAGCCCATGCGGCTTACGTCGTTTGGCGTGCTGTTGCGCTGGAGCGTGACGCCCGGTACGCGCTGGAGCGCTTCGGCGATATTGCGGTCCGGCAATGCGCCGATATCAACCGAGGTGATGGAGTCCACCACCTGGTCGGAATTTTGTTTGATTGCCTGTGCCGACTGCAAGCTGGCGCGAAGGCCGGTGACGGTAACGGTTTCCATCTGGTCTTGGGCCACAGCCGGCACCATGACAATGCCGACAGCCATCAGCGATGCGCCACCGAGTAGTAAGCTCTTAAACTGGACAGTTCTCTTCACGATGCCCTCCCATTTTTTTGCTTCGGCGCTTCCGCCGGTTTTCGCACTTATCAGATTGATCTGATAATTTGTGCACGTACATTTAGACTTCCATTTTGCCTTAATCCAGGAAGAGAAACCCTCGATTAGAAGGTGATGCCTACCGGTGTCATCACGATAATCGAACGTCGGCTTTCCGGGACCAATGCGATCAGACGCCTCCTCCAGAGGCTACCTGCCACGGATTTCGAAATCCGATTAAGTGCAAGCGCCTCCATGTTTGTGTGCGTTACCATGGGAAGCGCTTACCAACAAGACACCGTGACGCCACAATCGCCTTGTTTTGAACAAGTGTGCTAAAAGTGCCGCATTCAAGCACTGAGCATGACTGCGCTGACAATCTATAACACATTGTTTTCACAATACTATTTATAATAGTGCTGGATCGTATGTGGTTACTGCCGCACCAACAAAGGCACAAATGCAGAGCTTGATTTGATTCGATTGGCCTCGACAGGGCAACAACCTTTCGAAACGACGCCGCCGTTGCGCCCGATGGAAAGCGTGAGACTCCCTACTGGATTCGCAGCGCGTAGCGCGCTTTGGGCCTAGCCTGAAACGTATAGCGATCGCCAATCGCTGTGACCGGCACTGTTTTTCTCGTGACGGTATCGACCAGCGTGAACCTTTGCGCCAAGAGCGGCGAGCGCAGGAAAATGGGGCCGCCATGGCCAGTGTGTATAACCATCGATTGCAGCGCTCCGCCCCGCCAGACGATATCAACCACAACATCTCCTCGAGCCTTAAGACCGCGCACGTCGCCGTCACGCCACACCGTGGGAAGGGCCGGAAGAATATCGATGAAACCGTTGTGGCTCTGCACGAGCATTTCGGCGACCGCGGCAGTGAAACCAAAATTACCATCGATCTGGAATGGCGGGCCAACATAAGCGTCCCAGAGATTGGCCATCGCGTTTTCTTTGAGAAGCTGCGCCAGCAAAAGATGGGCATGATTGCCATCATAAAGCCGGGCCCAGAAATTGGCCTTCCATGCCTTGCTCCAGCCGGTCCCGGCCTCGCCGTGGCTGGTCGTGCTGTCGCCGCGCGCCTTGAGCGTGATCTTGGCCGCCTCCGCCAAACGCGGTGTGGTGAGCGGTGAAATCTGATGTCCCGGATGCAGCGCATACAAATGGGAGGTATGGCGGTGTTCGTCTTTGGGATCGTCCCAATCGTCTTTCCACTCCATCAACTGGCCAAATTTTCCGACACGAAGTCCGGGGTCGAGCTTTTCGCGCGCGCTATCGAGCTTTGCAGCAAAGCTGTCGTCCCCAACAAGCCGTGCTGCTTCGGCGGTGTCGCCGAAAAGCCCGTATACGATCTGCTCCGACATCGCTGCCCCCACCGAGAATGGTCCATGCTCCGGAGAATAGCTGGGTGAAACCACAAGCATGCCGTCGCGCGGATCGGTGACTAGCGCGTCCAACCAAAGCTGGGCTGCCTCTTTCATGACCGGATAGGCGCGGGTTTCCAGGAAGCGCTTATCCTGCGTGAAGCGGTAGTGATCGTAATATTGCGATGCGAGCCAGCCGCCAGCTTCAGGCTGCCAGAACGCTGTCGGCCAAGCGATCACGCCGGTAAAGCCCCAGATATTGGTGTTGAGAAATACCGTCCAACCCTTGCTCCCAAAGATGCGTTCGGCACTGACGCGGCCCGGCGGAACGAGACTGTCGACGAAATCGTAAAATGGCATTCCTGCTTCCGACAGGTTCGTCACATCGGCCAGCCAGTAGTTCATCTGCAGATTGATATTGACGTGATAATCGTCATTCCACGGCGGTGTGGCGGAAGCGTTCCATACCCCTTGCAGATTGGCGGGCAACGATCCTTGCCGCGATGAGGCCAGCAACAGGTAGCGACCGTATTGAAAATAAAGCGCTTCGAGCGCCAAGTCAGAAGCGGCGTCGCCCTTGCCATAATCGGCGACGACCGCATTCATCGGCTTATTCGGGAGCACGCCGCCAAAGTTGAGGGCGACACGGCCGAACAAGATGCGATAATCGCGCTCATGCGCGGCGAGAAGTTCGGTGTAGCTCTGGCCTGCTGCCGCATCCACCTTCGCTGTGATCGATATATGTGGGTCATCACCGCGATAGGTGGGATAACGCACCGCGTAATTTGTGCCGGCGCTAAGGATCAACACCGCGGAATCGGCGCCTAAAACCGTAACGCTGCCATCGTCATTGTCGTGGCATGCGCCACCTTTTGCGGTGATCTGAAGTTGGGCTTCGTAATGCAGACCGTTGTCTTTTAACGCGCCCATCTCTGTGATACGCCCGTCCTTGGCAGCAATCGCTACGCTGCGATTATCTGGAGCCGCCAGTACAGCGGTAAAGCCGATCTTGCCAGGACGGTTTGCCGAAAGCCGTACGACAATCACGCCGGCAGGATAGGAGGCGAAATACTGGCGGCGATAACGCACACCGCCATCCTCATATGACAGGCTGGCAAGGGCACGGCCAATATCGAGCGACCGGCGATAAGCTTTGGCCGCCGTGGGCGCGTGGTCAAAGCGCAATTTGAGCTCGCCAAAGCTCTGATAATCGCCATAGCCGCTGACGGGCTGGCCCAAAATCGCCGCGATCTCTTCGGGCGCTACTCGGCCTTTGGCGTTCAGCAGGGCCTGCACCTTGGCCAAATCTTCCTTCTTGCCCTCCGACGGAAGACCCATAGCGTAGCCCGCAGACCCCGGCCCGCCCGTCCACAAGGATTTCTCATTAAACTGAAGAGTGTCGGTGGCGATACCGCCGGTGACCATGGCCCCCATGGCGCCGTTCCCAATCGGTAGGCCTTCGTGTTCCCAATCGACAGCAGGCTTGTCGTACCAAAGCGTCAACTTCGCAGGCGGTGCAGCATTCGCAGCCCCGCCGAACGACAAGCCCAAAACCACGCTGAGACAAAGCACCACTGGCAGGGATCGCATCCAGTCACTCCAAAGTGCATTGCGTCGGTCGGCAATTTATATGATTTATGGAAGGAGAAAAGAAAGAACACGACCGGGAGCCCGTACGTCGATGTCGCGGATCGCAGCTATTGCCCTCTCTATTGTCTTGTTGAGCGTATCGCATGCTGCCGCATCCGATAATGCCGCGGCTTCCCATTATACCTGGCGTACCGTGAAGGTCGGTGGCGGGGGCTATATGCCCGGCCTCATTTTCAGCCCGGTTGAGAAGGGCTTGGCCTATCTGCGCTCCGACATGGGCGGGATCTATCGCTGGGATGACAAGGCCAAGGTCTGGCTGGCGTTGCAGGACAACGAGGCCAATACCAATTATCGCGGCATCGAGAGCATCGCGCCCGATCGCTTGAAGGGCAACATAGTCTACGCCGCGGTCGGCGCTTATCACAACTCTCCAGCGGCAATCCTGCGCTCGCAAAATCGCGGCGACAGCTGGGATGTGGTGCCGGTGCCCTTCCGCATGGGCGGCAATGAAGACGGTCGTGCCGTCGGCGAGCGCCTAGCCGTTGACCCCAACAACACTTCCATACTTTATTTTGGTTCGCGTTATGACGGACTGCAACGCTCGACCGATGCGGGCAAGAATTGGCAAAAGGTGGCGAGCTTTCCCTATGCTGGGCTTGGCCTGCCGACGAATGGAGCGCACACCGGTCTCAGCTTCGTCGTCTTCGACCCCACAAGTGGCAAGGTGGGTCTGGCCTCGCGGAGGATTTTTGTCGGCGTAGCCGATCCGGGTGCACACCACCTTTATCGCTCGGACGACGCCGGCATGAGTTGGAGGCCGGTTGATCGCGAGCCCGACCCGACGCTGTTGCCGGAGCAGGCGCAACTTGATGTCGATGGTACGCTGTATGTCACGTATACCGACCATCCTGGCCCTTATGGGCTCAAGACCGGTGCCTTCTTCAAATTGGACACCAAGAGCGGGCGCTGGAGCGATATCTCGCCGGAGCGTGGCCCCAGCAAGCCCAAAGGCGGTTTCATCGGCCTGTCGCTGGACGGTCAGCATCCTGATACGCTGGTGGTCGCCTCGAGCTATCGCGACGGCGGCGATGCCATCTTCCGCTCGACCGATGGCGGCATCCACTGGACGAATTTGCGTGATCTAAGCAAGCGCGACGTCTCCTCGGTGCCGTTCCTTTATTGGGGCGACAAGGAAGCTGATTTCGGCTGGTGGATTTCCGGACTGGCCATTGATCCCTTCGATTCCGGCCATATCGGCTACACCACCGGCGCAACCGTCTATAGCAGCAACGATCTTGTCAAAGCCGACGCGGGCAAGCCCCTGCTGTGGACGCCATGGGTCGAAGGTGTGGAACAGACCGCAGTCATCACTTTGATCAGCCCGGCAAAGGGTGTGTCGCTGATTTCGGGCTTCGGCGATATCGGCGGTTTTGTGCATACCGACCTCACAAAATCGATGCCGATCACCGCCAATCCGATGTTTTCCAATACCAATACCATTGATTACGCCGAAGCAGCGCCAAACGTGATCGTGCGCAGCGGCACCCGCTCCAACCACAATATCCCATCTTCCTCGCTAGCTTATTCGACGGATAGCGGCGCTAGCTGGGCACCGCTGAAAGCTCCTCTCCCCGCAGGATATCTCGAAATTCCCGACGACAAGCTCGGCTATAATTACGGCGATCCCTATATCGACGCGAACATTGTAGTCTCAGCCGACGGCAATATCTTTGTGGTGATGACGCCGGAGCCGGTCCTCACGGATGATCGTGGCGTAAGCTGGACCAAAGTGACTGGCCTGCCCGCCCACCACGGCTGGATCGTGGCGGACCGCGCCGACGGCAAACGCTTCTACGCCATCGATTTCATGAATTCCGTTGTCTATGCGAGCACGGACGGTGCCCGCAGCTTCCATCCCATGGGCACTACAGGCCTTGCGAGCGACGTCAGGGCCGACGAACCCAAACGGCGCGAGGATGTGCAATCCCTTTATGCAATGCCGAACAAGGCGGGCGATTTGTGGTTCAACGCTCACGGGCAGCTCTATCACTCCACCGACGGCGGCAAGAATTTTGCCATGGTCGACACCGGATTGCGGATCAGCCATATGGACTTCGGCAAGGCCGCGGAGGGAAAACCCGACATGGCCATCTATGCTATCGGGGCCAAGGGCAATGAAACCGCGATCTGGCAATCACTGGATAACGCGAAAAGTTGGACGCGGATCAATGATGCCGCCCACGAATATTTCCGCGCCTTCCGCCGCATTGCTGCCGACAAGAATATCTTCGGTCGGGTCTATATCGCCACCGATGGACGCGGCATCGTGATCGGCGAGCCGAGCAATTAGAGGCATTTCCGGTAGAGATGAAAATTCAACATTACTCCGCTTACGGAATATATTGGGTGCGGGAATACCGATTGGGCGAAAAAAATGACGAGGCGTTTGAGCGCCTCGTCAAGTATGGCCAGTGGAACTCAGAAGGAGACGTCCAATCATCGCTTTTGAGGTATTCACCAACCA
>Ga0265338_10011795_pt1 | contig 10047 bp, 9 predicted proteins | sample 42126metaG_FD_193579 | JGI IMG/M metagenome (GOLD analysis project Ga0265338, IMG submission 193579) | Rhizosphere microbial communities from Carex aquatilis grown in University of Washington, Seatle, WA, United States - 4-21-26 metaG | ecosystem: Host-associated > Plants > Roots > Rhizosphere >... | reverse complement strand
AAGACGTCGTCAATCACTCCTGAAATGTCTTTCTGATTTCGCGCCGCGACATTGATATACAATCCGTGAGAATAGTTTCGGAAGGCCCTCTCCCCGTGCGCATAGACGCTCACCAACATTTTTGGAGATATGAACCGCGCGAATACGACTGGATCGACGATTCGATGGCGTCACTTCGCCGCGATTTCCTCTCCGCGGACTTGCAACCAGAACTGGAAAGCAATGGTTTTCACGGATGCGTCGCCGTGCAAGCGCGACAATCGCTAGAGGAAACGCGATGGCTTCTCGACCTGGCAGCCAGCGCACCATTTATTCTTGGAGTTGTCGGTTGGGTAGATCTTTGCTCGCCGCAGTTGCATTCTCAGCTCGAATCGTTTGTGCGTAATCCGAAACTGGTCGGCGTGCGCCACGTCGTCCAAAGCGAGCCCGACGATCGTTTCCTACTGCGCCCAGATTTTCTTCAGGGCATCGCGCTCCTCGAGGAATTCGATCTCGCCTACGACATCTTGATCTATCCGAAGCACCTTCCTGTCGCAGCGGAATTCGTTAGCCGATTCCCGCGCCAGCGTTTCGTCCTGGATCATCTTGCCAAGCCTCTGATCAAAAGCAAAAGCCTTCACCCGTGGGAGAAAGACATCCGCGAGCTGGCGAGATTTCAAAACGTTCATTGCAAACTTTCAGGACTCGTTACGGAAGCAGACTGGAGTGCGTGGACGCCTGATCATCTGGCCCCCTATTTGGATGTCGCTTTCGATGCTTTCGGTGCGGCCCGTTTGATGTTCGGTTCCGATTGGCCCGTTTGTACAGTAGCGGCTTCGTATTCGCGCGTCTTTCAATCCATCGAGGGTTACGTCGCTAAATTGCCTGCGGAAGCGCGCGATGCCATCCTCGGCGGTAACGCAAAAGAGTTCTATAAACTGCGAGTTTGACGGCAGCTAAGGCGCGACTATTCGCTCCGCCTGTCTTACAATGCACCGTCAACGGATGTGTACCAGGCTTCGCGAGTATGAAGAACAGAGTTCTCCAACTCGATTCGCGGGACAACGTGCTAATCGCCCTCGCCAATCTTGCTCAGGGCGAGAAAATAGCGCACGCGTCGGAGTCCTTTGCCCTGGTTACTGACGTTTCCGCCAAACACAAATTCGCCACCGAAGATCTCGCCGCCGGCGCGAGCATCGTCATGTACGGTGTGCTTGTCGGCAAAGCGACGAAACCAATCCGCCGGGGTGAAATTCTCACCACCCAAAATATTCATCATGACGCAGCGGCCTTTCACGAAAAATCGGAACAAATCAAGTGGACGCCTCCCGGCGTTTCCTCCTGGCAGCAGCGGACATTTCTTGGTTACAAAAGATCCGATGGCCAGGTAGGCACGCGCAATTATTGGCTCGTCGTCCCTCTCGTTTTTTGCGAGAGCAGAAACATCGCCGTCCTCAAGCAGGCATTCGAAGAAGAGTTGGGATTCGGTGCCCCGCAAATCTACCGACGCCAGGTCGCTGAACTTGCGCGGCTCTACCGCGAAGGAAAGACCGACGAACTCAAGACCCGCGGGGAATCGGGAACTGCCGCCGAACCACCTCGGGGCAGACTTTTTGAAAATATTGACGGCATAAAATTTCTGATGCACGAAGGCGGCTGCGGCGGCACGCGAGAAGATTCGCAAAATTTGTGCGGGCTGATCGCTGGATACATCAACCATCCCAATGTCGCGGGCGCGACGGTGCTGAGTCTAGGCTGCCAGCACGCGCAAATTCCAATCCTGCAGGAAGAGCTTCGCAAACGGAATCCGCATCTCGACAAGCGTTTGGTGATCGTCGAGCAGCAAAAAAGCGGGACGGAAGCGGCGATGCTCACGCAAGCCATCCGCGGCACATTTCTAGGTCTTGTGGAAGCCAACAAATCCGCGCGAGCGCCGGAACGGCTTTCCAAATTGACCATCGGATTGAAATGTGGCGGCTCCGACGGTTTTTCGGGCCTTTCCGCGAACCCTGCAATCGGCCACACTTCGGATATTCTTGCTGCGCTCGGTGGCAGAACCATTCTCTCTGAATTCCCGGAACTCTGCGGCGTGGAGCAGGAGCTTATCAATCGCAGCGTGAGCAAGGAAGTCTCAGATCGCTTCATGCACCTGATGCGAAGCTACAACGCGCGGGCCAAAGCTGTCGGCTCCGGCTTCGAGATGAATCCGAGCCCTGGAAACATTCGCGATGGTTTGCTCACCGACGCGATGAAATCCGCCGGCGCCGCAAAAAAAGGCGGCAACTCTCCGGTGACGGCCGTGCTCGATTATCCCGAGTACGCGACCGAGCCCGGTTTGAATCTTCAATGCACACCCGGCAACGACGTCGAGTGCGTAACGGCGCAAGTTGGCGCCGGTGCAAATGTGGTTTTGTTCACCACGGGCTTGGGAACGCCGACGGGAAATCCCATCGCCCCCGTGGTAAAACTCTCCACGAATTCGTCGCTCGACCAGCGCATGCACGACATCATTGACGTTGATACCGGCAGCATCATTTCCGGCGAGACTTCGATTCCACAGATGGGCGAAAAAATTCTGGAATTTGTGATTAAAGTGGCCAGCGGCGAATTGCGCACGAAAGCAGAAGAGAAAGGGCAGGAGGATTTCATTCCTTGGAAACGAGGCGTATCGCTCTGAAAAGCAAAAAAGAGATCCAGAAAAACTTCCGATTGGACGGCAAGGTGGCTGTCGTCACCGGCGGTGGCAGCGGGATTGGGCGCGCCATCGCGCTTCGCTTTGCTGCGAGCGGTGCCGCCGTGCGAATCCTCGACCGCAACCCCGCGGATGCGAAGGCCACCGCGCAGCGGATTGCCAAGGCGGGCGGAAGTGCTTCGCCCTATGCATGCGATGTAACGGATGCGGAGCAAGTCCAGAAAACATTCCGCAAGATTTTCGCGCAGGGGCGCGTCGAAATTCTCGTCAACAATGCTGGTGTCTCGCACATAGGCTCGCTCGAAAACACAACGGAAGAAGATTTTGACCGCATTTTCCGCGTCAACGTGAAGGGATACTACCATTGCATGCGCGCCTGCATCGGCCACATGAAAGAAAAAGGTGGCGGCGTGATTCTCAACATGGCCTCGATAGCGGGTTCTTGCGGGCTGGCCGACCGCTTCGCGTATTCCACGAGCAAAGGTGCCGTGATCGCGATGACGTATTCCGTGGCGCGCGATTATTTGTCGCACAATATCCGTTGCAATTGCATTTCGCCCGCGCGCGTTCACACTCCATTCGTGGACGATTATCTCCGGAAAAATTATCCGGGGCGCGAAGCCGAAATGTACGAGAAACTGTCGAAGACGCAACCCATTGGCAGAATGGGCGAGCCGGAAGAGGTCGCATCGCTGGCGCTGTTTCTTTGTTCAGATGAAGCCGGATTTATTACCGGCGTGGATTACCCTCTGGATGGCGGCTTTATGAATCTTCACGGATAACTCATGGATCTCGGGCTCCAGAAGAAAGTCGTTCTTGTCACCGGCGGCGCAAAGGGAATCGGCGCGGCCATTGTCCGCGCTTGCGGAGCGGAAGGCGCGATTCCAGTATTCCTGGACCGTGACGCGGAAGCCACGGCGCAATTGCAAGCCGCGCTGCGAACCGATTCGATCGAATGTGAAGCGATTGTTGGCGAGATCACCGCTCCCAATGCATGCGCGAACGCCGTTGAACAAACGCTTCGGAGATTTGGCCGACTGGATGCCCTGGTGAATAATGTGGGCGCAAACGACAACGTCAGCCTCGAGCATGGCACGCCGGAAAAATTTGTAGCGTCCCTGGAACTCAATCTGGTCCATTACTACGCGATGGCGCACTATGCGTTGCCTGCACTCAAGGCCGCGCGCGGTTCCATCGTCAACATCAGCTCGAAGACTGCCGTCACCGGGCAAGGCGGAACCTCCGGGTATGTGGCTTCGAAGGCCGCGATTCTTGGGCTCACGCGCGAATGGGCTGCGGAGCTTCTGCCTTATGGAATGCGAGTGAACGCCGTCGTTCCCGCCGAAGTGATGACGCCGCTCTATCAGCAATGGGTTTCCACGTTTCCAGACCCGCAGGCAAAGCTGAAACACATTGTTTCCAAGATCCCACTGGGAAAGCGAATGACGAAGCCGGAGGAAATTGCGTCCATGGTGGTATATCTGATTTCGGAGCAGGCAAGCCACATCACGGGACAGCATGTGTTTGTGGACGCGGGCTACACGCATTTGGACCGTGCGCTCACGTAACGCAGAGGGGCGAATGAAATCAGGCTCAAGCAGCGCCATCGAAGTTGGCCGCTCCGCACTTCGGGCAAGGCGTGCGCCACGATGACCCGGCGCTATTGCCTGACGCTGGATTTGAAAGAGGATCCTGCATTGATCGCCGAATATAAGCGCTACCACGAAAAAATCTGGCCGGAAATCACCAAGAGTATTCGCGACGCTGGAATTGTGGACATGGAACTCTATCTGCACGGGACGCGAATGTTCATGATCATGGAAGTGAATGAAAGTTTTTCGTTCGACAGAAAATCCGCGGCCGACCGCAGCAACTCGAAAGTTCAGGAGTGGGAAGCGCTGATGTGGCAATTTCAGAAGGCATTGCCCGGCGCGCGGCCCGGAGAAAAATGGCTGCTGATGGAAAAGATTTTCAAACTGGAAAGCAGGAGCTAAGCAAACGAAATGCCCTCTGTCGCTTCGCCACATGTGGTGAACATCGAGGATTTGAGGCGTCTGGCGCGGCGCCGCCTGCCGAAAGTTGTGTTTGATTACATTGACGGCGGCGCGGAGGGAGAAGTCACGCTGCGCGAAAATCGCCGCGCCTTCGAGGAGGTCACTTTTCGCCCGCAGCAAGGAGTCGCTATCGAAAAGTGCGATTTGCGTGCCCGCGTGCTGGGCCATGAGATTTCCTTTCCCGCGATGCTTGCTCCGGTCGGCTACAGCCGTCTGTTTCATCCGGGTGGCGAAGTTGCGGCGGCACACGCGGCGGGCGCGGCAGGCACAGGGTTCGTTCTGTCGACGATTTCCGGACACCCGTTGGAAAAGGTGAAGGCCGCATCCGCGGGGCCGGTTTGGTATCAGCTTTATTTGGTCGGCGGACGCGGAGCGGCTGAAGGCGCACTTGATCGCGCGCAACGCGCCGGATTTTCCGCGCTGGTGGTCACGATTGATACGCCCGTTCCCGGAATGCGCGAGCGCGACCATCGCAACGGGATGAAAGTGTTGCTGAGCGGATCCGCGGTTGCGAAGATTCCGTTTCTGCCGCAAATCCTCGCACGTCCAGGGTGGGCGGTTTCGTTTCTTCTCGATGGTGGCGTGCCGAAGCTCGAGAATATTGTTGTCCCTGGGCAGGATGCGATGACGATGATGGACGTCACGTCGGCGCTCGCGAAGTCTGTGATCGTGTGGGACGATTTGCAATGGATTCGAAAGGCGTGGCCGGGTCCGATCCTCGTGAAGGGTGTATTGACGGGGGACGACGCGCGGCGCGGCGTGGATGAAGGGGCAGTTGGTATCGTTGTATCGAACCACGGCGGGAGGCAGCTGGATGGAGCCCCGGCAACGCTCCGCGCCCTGCCGGAAATTGTTGCAGCCGTAAATGGACGGGCGGAAGTTTTGATGGACGGCGGTGTACGGCGCGGCAGTGATATTGTGAAAGCGATATGCCTGGGAGCGAGAGCCGTTCTTGTGGGGCGTGGATACGCGTATGGTCTTGGCGCCGCCGGGGAAGCGGGTGTGGCTCGGGCCATCGAGATTCTGCGCGCTGATGTGGAGCGCACGCTGCGGCTGCTTGGTTGCGCGTCGGTGGGGGAATTGAATGCCTCGTACATCAAGGTGCCCCGCGATTGGTAGGATTGGTCTGAAGAGTTCAAGTTCTTGTTTAACTCCGTTTGGGTGCGTCGCGTGCGCGCGGGAAATGCGATTCTTGTTTCGATTAGAATTTCGCCGGCCCTTTGTTTTCTGTAAGTTACAGGGAATTCTATTCGCGACCGTGTTTCGATTAGAAAACGTTTTCCCGGAGGAGCTATCGCCCCCGCATCGGGACAGGAATCGATTGCTGTCTCTGAACCGACAAAGCGCGGCGCAGGATAGGATTTCGAGGCTCCGGTTGGCGACCAATAGCGCATGTCCCTCACCCATGACGACTTAACAATACAACACGTGTATTATAACATGTAATAGGTGCTTGTACAGTGAAAAATGCGAAATGCTGCGGTGCCGATCACCGGCGACTTTAGCGTCCTGCTAAAATTAAGGATGGAACCGAAACCATGTTGCAGGCATCTAGATGGAATGAGGGCCTTCAGCAATGAAGGTGCACAGGAGGTTACGAAGATGAAGTTTCTTGAACGTCCCGCCGGGTTTGCAATGACTCGGCTGGGCAAGCAGATTTTGGTTTCGCTGCTGTCGTTGGCTCTCTTATTGATGGTAATGCCGCAGAATCTGCGGGCTTATCAAGATGCGCAAGCCCAGTCGCAGAACGCGCTGCCTTCGGCTCCTGCTCCGGAGGCGCAAGCGCCGCCGTACATGCAGCAGACCACCGAGCAATTGCAACAATTGGTGGCGCCGATCGCGCTGTATCCGGATTCACTGGTAGCGCAAATCCTTGCGGCGGCAACGTTTCCCGAGCAGGTGGTGGAGGCCGAGCGGTGGGTGCAAGCGAATCCTGGTTTGAAGGGGGACGCGTTGGCGCAGGCTGTGGACAACCAGCCCTGGGACCCGAGCGTCAAGGCGCTGACTGCGTTTCCGACAGTGCTTGGGAATATGGACAAGAATCTATCCTGGACGTCATCTCTCGGTGATGCGTATTACAACCAGCAACAGGAAGTGATGGACGCGGTGCAGGTGATGCGGCAGAAAGCGCAATCAGCAGGGAACCTGAAGACCACGGAACAGCAAACCGTGACGACGGAAGGACCCGCGATCGAGATCGCGCCTGCAAATCCCGAAATCGTTTATGTCCCCGCCTACGATCCGTGGTTAGTGTATGGAGATCCAATTCTGGCGTGGCCAGGGTGGTATCCGTACCCGGGAATTTGGTATGAGGGGCCGTATCTATCGTTTGGCTACGGCTTCGGGATCGGGTATTTCGGCGGATTTGGATGGGGGTGGAATAATTGGGGATTTGACTGGCACAACCGCTATCCACTTTATAACCGCGGCAGGTACTACTCGCGAAGCAACACGTTTTATAACCGAAACGCTTTCTACCGCAGTGGTGGTGCACGCGGCGAATTCAATGGCGCGCGGCCGGGAGCGCCAGGCGAGCGTGGAGGAGCATTGGGCCGTCCTGGGGCCCCAGCGAGACCTTTCAATGGAGACTCCCATGCGGCTCGCGGATACGCTCCACCCCGCGGTCAGACCGGGACACGCTCGGGCGCATTCAGCGGGTACGAACGTGGGGGACAGACGAGGAGTTACTCGTCACGCGGAAGTACGAGCTTTGGTGGCGGAGGAGGAGCGCGCGGCGGTGGGGCGCCGCGTGGGGGCGGTGGTGGCGGGGGCAGGCGTCATTAATTGCATTTTTTCCTTCCTATTCTCGGGGGATCGGGAAATTTAGAAATGGAGAGAACTCATATGCGCAGAGCGAAAGTGCAGTTTGGCAAATTTTACCGGGCCACGCTTCTTGAATTAACAGCGGCCGCCATTCTGATTACGGCGAGCTTTCCGATGCGGTCGATGGCGCAAGCAGCTGGCCAGAAAACATTTTCCTCGGCGGAGGAGGCGAGCAAAGCAATCGTCTCTGCGATGAGGAGCAACGACGAAAAAATGATGCTGGACATTCTGGGGCCAGACGCGAAGCAAATCATCTCATCAGGAGACGATATTGAAGACGCCGAAAACCGGACAAATTTCGTAAAGAGATATGAGCAAATGCATCGCCTGATGAAAGAACCGGATGGAACGACTACGTTGTATATCGGCGCGGAAAATTGGCCTGCGCCGATCCCGCTTGTGAACAAAGCGGGTGCGTGGTATTTCGACACCGATATGGGCAAGAAGGAGATTTTGTACCGGCGAGTGGGCCGGAACGAAATGTCCACGATTCGGGTTACCCAGGAACTCGTGGCGGCTCAAAAAGAATATTACGCGTCGCAGCATAGCGAGTATGCGCAGAAGATTTTTAGCGATGAAGGGCAACATAACGGTCTGTACTGGAAAGCCGCAGAAAACGAAACGCAGAGTCCGATCGGACCGCTGGTGGCATCTGCCAATGCGGAAGGCTACCACAAGGGGAAGGCAGGGCCGCCGACTCCTTACCGCGGTTACCTTTATCACATCCTGACGCGGCAGGGCGCCGATGCCCCGGGCGGCGCGAAGAGTTATATCGTGGATGGAAAGATGACGGAGGGTTTTGCTTTCGTGGCCTATCCGGCGGAGTACAGATCGTCCGGGGTGATGACATTCATCGTTGGCGCGGATGGAGTTGTTTATCAGAAAGATCTCGGCAAAAAGACTGAAACCCTCGGCAAGGCCATGAAGGAATTCAACCCCAATTCGAGTTGGCAAAAGGCCGAAGATCAACCGGAGGAAACTGCCGGGGCGGAGAAACCTAAATAAGCCGGCAAGCTGTGGATGAAGGGCGTGACGAAAATGGAAGCTTCCGTGCAGGCGATGGATTCTCGGCATCAATCACAACGGATGGGAACGGCCGGAATTGGCGAGCGTAGCTTGAAATTTCGGCCAGGGACTGTTCACCAGGCCTCCGTGGGATGCGGCGAATGCAGAGATTTTTCCTGTGCGCCAGGCGACGAAGACTGTTCCGTCGGGCGCGATGGTTGGTGAGGATTCGACGCCTCCGCCGACTGGGGCCTTTGCAAGAAGCTTTCCTTCAGAGGACACGGCGATGAGTGCGCTGCCGGTGACTAAATATATTGTTCCGTCTTCCGTGAGGATTGGAGTTGCGGAGATTGCGCCGCCACCCATATCGAAAGACCACTTTTGCGTTCCATCGGAACCAAAGGCATAGAGAGTGCCGTCACCGCTTGCGAAATAGATCGTTCCATCCACCGCGATCACGGGGCTGGCGCGGTTCACCGAATGCGTTTTCGTTTTGAATTCCCATTTCATGTGTCCGTCGGCAGCAAGCGCGACCAGTCGCGAATCGGTGGCGCAGGCGTACATGGTGCTGTCGTCCCCTACGGCAATGCCTGAGTCCAGCCAGAAATTTCCGGAGGGAATACGCCGCTGGGCGATCATGTCTGTGGACATGGGAGGATCCATTACGGGATATTCCCATTGCGTTCTTCCCGTCGAATCGGCGGCATCCAGTCTGCCGTAACCGGGATAAACGATAAGACCATCGGGAAGAATGCTGACCGATCCGCCGCGCTGAAAAGCAATGCCCGTGGGCCAATCGAAGTAACCGTCAGCGAGGCGAATTGCCCGGAGCTGGCCGCGCCAGGGAGTGTAGAGATGGGTCTGGTCAATGGCAGCGGCAATCCAGCCCATCTGTTTGTCCGCGTATGGGCCACCTCCGTTCGCCCACTGCTGGGAGCCGGTGGGATTGATGGCGAAGATGCGCTGTTCTTCGTTGGTGACGTAGATTGAGCCGTCAGCACCGATGGTTGGCGCGGCCGTCATCGGCCCCGCGTTGAATTTCCATTGCAGATTGCCGGAGGAGTCGAGTGCGTAGATGAAGCCGTCCTCACTTGCTGCGTAAAGAGTGCCGTCAACACCGAGCGCGAGAGCCGCGGTGATTGCGCCTGCACCTATGAAATGCCATTTCTCTGGGAATAGTGGGGGCAGAATCGAGAATAGCGGGCCCCGTGGCGACCCTCGGATAAAACATGTGCAGCGACACGGCATTTACGATGATTCCGCCAATGAGGATCGCGCCGCCAATAATTAGGACCCAACGAATCGCGCTACGCAATTGATTTATCCGCTTGATTCATTTTGTGTTCTGGAATGTGAGCGTAATCCCATGGCTAATGAGAAAATACAATTGACGGGATCAGAACGCAACGATACAGGCAGATGGCGATGCCTTGGGTGCAACTTTTCTGAGGCGAACATGTTTCGCGCTCAGTTGAGAAAATTCGAAATGGTACC
>Ga0265338_10011794_pt1 | contig 10047 bp, 6 predicted proteins | sample 42126metaG_FD_193579 | JGI IMG/M metagenome (GOLD analysis project Ga0265338, IMG submission 193579) | Rhizosphere microbial communities from Carex aquatilis grown in University of Washington, Seatle, WA, United States - 4-21-26 metaG | ecosystem: Host-associated > Plants > Roots > Rhizosphere >... | reverse complement strand
GGTGGTGAAAAATGGGACGGTGTTGGCGGTGGAGGTATTTGAGGGGACGGACAATTGCCTGCGGCGCGGCGGCGAGCTGGCGGGCAAGGACGGCGGGGCGGTCGCGGTGAAAGTGGCGAAGGAGAAGCACGACATGCGATTTGACATCCCATGCCTTGGGCCGCGGACGATGGAGGTTTGCCGGGAGGCGCGGATAGCGGCGCTGGGATTCGAGGGCGGCAAGACGCTGCTGCTGGAGCGGGAGGAATTGGAGGGCATTGTCAAGAAAAACAAGATTGGGTTGGCGGCGTTGTGATGGGGCGGCTCGGCGGGAGGCCCCAATCAAATATTTGGTGAAAAGAGTCAATGAACCCGAAGGCTCGGCGGGAGCCTCGCCCTACCGGGATAACCGGTTGGCGAGCAATGGTTTGGGTGGGGCGAGGTGTTGAGAAGGGAGGTTCATTGGCAGCCTCGCCTGAGGGCCAGTGTCAAACAAAGCGGGGGTCGTGGACGGGTCCGAGGTTGTGTTTGCGAAGGAGTTCGATGAAGCGGGCCAGGCCGCGGCGCTCTTCGGCGCCAAGGTGGTAATGGATGTGCCAGCTTAAATAGTCCTTGCGGAAATCGCAGGTGAATTGGGATTGGGTGGAGATGATGTAATCCAGGGTGTCCATGCCGAAGTTTTTGGCATCGCGCAGGCGTCGGCGAAGGGGCTCGTTGGGAATGCGGCGCAGGGCCCAGACCGCATAGATGAACGGCAGGCCTGTCAACTCAAGCCAGGCGGCGCCAAGGTCCCAGATTTCATGTTCGTGCGGGGCCAGCGCGAAGGACAGCGCGGGGTCGCCGATCAGGAAAACAGCGTCGCAGGAACCCGCGCTGTCGTAATCGGGGAGCGGAACGAGGCGCGGATGCAGGCCGCGCTCGGCGAGGAGGACCTTGAGGAGGTTGAAGCTCGCAAGGGAGGCGGCATCGCAGGCGATTTCCTGAATTTGCTCGAGCGGTTTGCGATGGGCGACGAACACGCTTTTGACCTCGCCGAGGGAGGCGATGGCGATGCCGTCAAGAATATCGTAGCGGTCGTTGAACAGGGGTTCGGTGACGCTGAGGAGGGCGGCATCGAGTTCATCATTGCGCAGTTTTTCAGCGAGGGCGGAAGGCGGCATGAAGACGATTTGGTCTTCCAAGCCGCGTGTCAAAGGGACGGCGTTCAAATAGGGAACGGAGCCGACGCGGAACGGCGACAGAGAATCCTCGGCGAGGTTTGCCTCGCGCTGCAAGAGGGCTGGGCGCGATTCGCGTTGGAAACGGCGCGCCAGCTCCTCCGGGGTTTCGGCGGGAGCGAGGCGAAGTTTGGGGGTGTCGTCGGAAGGCCGCGTCATGCTGAGGCGAGGTTGTCGTGAAGAATCCTGGCTGGTTGCGACCCGGTGGCGGCATCGGGCGAAGGTTGGGCGCTCCAGACTTTGACGGGTTGGTAGAAGGTGTTGCGCTGGACGGGGATAAGGCCGGTTTCGCGGATGGCTTTGACCATCTCGGCTTCGGTGTGGAGCTGGGGGGTTTTGGCGCCGGCCATGTGGAAAATATGCTCCTCAAGGATGGTGCCGTGAAGGTCGTCGGCGCCGTAGTTGAGGGCGACCTGGGCGAGTTTCAGGCCCATGCCGACCCAGTAGGCGGTGATGTGGTCGAAGTTGTCAAGAAAAATTCGGCTGACAGCAACGGTGCGCAAGGAATCAAAACCGGAGGGCGGATGGTCGACCTTGATGCCGTTGTTGTCCGGGTGGTAGGGCAACGGGACGAACCCGGTGAAGCCGTGCGTTTGGTCCTGTAATTGGCGGAGGCGGTCGAGGTGATCGACGCGGTCGGCAAGGGACTCGATGTGGCCGTAAAGCATGGTTGTGGTGCTGCGTCCGCCGAGTTGGTGCCACTGGCGGTGGACATCCAGGTATTCCTCGGCGGATTCCTTGCCGCGGGCGATTTCGGAGCGGATTTCCTTGCGGAAGATTTCGGCGCCGCCGCCGGTGAGGGATTCGAGGCCGGCGTCCCTGAGTTCGAGGAGGGTGTCGCGGACGGATTTTTTGGCGAGCCACGCGAGGTGAAGGATTTCGATGGCGGTGAAGCATTTGAGCTGGAGGCGCGGATCGAGGGCCTTGAGGGCGCGGAGCATGTCAAGATAATAGTCGAACGGCAGCGACGGGTGCAGGCCGCCGACGATGTGGAGCTCGGTGACGCCGACGTTAAGGGCTTCGCGCGCTTTTTGGACAATTTCGTCGATGGAGAGCTGGAAACCGTCGGCGTCGCGTTTTTTGCGGGCGAAGGCGCAGAACTGGCAGCTCAGAATGCAGTAGTTGGAGTAGTTGATGTAGCGGTTGAGGATGTAGCTGGCGCGGTCGCCGTTTTTGCGATTGCGGACGAGAGTGGCGATGGCGGCGAGGGCGTTGAGATCTTTGGTTTCAAAGAGGCGCGAGGCGTCTCCGGTGGAGATGCGGGCGCCGGCCTCGACTTTTTCATAGAGGTCGCGCAAAGGGCTGTGTTGGAGCGAGAGTTTCACGATCTGACAAAGTGGGGGAATGGAAACACAATTTCGGTCAAAGTCACGGCCAGAAAAACGGCGCTGATGACGGCGTTGAGGCGGAAGAAGGCGTTGTTGACCCAGTTGAGGCTGCGGCGGCGGGCGAGCCAGTGCTCGAGGGCCAGACAGAGGAAGATGAAGATCATTCCGACGTAATAAACGAGCCGGAAACCGGCGAACAGTCCGAAGACGGCGAGAATGAGCCACATGATTAGATGGGAGAGGAACGCGGCGGAGAGGGCGTTCTGGACGCCCCATCGGACGACGAGGGAATGCAAGCCGGCCTTTCGGTCGTAGTCGTAGTCCTGGAGGGCATAAATGATGTCGAAGCCGACGAGCCAGAAAACGACGACAACGGCGAGCATGAGCGGGAGGATGGCGCTGTGGCCGATGGCGGGCGAACCGTCGACGAACACGAGGATTTGGAAGTTGCCTTTGACGGCAAGCCACGCGCCGATGGGCGCGAGAGCGAGCGCGATGCCGAGGTAGATGTGCGTAAAATCGGTGAAGCGTTTGGTGAGCGAATAAAAGCAGACAACAACGAGCGCGACCGGCGAGAGGTAAAAGCAAATGGAGTTGATGCAATAGCTGGCGGCGACGAAGCCGGCGGCGCTGGCAAGGCAGAGCGCCCACGCGGAAACAAGCGAGATTTGGCCGGTGGGCAGGTGGCGGGCGGCGGTGCGCGGGTTGGCGGCGTCGAATTTGCGGTCGGCGATGCGGTTGAAGGACATGGCGCAGGTGCGGGCGCAGATCATGGCGGCGAGAATGAGGAGGAAGGTGCGCCAACCGGGCCAGCCGCGGTTGTCGCGGGCGGCCAGGGCCATCGAGGCGAGGGCAAATGGGAGGGCGAAGACGGTGTGGCTGAGCTTGATAAAGGAGGCGAGGCGGGAGAACGGGCTTTGGGAGCCGAGACGGGGATTGGAGGCTTGCGGGCTGGAAGGCATTGACTTTGATTAGGTGCGATTAAGTGTGATTAGGTGTGAGGAGGTTTGATTAGGTTTGAGGAGGCGTGATACGTGATGCGTGAGGCGTGAGGCGTGAGGCGTGATGGGGACAGGGACCGTTGCAGCGCCTTTTCCGGGTGACAATGCGGGAAGATGTCGCCGGATGCGGCATTTGTCCGAGGCCGCCTCGGCGAGGCGACCCTACCACAAGCGGGCTTGCGGGGATGACATGATGTGTCGTCACGAGGCGAGTGTAGCACAAGCGTGGCGGGGAGTGGTAGCCACATAGAGACTGTATGCCACTTAGGCCGGAATATTTTTCACGACGCACGGGGGTTGAGAGGAAAAGCGGCGGCAAGCCGCCGCACTCCAAAAGGGGGTTGGCGGGAGCGGCGGGGCTTTGGTAGCTTGAGGGCATGAAGCGGTGGATCGCGATGCTGGGCGCGGTTTCGTTGTGCGCGGCTGCGCTGGCGCAGGAGACGCCGCCGGAGCCGGCGCGGGAGTTTCGGGGATTGTGGGTGGCGACTGTCAATAATATTGATTGGCCGTCGAAGGAGGGGCTGAAAACCAAGGAGCAGCAGGCGGAGCTGATCGCCATACTGGACCGGGCCGTGGCGCTGCACATGAACGCCATCCTCTTGCAGGTGCGTCCGGATTGCGACGCGTTGTATGAGTCGCGGCTGGAGCCGTGGTCTGAATACTTGACGGGCGTGATGGGGCGGGCGCCCTTTCCGTATTATGATCCGCTGGAATTCGCGGTGCGGGAGGCGCACAAGCGGGGGCTGGAGCTGCACGCGTGGTTCAACCCGTATCGCGTGCGGTCGCTGGATTTGAAAACGCCGGTGTCGCGGGATTTTGTGACGGCGCGGCATCCGGAGCTGGTGCGGCGCTACGGGAAATATTTGTGGCTGGACCCGACGGAGGAAGGCACGCGGGTGTATTCGCTGGGTGTGGTGATGGACGTGGTGCGGCGGTACGACATCGACGGGGTGCATTTCGACGATTATTTTTACCCGTACAAGGAGAAGGTCAACAATAAGGATCTGGAGTTCCCGGATGACGCGGCGTGGAGGCGGTACGCGGCCAGCGGGGGAAGGCTCTCGCGCAACGATTGGAGGCGCGACAACGTGGACCAATTTGTGCGGATGGTTTACCAGTCGATCAAGGCGGAGAAGCCGTGGGTGAAGTTTGGGGTGAGCCCGTTTGGGATTTGGCGGCCGAAATTTCCGCCGCAGGTGAAGGGATTTGACGCTTATGACGAGTTGTTCGCCAATTCGCGCAAATGGCTGAACAACGGATGGGTGGATTACATGGCGCCGCAGTTGTACTGGTCGGTGGATGCGAAGGAGCAGAGTTTTGCGGCGTTGTTGAAATGGTGGGCCGGGGAGAACAACCATCATCGGAATTTATGGGCGGGAATCCGGGTGACAGGCTGGCGGGGCGTGACGGATGACACGCAGGAGGTCATCCGGGAGATCGACGCAACCCGGCGGCAACCGGGCGCAACGGGGAACATTTTCTTCAGCGCGAAGCCGCTGATGCGAGGGAATGGCAAGGTGGCGGAGGCGCTGGAGAAAAGCGCTTATGTGGCGCCGGCGCTCGTCCCGGCCTCACCGTGGCTGGTTTCGAGCAACCCGCCCAAGCCGGTGATCGTGATGAAGAGCAGCCGCAAGGGATACAAACTGAAGTGGGGGTCGGGCAATGAATACGACCCCTGGCAATGGGTGTTGGCGAAGAAAATCGGGAATCAATGGGTGACGGAAGTTCTGCCGGGGGAGGCGAACGGGATGACGTATTTGACGCCGAAGGAGAGCATGCGTCCCACGACGGTGGCGCTGGCGGCGGTGGATCGTTGCGGGAACCGGAGCGAGTGGCAACGGATAGGGCAGGACCAGACGCGGGAGGAGTGAGGGAGGCGGCCCTGCCCTGCCCGTCGCTTACTGGGCGGTCCAGCCGCCGTCAATAACAATATCCGTTCCGGTGATGTATGCGGCGTCTTCGGAGCAGAGATACAGGGCCAGTTGGCCGACGTCCTTTGGTTTGCCCCATTGGCCGACGGGCACGCGGGCGAGCATCATTTTGCTCAACTCTGGGTTTTCGAGCAGGGGCGCATTGATGTCGGTGGCGAACGGGCCGGGGCTGATTCCGTTGACGGTGATGCCCTCCGGGGCGAGTTCGAGGGCGAGCGCGCGGATGAGGCCGAGCAAGCCGGCCTTGCTGGCGCTGTAGGCGGAGCGTCCGGGCAGGGAGATGTGGCTCATGGTGGAGGTCATGTTGATGATGCGGCCATAGCCCTTGCCGAGCATGGCGGGCACAAAGTAGCGGCACACGAGGAAGGCGCTGGTGAGGTTGGTGTCAAGCACCTGGCGCCATTCGGCGGAGGTGAACTCGATGAGCGGCTTGCGAATATTGATGCCAGCGTTGTTGATCAAGATTTGCGGGGCGCCGGCTTGAATGACCGCGGTTTCGGAGAGGCGCGCGATTTGCGATTCGTCGGTGACGTCGCAGGTTTGCGCGAGCGCTTTGACTCCGAATTCGCGGGCCAGACGCGCCGTTTCGTCGAGCTTGGCGGCGTCGCGCGCGGTGAGGATGAGGCTGGCGCCGGCCTGGGCGAGGGCGAGGGCGATTTCGCGGCCGAGGCCTTTGCTTGCGCCGGTGACGAGGGCGGTTTTGCCTTTGAGGATTTCGGTTTTCACGCGGTTTGAAAGTAGGAGCGGCGCGGCGGGGCGTCCATCGTTTTCGCAGGCAAAATCGCGGGTTCATGGTAGGCTCCGAGGTGACGGCTTATGACAACGACGACACTCGAAGATCTGTTGGCCGGTTTCAGTCCCGCGGACCGCTCGTCCGTTCCCCTGCCCGTCCAAAAGGGGCTGTTTGTGGCGCGGGAAATTCAGCGGCGCGCGTCGGAGCTGCAAACGGCTGGGGAACGGCGGCAGCAGGCGGAGCTGGACCGGCTGCTGCAAACGCCATCGGACAAGGCGACGCTGGCGCAAATGACGGACCAGGCGTTTCGGACGCGGGACGCGCACCGAGCGGTGGAGCATTTGATTCATATACTTGACGCGCAGGGCGTGCCGCGGTTTTTCAGCCCGCTGGACCGCACGCTGCTCAAGGGCTTCCAGACGTTTGGCAACTACGCGCCCGGCGTGGCGTTGCCGCTGGTCAAGGGGCACATGCAGCAGGAGACGGCGAACGTCATTTTGCCTGGGGAGCAGGACATGCTGACGCGGCATTTGCGGGATCGCGCGCGGGCGGGCCTGCGGATGAATGTGAATTTTCTTGGCGAGGCCATCCTGAGCGAAGCGGAGTCGGCGCGGCGCCTCGAACACTATATCGAGAGTCTGCAATGGCCGGAAATTGAGGTGGTTTCGATCAAGATTTCCACGGTGTATTCGCAGATTTCGCCGATGGCGCGGGAGCAGACGGCGGCTGTTTTGTGCGACCGGCTGGAACGGCTTTTTCGCGCGGCGGCCGGGGCGTCCTTCACAAGGCCCAGCGGCGAGGTCGTGCCGAAATTTGTTTATTTGGACATGGAGGAATACCGCGACAAGGAGCTGACGGCTGAGGCGTTTATGAGAACGCTGGAGCGTCCGGGGCTGGAAAGCGCGGCCGCGGGGATAGCGCTTCAAAGCTACATACCGGATTCACTTGACACGCTTCAGCGCATCCAGGCGTGGGCGCGGCGCCGCGCGGCTCGCGGCGGGGGGCGCACGACGGTGCGGCTGGTCAAAGGCGCGAACATGGAAATGGAGCGCGTCGAGGCGTCGATTCGCGGGTGGCCGCAGGCGACGTATCGGACGAAGGCGGAGACGGACGCCAATTACAAGCGGATGCTCCATGAAGCGATGAAGCCGGAGAATCTCGCGGCCATGAACGTCGGCGTGGCGTCGCATAATCTATTTGACGTGTCATACGGGCTGGTTCTCGCGCACGACTGCAAGGCGCTGGACAAAGTGCAATTTGAAATGCTCGAAGGAATGGCCAACCCGCAGCGGCGGGCGCTGAGGGAATTGACGCAAAGCGTTCTTCTTTACGCGCCGGCGTGCGAGAAACGGAACTTCATCAACGCCATTGGCTACCTTATCCGGCGCCTGGACGAAAACACGGGCGAGGAAAATTTTCTTCGCCACGCTTTTCGGCTGAACGTTGGCAGCGCCGAATGGCAAAAACTGGAGCAAGGCTTTCTCGTCTCCTTCGCGGCCATCGGACACACGAGCGCAACGCCGCGCCGCACGCAGGACCGCCGCCATGAACGGGGGCGCGAACGTCTCCCCGCTTCGCAGGCCTTCACCAACGAGGCGGACACGGATTTTTCTCTGCCCCAAAACTCGGCGTGGGCGTCGGAGATTGCGGCTCGGTGGGGGACGCGGGCTCCAACGGAGGTTCCTCTTGTTATCGACGGGCAAACGATCCTTGACGCTCCAACCCGCGATTGCCTTGACCCATCGCGTCCGGGCGCCGTGGTTGGCCGCTATCGGCAGGCGTCGCCGGAGCAGATCGACCGCGCTGTCAAATGCGCAGCGGACGATCCGGACGGATGGCGGGCGTTGAAGCCGCCGGAGCGTTCGGAGATTTTGGGCCGCGTCGCCGAGGAACTGCGGGTCGCGCGCGGCGATCTTATTGGCGCTGCGCTTGCGAACGCGGGCAAGACGATCGCGGAATCGGATCCGGAAGTTTCCGAGGCGGTTGATTTTGTTGAATTCTACCGGTCCTCGGCGCGTTGGTGGCAGGAGCTGCCGACGCTTCGCGCCACGCCAAAAGGGGTCGTCGTTGTCGCGTCGCCCTGGAATTTCCCGATCGCCATTCCGTGCGGGGGCGTCGCGGCCGCGCTGGCCGCCGGCAACACGGTCATCCTTAAGCCGTCGTCGGACGCGGCGCTGGTTGCGTGGGAGTTGTGCCAGTGTTTCTGGCGCGGCGGCGTGTCAAGGAAAGCGCTGCAATTCACGCCGTGCGCCGCAAGCGCGGGCGGCCGGGCGCTTGTCAATCATGCGCTGTCCAGCGCGGTGATTCTGACCGGCGGAACGGCCGCCGCGCTGCAAATGCTGGCGGACAATCCGCGGATGGCGCTGTTCGCCGAGACGGGCGGCAAGAACGCGACGATCGTCACGGCGCTGTCGGACCGCGACCAGGCCATCAAACACGTGTTGCACTCCGCGTTCAGCCATTCGGGCCAGAAATGTTCGGCCACGTCCCTGCTGTTGCTGGAGGCGGAAGTGTATGACGACCGGGAGTTCCGCCGCACGCTGGGAGAGGCGGTGGAGAGCCTGGGGGTCGGTTCGGCATGGGATCTGGCAACAAAGATCAACCCGCTGATTCGCGCGCCGGCGGGCGATCTCAAGTGGGCGCTCGAGAATCTCGATCCGGGCGAGGAATGGGCCGTGGCGCCGCGGCCGCGCGCGGAGAATCCGAACCTGTGGTCGCCGGGCGTCAAGTATGGCGTCAAGCCCGGAAGCCGCACGCATCTGACGGAGTTTTTCGGACCGGTTTTGGGCGTGATGCGTTTTGAGAGATTGAGCGAGGCCGTGGATCTTGTCAATCAAACCGGCTACGGCCTGACCAGCGGCCTGGAGAGTCTCGACGAGAGGGAATGGGAGTTTTGGCGGGCCAGAATCCACGCGGGGAACCTTTACATCAACCGCGCCACGACCGGCGCGGTCGTCCTGCGCCAGCCTTTCGGGGGGATGGGAAAATCCGTGTTTGGCCCAGGGATGAAGGCCGGCGGCCCCAACTATGTCGCGCAATTCATGAATCTTGCAAACGCGACGGCGGGACGCGGGGCGACGCGCGCCACGTTGTTCGCAGAACTTCTCTGCGGCTTTGACAACGCGTGGCGGGAGGAGTTCAGTCAAGCGCACGATCATTTCAAGCTGGCCGGGCAGGACAACTTTCGCGAATACGTCCCGGTCGGCGAGGTCCTGGTGCGCGCGCACCCGGACGATTCGGATTTTGAATTGTTCGCCCGCGTGTGCGCGGCGCATGCAACGAAGAACCATGTGACTGTCAGCGCGCCGCCGGGATTCAGGTCCGACGCGCTTGAAGAATTGGACAAAGTCACCGAGGCCTGGGCCGGTTCGATTGAGTTCGTGGAACAGTCGGACGAGGAACTGGCGGGCGCGGTCCGCGAGGGCGAATTTCATCGCGTCCGTTATGCGGCGCCCGATCGGGTTCCGGTTGTTGTCGCGCAGGCGGCCGGTCCCGCGGGGGCGTGCGTCGTGAGCGCTCCTGTGACGAGCGAAGGGCGCCTCGAATGCCTGTGGTATTTGCGCGAACGCAGCGTGAGCATCGACTATCATCGCTACGGCAACCTTGGCTTGCGCGCTCGCGAGCCGCGAGCCGAGACGGAGTGAGACGGGTCGCCGGGGCGTCTCACCCCACGGGCTGGTTCAGCCGCGGCTCATCCGGCGTCATTTCGATGTGTCAAATGAATACGCGACGGATTCCAGCGGAACGCCGGCCTCGCTTTTGAAGCCGTGGAAGGACTGGCTGTTGAGCCAAAACTCATAGTGAGAGCCGGGCTGCATCGAAACGGGCAGGACGCAGGTTTTGTGGTCATCGGTCCAA
>Ga0265338_10011793_pt1 | contig 10047 bp, 11 predicted proteins | sample 42126metaG_FD_193579 | JGI IMG/M metagenome (GOLD analysis project Ga0265338, IMG submission 193579) | Rhizosphere microbial communities from Carex aquatilis grown in University of Washington, Seatle, WA, United States - 4-21-26 metaG | ecosystem: Host-associated > Plants > Roots > Rhizosphere... | reverse complement strand
CCCCTCCACAACCCGCCGCCCCTCATCCGTCGCAGCCGGCTCTCTCAGCCCATGCTCGCTTGACACCCAACCAACCTGTCACCGATGTATTGTCCCCTCCCTGTCACCGATCTCTTGTCCCCAGACCGTGCAGGGGCGGGCGTCGCCCTCACCGGAGGGAGCCGCGGCGATATACTTCGGTCGTGACGACCGAGAACTCCAACGTAGACCCTCACGCGCGCCGTCGCTCGGCACTCGGTGCGCGGCTGGGGAATCACCCTGCGCTGATTGCTTCGGGGAGCGCGCGGCCTCGCAACTACACGGCCAACACCTATCCGTTCCGGGCGAGCAGCCACTTTCTCTACCTGTTCGGGCTCGCCGCCGAGCGCGACGCGTTCGCCTTCTACGACGGCGCGACCTGGGCGCTCTACCTGCCTCCGCGCGATCCTGACGACGCGCTCTGGGAGGGCCCACGCCCGTCGTTCGCCGAGATCGCCGCCGCCGCCGGGTGCGAGGTGCACGGGTTGCCGGATCTCGACCGCGCGCTCGGCGGCCGCGAAGTTGCGACGCTGCCGGCGTCGGATCTCGAGACGTGCGAAGCGCTGAGCCGCTGGCTCGGCCGCGACGTGCGCCCGCGCCGTTTCACTGCCGCCGATGAAACGCTGGCCGAGGCGATGATCGCGCTGCGCCTGCAGCACGACGACGCCGCGGTCGCCGAGCTACGCCTGGCCGCGGCGGCCATCGACGCGGCCCACCGCGCCGGCATGCGCTCGACGCGGCCCGGGCTGCGCGAATCGTCGGTGCGCGCGGCGATGGAGGCCGAGATCATCGCCCGCGATCTGACCGTGGCCTACGGCTCGATCGTCACCACCCACGGAGACGTGTTGCACAACGAGCAACACCACCGGCCGCTCGGCGCCAACGACATGATCCTGGCCGACGTCGGCGCCGAGAGCCCGGGCGGCTGGGCCGGCGACGTCACGCGCACCTGGCCGGTCTCCGGGCGTTTCTCCACGGCGCAGCGCGAGCTCTACGAGGTCGTCCTCGCGGCGCAGCGCGAGGCGATCGAGGCCGTGCGGCCCGGTGTGCGTTATCGCGACATCCACCTGCTCGCCGGGCGTGCGCTCGCCCGCGGCCTGGTCGACGTCGGGGTGCTGCGCGGCGATGCCGCCGAGCTCCATGCCGACGGCGTGCTCGCGTCGTTCTTCCCCCACGGCGTCGGTCACTTGCTGGGCCTGGACGTGCACGACATGGAGGACCTGGGCGATCGCGCGGGATACGCGCCCGGGCGATCGCGCGAGCCCGCGCCGGGCATGCGGTATCTGCGCCTGGATCGCGACCTCGCGCCCGGGATGGCCCTGACGATCGAGCCCGGGATCTACTTCATCCAAGCCATCCTGGACGACCCTTCGCTGGATGCGCGCAGCGGCGGGCGGATCGATCGCGGGCGCGTCGCGGCGTTCGTCGCCGCGGGCGCGCGCGGGATTCGCATCGAGGACGACCTGCTGGTCACCGCCGACGGACACGAAGTCCTGAGCGCCGCGGTGCCCAAAACCGTCGCAGCCGTCGAAGCGCAAATGCAGAGATGAAGCTCCAGGATGCGATGCGGTGGTGACGCCGGTCGCGTGACGCGCGACGCGGGGCCGCTACTCCAGCGGCAACGAGTCGTCGGGGTCCGTGGTCGGGGGCGCGGGCGCCGCTGGCGCTGCGGGCACGTTCGGCGCAGCGGGCGACACCGGCGGAGCGGGCACGTCTCCGTCGGTGTCGAGGTCGATGCGTGCCGGAGGTGGCGCGGTCGCGACCGGGCGCGCCGCGACCGGTGTCGGGTCGTCTGCGGATTTCCCCGCGGGGGACCGAATGGTGGTGGCTGCAGGCAACGGCTGCGGGGCCAACTTTGCCGGCGGGGTATTCGGATCAAATGGAGGGGGCTCTGTTGGGTTTCTTACATGGTCGAGGATCGTAGACGATTCCTCCGGAATCGAAGACGATTCACCTGGACTCGGGGTGATGTCGAATGCTGAAATCGTTGACGTGGTGGGGTTTGGCGGCGGCTCAGCGAATGCCCGTGAATGGGTTCCGAGCCCGATACTGGGTCCGAGCACAATTCCAGCGATGAATCCGCTGAGAATCGTCCCTTTAATAATTGTTCGTCTCCGTGCCCGAGTGCCGTTCGATTGTTTCAGTCGTGCGGAGCCAGCCGAGGATGAGCTCACGTCCATGAGATTCAGCATTGGAGACGTTTCGAACCTAGGAGTGAACGCAGGTCACGCGTAGACCTTGCGGTCGCCGCAAGGCGGCCCCAGGTTGAAGGGAGGTATCTACGATATGGTCGGGGCGAACGACTTCCCAACACTCATTCAGGAGCTCCACAGTGAGCTCAACCAAAACGGCGAGCGCTGGGAGCGCGCGCACGAAATCGTACGGGGCAAGTTGCAGTCGCCCTACGAATTCCTCGAATGGGCGAAACGTGATCGACACTGGTCGTTCACACTCGCAGAAGTCATGGGCGAAGTTTGCTCGAAACCCGCGGAGCTCGCCCACCGGTTGTTGATGGCGATCCTGGAAGAGCTGCGCGAGGAGCAGCAAGTGTCCGCGCCCGCCTCCGACTGATCGTTGCCCTGATTCAGGGCTGATTCAGGCGAATTGTTTCGCGTTGAATTGTACGCGTCCTTGACAGGCGAAAAATTTTTTGGCGGCGCGCGAGCGAGCGCGTATAAAAATCGCTATGAACACAACTGGACGCAAGACAGTCAAGGCGAACGCGACGGCACCGAAATCGGCCAAGGCGACCGCGAAGAAGACGGCGGAGGTGACGCCGCCGACCTTCGAGAGCATCGCCAAGCGTTCTTACGAGCTCTATCTCGCGCGCGGCGCACAGCCGGGACACGAGGTCGAGGATTGGCTGGCCGCCGAGGCCGAGCTGGCCGGCAAGACCCTCTCGTAGTCTCGGCAGCCGCTACCAGCGACCGTCGACGTCGCGCAAAAAATCATAGGGATAGGTGAGGCTCGACGAGGAAACGTCGTCGAGGCGAGCTGCGAGCTCGCTGGAAAGTGCCAGCTCGACCGCTTTCAGTCCGTCTTCGAGCTGAGCCACCGAGCGTACGCCCAGGATCACCGAGGTGACCGTCGGCCGCTGTAGCAACCACGCGAGCGCGACTTGCGAGGGCGTTGCGCTGAGCTCTGCGGCCGCGGCGACGACGGCCTCGACGACATTCCAGTTGCGTTCGCTCGCCCGCTTGTCGAAGCGTTCGGTCCACTTTGCGAAGCGCGACCCCTCGGGTGGCTTCTGATCGCGGCGGTATTTCCCCGAGAGAAAACCGGCAGCGAGCGGCGACCAGGGCAGGAGCCCCAGGCCGAATCGCCTCAGCGCCGGGATGTGCTCGAGCTCGAGGTTGCGCTCGACCAGGCTGTACTGCGCCTGCAGCGTGACGAAGCCGTTCGTGCCCGCGCGCTCCGCCGCCCACAAGCTCTCGACCAGCCGATACGCGGCGTAGTTCGATGCGCCGAAGTAGTTGATCTTGCCCTCGCGGACCAGCTCGTCGAGCGCGCGCACGACCTCGTCCTCGGGCGTCTTCGCGTCCTGCATGTGGATCTGATAGAGGTCGATGCGATCGGTGCCGAGCCGCTTGAGCGATCCCTCGACCGCGCGTTTGATGTGCAGGCGGCTCGCGCCGCGATCGTTCGGGCCCGGCCCCATGCCGAAGCGAACCTTGGTCGCGAGCACCACGTCGTCGCGGTGGCCGTTCTTCGCGAACCACGAGCCGATCACCCGCTCGGACAATCCGTCCTGGCCGTACACGTTGGCCGTGTCCCAGAAGTTCACGCCGGCGTCGAGCGCACGGCTCATGATCGCGTGCGAGACGTCCTCGGAAGCGCCGACCTTGTGCATGAACGACTTCTCGTCGGCCTCGCCGAAGGTCATCGCGCCGAGGCAGATCTCGGAGACCCGCGCACCCGATCGTCCCAGCGTCCGATACTTCATGCGGCAGTCTCCCTTGGGTCCGCGCTCAGGTGTAGCGGCTCAGCACCAAGCAGGCGTTGGTGCCGCCGAAGCCAAAGCTGTTGGTGATGACGTGATCGACACGCACCTCGCGCGCCGTGTTGGGCACGTAGTCGAGGTCGCACTCCGGGTCGGGCGTCGTGTAGTTGATGGTCGGCGGAAGCACGCCGCGCGCGAGCGACAGCGCGCAGAACGCGGTCTCGACGCCGCCAGCCGCGCCGAGCATGTGCCCGGTCATCGACTTCGTCGAGCTGACCATCACCTTGCGGGCCGCGTCGCCAAAGACCTTCTTGATCGCGATGGTCTCGTTGGCGTCGTTCATCTTCGTCGACGTGCCGTGCGCGTTGATGTAGCCGATCTGCGACGGCGACAGCCCCGCGTCCTTGAGCGCCAGCTTCATGCAACGCTGCGCACCCTCGCCTTCCGGCGCCGGCGCGGTGATGTGGTGCGCGTCGGCGTTGGCGCCGTAGCCCTTGAGCTCGGCGTAGATCTTCGCGCCGCGCGCCTTGGCGTGCTCCAGCTCCTCGATGACCACGATACCGGCGCCCTCGGCGATCACGAAGCCGTCGCGATCCAGGTCGAACGGCCGCGACGCCTTCTCGGGCGCGTCGTTGCGCGTCGACAGCGCGCGCATGCTGTTGAAGCCGCCCACGCCGAGCGGGGTCACCGTCGCCTCGGTGCCGCCGCAGATCATCGCGTCGGCGTCGCCACGCTGGATCACGCGGAAGGCGTCGCCGATCGCGTGCGCCCCCGTCGAGCAAGCCGACACCTGGCTCAGGTTGGGTCCCTTCGCGCCGTGCCGAATCGAGATCTGGCCCGGCGCCAGGTTCACGATGATCATCGGCACGAAGAACGGCGAGATGCCGTAGCGCGGTCCCTTCTCGGCCAGCGTGCGGCAGGCGTTCTCGATTGTCGTCACGCCGCCGAGGCCGGCGCCGACGAAGCAGCCGACGCGCTCCGCGAACGACTCTTTGATCTCGAGGCCGGAGTCCTGCATCGCCAGCGCCGCGCCCGCGAGCGCGTACTGGATGAAGGGATCGATGGTCTTCGCCTCGCGCGACGACACCCAGCGCGTGGGATCGAACGCCTTCACCTCGCCCGCGAAGTGGGTCGCGAACGCCGTGTGGTCGAAGTGGGTGATCGGCGCGATGCCCGACTTACCGGCTAGCACCGCCTGCCAGGTCTCTTCCGTACCGATCGCGAGGGGCGTGACGAGACCGATTCCGGTGACGACGACTCTCCTGCTCATCGTGCACTCATCCTGGCTGCCACCGGGTCTGGTCTTGGTCGATGCTGCATGGGCTCAGGGACTCCCTTTCGTCTGATGGGGCGGATGTGCACGGCGAGAGCCGCGCTTCGCCACGATGGTCACTTGGCGTGCGATTTGATGTAGTTGATCGCGTCGCCCACGGTCTTGATCTTCTCGGTGTCCTCGTCCGGAATCTCGAGCTTGAACGCCTCCTCCAGCGCCAGTACCAGCTCGACGACCGCCAGGGAGTCGGCCTTGAGATCGTCCGCGAAGGAGGCCTCGGGCTTCACCTTGTCCGGTGCGACCTCCAGCTGCTCGGTAATGATCTTACGAACCCGTTCTTCGACGTTATCGGCCATTTGCTTTGGTCCTCTCTCACACGCAGCGCGTGCTGCAATTCAACGGCTGGGGCCGCCGCTCGGCGGCGTACCTTACATGAAAAGTCCCCCGTTTACGCGCAAGACTTGTCCTGTCACGTAAGCGGCCGAAGGGCCCGCGAGAAACGCGACGGCAGCGGCAACGTCCTCGGGTTTGCCGACGCGGCCCAGCGGAATCGACTTCAGCAATTCGCCGCGCCGCTCCTCGGGCAGCTCGCTCGCGGTCATGTCGGTGTCGATGTAGCCCGGCGAGACGGCGTTGACGGTGATGCCGCGCGACGCGTATTCACGCGCCAGGGTCTTGGTGAGGCCGATGACCCCGGCCTTGGCGGCGACGTAAGCACCCTGTCCCGCCGAGCCGACCTCGCCGGTGATCGACGTGATGTTGATGATGCGCCCGGCGTCCTTGGCCTTCATCAACGCGCGCAACGACGCGCGCACGCAATGAAACGTGCCATTGAGATTCACGTCGATCGAACGCTTCCAGTCGGCGTCCTTCGCGCCCAGCATCAGTCCGTTGACGGCGATGCCCGCGTTGTTGACCAGGATGTGCAGGCCGCCCTCGGCGGCGACGATCTCCTTGAACGCGGCGTCGACGGCGGCCGCGTCGGCCACATCGAAGCGCTTGGCGCTGGCGTTGCCGCCGGCGGCGCGCACAGCCTCGACGGCATCGCCCGCGGCCGCTTCGTTGGCGGTGTAGTTGACGACCACGCGCGCGCCGTTGCGTCCCAGCGCCACCGCGATCGCGCGCCCGATGCCGCGCGACGCGCCCGTGACCACTGCGATGCGCCCGTCGAGCTCACCCATGGCGTGCCTCCAGCGCCGGCGCTGCCAGCGCGGGCGCGCGCACGAGCTCGGCGATCGAGGCCGGATCCGAGGCGCCGCGGACCTGGATGGCCGGCGCGATGCGCTTGACCAGGCCCGCGAGCACGCGGCCAGCGCCGATCTCGATCGCCTCGCCGACGCCCATCGCCGCCATCGCTTCCACCGACTCTTCCCAGCGCACGGGCGCGGTCACTTGCCGCGTCAGCAGATCGCGGACGCGATCGGCGTCGCGGTTGGGCAGCGCCTCGACGTTGGTCAACACCGGCACCGCGAGCGGCGCGAAGGGCACGGCCGCCAGCGCGACCGCCAGGCGCTCGGCGGCCGGCCGCATGAGCGCGCAATGGAACGGCGCGCTCACCGCCAGCGGCATGGCCCGCTTGGCGCCGCGCGCCTTGGCGGCGGCGCATGCGCGCTCGACCGCCGCCTTGTGCCCGGCGATCACAACCTGCCCGGCGCCGTTGAAGTTGGCGGGGGTGACGATCTCGCCGTCGCCGGTGGCCGCCTCCGCGCACGCCGCCTCGACGTCGGCGCGCGACAGCCCCAGGATCGCCGCCATCGCGCCCACCCCCGGCGCGACCGCCTCCTGCATGAGCTTGCCGCGCAGGTGGACGATGCGGACCGCGTCGGCGAGGCGCAGCGATCCGGCAGCGACCAGCGCCGAGTACTCGCCGAGCGAGTGGCCGGCGACGACATCCGCGCGCAGATCCGTCTCGCGCTCGAGAACGCGCAGCGCCGCGATGCTGGTGGTCAGGATCGCCGGCTGCGCGTTGGCGGTCAGCGTCAGCTCGCCCTCGGGCCCCTCGAAGCACAGGCGTGACAGCGAGAACCCGAGCGTCGCGTCGGCCTCCTCGAACACCGCGCGCGCCGCCGGGAACGCATCGGCGAGCGCCTTGCCCATGCCGACCTGCTGCGAGCCCTGGCCCGGAAACAGAAACGCGCGCGCGATCGCGCCGCCGCCACCGCCGGCCGCTGGACTGTTTCCGTGGCTTGCGCCGCTCACCAGCGCACCGCCGCCGACGCCCAGGCGAGACCTCCGCCCAGCGCCGAGAAGATCAGCAGGTCGCCTTCTTTGATCTTCTTCATCTCGATGGCTTCATCCAGCGCCGTCGGCACCGAGGCCGACGAGGTGTTCCCGTAGCGATCGACGTTGATGTAGAAGCGGTCCATCCCGATCCCGACCCGCTCGGAGACGCCCTCGATGATCCGGATGTTGGCCTGGTGCGCGATCACCCAGTTGACGTCCGCTGCGCTGAGACCGTTGGCATCCAGCGCCGCCTTCGCCGCCGCCGCCATGTTGCGCACGGCGTGCTTGTAGACCTCACGCCCGTTCATCTTCACGAAGTGTCGCTTTTCCGCCACAGTCGCCGCCGACGGCGGTTCGCGGCTGCCGCCCGCCGGCTGGTAGAGAATGTCCGTGAACGAGCCGTCGGCGTAAAGGTGGGTCGACAGGATACCGCGCCCGGGTGCGTCGTCGGCCGCCAGCAAGACCGCGCCCGCGCCATCGCCGAAGAGCACGCAGGTGCTGCGGTCGGTCCAGTCGATGATGCGCGAGAGGACTTCGACGCCGATGACCAGCACGCGCTTGAACTGGCCGCGCCGGATGAACGCGTCGCCAATCGACAGTCCGTAAATGAAACCGGCGCACGCCGCCGACAGATCGAACGCGCAGCCGCCAGGCGCGGCGCCCAGCTTGCGCTGGACGAAGGTCGCCGTCGACGGGAAGGGGCAGTCGGGCGTGACCGTGCCGACGATGATGCAGTCCACGGTCGCCGGATCGACGCCGGCGTTCCGGCAAGCGTTGCGTGCCGCATCGGTCGCGATATCGCTGGCCGCCAGGGCCGGCTCAAGCACGTGCCGCTCGCGGATGCCGGTGCGCTCGACGATCCACGAGTCGGACGTGTCGACGGTCTTGCTGAGCTCTTCGTTGGTGACCACGCGCGCCGGGACACCGCGCCCCGTGCCGATGATGCGACAGCCGATCATGATCTGCCTTTCACGAAGCTCCTCCGGCCGTCGCGGGCGGCGCCCCCAGCACCGGCTCCCAGAGAAAGCCGTGCTGTGCGATGGCCGACGTCAGCTCCTTGCCGAGGCCGATCTGCGCGAACCGGTGCGCGACCAGGATCGCGTTCTTGATCGCCTTGGCGTTCGAGCCGCCGTGGCAGATCAGCGCCACGCCGTCGACGCCCAGCAGCGGCGCGCCGCCGTGCTCGGCATAGTCGATGCGCCGCTTGAGCCGCCGCAGCGCCGTCCTCATCAGCGCCGCGCCGATCTTGGCCAGGAGCCCGCTGCGCTGGACCTCGTCGCGGACCATGTCGAGCATGACCTCGGCCGCGCCCTCGACGCACTTCAAGACCACGTTGCCGGTGAAGCCGTCGGTGACGACGACGTCGACCTCGCCGCGGAAGATGTCGCGGCCCTCGACGTAGCCGACGTAGTCGAACGCGGCCGTGCCGCGCGCCGTGCGCGCGAGCAACTGGTGCGCGTCGCGCGTCAGCGGCGTCCCCTTGTGCTCTTCCGAGCCGTTCGACAGCAGGCCGACCTTGGGCCGTCCCTTGCCGTGCAAGAGGCGCGCGTAAACCGAGCCGAGCACCGCGAACTGAGCCAGCACCGTCGGCTTGGGATCGACATTCGCGCCCATGTCGAGCAACGCGCACTCGCCCGCCTTGGTCGGAAAGGTGGTGACGATCGCCGGACGCTCGACGCCGGGCAGGCGCCCCAAAACGAACAGGCCGCACGCCATCATCGCGCCGGAGTTGCCGGCCGACACCACCGCGTGCGCCTCGCCTGACTTGCACAGGTCGAAGCACATGCGCATCGACGACTTCTTCTTCTGCTTCACCGCCATCGACGGCGCGTCGTGCATGGTGATGACTTCGGACGCGTGGCGGATCGGGATCTTCTCGCTGGCCGCGCCGATGCGTTCGAGCTCCGCGCGCACGCGCGGCTCGTCGCCGACGACGATCACGTCGATCCCTTTTTCACGGACGGCGGAGACGATCCCCTCGACCTCGACGCGAGGCGCGCCGTCCGCTCCCATCGCGTCAATGGCGATTGTCGGCAAAGCTAGGGCTGCTCCTCTTCCTTCCGCTCGATGACCAGGCGGTCGCGATAGTAGCCGCAGCCAGCGCACATCCGGTGGGTGAGCTTGGGCTCGCCGCACCGCGGACAAGGCACGAAGTGCGGCACCGGTTGCTTCATCACCTGTGCGCGGCGGATGGCGGAGCGCGATTTGGACTGTTTTCTCTTCGGAACGGCCATTGATCCCTCGTTTCGTTACGCGTTGCTTGGCGGCTGCTGGTCTTTCGGGTCCCGGGGCTAAAGCTTGATCTTGCCGAGCGCGCTCAGCTTCGACGTCACCTCGCGCTGTCGGTCCTCGCAATCGCAAGGACTCTGATTGCGGTTTCCGCCGCAAACGGCGCACAAGCCCTGGCAACCCTCCTGACAAAGCGGGTTGATCGGCATCGCGAGAAGGATCTCGTCGCGCAGCTCGGCGCCGAGATCGATCTCGCCTCCCTCGAAGTAGACCACGTCCCCGTCGTCGTCGTCATCTTCCTCGGCGTCGGCACCGGCGCCCTGCTCGACGAAGCTGACCGTGAGCGGGATGTCGAGGTCGACGC
>Ga0265338_10011792_pt1 | contig 10048 bp, 12 predicted proteins | sample 42126metaG_FD_193579 | JGI IMG/M metagenome (GOLD analysis project Ga0265338, IMG submission 193579) | Rhizosphere microbial communities from Carex aquatilis grown in University of Washington, Seatle, WA, United States - 4-21-26 metaG | ecosystem: Host-associated > Plants > Roots > Rhizosphere... | reverse complement strand
GCTATCGAGCTAGTCAATGAGCTGCAACCCAACCTTATAATGTTAGATATCATGATGCCGGTTATGAACGGTCTGGAGGCTCTTGAGATATTAAAGGGAGCGAAGCTCACCAAGGAAATCCCTATAGTAATGCTCACCAATCTGAACGACGCCGCCAATATTGAAAAAGCCAAGGCACTTGGAGCTGACGATTACCTACTTAAAAGCAACTTTGAAGGGGATTACATCATGGGCGTGGTTCGCAAATATATTCCGAGCCCTGCCCCGTTACCTTTGATAGGACGTTAGCCGACGCGGTAGTCGTCCGGCAGCATGGTAATGGCGTAGCCAACTTCATTAACCCGGCCGGCCCGGCCAATACGGTGAACATAATCTTCGTAGCTTTGAGGCACGTCGAAATTAATTACGTGGGTGATGCCAACTACGTCTATGCCCCTAGCCGCTACATCGGTAGCTACCAAGATGTTAGAGCGGTCTTCGCGGAAAGTATCCAGCGCCCGTTTGCGTTGGCCTTGATTTTTGCCGCCGTGCAAAGATACGCTTTTAAAACCACGCTCGTTGAGTTCTTTGCTTAGCCGCTCCACCCCGTATTTTGTACCACCAAAAATCAAAACTTTCTTAACTTCTGGCTTAATCAAGATATCGTGCAGTTTATCAAGCCGTCCGGTTTTGCCGGAATAATGGACTACCGCCTGGTGGACATTTTCGCTGGTTTCGCCTACTTTGACATTGATAGTCACTGGTTCGTGAGTAAAACTCTGGATAAGGCGGTTAATCTCCGGACTGAGTGTGGCGCTGAAGAAGAACGATTGCTTATTTGCCGGCATTTTCTCGAGTATGAAGCTGACATCGTTGATGAAGCCCATATCCAGCATGCGATCTACTTCATCCAGAACTACCATACCGCAGTTCCCCAGATGTAACGTGCCTTGGCGCAAATGGTCTTTGATACGCCCCGGCGTACCTATAATGACTCGGGCGCCGTTTTTTAAATCACGAATCTGCTTGCTCAGCGGCATACCGCCAATCAGCAGCGCGCCAGTAAGGCCGGAATTGCGGGCAATTAGTCGGCACTGCTCCTCTATCTGGATTGCCAGCTCGCGGGTTGGCGCAATAATCAGCGCCTGACCACCGCCATGCAGTAACCTATTAAGAATCGGCAGCGCAAAAGCCGCCGTTTTGCCAGTACCAGTGTTGGCGATACCAATAACGTCACTGCCGGCCAGGCCGTGCGGAATTGTTTTGTCTTGAATTTCAGACGGTGTTTTATAGCCTTTGGCAGCAATATTATTTTTTAGAAGCGGGTGTATAGCAAAGCTAGAGAACTGGTTGTCGGCTACGTAGTCGCTGGCCTCTACCGGGTTGGCTTCTTTGACGAATCGGCTGGGGTGAATGGTTGACTTTGCACCACGCGGCTGACGCCTGGTTTGGGGCCGCGGTTTTCGGTTAAATGTATAGTTTGGCATAAAAAAATAGATCCTTATTGGTTAGTTGGTTAACTCTGGTTACTACTTGCTTGAATGAAACCTGAGTATTAACGCTTAACTAAACCCGGATCCATTTGTAACAGTAACTATATTTTAGCATAAGTAAAATTATTTGTCCAACTATGGTGGGGTTTTGTACCCCGGTTTCTGCTAGTTGAAAATTTTACTACAAGAATTTCTATATTTTTATCTGTAAACCACATAAGCGTAATGGTGTAAAAAATACTTGACAAGCTATGGCAATTGGAATATCATGAGAGTAACCATCGTGAGGTGGCTAGGTCAAGTGCCTACTTGTAGGTAACTAACCGAGCAAAGAGGACTTCTTCGGAAGTCCTTTTTGCTTGCCGCCATATATTTTGCACTGATACAGAGGTGTTATTTTGAAATTTGTTCCCAAGGCAGGCTGGACTTGCCGAAATGGCCGTAGGCCGAGGTCTGCGAGTAAATTGGACGGCGCAGGTTTAACTTGTCAATAATGCCTTTAACGGACGTGTCTATTAACTTATCTTTAAAGTCCTCTAGCTCCTTCTCGCTGACTGTGGCCGTTCCGAATGTATCAATGGTTTGCATCAGAGGCAGCGGTTGCCCAATCACGTAGGCTAGGCCTACTTCGCACTTGCTGGCCAAGCCGGCAGCCACAATATTTTTGGCAATATAGCGGGCGGCGTAGGCACCGCTTCTGTCCACTTTGCTGGGGTCTTTGCCGGAAAATGCTCCGCCGCCAACGCGGGCATAACCGCCGTAGGTATCAACCACAATTTTGCGCCCCGTCAGCCCGGCGTCGCTCTCCGGACCAGGAATGTGCCAGAGTCCCGTACCATTTACTGTTATGGCCTTGGCCACCGGCAGTTTAAATTTGAATTTTTCAAATACCGGAGTAAATATGGTCTTTATAACGTCTTGCTTTACCTGCTCAGCGGAAGTTTGTTCATCGTGAGCCACGGCGGCTACCAGTTTCTCGACTGCTACCGGCTTACCGTCTTCGTAGCGCACGGTAACTTGGGCTTTGCCATCCGGGCGGAGCCACTTTAGCTGACCCTTATTCCGGGCTTCGTCAATCCGGGCGGCGATGGCGTGAGCCAGAGCAATAGGTAGTGGCATTAGCTCTGTGGTTTCATTGCAGGCAAAGCCAAACATCATGCCTTGGTCGCCGGCGCCATCGGCATCAACGCCCATAGAAATTTCCGGCGATTGTTCATGAATATCATTGCTAAATGCCGATTCCTGGCTAAAGCCCCAAGCCGGGATGTTATAGCCCAGTTCTTCAACTTTACTTCGCACAATTGACTCATAATCCAGCTTGGCGGAAGTTTTTATTTCCCCGAACAGAGCAATCTGGTTAGCCCCGGCCACAGTTTCTAGGCCTGTACGGCTAAGCGGATCTTGCTTGAGCGCAGCATCCAGGATGGCGTCGGATATGGCGTCACAAATTTTATCCGGGTGGCCGGCACAAACACTCTCTGAGGTGAAGAACGTTATTTTGGGCATAAAAAAATCCTTTCTTAACAAGGAAAGGACTGCATTCTCACGCATATCTTTCCCTTGCGGGCGAGACTTGGCACCTTGCTTATGTAATAGGTAGGTTGTCGGCAGCTTAACGGGCTCGATCCCTAGCTGCTCTCTTGATATTTAAATTAAATTGTTAACGACGTTATTGTACCACGGCCCTTTTTCTCTAGTGCTTATTTTGAGTCTGCTTATGCTTGCAAAATGATTTTTTTGTAGTCAAGATTATTTAATGCCTGAGATACAACGTCCAAGTGTAGGCGCGGGCCAACCGGAAACAAATTTGCCGGTAGACCTCTCTACTCTAGTTTTTGGTACTGCCCGCTATGGTGCCGCCAAAGTGGATGGTATCATCGTGCCAACCCCCGGTCCACATGATGACCAAGTACGTCTTATCCAGGAGGCAGTAAGCCTGGGGTATAACTTTTTTGATACGGCACAGGGCTACGGTGATTCCGAAGTGGTTGTTGGCCAGGCGCTGAGCGGACACTTGCGGGATGAGGTATTTATTGCCACCAAAGTCGGGATGCAACCTGATTCAGATATAGACACCTCAATTGCAAAAAGCGTAGATCGGCTCGGCACCGAACCCGATGTACTTTATATACATAACCGCTGGGATGGGATTTTGGATGGCTCGATGGATGACTGCTTGGAAGCGGTGGACAATGCCATAGATGCCGGTCTGGCTGGTCATATCGGCATCAGTAATTTTAGATTAGATGAGCTTAATTACGCGCTCGGTTCCCTGCGCAACCCAGTTTTGTTTTATCAAGCCAAGGTTAACTTGCACGCCCCTCGACCCGATGCGGCTGAACTGTTTGAACTCTGCCAGGCAGAGAGAATTCAGTTTACAGCCTCCTCGACTCTGGACCGCGGCGGTGTATTTGAAGTTGATAATCCAGCACTTGTAGAAATGACTAGGCGCTACGATCTAACACTAGCCCAGCTAGCAATCCTGGGAGTCAGTTCGCTTGGCATTCTGCCAGTGGTCCAGACGCATAATTTAGAGCATATGGCCGAAAATATGCGTAGCCTAAACACCGAACTAGACAAACAAGATGAGCAATACCTAGCCGATATTCTTCTAAGCAGGACCAGCTAGACCAAAATTACCGCTCGCTTATTTTGAGTCTGCTTATGCTTGCAAAAAACTGGCTCTGATTCAGAATATAATAATGCCTAAACCAGAATTTACTATTGAAAGATTGACCGCTTACTCCCCGGCTGATGCCGCAGAACTGGGAATATTACTGCACTATGAAAGTCCAAGCCGCCCATCATCACCACTACCGGAGCGAGTAATGCGTGATGCCGTAGACGATCCGGACGACAGAACTATAATTGTCGCCCGTGAGGCTCTCAGCTACCGGATTGTAGGTTCGGAGAGTCTCAACCTCATAAAAAGTCCTGACGTGGGCGAGGCCGGAATTGGCCGAATTGCGTGGCTTGGTTTTGTGTGCACCCATCCGTCATACAGGAATCGGGGCATTTATAGCAGGGTTTGGCGGGCCGGTCTTGAATGGTGTGCTGAGCGCGAAGCCGCAACCCTAGATTTTACTTCAAACCCCAACGCCCCCGATGGCCTTCGGGATGATGCAATTGGTTTTTATGAATCCCACGGCGCAGTCCGGCTTAACACCAATCCCTACAAGCTTAAAATTAAAGAGGCTCTGGAAGCCGAGCGCCAAGCAGATTCGTCGACCTAACTGCCCGCATATTTTGAGGGTATAATTTAACGGATGAAATATGTAGCACTTCTGCGCGGCATCGGCCCTGGCAACCCCAACATGCACGGCTCTAAGCTGAAGAGTGTTCTTGAAGATTTGGGATTCAGTAATGTAGCGCCTGTTATCTCTAGCGGTAATGTAGTTTTTGAATCCGACTCGAAAGATATCGCCAAATTAGAAGATGTTATTCAGCAGTCATGGCCTAAAAAACTAGGCTTCAACAGTGCCACGATTGTGCGCAGCCGCGAGCAGCTGCAAGCCCTGGTAGATAAAAACCCCTACGGAAGTGCCGACCACAACAGGCAATCTTATTTGCTGGTAACTTTCTTTAAGCATCCGCCCGACCGTGCCATAACCAGCCAACCCAACTTCTATACAGGCACCGGCGTTAATGCCCTATGCAGCACCATTGATACCACTGCGTCCAAGACACCCGATTTTATGTCCAAACTGGAAAGGCAATTCGGCAAAGATATTACTTCGCGTACATGGCTGACAATTCAGCGAATCCTCGCCAAGATGGAGCGGTAACCGCCCGCTTATTTTGAACGGGGGCTAAAGGTGTTAAAATTAGCTTAACGCGGCAAGTCACTTAGAAATGCTATGCGCCTTCCGTTTTGGCGAACAATCGTAGCAGCGACACGAAAAGCCGCAACTAAGCGGATCTTTAACAAATTTAAAGAAAGGATTCGTTATGGCAAAGGATGTTAATCCGGAGCATGCCAAATACTACGAAGACCACATGAAGCACTGGCGTTCATGGGGTTCGTGGTTTAGTTGGGGATCACCAGTCGGACTGGGACTGTTCTTTATTGCAGTCTGTTTTTCGATTTGGCTGCTGGGCAAAACCTTCAACTGGGGTTAATCCCAAGCAAAAGCAGCGCGGCTGGCAAGAACCAACGCGCTGTTTTTATTCCTCGCTTATTTTGAGCGGCGTAGACTATAAATAAGTCTAATTTATGTTATAGTATGCTCCATGTCAGAAAGCCGTTTTTCCGGTAGCTCTCGCTCGCCACTTAGCACTGCTCAGACGGCGGAGAGTTTAAGGATGCAATTGGCTTTAGAGGAATTTGGGCAGACACTCCCCCGTAACGTTCTGCAGTCTGCACCTCGGACCCCAGAATACAAACAAAGAAGTCCTAGAACTTGTTTTTACGCCTCCTTAATAGCGGCACGCCTGTCGCTCGGATCCAGGATGCTGCCGTCTGAGGGACATATCGCCGCACAGGCCAATCGCGCCGGGCTGCTGGGTGAACATGGTGCCGAAACTTTTTCCGAACACCGCGATGACCAAGCTGCCTTTGTAGACAAGGTATTGGGGCTACAAATACGTTTTATAGACCAGAAATATGATGATGATGAGCGCATAGATGCCCTAACCCGAGGGTTAAGAGATGAGGGCAAACCTGTGCTATTTGGTACTTATCGACATTGGGTTGTGTTGGATGGTTTTAAACGTACCCGAAAAGCAGGATGGATAGGAATGAATCCGGCCAGCGGCCGCAGGTTGGAAGATACCGGCGAAGAATTATACCCGCCATATATCGCCAGCAGATTGGTTGCGTCTGGTATGCCGCTGGTAGTAATAGAGAATTCTCATGAGCCAGCGGCCCGATTCCGCCCTGCACACCACAGCACTGCCCGCTCTATCCCCGCAGTCCAAACCTAACCATCCGTTTATTTTGAGCGTAGCGTAGTATTGTATTTATAGCATAAATGTTGTATGATATGTCAATGGAATTATCTGGAAGCGAAGGTTTGCCAAATCCAGTTTTTAGTCAATCAATGGCCGAGCGTCTGGACAAAGAGACGTCATTTGAGTCTGTCGGAAAAAGCCAGCAAGACCGACAGGAAGAAATCAGGCATGCCAGGGAATTTAGACGAAGCTTGATTCAAGACGCGCTGGCTCAAATCGCTGTGCTGAAAGAATGGCCCGTCGAATACTTAGACTCTGAGAGAGACAAATTTTATACCACGGAACGCCGGCGACAAAATTATGTAGAAAAATACGAGGCAAGGGATCAGTTAGAAGTCGAAGAACTGCTGTCAGGCCTCGATTTAGATAACACTGAGCACTTTTATCAATTAATGGAGAAGTTGAGGCAGGTCTATACGGATTTAAAGATGCGTCTGATGATAGTTGAAATGGAAACTAGGCGGTTGGTCTTCAAGCTTTATGGTCAGTCTACCCACACTAAAGAGACACGAGAAGAGCGCATCGTTAGATTGCTTAACAACGAAGAGGGAGAGGTAGATATAGCCGATGTTGTGCTTGCAGAAATTGATGGAATGCGCGAAGAAGGTAAAGACGAAGTTAGCATTTTTCGTGCCCTGATGCGCAAGTACCATCCCGATGTATCCGAAATAGAAAAGGCCAAAGAAATAACTCGACTTATAATCTCCCTCTACGACAGTAGGTTAAAACACTTCGTCATTTAAATACTTAACGAGTTAAGTATTCCCTGCCCGCTTATTTTGAGCGTGCTTATGCTTGCAATGCAAGCTCTTCAGGAGTAGTTTTACTTCTTAGCAAGAGATTGAAATTATGGACTTTGGTGAAAAAGGTGAACTTATATTTGAAGATGAACTCGAGGCCAGAGTTGCGGTTGAGTTATTGAATGGAGCTGGCCGGTCCGATTTAGTTGACCATGTGAGACCGCCGCTAAACAATCCAGGTATTGGCTACTTTGAGTTTTCCAGAAGAATGCGAGATCTTAGGCATGGACAAGTCGAAGAAGGCGTACATAGAGTTGAGGAACCCGACGCATTAATCGAGATAGTTAAGACCCTAGTCAAAACGTCTAATATGCACTACACCTTTAGGACGAATCGGGCCGGTACCAGACGGGACTTTATGGGTGCCAAACTTCGAGAGCTACATAAAAAAAACGAGGATAGGCAGGCCGAGTCAAAAATAGCATCAACCGATAGGCGTATGACTAAAGTCGAGTTGGGCGACGCGATGATCCTTGGTTATATGACCGCAGAGGAGGCGGATTCAATCGCTAAAAGAAGAGCCTTTGTCGAACAATATTTGGCCGAACGTGGCTGGGATGCCACCAACCTAACAATTGAGCAACTTATCGAAGTAAGGTCGCAGCCAGGCTGGAAGTTATCTGACGAAGCGTCACCAAGCTAAGAATTTCAGATTGTGCAGAAAGTTAAGACCTAACCGCCCGCCCCACACTATAAAGCTACGGGGTAAACTTATTTTGAGCGTATAATCCAAGCTATGAGCATAGACAAATATGCTGGTCCAGAAAATCACCCCGACGATAGCGGCGGCGGTGAACATGAAAGAGTTGTCAGTATCAATCCGCTCTCTCTGAAGGACCTCCCTGGCTTACGGGCGGTTTTAGAAAGTTCAGTTGTTAATCCAATTACTAAAGAAGTTGCTCAGGATGAAGTTGAGGATTTGCTAGCTCGCTACGAAGAACTTATTAGCGAAGGCGGCGAAGAAAAATACTTTGTTGCCCATAACCACGAAGGGCAGCCCGTAGGTATTATGGGTCTGGCACCGCCAGACGACGCAATAAGAAGTTTCACTACCACCGAAAACCCAATCGAAATAGTGAATGCTTATATTCTCTCAACGTCCAGAGGGGTGGGAGTTGGTAGCCACATGGTTAGACACCTTGAAATGCTTGCAAAGTTAGGTGGACATACCGAAGTTGTTCTGGCTAGCGGCCCTAGATACGCTTTAACTGGTTGGCCTTTTTGGCGCAAGATGTACGGAGAGCCAGCTGGCGTTGCCGAAAAGTATTACGAGAACGAATATGATGCCCAGGTCTGGCACAAAGAACTCTAACCGCCCGCTTATTTTGAGCGTATAATTTGAGCAATGAGCAAGATTGCTATTGATGTAGCACTGCTACCGCCTAAAGGGGTCATGGATAGAGTTATCTATCTTAACCAGACATTTGGGCCAAAGGTAGATTTAAATGCTACAGATCGTTTGCCGCACATAACTCTGTCTCAGGCAGTCATAGAAATTGACGACTTAGAAAAAGCCAAAGCTAGGCTGACAGACCTTGCTAAGAAATTCAGCCCGATGGACTTAGAAGCAAAGATAGTTAATAACCCTGATTCGTTTTTTAGAATCAGCCCTAGAGATGTTGTTCTTAAGCTGCACGAAGCTGTTATGGCAGGTCTGAAGGATTTGGTATCTTACGATGTCAAAGCAGAATACTTTCTAGATAATAAAGTAAGGGAAGGTAGTTTGGGCTGGGTCAGTAATTTCCCCAGAGACGGCGCCTTTGACAAGTTTGATCCGCACATCAGTATTGCTGTAGAAGAAAAAATTGAAGATGAAAATTTAATTAAGTTCACCGCTGACCGCCTGACAATATGCCATCTGGGCAACTTTAATACCTGCCGCAAAATTGTCCACGAAACCAAGCTAGCTTAACCGCCCGCTTATTTTGGGTATATAATTTGACTATGCTTCGTGACTTAGCAATTTCATTTGGTATTGTTGCTGTGATTGTGCTTGCTATTTTACTTGCCTACGTAGGCTTCTGGGTAGTTTTGTTTGTCGGTCTTATAACTCCGTTGTGGCTTATGCTACTTTTCATTTTTGGAAACTACAGGCGCCGCCGCGCCCACCACCGTAAAGCCTAACCACCCGCTTATTTTGAGCGTTCACGCGTCGCACAATATTGACAAAGCGCTAGCACTCTGCTAAGATGAGTGCTAGAAAACGATCCAAATCTCTTGGGTGGGAAGAGAGGGTAACTTTTCGGCCGCGGATCTGGCCGGACACTACAGTTCTTAACTGCAAGCCCAACGACGACAATCAACTAAAAGCTATGGAGGAGAAATTATCATGGCCGTTCGAATTATAGAAATACGAAAGCCTGGGGGTGCGCAAAACATCCATGAAGCAATAAGTGACTACAAATGGGTGAACGAAGATGATGGCAAAGTGGGAGTCAGCGATCGACCCACAATGGTCGACTGGGTCGAAAATAAAAGCGGATACGCTTATGTGAAGGACGCCTCAGGAACGGTACGATGCTATGTTAACGTCAGCCCCGCTGGAACCAAATTCCTTCAGACATACGCCGATAAACGATGGACCGACAATTTACTAAGCTTAAAGGAGTTCTAGACATGAAAAGAGTAGACATAGTCAAAAAAGGTAGGAATTGGGTTAGTGAGACTAACAAAGAAGTTATTGCTGTTGCTAAGACCAAAGAAGTTATTGTTAAGAAGACCGCTAAAATCGCAAAGGCCGACAAAGAAGCGGTTACTGTTAAGATCCACAAGATGAACAGCAAAATACAAGAAGAGCGAACTTACCCTAAAACGGCCGACCCCAAG
>Ga0265338_10011791_pt1 | contig 10048 bp, 7 predicted proteins | sample 42126metaG_FD_193579 | JGI IMG/M metagenome (GOLD analysis project Ga0265338, IMG submission 193579) | Rhizosphere microbial communities from Carex aquatilis grown in University of Washington, Seatle, WA, United States - 4-21-26 metaG | ecosystem: Host-associated > Plants > Roots > Rhizosphere >... | reverse complement strand
CAAGCAGGACAAGAATACTTGGCAGAAAATAAGGCGACTCTTCGATTTTGCGGTCGAGCACAAGGAGCATACGCATCGCTTCACGCTGCTTTTCGTGGTAATACGCACGAAAACGCTCGCTCCAATCGTGCGATGACTTCTGCAGATTTTCCGCGAGCGAAATCTGGTGCGTGAAATCGTAGTTGACGATCCACTCGCTCCACGCAAACTGAAACCAATCCCAATACAAGCCTAACCGTGAGAAAAGCCCCGCGCTGGCGGCATTCCCGGGCGGCGTGGGGTCAAACGTAATCCAGCCATAGTCCGTAAAATACACTTCCACCCAGGTGTGCGCGTCGCTTTCGCGCACGATGTAGTCGCCGCCCACGTCGTTGAACTCGCCGGGAAGAAATCCGCCCACATAGCGCGCGGGAATGCCGATCGAGCGGAGCATCACCGTCATAGCCGCGGCGAAGTATTCGCAATGCCCGGCCCGGCGAACAAACAGGAAATTAGCGAGTGGATCCACTTGCGGCGCGCCGGTTAGATCCAGCGTGTAGGCGTAGCGCGTTTTCAAGTAGCGTTCGATATTCGCCGCTTTGTCGTAGGTGTTCTTCGATCCGGACGTGACGTCTTCCGCCAGCTTCTTGATGCGCGGATCGATTGCCGGCAACTGAAGATAAGTGTCGGTTACCGGGCGGGGATAATCCGTGGAGGCCTTGCGCAAATCGCGATCGGGAAAATTCGGGAGCAGGGAAGTGCCTTCGTAGCGCACTTTCGTCAAGTTGTGCGAGGGATTGAAAATCGAGCCGGTGCTATCAATAAAAAGATAGCCGCGGTGCTGCTGCTGCGACGTGACATGCTCGGATTCATTCAGGAATCGGCCGGAGAGCGTGCGGACGCGCGGCGCGATGAAAATGGCATCGCTGGCGATCGGCTCCATCAGGATCGTGTAATCGAGGCGATTCACTTCGCCGGTGGAAAAAATGGATGGCCCGAGCCAATAGACGTCGCTTGTGTCGGGAGTTAGAACAGTCTGCTGGTGCTCGGGAGTAAACCAGCGATGGCCGTCGAAATTCGTGAACACGATTCCGCGCCAGTGGATTTCGGCGGCGCGAGCCGGGTCGCCATTCACGCGAATTCGCATCACGACGGCCGTGTTTTTCTTGATTTCGCCAATCTCACCGAGCGTGACGTTGTCGCTGAAGCCGGTCATCAAGCCGGGCTGAAGATTCAACGCGCTGAGATAGCCCATCGTGAAGCGCGGGATCATAAAAAAAATCACCGAGCCAATCATTAACGCGCCTATGGCTACGAAAAGAGAAGTGAATCCAAGTGCGCGGTTGAGCTGGTGCGCCATCGGCGAGCCCGCTTCAAATGGCGGCGTGACGGCACCGGCGGAGCTGCGGCGAATTTCCAGCGCCACGAATGTGGAAACGGCCAGCGCCAGGAAAATAGCCAGCGCGATCAGGAAGCCCGTCTCGACGGTGAGGATCGCCGAGGCCAGCATTGAGGTGACCGCCAGCCCCGCAAGGAAAGCAAAATCGCGATTTGAGCGCGCGGAAAACATTCGCACGAGCGTGGCGAAAAGCATCAGGTGGATAGCCGCGAGCAGCGCCGCGTAGAGCGAAGGGTTGGGCGCGCCCGCCGCGAGGTTGCGTGACACGACCCACAAATCCACAGGGAAAAACAGGAAATAGCCCAGAACCAGGCCGGTGGCCACTCGCTGGGAAAATTCGGGGCCGCGCCCGCGAAAGATGCGAAAGCCCTTGAACAACAACGCTGCGGGAATCACCAAGCTCGAGAAGAGATCGAGCTTTCCGGTGGAAGCGACCGCCAGCAGACCCGTCGAGACGAGGAAAAAGAGAGATACCTCAAAATACCGCTGCACAGCGGGAAGAGACACTGGATTCGGCTGAGTGGCGGACGCCATGGCAGACGATTCATGTTAGCACTCCGGCGAACACAGACCTCGAAACGCCCGCAACCGAGATGCGAATTGGGTAACAACCATTACTTAGAGCTTATGGCTTTCGACAGCGCGTCGGCGATCTTGCGCGTGGCGCTGGAGATGGACAAGTGGCTCGTGCGTCTGAGATGGCTTACCGGGAGGGTACGCGTGCGGGGGAGGCGGGGAAGCTTTGCAACTTCCACTAGAAACGGCAGGAGTGTGATGTTGCGGAATGTAACTCCGTGGCGCGCTTGCGGCAGAGGCTCCAGCGAAAGAGGCGTACTTAGGCCGAGCGTGGCACGAAGATGAGCTTCGAGTTCCCGGCGCGGTTGGCGGGTGACTTCGATAGCCGGGAATTGCCACATGCGCGAGAAGAGGACGTCGTCGTGCGCGCCGGGGTCTTTAATGAGAAGCGTCCGACCGCGTGGATCTCGAAGAATGGCGGCGGCAATTTTCTGGTGGACGGGTGCTCGCTTCTTGCGCGGGGCGGGGATTGATTCCGTGAGGCCGAGTCTGCGCGCACGGCACGCTTGCGCGATTGGACAAATTTTGCACTGCGGCGCGCGCGGCGTGCAAATTGTTTCGCCGAGTTCCATGAGGGCCTGGTTCCAATCGCCGGGGGCTTCCCGCGCGAGTAAATCTTGCGCTTTGGAGGCAAGCAGTTTCCAACTTGACGGCGCACGCAAATCGCCGCGAATTGCGTCGAGCCGCGCGAGAACGCGCGCAACATTCCCGTCGAGGACAGCCAATGGTGCCTCGTAAGCAATACTAAGAACGGCTGCGGCGGTGTAGTGGCCGATGCCCGGAAGTTTTAGGGCGGCATCGAGACTGGGAGGAAACTTTCCTGCATGCTTCGAAACGATTTCCTGCGCTGCGCGATGGAGATTGCGGGCACGGCTGTAGTAGCCGAGGCCTGACCAGTATTTGAGGACGCTGTCCTGCCGCGCCCGCGCAAGCGATTCGACGGTAGGAAAACGTTTTAAGAAGCGGTCGTAATACGGCACCACGGCGGCGATGCGTGTTTGTTGCAGCATCACTTCGGCGATCCATATGCGGTAGGGATCGTGGCTGTGGCGCCAGGGAAGGTCGCGGCGATGTTTTCGATACCATTTGAGGAGCCGAGTCTGGATGCTAACGGGCGATGGGCGCGGAGAAAGCTTCGGCTTCATGCGGGCGCTATTTTCGCATGACGATGCGATTCGGACAGGTGCATTTTCAACGCGGCAATGCAAGATGCCGGGTTTCCCGGTAAAAAACACCGGGACACAACCCTTCGCTTCCGCTCAGGGCAAGAAAGCGTAAAAGGCCCGGGCGCTACATTCAAATCTAAAGCGAATCGATGAAAAGGAAATAGGAGGAAGTCCAAAGGGCGGTGGGGATGGTGCCTTGCGCGCGGCAGGTGAGGATGATTTTAAATATTTCGCGATCGCTGGCGAGTTCGTCGAGAAATGCGCCGCCCGCTGCGGACGTATCTGCCTGAATTTTCGCGAGTTCTGTGAGCGCGTCGTAAATGATCTCGTTGGCCGGAGCCATCGGCGTTGAAAAACGATTCGTGCAGAATTGCATCACGGAATTGATTTCGCTGAAATGCCACGCGATGGAGGCGGCCATGGAGACGGCGCGTTCGAAACGGTCCGCCTGATCGTCCACACCCAGACGGCCGACACGGGCGCGCGCGGGGCCGATAAACGGATCGAGAACGAGCATGACGCGGCGCTCGTCTTCGCGCGCGAATTCGCGGACCACTAGTTTTCCCTGGCGCGCGGAAACTTTCCAATCCACGAAACGCGCGTTGTCTGTGGGTAGATACTTGCGCAGCGAATGCAGTTCGTGACCGCGGCCACGGAAAAAGCTCGCCATTTCGCCGCTGATCAGTGGCAGCACTTCGTAAAATTGTTCGGCAGGCTCGACGTGAGGGTACACAACGATTTCGATGTTGGAATTCACCTGGCGCGTTTTTTCGAAGAAACCAAAAGGAAAGCGCGTCCGAATGCCGAACGCATCCTGCCGGTACACGCCGCGCCGCGGAAAATTCAGTTCTACTTTTTGGCGCGCGGATGTCTCCCGCGGGATGTAGGGGAAGAAAACGGGGCGCGTAAGGATTTGGCCCGGTCCTTTTTTGCTTTCGCCGACTACGCAAAGCGAAAACGAAGGCAACATCTGCTTTTCATTGCGCAACTCAACTTCAGCAAGGACCGGTTGCTCCGCAAAAATATGTTCGGGTAAATCGAATCGTAGCTCCACGTCGGTGAGCACCGCGCGGGAAAGCACGCCGGAAATCAAGATTCCCGCGATTGCGCAAGCTAGCACCATGAAAAGAAGATTATTTCCTGTGTTTACGGCGGCAAGAATCAGAATGAAAACGGCCGCAAGATAAACGATGCCTTCGCGCGTGAGGCGATAGTCAACCTGATAGGCGAGCCAGCCAAGGCTTGTGCGGCGAGCGAGCGCGGGAACTATCGCAATCCCAACCCATCCGGCAAGGCCGAGCGCGAGTACCGCTGATGTGGCGGCTACATAGAGGCGGCCCGTCTCCGCGACAGCGGCGGAAAAAAGAGCAAGAGCCAGCGCGGCAGAAAGCGCCAGCATCGCAATCCAGAAATTGCGCCAGCCCGCGCGATCGCGCGTGCGCCACATGCGTGCGACGATGGATTCAGTGCCGGCCGGAATGTTCGCGGAGCTCATGGCTTTATTCGGCAGATACGCCGCGGGGAATTTCGCGATCGCAATGGCGATGCCGCTCGCATCGTTAGACCGGAACGCGAGTGGTTTCGAGAATTTCGCGGAGAATCGCTTCGGCCTGCTCGGATTTCTTCTGCGTGGAAACGTAACGCGAGCTAACCACCACGCGATGCGCAAACACGGGAACGATCAGACGCTTGAAATCATCTGGCAGGCAATAATCGCGGCCTTCGAGATAAGCGCGAGCTTGCGCGCCGCGATGGAGCATCACGGTGCCGCGCGGACTCACGCCCAGGCTCAGCTGTTCGGTCTGGCGTGTGCGTTCCACAATTTCGAGCGCGTAATCGAGCAGGCTGTCTTCCACTTTTACGTGCGACACAGCTTCCTGCATGGCGATCACGTCCGCGGCGTCCATTTCCGGCGTCATTTTTTCCACCCCGCCCATTCCCGAATGATTGCGGATAATTTCCTTTTCCGCAGCGCGATCGGGATAGCCCATGCGAATGCGCATCAGGAAACGGTCAAGCTGCGATTCGGGCAGCGGATAGGTACCGTGGTGCTCGATCGGATTTTGCGTCGCAAGCACGAGGAAAGGTTTCGGCAGCGGATGGGTGTGGTTGTCCACGGTGATTTGCGATTCGTTCATCGCTTCCAGCAGCGCGGATTGTGTTTTCGGTGTGGTGCGATTGATTTCGTCCGCGACGATAATGTTTGCGAAAATCGGCCCGGGCTTGAATTCGAATTCTTGTGCGCTCGGATTGTAAACGCTCACGCCGATCACGTCGCTGGGCAGCATGTCCGAAGTGAACTGAATGCGCTGGAACGAGCATTGAAACGAGCGAGCCAGGGCTTGCGCGAGCGTGGTCTTGCCGACGCCGGGCACGTCTTCAATCAGCAAGTGACCGCGCGCGAGAAGCGTGGTGAGCGCCATGCGGATCACTTCTTCCTTTCCCTTCACGACGCGCGAAATCGAGCGCTGAAGTTCGGCAAGTCGGCTGCTGGCTGGTGTTGTGGTGGTCGTTTGCAATTCGTCCGGCCTTCTGCTACAAAAAGTAGGTTCGTTGGGCGACTAGCTCAGTTGGTTAGAGCGTTCCCCTCACACGGGAGAGGTCCAAGGTTCAAGTCCTTGGTCGCCCACCATCCCTGCCCTATTTCATTCTGCCACTATTGATTTGACTGCCTAAAGACCTGATTTGGTAGCGTGTGCCCAAGAAGTTGCAGGAGCTTCCATTCAGGCTACGGGTGAGATTCGCCAGGCAGGTTTTGCAGCCACGAAACAACAGCTGCTTCCAGCGTGATTCGGTGGTCTGCATACCCGTGATCCGTCGTCATGTGAATTTCGGTCACTTGCGCATCTCCCGCCTTCCGGAGCGCGGCAGCCATGGCTTGATCGACGGGCGCGAGACCGTCGTCGCTATCTAGAATCAGCACGGGGCGGTCCTTCATCGCTGGTGCGTAGTCTGAGAAATTCCATTTCGATGCGTTTTGCTCCGCCTCGGCCATTAATTCGTCGGCGGTCGTTCCTGCAAGCCGCGAGGCGTCTTCCCGAAAGCCGCCAATCTCGCTCTTGTCGAGAGGCTTCGAGAAAGTCGCGCCAATATTCCACGGGGAAATCATCACCACACCCGCGATGCCCGAATCGTGAGCGGCCGCATACGCCACCATGAAGCCACCCATGCTGTGGCCGATCAGGACGATTCGCTTCGTATCAATCCCAAACTTTTTCGCGTTTGCCGGGTCTCGCAGAAACTGAATCGCCGACTGCGTGTCCTCGATCGAATTTGTGAACGAAAAGGCGCCCTCGCTGCCCCACGATCCGCGGTAATGGGGAAACAGCACGTTCCACCCCGCACGCCGGATTGCTTGCGCGAGGTCCAGGTTCTGTTCGTTGCCTGGAAAGCCGTGCATCAGCAGGACAGTGGGATGCGGCCCCTCGCCCGAAGCCAAATAGAAAATCGCGTATAGCTTCTTGCCATGGCTGTAGATATCCGGCGCTTCCATTCGCGCGGGGTGCGCGGCATCTCGCGCGGGGTCAACAACCACGGCGGACGGAATCTGCTGTGCTGACACGGCTGCGCCTTGTGCGAGAATCACAAAGGCGAAGAAAGTCGCGCACGACCGGAGAGAAATCTCGATGAAACCCTTCCTGCGATTCTTGCGGTTTTTCATGATTGGCTCCTGGTTGGGGGCGATTATTTTCTTCAGTTTTGCGGTTGCTCCGGGTGTATTTGCGATATTGGAAAGCCGCGACCAGGCGGGAGCTGTCGTCGGATTCGCGTTGGCACGTCTCCATCTTCTTGGCGTTGTTGCGGCGATTGTGTTTCTTGTGTCATCGGTGGTGCTGCAGAGATCTTTTAGGGCGCTGGCTAAGCCCGCAGCGATTGCGGTGGTGCTCATGCTGTTGCTGACGCTGGCTTCGTCGCGCATCGTGATTCCTCGGATGGACTCGCTTCGCGCGCAGATGGGATCGGTGGAGGCGACGCCATATGCAAATCCCTTGCGCGTAGAATTTGACAAGCTGCATGGAGTGTCGGTGGGGCTTGAGGGCGGAGTGCTGCTTATTGGATTGGTCGCACTTTTTTTGATTGCGCGTAACACGTCTGACTAGCCCTTTAATAGCCGCCGGCAGCCTCGAACGAATTCCCGATAACCCGGCGTTACGAACGTCTCTTCGCTTTCTTCTTCGCGACTTTCTTCGATTTCCGTTTTTTCGTCGGGCGCTTCTTCACGGCTTTGCGGGCTTTCCCGTCCGCCAATCCCACGGCGCGCCACATGTACCAGCTTGCAACGGTGCGGTACGGGCGCCAGCGTTCGCCGAATGCGGCAAGCTCGCGCGGCTTCGGGATATGCCTTTTGCCGTAGGTGAGCGCGTAGCCTTTTTGCACGCCGTAATCGTGGATGGGCAGCACATCCGGGCGGCCGAGGCGGAAAATCAAAAACATTTCCACGGTCCACGCGCCGATGCCGCGCACGGAAATCAGCCGCTCGACTAATTCTTCGTCCGACATTTTGTGAGCTTCGTCGAGCGAAGGGACGATGCCATCAAGCGTTTTCTGCGCGAGGTCTTTCATGGCGAGAGCCTTGGCGTTGGAGAGGCCGGCTTTGCGCAGCGCTTGTTTCCGCGTGGCGAGGATTTCCTTTGGTGTTGGACAAATTCCGTTTGAGCCGAGCGCTTTGATGCGCGCGAAAATTGTTGCCGCGGCTTTTCCGGAAATGCTTTGGTAGGCGATCGCTTCGAGCAGAGATTCGTACGGGCTATCGCACTCGTCGAGCTTGAACTGGAATTCGCCGACCTGAGCGATGACGCGCGCGAGATGCTTGTCCGTTCGGGACAGGAATTCGTGAGCCGCTACGTGGTCGAAAGGCAGCTTCAGCGCGGCGGCGATTTTTGCAACTTCCGGTTCGCGACTTTGATCTTCAAGCCCGCTCATTTTTTATTTGAACTTTTCGAGCAGGGCTTTCCAGCGAGCCCAAGCTTCGGTGCGCGCTTTCGCGTTTGGATCGCTGGCGTCAGGAGCTTCACCAGCGCGCATGAAGCCGTGGCCTGCGCCATCGTAGGTCACGGGCTCGAAGGTTTTTCCCGCTGCTTTCATTTGCGTGATGGCATCTGGAATCATGGCGCCAATTCGCGCGTCATTTCCTGCGAAGAAATCAAAGACGGGAACCTTGATGCGCGCCATCGCGTCTTGCGCCGGCGGTGGACCGTAGAAAACGAAGGCTGCCGTCAAATCCGCGCGATTCGTCGCGAACCGCCAACTCTGTCCGCCACCCCAGCAGAAGCCCGTGACGAACAGCTTTCCATTCGAGGCGGGAATCTTCAGTGCGTAGTCAGCCGCCGCGTTGAGGTCGGCCGTGACCTGATCGGGATCGAGATGGCCGACCGCTTCCATGACTTTGCCTTCTGCGAAGTCGGAAGTGCGTCCGCCATTAGGCGCCATTCCCGAAAGCAGATCCGGAGCGACGGCAATGTATCCAGCGGCGGCGACTTCGTCGGCAAGCTCCTGCGCCCAATCGGTGAGGCCGAAAATTTCGTGGATTACGATGACGACCGGGCGCTTGTCCTTCGTCTCGGGATAGACCACAAAAGTTTGAACAGAGCGATCGCCGTGCTTGATCGTCACCCACTCGCCGTGGCGTGGCGACTTGTCGAGACGTGCTCGCGCCCAATCTTGCGCGGGGGCGGGATGCGCGACCAGCAGGAAAAGGATTGCTGCGAGAAAGATTGCTGAGGTTCGCTTCATGGCGTTTGCCTCCTCGGATAGGCCGAGTTGAATTTGAAGTTGTAGGGGCGGGTCTGAGACCCGCCCCTACGGAGCAGCAAGGATCCCGGCAACCAGCAGCCGCTTACTTGCCGGTGTACTCGATGTGCCAGATTGTGTTTGTGCCGTCGTCGGTCATGAGCAACGAGCCATCGGGAGCGACCGTGACGCCGACGGGGCGGCCCCAGACGTTGCCATCCGGCGTGACGAAGCCGGTGATGAAATCCTCGTATTCACCGCTGGCGTGGCCTGTCTGATGGAGCGGGACGCGGATGAGTTCGTATCCGACGCGAACGGCTTTGTTCCACGAACCGTGTTCGGAGGCGAAAATGTCGCCTTTGTATTCGGCCGGAAATTGTTTGCCTTCGTAGAAAGTGATTTCCAATGAGGCGTTGTGCGGTTGCAGCACTACGTCGGGCGTGATCACTTTGTCTTTTAGTTCGGGATGCTTGCCTGCGTGGCGCGGGTCCTGATGGCCGCCCATATACCACCACGGCCAGCCGTAGTAGCCGCCCTCCTGCACATGCGTGATGTAGTCGGGTACGAGATTGTCGCCAAGCATGTCGCGCTCATTCACGGAACACCACAGCTCGCCGGTGTCAGGACTGATGGCAATGCCGCCGCCTGCGTTGCGAATGCCGTAGGCATAGATGCGCATGCCGGAGCCATCGGGATTGAATGCGAGAATGTCGGCGCGATTTTTCTAGGCGGGAGTTGTGTCGGAATCATCCACGTTTGACGCGGAGCCGACGGCGACAAACAACGTCTTGCCATCCGGAGAGAATGTGAGATCGCGCGTCGTGTGACCGCCACCGCCCGGCAGGTCTGCGATGTGTTCTTGTGGGCCCCGCGCTTTGAGGTCGCCGTTCTGATAGGGATAGCGCAGGACGGCGGTGGTCTGACCCACGTAAATCCATTGAGGGTTGGGTCCGGGAGGATAGAAGGCAATCCCATAGGGCCCTCTCAGGCCGCTGGCGAATGTTTCCATCTGACCGGGTTTGCCGTCTGCGGTGATTCCGCGGAACACCTTAATGTCGCCCGCATCCATTTCATCCAGGAAGAAATCGCCGTTGGGAGCGGTGATGATGAAGCGTGGATTGGTCAGGCCAGTCGCATATTCGGTGACTTTGAAGCCTGCGGGCGCTTGCGGCCACGCATCCTTGGGTCGGGGAACCAT
>Ga0265338_10011790_pt1 | contig 10049 bp, 7 predicted proteins | sample 42126metaG_FD_193579 | JGI IMG/M metagenome (GOLD analysis project Ga0265338, IMG submission 193579) | Rhizosphere microbial communities from Carex aquatilis grown in University of Washington, Seatle, WA, United States - 4-21-26 metaG | ecosystem: Host-associated > Plants > Roots > Rhizosphere >... | reverse complement strand
GTGCTGGTGCAGAACCTGCCGCGGATTGGCCGCGCGCATGGCCTCGGCGCCGAAGCCCGCCCGTTCGGCCGCGCCGGGCGCCAGGTTCTGCACCAGCACGTCGGCGCGGGCGATGATCCGGTGCAGCAGGGCCGCGTCCTCGGGGGCCTTGAAGTCCAGGACCAGGGATTCCTTGCCGCGGTTCAGCCAGACGAAATAGGCGCTCTCGCCGTGGACCACGTGATCGTATTCGCGAGCGAAATCGCCCTCGGCCCGCTCGATCTTGATCACCCGCGCCCCGGCGTCGGCCAGGCGGCAGGTGCAGAGCGGCGCGGCCACCGCCTGCTCCAGCGACACCACCAGGATTCCCTCGAGCGGCCGGCTCATCAGAAGGACTTGGGCAGGCCCAGCACGTGGGTGGCTACATGCGAGAGGATCAGGTTCGTGGGGATGGGGGCGGTTTGGTAGAGCCGCGTTTCGCGGAACTTGCGCTCGATGTCGTACTCCTCGGCGAAGCCGAAGCCGCCGTGGGTGTGGATGCACATGTCGGCGGCGAACCAGGACGCCTCCGACGCCAGCAGTTTCGCCATGTTGGCCTCGGTCCCGCAGGGCTGGGCGGAGTCGTAGAGGGCCGCGGCCCTGGCCACCATGCCGGCGGCGGCCTCGAGCTGGACGTGGGCCCGGGCGATGGGGAACTGCACGCCCTGGTTCTGGCCGATCGGGCGGCCGAACACCTCCCGGGCCTTGGCGTAGGCGCTCGCCCGCTCGATGAAGAAGCGGCCGTCGCCGATGCACTCGGCGGCGATCAGGATCCGCTCGGCGTTCATGCCATCCAGGATGTAGCGGAAGCCCTTGCCTTCCTCGCCCACCAGGTTCGCGACCGGGACCTCGACGTCGTCGAAGAACAGCTCGGTCGTGGCGTGGTTCAGCATGGTGCGGATCGGCCGGATGGTCAGGCCGGCGCCCTTGGCCTGGCGCATGTCGACCAGCAGCACGCTCATGCCGTCGCTGGGCCTGGTCGACTCCTCGCGCGGCGTGGTGCGGCAGAGCAGGACCATCAGGTCGGAGTGCTCCGCCCGCGAGGTCCAGATCTTCTGGCCGTTGACGACATAGCGGTCGCCGTCCCTGCGGGCGAAGGTGGTGATGCGGGTGGTGTCGACGCCGCTCGAGGGCTCGGTGACGCCGAAGGCCTGCAGCCGGATCTCGCCGGAGGCGATTCTTGGCAGCCACGCCTGCTTCTGGGCCTCCGACCCGTGCCGCAGCACAACCCCCATGGTGTACATCTGGGCGTGGCAGGCCGCGCCGTTGCCGCCCGAGCGATGGATCTCCTCCAGCACCGCCGCCGCGGCCGTCAGGGGCAGGCCCGCGCCGCCATAGGCCTCGGGGATCAGCACCGAGAGCCAGCCCTCGTCGGTCAGGGCCTTCACGAACTCGGCCGGATAGGCGCGCTCGCGGTCCAGCGTCTGCCAGTAGCTTCCAGGGAAGCGCGCGCAGAGCCGCCGCACGGCGTCGCGGATGTCCTGATGGGTGTCGTCGGAAGTCATGCGCCTTGGCGCTTTGATAGCGGGCGCCCGCGCCGAGGTCGATTTGTTTGGTTCATTGCGTCGTCAATGGCTTGCGCCCACCGCTGGCCTGCGCATGATCGGGCGGGGCGGTCGCAGAGCCGCGCCGGGAGGTCTTGGATGCACCCGTGGCTTCGGATCCTGGTCGGCCTGGCCTGCGCGGCCGTGACCGCGCAGCCGGCGCTGGCGGCATCGGCCAAGCCCTCGGCCTGGCGCTACGACAGGACCTACGCCGCCTCGTGGGACGAGTTCCAGGCCATGCGCAAGGCCGCCCACGGCGGGACCAGGCTCACCTGGCGGACCCTGCCGGACTGGACGGGGCTCTGGGAGCACACCGGCGGCTTCCACTTCGATCCGCAGCAGAAGGGGCCCAAGGCCACCGCCGCCCTGACGCCGGCCTACCAGCAGATGTACGACAGGAAGCTGGCCGACATCGCCAAGGGCATCCAGTGGGATCCGCTCTCGGCCTGCCTGCCCGCCGGCTATCCGCGCTGGCTGCTGGAGCCGTTCCTGCGCGAGTTCATCCTGAGGCCCGAGGAGTCCTGGCTGCTCACCGAGCAGAACGCCGAGATCCGCCGGATCTACACAGACAACCGGGGCCACGTGCCGGCCGACGAGGCCTATCCGCTGTGGGAGGGCGATTCCGTCGGCTTCTGGGACGGCGACACCCTCGTGATCCACACCAACAACCTGAAGGCGGGCCAGTACCAGCGCGACCAGCCGGACTTCTCCGACCAGGCCACCACCGTCGAGCGGATGCGCAAGACCGGGCCCGATACGATCGAGGACATCGTCGACGTCTACGATCCCGTGTCGCTGACCAGGCCCTGGCATGTGCGGCAGGTGTATCGCCGGGTGAAGACCCCCGGACTCAGGATCAACCACTGGTCCTGCGAGGAGAACAACAACACCGTGCGCACCGACAACGGCTCGACCGCCATCGTGCTGCCCGGCGAGAAGGGCTATCGCGACCCCAGCAACCTGGGCGCGGCTTCCGCCAACGCCCCCGGAGCCAACTAGATGTCCAAGGCCCTGACCGCCGCCCTCTTGCTGGCCGCCGCGGCCGCGACCCCGGCGCTGGCGCACCACTCCTTCGCCATGTTCGACATGTCCAAGCAGGTGTCGATCTCGGGGACGGTGAAGGACTTCCAGTACACCAACCCGCACTCCTGGGTGATCGTCCTGGCCACCGCGCCGGACGGCAAGCAGACCGAGTGGGGCTTCGAGTCCGAGGGGCCGAGCACCCTGCTCCGCGCCGGCATCAAGCACAGCTCGATCAGCCCTGGCGACAAGGTGACGGCCCTGGCCTTTCCCATGCGCGACGGCCGCCCGGCCGGCTCGCTGATCAGCGTCACCAAGGCGGATGGCGAGGTGCTGACGTTCCGGGTCAGCAGGCCGGCGCCAAGCCCGGACGCGGCGAAGTGATGGCTCTTCCCTCCGCGCTGGAAGCTTAGCCAAATAATCAGGGAAATCCTGAGCGTGGTCTGAGCGGAAGTAGAATGTGCGCAGTCTCACAACGGAGCTGCGCCATGGTTGTTACCGATCCGCAGGTGCTCACTGCCCTCTTCGCAGGGCTTGCATTGCTAATCTGGACAGTGAAGCGCCGAGGTTGATGTGACCTCACCCCGGGATCACACCCGGGAACAGCCGCTGCTGCGCCAGGACCAGCAGGCCCAGCAGGAGGGTCAAGAGGATGCTGTTCTTGAAGGTGCGGGCCAGGACCAGGCCCTCCTGGCCCTTGTACTCGGTGGTCGAGACGCCGGTGGAGATGTTCTGAGGCGAGATCATCTTGCCCATCACCCCGCCCGAGGAATTGGCGGCGGCGAACAGCACCGGCGACAGGTGCAGCTGGCGGGCGGCGACCACCTGCAGGTTGCCGAACAGGGCGTTGCCCGAGGTGTCGCTGCCCGACAGGAACACCGCCACCCAGCCCAGGAAGGCCGAGAGCAGCGGGAAGGCGGCGCCGGCCGAAGCCACCGTCAGGCCCAGGGTGTAGGTCATCCCCGAGTAGTTCATCACATAGGCCAGGGCCAGGATGGCGCAGACGGTCAGCACCGCCAGGCGGCACTGGCGCCAGGCCGCCACGGCGGCCTTGAGGAACGCCTTGGGACCGCAACCGACCAGGGGCGCGGTGATCAGCGCCGCCGCCAGGATGGCCGTGCCGGTCGCCAGGGGCTGGAAGGTCCAGACCGCGGCATAGGGCTTGTGGTAGAGGGTGATCTGCACCGCGTTGTGCAGGCCCGGCCAATTGATCTTCATCTGGCCGAAATTGGCGACCTTCAGCACCGTCCAGACGATCACGACGCTGGCCACGACGAGCCAGGGCAGCCATCCCTGCCAGGGCGCCACGGCCGGCCGCGCCTCGGCGGGCGCGGCGCGCTTGATGGCGAAGGCGGGGTCGGGCCTGGGCTTCCAGACCGTCAGGAACGCCGTCGAGACGATCAGCGAAACGAGCGAGGCCAGGACGTCGGTCAGGATGTAGCTGATCCAGTTGGAGACCACGAACTGGGTGATCGCGAAACTGCCTCCGGCCACCAGCAGGATCGGCCAGAGCGCCCGGATCGACTTCAGGCCGCCGTAGATGCCGACGGCGTAGAACGGCAGGAACAGGGCGAAGACGGGCAACTGGCGGCCGATCATGGCGCCCAGCACGTGGTCGGGCAGGCCGGTGACCGTGGCCAGGGTGCTGACCGGCACGCCCAGCGCCCCGAAGGCCACCGGCGCGGTGTTGAAGATCAGGGTGAAGGTCAGGGCCTCCAGCGGCTCGAAACCGGTCATGATCAGCAGGGCCGAGGTGATCGCCACCGGCGAGCCGAAGCCGGCGATGCCTTCCAGCAGGGCCCCGAAGCAGAAGCCGATGATCACCAGCACGACGCGCCGGTCGTCCGGCAGGCGTTGCTCGACCCAGGCCCGGAGCGCGTCGAAGCGGCCGGAGTTCACCGCGATGTTGAACAGCAGCAGGGCGTTGATCACGATCCACATGATCGGCCAGAGCGCGAAGACGGCGCCGGCCGCGGCGCTGTCCGCCGCCATCCCCGCCGGCATCTTCCAGACCCCGATGGCCAGCACCAGACCCACGGCCAACCCCGCCAGCGAGGCCTCCCAGGCGGCGCGGCGCACCACCCCCATGAGGATCAGCACGGTCGCGATGGGCAGGGCGGCGACCAGGAAGGAAAACGGCAGGCTGGATCCCACCGGCGTCAGCAGCTGGGCGAACACGGCCTTGCCCCTCCCCGAGAAAGCCCTATCGATGGGGCCATTGAGAACACCGGTTCGCGCCGATGGCGAATGAAACTTTCACCCTGGCGGAGTTCGCCGCCAGCCTCACGCTGGACGGGGCGCCGCTGTCGGTGGCCGAGCGCGCCAAGACCCTGACCCTCGACCTGCTGGGCAGCGCGGTGCGGGCGCGCGTCGAAGCCGAGTCGACCCCTTCGGTGATGGCCACGCTGGCGCGGCTGGGTCTGGACGGGGAGGGCGCCTGCACGGTGATGGGCGACGCCCGCGGCTACGCCCCGCCGGTCGCGGCCTTGCTGAACGGCGTGCTGGGTCATTCGCTGGACTTCGACGACACCCATGCGGAGAGCTCGCTCCACCCCTCCGCCCCGGTGGTTCCGGCGGCCCTGGCGGCGGGCGAACTGGTCGGCGCGGACGGGGCGAGCGTGCTGGCGGCGATCGTGGCGGGCTATGAGGTCTGCTGCCGGCTGGGCCTGGCGCTGGATCCGGCGGCCCACTACGCCCGGGGCTTCCATCCCACGGCGACGGCGGGGACCTTCGGCGCGGCGGCGGCGGCCGGACGGGTGCTGGGGCTGAGCGCCGAGCAGATGGTCTCGGCCTTCGGCGTGGCGGGCAGCCAGGCGGCCGGTTCTCTTCAGTTCCTCCAGAACGGCGCCTGGAACAAGCGCTGGCAGGTGGGCCAGGCGGCCATGAACGGGCTGATCGCCGCGGGCCTGGCCGCCGAAGGCTTCCGCGGCTCGGCCGAGGCCATCGAGGGCCGTCATGGCCTGCTGGCCGGCTACACCGATGTTCCCCATCCCGAGCGGGCGACCCACGGCCTGGGCCAGGACTGGGAGACCCTGAAGATCGCGGTGAAGCCCTATCCGAGCTGCCGTTATTCCCATGCCGCGCTGGACGGCCTGTTGCGGCTCCGCCGGGAGCACGGGCTGGCCGGCGACGACGTCCGTTCGCTGGAGGTCGGGCTGCACCGCTCGGGCGTGGTGCTGGTGGGCGAGCCCCAGGACGCCAAGCGCCGGCCGCGCAATGTGGTGGAAGGGCAGTTCTCCATGGCCTTCTGCGCGGCGGTGGCGCTGGACCAGGGGAGCTTCGGCTGGGACGACTACCGGCGCCTGGGCGAGGGACGTATCGACGCTCTCTGCGACAAGGTCGGCGTGGTCCGCGACGAGGCGGTGGAAGCGGGGAGTTCGCATCCGTTCGGCGCCCGGGTCCGGCTGCGGACCGTCCGGGGCGATTTCGAACTGATGATCCGCGATCCCTCCGGCGAACCGGAGAGTTTCCCGGACCGCACCGCGCTGGAGGCCAAGTTCCTGGCCCTGGCCGAGCCCGTGCTGGGCGAGGGGGCCCGAAGGCTGGCGGCGGCGATCCTGACGCTGGAGGGCTTCGGCAAGGTCTGCGAGGCCTTGGCCGCGGGGCGGCCGGCGGATCCCCGGAGAAGCGCGGCGTGAGCGCGCCTGTGGGCGAATTCGCCTTCACCCGGCTGGAGGAGGTGGTGTTCGGTCCCGGCAAGATCGCCGATCTGGGGCCCGAGCTGGAGCGGCGCGGCCTGACGCGGGCGGTGATCGTGACCGGCCGGAGCCTGGGCGCCTCGCCCCTGGTCCAGCGTGTGGCCGACGCCATGGCGGGCCGCTGCGCGGGCGTGTTCCCGGGCGCGGCCCAGCACGTGCCGACGGGGAGCGTGCGCGAGCTGACCGCCATGCTGCTTCGCCTGGAGGCCGACGCCGTGGTCAGCTTCGGCGGCGGCAGTCCCATCGACACCGCCAAGGTGGCGGCCGCCTCGGTGATGAACGGCCGGGACATGACCCTGGAAGCCGGCGGCCTGGAGCTGGGAAAGGCCTTCGCCGCCGCGGCCGGGAGCGGCCCCGAGCTGATCCACATCGCTGTGCCGACCACCCTTTCGGCCGGGGAATATACACCCGGCGGAGGCGCCACCGAGGAGGCCAGCCGGGTCAAGCGCGCGACCCTGGATCCGCGCCTCCAGCCCAAGGTGGTGATCAACGATCCGGAGCTGACCTTGGCCACGCCGGACTGGCTGTGGGCCTCCACCGGCATGCGGGCGCTCGATCACGCGGTGGAGGCGGCCTATTCGATCCGCCACCAGCCCTTCGTCGACGCCTTGGCGGCCAAGGCGATCCGGCTGCTGATCGAGCACTTGCCGGCGTCGCTGACGACATCCGGCGACGAACGGATCGCGCATCGCGGACACTGCCAGATCGCCGCCTGGTGCTCGCTGTTCGGCGGCTTCAACACGGGCCTGGGCGTCTCCCACGCGCTCGGACACCAGATCGGGCCGATGTGGAACGTGCCGCACGGGGTGACCTCGTGCATCACCCTGCCGCACGCCATGCGCTTCATGGCCGCCGTGGCGCCCGAGCGCTTCGAGCCCATTGCCGAGGGCCTGGGCGTCCCGTTCGATCCGGCCGATCCGGGACCCACGGCCCGCGCCTGCGCCGAGCGCGTGGCCGGCTTCGTGGCGGCCCTGCCGGTCCCGCGGACCCTTGCGGAGGTCGGGGTCAGCCATAACGAGCTGCCGCAGATCGCCGAGGCGGTGCGCGAGGAGATCGAGCTGTTCGACGTCCTGGGCCGGCCCGTGGCCCTGGACGAGGTCAGGGCGCTCTTGGAAGCCGCCGCCTGAGCCGGAGATCCGAGGGATCGGAGGCCACATAGACGCCCGCCGCCACGGCCGCCACGTCCAGGAAGTAGAGATAGCGGTAGTCGCAGGCCACCGAGATGATGAAGAAGGTCGCCACGAACACCAGGGCCGAGGCCAGCAAGCCGGCGACGGCGATGTCCGCCGTGCGCCGGCGGCGGAGCAGCAGCGCCAGGAGCCCGATGGCCAGGGCCGTATAGAGCGGATGCCAGGACAGCGGGCTGTGCGAAAGCGGCTCGCCCCAGGCCTTGACCGCGAGGTCCCTGGGCGTCTCCTGGTTCTTCAGGCCCAACCGGGTCACCCAGGGCTCGGGCCCCGCGACGCCGTCGACGAAGGGCAGGCAGGCCTCGATGTCGGGCGTGAACAGCACCCAGAAGAAGTCGCGCACACGGACCTGCAGATAGAGCAGCGGGTGACCCAGCACGAGGTCGCGCCATTGGTCGGGGACGGCGGAGTCCGGCGTATCGAACAGCGCCCGGTCCAGGTCGGGCATGGCCGAGATCGCGTCGAGCCGCACCGGCGTGTAGACGGGCGCCGCCTTGACCCGCATCAGCCGGGCCAGCGCGGGGTCGGCGACCTCCAGCCGGCTCAGGCGAAAGCCCGGTTGGGCCTGGAGCGCGCCGGCCAGGTCGTAGGCCTGCAGATCGCGCATCTCGTAGACCTGGGACGGCTCTCCGTCGCTGTGCGCGCGCAGATAGAGGTCGGCGGAGACCATCACCGCACCGGCGCCCAGCATCGGCAGCAGGGCGTAGGTCAGGGCGGTATGGATCGGCTTGTGGCCGCCGGCCCGGGCGGCGATCCAGCCGAGCGCGACCGCCGCGGCGGGGAGGATCACCAGTCCGTTCTGGCGGGTCAGGGCCGCCAGGGCGAAGAGCAGGAAGCTGGCCGCGATCAGCCCGAACCTCAGCCGCCTGCGGGGCCACGCCAGACTCGCCAGGGCGAGGCCGCAGAAACCGCCGGTGGCCGAGGCGGCGAACAGCACATCCTTCCAGACGATGCCGGGGTAGATCAGCCCGTCGGGGGCGATGGCCCAGATCACCAGCAGTGGCGTCGCCAGCCAGGCGGTGCGGGCGGGGATGAGCGTCATCGCCGCGAGGGCGCCGTACAGCAGGGCCGTGTCGAACACCACGAAGAGGCCCGCGCCGGGCAGGAGCCGATCGAACCGTCCCAGCAGCCAGGCCATGATCGGCGGGTGCCAGAAGTTGTAGACGCCGGTGCGGCCCTGGGCGAGCTGAAGCACCGAGTCGTAAGACATGTGCCCGGGCAGGTTCGCCGCCAGGGAAGCGCAGGCGCCCAGGGCGATCACGGCCAGCGCGACGAGGCGCGGCGCGGAGGGTCTCGCCCCCGCGCCTGATCCGATCAGCCTTGCCCTTGCCTCGGCCCAACCCATGCCGGCTTCGCGGGTGTCACGGCCAAGCACGATTGTCCACGCCATTGTGACGGGGCGCCGCCGCAAGTTGGCGCTCCTGCAAGAAAATGCAGGACCTCCGGGAACGGCCGGCGGACTTAGGGCGTTGCATCACCTAGTCGGAACACGGGGCGCCTTGTGACGCCTGGAATCCTAGCTTTGCCGTTGGGACGGTTCGGCGCTCCTGAGAGCGCCGACGCGACCTCGCGTCTCCGACAACCCCTGATCGCCACCTTCACCGCCATCGGCCTCTAACCCAGAGTGAGCCTCTCCATGCCCGCTGCAGCCCTGAAGACGTCCTCGCCCAAGACCGCCAAGGCCGCCGCCAAGTCATCGAGGGCCAGCGCCCCGCGCCCGACCCTGGACGATGGCCAGCTGCTGGCGGCGCTCCGGGCCTTCCGGCGGGGCGACTTTTCGGTGCGGCTGCCCCGATACCTGACCGGCGTCGACGGCGAGATCGCCGAGGCCTTCAACGACGTGGTCGAGCTCAACGACCGCATGACCAAGGAGTTCGAGCGGCTGGCGGACTCGGTGGGCAAGCAGGGCAAGATCAACCACCGGGCCAAGCTGCCGGCGGCGACCGGCTCGTGGGCGGCGAGCGTCGAGGCGGTGAACGCGCTGGTGGCCGATACGGTGCACCCGACCTCGGAAATGGCCCGGGTGATCGGCGCGGTGGCGCGGGGCGACCTGTCCCAGACCATGAACTTGGAGACCGAGGACCGGCCGCTGCGCGGGGAGTTCCTGCGCATCGGCAAGGTGGTGAACACCATGGTGGGCCAGCTGGGCTCCTTCGCCTCGGAAGTGACCCGGGTGGCGCGGGAAGTGGGCACCGAAGGCAAGCTGGGCGGCCAGGCGCAGGTGCGCGGCGTGGCCGGCACCTGGAAGGACCTCACCGACAGCGTGAACCTGATGGCCGCCAACCTGACCGGCCAGGTCCGTAACATCGCCGAGGTGACCACCGCAGTGGCCATGGGCGACCTGTCCAAGAAGATCACCGTGGACGTGCGGGGGGAAATCCTCGAGCTGAAGAACACCATCAACGTCATGGTGGACCAGCTGAACGCCTTCGCCTCGGAAGTGACCCGGGTGGCGCGGGAAGTGGGCACGGAAGGCAAGCTCGGCGGCCAGGCCAATGTGCGCGGCGTGACCGGGGCCTGGAAGGACCTGACCGACAACGTGAACTTCATGGCCTCCAACCTGACCGGCCAGGTGCGGAACA
>Ga0265338_10011789_pt1 | contig 10049 bp, 4 predicted proteins | sample 42126metaG_FD_193579 | JGI IMG/M metagenome (GOLD analysis project Ga0265338, IMG submission 193579) | Rhizosphere microbial communities from Carex aquatilis grown in University of Washington, Seatle, WA, United States - 4-21-26 metaG | ecosystem: Host-associated > Plants > Roots > Rhizosphere >... | reverse complement strand
GACATTTTGGCGCGATACAAGCGCGCAAAGGGATTCAACGTCCTGCATCCGATGGGCTGGGACGCGTTCGGCCTGCCCGCCGAGCAATACGCCGTCAAGACCGGCCAGCATCCGCGCAAGACCACCGAGGAAAACATCGCCACGTTCAAGCGGCAGATCAAAAGCCTTGGCTTCAGCTACGACTGGTCGCGCGAACTCGCCACGACCGACCCGGATTATTTTAAGTGGACACAGTGGATTTTCCTGAAGCTCTTCAACTCGTGGTTCAATCCCCTGACGAATAAGGCTGAACCCATCGAGACGCTGAAATATCCGGTGGATTGCACAACTGAGGAAACGAAACGCAAGTATCGTGATGATGAACGTTTGGCCTACGTCTGCGAAGCCCCGGTGAACTGGTGTCCCGAACTCGGCACCGTGCTCGCCAACGAGGAAGTCATTGACGGCAAAAGCGAAGTCGGTGGATTCCCCGTCGCTCGCAAGCCCATGCGTCAATGGATGCTTCGCATCACCGCCTACGCAGAAAAACTTCTCAGCGACCTTGACACGATTGACTGGACTGATTCGCTCAAAGAAATGCAGCGGAATTGGATTGGGCGGAGCGAAGGCGCTCAGGTGTCATTCAGAGCAGATGCTTCGCGAAATCCCGAGCATTACCTTTCCATAGATGTCTTCACGACACGTCCAGATACACTGTTTGGAGCGACCTATTTGGTGCTTTCACCGGAACATCGATTCGTCAGCTGCCTGACGACCGATGATCAATGCGCTGCCGTCGAATCCTATAAAACTGAAGTCGCAAGGAAGTCCGACCTTGAACGCACCGAGTTAGCGAAAGAGAAAACCGGTGTGTTCACCGGTGCTTACGCCACCAATCCCGTGAACGGCAAAAAGATTCCCATCTGGATTGCCGATTATGTTCTCGCCAGTTACGGCACTGGTGCCATCATGGCCGTTCCGGCGCACGACACGCGCGATTTCGAGTTTGCCAAAAAGTTTAACCTGCCCATCGTCCAAGTCGTTCAGCCGAATGATCTCAAGACCGACTGGCAAGGCTTTACGGGTGATGGCTCTTCCGTAAATTCAACTGGACCTGAAATATCAATCACCGGGTTGCCGACTCCCGAAGCCAAAAAGAAAATCATTAATTGGCTCAGCTCTCATGAGTCTCATGAACTTGGTTTCGGAATGGTCAACTACAAACTGCGCGACTGGCTGTTCAGCCGTCAGCGTTACTGGGGCGAGCCGTTCCCGATTGTTTGGAAGAAGGACGCCGCCGGAAATCTGTATCACGAAGCGTTGCCGGAAAGTTCGTTGCCGCTGTTGCCGCCATCGCTCGAAGATTACAAGCCGACCGCCGACGGCCAGCCGCCGCTCGCCCGCGCTAAGAATTGGTTAAACCTACCGGATGGCTCGATTCGCGAAACGAACACGATGCCGCAATGGGCCGGTTCGTGCTGGTATTATCTGCGTTACCTCGACGCAAAGAATTTCGGCGCGTTCGTCGGCAAGGATGTTGAGAATTATTGGATGGGCGGCAAGTCCGCCGGCGTTGATTTGTATGTCGGCGGCACGGAGCACGCAGTGTTGCATCTGCTTTACGCCCGGTTCTGGCACAAGGTGCTATTCGACCTCGGCTACGTTTCCACGCCGGAGCCATTCTTCAAGCTGGTCAACCAAGGCATTATACTCGGTGAGGATGGACAGAAAATGTCCAAGTCGCGCGGCAACGTGGTGAATCCCGACGATGTTCTCGGCGAATATGGCTCGGATGCTTTTCGTCTCTACGAAATGTTCATGGGCCCGCTCGAAATGGTGAAGCCTTGGAGCACCAAAGGCGTCGAGGGAGTTTACCGCTTTCTCGGCCGCGTCTGGCGCCTGTTCGTGGATGAGGATTCCGAGACGGAATTTGAACAGCAGGAGACAACCACAAAGACACAAAGACACGAAGAACTGCTAAATCTGATTAGGCTGAATGCTTCGATCAAAGACGTGACAGCGACTCCGGCGCAATTGAAAACGCTCCATGCGTGCATCAAAAAAGTAACCGAAGATCTCGACGGAATGCGCTTCAACACGGCGATTTCCGCAATGATGGTTTTTGTGAACGACGCGATCACTTGGGAGACGAAGCCTGTTGCCGTGCTGCGGGATTTTTTGATTTTACTCCAACCCTTCGCGCCGCATATCGCGGAGGAGCTTTGGGCAAAGCTCTCAACGCTCAACCCTCAACATTCAACAAACCTCGCTTATGCTCCGTGGCCGAAGTTCGACCCGGCGCTGCTCGTCGAGGACACGCTGGAAATCCCGGTGCAGGTGAATGGCAAACTTCGTGTCGTGATCAAAGTGTCGGCGAACGCAACCCAGGCAGACATCGAAACCACCGCGAAAAATTCCGCTGAAGTCAAACCGTTCACTGATGGCAAGACGATCAGGAAAATCATCGTTGTGCCGAAGAAGCTGGTGAACATCGTGGCGAACTGAATTTGTCGCGCGAAGTTTACTTTTCTCCGACAGCCAGGATGGTCTGGAAGTATGGCGGTTGTTCTTCGCGGGCAACGATGCTTACTTCGATTTTCTTGAAGGCGGCCTTTTCCAGCCAGTGATGCAAATCACTCTCTGCAAATCCCAACCAGCGGTCTCCGTAAAGTTCGCGTGCCTTGTCGAAGTTGTGCTTAAGCAAATCGAGAATCAAAATCTGTCCGTGCTGCTTCAGAATCTTGTGTGCTGAGGCTATGGCGTCCGCCGGAATTTCGGCGTGATGCAGCGCCTGACTTAAAATCACGAGGTCAACACTGTTGGCTTCAATCGGCGGGTTCTGTAAATCGCCCTGACGGAATTCCAGATTCTTCAAGCCGTTCTTCTTGGCCTTGGCTGCGCCGAATGCGACGATTTTTTCAGAGTTGTCCACGGCGATGACCTTTTTGCAGCGGCGCGCGAGCAGTTCGCTCAACAAACCTTCCCCCGCGCCGAGGTCGGCCACGACGAGCGGCGGCAAAATCCGCAGGAGTAAATGTCCGAACGCCTGCCACGAGCGGCCCGGCCCATAAACGCGGTCGAAACGTCCGGCGACTTGATTGAAGAAAACCTGCGCCTGTTCGCGGCGGCGGGCGAGGACGCGCTTGAGATTGATCTGGTCGCCACCATGATCGGGCAGTTCCTTCGCACCGCGGATGGCGAGTTGGATGAATTCGCCGGTCGCGCCGGTCGTCTGTGGACTCAATTTATAAAAAGTCCGCTTGCCGTCGCGGCGCGGTTGAACGAGCGCGCAATCCGCCAGCAGGCCGAGGTGCGTGGAGATGCGCGATTGGCCAAGACGCGTGATTTCCTGCAACTCAGCAACGGACAGTTCGTCCCGCTCCAGCAACGCCACGATGCGCAGCCGTGTCGGGTCGGACAACGCTCGCAATGATTTCAAGGTTGAGGACATGATTTGTCGCGTGCCAAATTATTTTGAAAAACCGTTTGACGCGCTTTGAAAAAGATATATCATTTCATCTTGATACGTCAATATGTTGTTGACGAATAATTAAAACCTAATTCCATGAGCAAAAACTTTATCTTTTCATCCGAGTCCGTCGGCGAAGGCCATCCGGACAAGGTTTGCGACACAATTTCGGATTACGTGCTGGATGCCTGCCTCGCGCAGGACAAGTTCAGCCGTGTCGCCTGCGAAACCTACGCCAAGTCGAATCTCGTCGTCGTCGGCGGCGAAATCACGACGAAAGCGAAGCTGGATTTCAACGCCATCGCGCGCGAGGCCATCCGCGAAATCGGCTATACGCACGACGATGATGTATTTCACGCCGACAAGGTGCTCATCATGAACGCCATCACGTCGCAGTCGCCGGACATCGCCCAGGGCGTGGACGCGCGCAAGGCTGTCGGCAAGAAGAAGGCCGAGCAAGGCGCGGGCGACCAGGGTTTAATGTTTGGTTATGCGACAGCTGAAACTCCCGAACTTATGCCTGCGCCCATCATGTATGCCCACAAGCTCGGCCGCGCGCTCACGAAGATTCGCAAGAGCGGCAAGATCGCCTGGCTTCGTCCTGACGCGAAATCACAGGTGTCCGTCAAATATGTCAACGACCAGCCTGTCGCCATCACCAACGTCGTCATCTCCACCCAACACGCGCATGACGTGAAGCACAAGACCATCGAAGAATTCTGCATCGAGGAAATTATCAAGAAGGTTTTGCCCAAGCGCCTGCTCACAAAGAAAACAATGTTCCTCATCAATCCGACCGGACGTTTCGTCGTCGGCGGGCCGCAGGGCGACACCGGGTTGACCGGCCGTAAAATTATCGTGGACAGCTACGGCGGTATGGGCCGTCACGGTGGCGGCGCATTCAGCGGCAAGGACCCGTCGAAGGTGGACCGCAGCGCGGCTTACATGGGACGCTGGGTTGCGAAGAACATTGTCGCAGCAGGCATCGCGAGCAGCGCGGAGATTCAATTCGCCTATGCCATCGGCTATCCCGAACCGGTCAGCGTTTGCATCAACACGTTCGGCACGGCGATTGACGGTATTACCGACGAAAAGATTGAGAAGGCTGTGCGCGAAGTATTCAGCTTCAAGCCGGCGAACATCATCAAGCAGCTCAACCTGCTCCGCCCGATTTATCGCAAGACGACCAATTACGGTCACTTCGGCAAGAACGATCCCGACATCACTTGGGAAAAGACCGACAAGGTGAAGGAACTGAAGCGCGCTTTGAAATTGAATTAACCTTTCAACCAATAAAATTTATGCCAGCCATCAAACTTTCTCCGGCACGCCGCACCGTGGTCAAAACCAATGGCAACGGTTCATCCAAACAGGACTTCGCCGTCCGCGACCTTTCGCTCGCCGAATGGGGCCGCAAGACCATTCAGGTATCCGAGCACGAAATGCCTGGCCTGATGTCCATTCGCAAAAAATACGGCACGTCGAAGCCGCTCAAGGGCGTGCGCATTACCGGCTCGCTCCACATGACCATTGAGACGGCGATCCTCATTGAGACGCTCGTGGAACTCGGCGCGTCGGTGCGCTGGGCGAGCTGCAACATCTTCTCGACGCAGGACCATGCCGCCGCCGCGATTGCCGCCGCCGGCACGCCCGTCTTCGCGCACAAGGGCGAATCGCTTGAAGAATACTGGGATTTTACGCTCCGCGCGCTCACGCATCCCGGCAACAAAGGTCCGCAACTCATCGTGGATGACGGCGGCGACGCGACACTTTTAATCCACAAAGGCTACGAACTCGAAAACGGCGACACCTGGGTCAACACTCCGAGCGACAACCATGAAGTCGCCGTCATCAAGGCGCTGTTGAAAAAGGTCGCCAAGGAACGTCCCGCTTTCTGGCACGAAGTTGTGAAAGATTGGAAAGGCGTTTCCGAAGAAACTACGACTGGCGTCCATCGTTTGTATCAGATGCTCGAACAGGGCAAGCTCCTCGTTCCCGCCATCAACGTCAACGACTCCGTTACCAAATCGAAGTTCGACAATCTTTACGGCTGCCGCGAATCGCTCGCGGACGGCATCAAGCGTGCCACCGACGTGATGGTTGCCGGCAAGGTCGCCTGCGTGTGCGGCTACGGCGATGTCGGCAAAGGCTGCTCACATTCGCTGCGCGGATTCGGCGCGCGCGTCATCGTCACGGAGATTGACCCCATCAACGCGCTACAAGCCGCGATGGAAGGATTTGAGGTCACGACGATTGAGGACACGCTCGGCACCGCCGATCTTTACGTCACGACCACTGGCAACTGCGACATCATCACGCTGGAACACATGGCGAAGATGAAAGACCAGGCCATCGTCTGCAACATCGGCCACTTCGACAACGAAATTCAAGTGGATCGCCTGAACACCGCCAAGGGCGTGAGGAAGCTGACCATCAAGCCACAGGTGGACAAATACACCTTCGCCGGCGGCAACAGCATTTATATGCTCGCCGAAGGCCGGCTCGTGAACCTCGGCTGCGCCACCGGCCATCCGAGCTTCGTGATGAGCAACAGCTTCACCAACCAGGTGCTCGCACAGCTCGACTTGTGGAAGAACAAGGACACCGCGAAAATCGGCGTCTATCGTCTGCCCAAGAAACTGGACGAGGAAGTCGCCCGCTTGCACCTTGAAAAAATCGGCGTGAAGCTGACCAAGCTCACGAAGAAACAGGCCGACTATCTTGGAGTGCCAGTGGAAGGGCCGTATAAGCCGGAACATTACCGCTACTAAAGGATTTCAAATCTCAAATTCGAGATTTCAAAACACGAAAGGCGACCGGAAAAAATCCGTTCGCCTTTTTTATTTTCCGCCGGGACGAATAATTGAATTTCGCGGTTGTAGTTTCAGCCAATGGTGCTAATTGTTTTTCATGAGCAAAAATAATTCTTCAAAGGACGTTCGCAGAGTCACGCGACGGCAATTCATCCAAACTTCCGCGCTGGCCGGCACGGCGTTGCTCTCGCCGTGGGTTCTTTCGGGCGCGCGTGCGGAAACAAACACGGCGAAGGTGCGCACCGCCGTAGATCAGGTGACGCTGGGCAACACCGGCATCAAATTGAGCCGCCTCGGTTTCGGCACCGGCAGCGCCAACGGTGCCGCACAGGTTTCCGCCGGCAAGGCTGGTTTCACCGATCTCATCCATTATGCGCACGACCAAGGCATCACTTACATTGACACCGCCGAGGCTTACCAGACATTTGGCTGGATTGGCGACGCCATCAAGGGATGGCCGCGCGAAAAACTGTTCATCCAGTCCAAAGTTGACGGACGTCCCGAGGACGTGCTTGGCGTGATTGACAATCACCGCAAGACGCTTCAAACGGATTACATTGACAGCCTGCTCGTTCATTGCATGACCGGCGGCGGATGGACTGACGATTGGAAGCGCGTCATGGATGCTTTTGACCAAGCCAAGGAAAAGAAATGGATTCGAGCCAAGGGCGTTTCCTGCCACACGCTGCCGGCATTGCGCGCGGCGGTCGCGGCGGATTGGACGGAAGTGCATCTGGTGCGCGTGAATCCGCAGGGCAGCTACACGGACGCCGAGACTGACAGCTGGGGCAGTTCCGGCCACAACGTCGCGCCGGTGATTCAGCAAATCAAAACCATGCACGCCAAAGGCCGTGGTGTCATCGGCATGAAAATCTGCGGCAACGGAACATTCACCGACCCCGCCGACCGCGAGAAATCCATCCGCTTCGCCATGAACCAGAAAGAAATTGACGCGGTGGTCATCGGGTTCAAGAACCGTCAGGAAATTGACGAGGCAATCGAGCGCATCAACCGTGCGTTGAAGGAAGTTTGACTGCGCAGACCAGAGCAGGGTCTGGCATTAAACGATTTCAAATCTGAATTACGAAAGGCGAACGGAGAAATCCGTCCGCCTTTTCATTTCAATTCCCGTCAGCCGTTTCCCGCAGGACGGACTGTAAATCTTCATTGGCGGGATCTCTGGCGAGAGCCGCCTGATAAAACCGGTGCTGGCCGTCGGGATCGTCGCTGAGCAGAAATTGGAAGCCTTCGATGATCGTTTGCTTGCCCGCCTGTTGCCGACGCAGTTGTTCCATCAACGCGACGTTATTTGTTCCAGAATTCGCAAGCAACTGGCTCGCGTCGCCGGTCTGCCGGTTCAGTTCCAGCAAATTCATCATGCCCTGGCGGGCGGATTGGACGGCGAGCCGGGGCGCGGAAAATTCAATCACCGGCCGGTCGTCCGTGTCCAGCGGCTGCCCCCGGCAAAACGCCGCCAGTTCGTCCTCGCCCAAAACAAAATGGCTCAACAGCAACGCGGGCGATTGCAGGTTCACTTCGCGCAATTCCGCCGCGAGTTCGGGATTTTGCATCCGGCGGGCGAGATTTTCCTCATCCACCTCCACTTTTGATTCCGTGCCGACGAGTCCTACGACCGCGATGGAATCGCCGATCATGCCATACCACAGCGTGGCATGTGGAAACACAGACTGAAACGTGGCGGCGATGGTCTTGAAGTTCGCGGGCGAAAGCTGATGGACGGGCAGCCATTGGCAGACGAGTCCGCCGGGCCGGAGATGCCGGCGGCAAAGTTCGTAATACTCGCGGCTGAAGGCGTTGCCCGAACCGGAGCTCATCGGAAAGAAAATGTCCAGCACGACGATGTCGAACTTTTTCGCGCTCGTGGCCAGAAAATTTCGGCCGTCGTCCAAGGTGATTTTCACGGCGGGATTGTCGAGCGCGTGTTGGTTCTCAACGGCGAATTGTTCTTTCGCGGCCTCGACGACGCCCGGCGACAGCTCCACACAGTCCACGCTTGCCGGATGGAGGTCGTTGACGCCGCGCAATGTGATGCCCGCGCCCAGGCCGACGACCAGAGCGGATTGCGGTTGAGGATGCAGCAGCATGGGAATTTGACCGAGCCGGCGGTGGTCTTCGAGACCGCCGAGTTCCGAGGTGTTGTGAGCGAAGAGCCGGTTTGAAACCAGATATTTCCGGTGCAGCGGCGTCAGTTCCACCACGCTGGTCACGCCCGAAGCGTCCTCGCGATAAAACCGCAGCGACAGCAATTGATCGAGCGGCTGGCTTGGATCGAGAAAGGAAGTGGAGAAACGGAGCTTGTCCCATTGCGGCAGCATCGCCAGCAGGAGCGCCGCGATGACGCCGGTGGCCGCGAGCCAGGCTTTGGATTTTTTCACCAGCGCGAGCAGCGCCAGTCCCGCGCCGAGGTTCAGCAGTCCCGTCAACACGATGCTGTTGCGGATGCCGAGCAGCGAAATGAAAACAAATCCCGCCATCACCGAGCCGAGCGCGGCGGCAATGGTGTTGACGCCGTAGAACAGTCCAATCCGGCGGCCAAATTGCGCCGCGTTTTCCGCGCACAACCGGCCGGCGAGCGGAAACGCCGCGCCAAACAGGGTGGTGGGAACCAGCATCAGCAGGAACGCGCAGCCGAAACGGATGGCATTACCCGCGGCCCAATAATTTTCGCCGTATTGCCGGACCAGCGCCGTGTTCGTTTGCAAATCGTTGATCCAATACGGAAATTTCTGGACCAGAAACAATCCCGCGAACGCCGACAGCCCGATGAGCACCTGCACAAAACCGAGGGCAAAATGAAAGTTCAAGCCGTTGCGCATCAGCCAGCCGCACGCGAGGCTGCCGATGACGAGTCCCGTCAGGAAGGCTGTCAGCACGATGGTCAGGTCGTAAACGCTGTCCTTGAAAAAAAACGCGAGCAGGTGCGTCCAATAAACCTCATAGGCCAGGCTGGTGAAACCGGAAACCGCCACGACCGCCCACACGAGCCGGACAGCGGTTTTGGATTCGGGAGCCACGAACGATGCAACGAACTTCTGCTTTTTCCGCGCTTCTTTTTCAGGAGACTGAACGGCGCGCTCCGGCGAATGCCGCCACAACGGCGCAAGCATTGCCGCAGTGACAAAACTGAACGCCGCTGCCAGCCAGAGCGTCCGGCTCAAGCCCAGCGCCGGCATCAAAAAAAATCCCGTGCCGAACGCGCCTGCCGCTCCGCCCAAAGTGTTCATGGCATAAACCCAACTGACCTCGCGGCCCTCGTGGCCGGATTGTCCGGCCACGCACTTGACCAGAACCGGAAATGTTCCGCCCATCAGATAAGTTGGCATTAGCAGCACCAGCAGCGACAGCCCGAAGCGCAGCGCGTGTTTTTCCAAACCGCCGGGTTCGAGCGCCCGAATGAGCGATTCGGCAAGGCCGGAAAATGCTTGATACAACAGCGGTGAAAGCAGCAGGCAGACGCCGATGGCCAGCTCGATGAGCAGCAGCCAGCGGACGGGATTTTGCGTTCGATCCAATCGCCGGCCCAGATGCCAGCTTCCCAATGCCAGCCCGATCATGAAGCAGGCCAGCACCGTTGCGACCGCATAAACCGAGACGCCGAAAACCAGGGTCAGATACCGCGACCAGACCAGTTCATACGCGAGGCACACCGCGCCGGAAACAAATGCGGCCAGGAGAACCAAACCGCCGGCCCGCTGGTGACTGGGAGCATTCATGCGAAAGTTTATCGGCGAATCATCGGGCAAATCCGCCCCGCGCTCAAGTTTCCT
>Ga0265338_10011788_pt1 | contig 10050 bp, 10 predicted proteins | sample 42126metaG_FD_193579 | JGI IMG/M metagenome (GOLD analysis project Ga0265338, IMG submission 193579) | Rhizosphere microbial communities from Carex aquatilis grown in University of Washington, Seatle, WA, United States - 4-21-26 metaG | ecosystem: Host-associated > Plants > Roots > Rhizosphere... | reverse complement strand
AAGACGAAGGCGGGTTACACGGAAGCTGCCGCACCGGATGAAGTCTCCAAGGCGATCGCGGGAATCGAGAAGGCCATTACGGTCGAACACCGCAAGCTCGCCTATGCACGAGGTTTCACTTTGTTTGAGCGCGACCGGGCGTATGTGCTCAAGCCACTCGCGCGCCGACATTGGACGCGCACCGCCGCGTTGAACGATGCGGACGCAATGTTTGCTGCCATGCTTGAACCTGCACCAAGACGAGCATGAAATTCGCCGGCACGACTCACCAATTCCTCGGCGATGTCCTGCCCTCGGATTTTCGTGCCGAAATTTTCAGTCTGGTCGAAGCGGGCTGGCCAAATGTTCCCAACCCACAGGATGCGTGGCTTGAGCCAAGAATTACCGGCCTATTGCAACAGGCGATGATTGCCGAGCAAGAATCCCGCTACAAAACCGATCCACCATTTCTTATTTCGGAAGACGTAAAGAAACGCGATCCGAAAACGGGGAAGGAAAAGGAACGCACCGACGTGGAGATTCACCTGCGCCATCACTACATCAAGGGACAAAAGCCTTACTTCGTCTTTGAGTCCAAACGGCTAAATGTCACCTATGTTGGCGTGGTAAATCCAAACGCGCATGAGTATGTTGGTGAAGGCGGTATGGGCTGTCTGCTCGTCGGCGGCTACGACACCGTTCCTGACTACAGCGGCATGTTGGCCTATGTGATGGACGGAAATGTTGCATCAGCGAAAAAGTCTGTCGAAACCCAAATCGGAAGAAAATCCGAGGAATTACGACTGCATGGCGAAGCGAAGTTTCATTCTTCAACGCTGATGCCCAAAGGCAGCCCGAACGGAGAAACTCATCACATAACTGGCGAACAAAAGACCACGATTTTCCATATATTCCTGCCCGTGACCCGCTCACGGCATTGAGTCCGTCTGTGATTGCAGCGTATGCGTGTGGCTAAAAAATCATTCCTCGAAGCAGGAACGCGACGGCTGGCAGGTGTCCTTATGCACCGGCTGGTCGTCCAGGCCGGCGACGGTTTGCGTGCGGTTGCACCAGAAGTGACACGACCTGGCGTGCTCGTCCGGCTTGTCGGCAAATGCCTCCTCCGGCGTGGCGCCGACAAACATGGCCTTCGTCCGCAGATGCTTGCAAAAAGTGTGGTTCATGGCGTCAGCCTTTCAGTTTGAGCAGCGCGCGCCGGATGAGCGCGTGCGCCATCGGCACCTTGTAACCGTTGAATTCCAGCGGCTTCGCGCTGGCCAGAATCATGTCCGCCGCCTGCGACGCGGTGGCGTCGTCCAGCGTCCTGCCGTCGAGAAATTGGTTGGCGGCCTCGACTTGATGCGGCATGGGCGAGATGCTGCCAAGCGCGACGCGCGGCTGGCTTAATTTTCCGTCCACGACGCTCGCGGCGGCGGCGCAACTGACCAGCGCCCAGTCGAACGTGTGCTTGTCGCTGGCCTGAAAATAGGCGCTGCGGTTGCGCGCGGTGGGAATTTCAACCTTCAAAATCAAATCGCCGGGATTGAGGGAATTGTGCGCGAGCGTGTCGGTGAACGCCTTCTGGTAGAGCGCGGCCATGTTCATGCGTGTTTCCTTGCCGTCACGCAGCACGATGGCCGTGGCGTCCAACGCGGCGAAGGTCGTGGCCAGCGACGATACTACCGGGCTGATGCAATCGGTGCCGGTGAAGAGGCTGTGGTAGCGGTTCTCGCTGTTGCGGGCGTAGCAGAGATCGCCGCCCTTCTTCAGGCAGACTGTGTCGCGATGGCGGTAATACCAGCAGCGCGAGTGCTGCGCGAGGTTGCCGCCCACGGTGGCGACGTTGCGGATTTGCGGCGACGCGATTTCCATCGCGGCGTCGCGCAGGCCGGGAAACGCTTTCGCGATTTCCGCGTTGCGCTCAATTTCACCGACGGTGACAAGCGCGCCGATGGTCCAGGTTTTGTCGCCGGATTGAATCTGGTTCAAGCCCGGCAGCGACTTGATATTGACGAGGAGGTCCGGCGCGGGAACGAGATAATCCTTGAGCAAACCGAGCAGGTCGTTGCCGCCGGCGATGTAGGCGCCGTGGCCGGCGGCGAGGTCGCGGGCGCTGTCGGTCGAGAGCGCGGTGGCGTATTGAAAGGCTTTCATTTGATGAGAAGAAACATCCAACATTCAGCATTCAACGCCCAATATCCAATGGCATTCCTCCGGCAACCCATTGAGTGTTCGATGTTGAATGTTGAGTGTTGAATGTTTTCCATAATTTCACGCTTTCACCGCCGCCGGAACCTTGCCAAGCGCGGCGAGCACCTTGGCCGGCGTGATGGGCATGCTGCCGACGCGCGCGCCGATGGCGTTGAAAACGGCGTTGCCGATGGCGGCGGCGGTCGGCACGGTGGCCGGCTCGCCGATGCCGATGACGCCGCGTTCGGGCATGTTGAGCAGGACAAGCTGGATGTCCGGCACGTCGGCGATGCCGGACAATTTGTAGGTCTCAAAATTCGGGTTCAGCACCACCCCGGACAAATCGTCCATCACGCGCTCCTCGTAAAGCGCGTAGCCCATGCCCATGATGATGCCGCCGTTGATCTGGCTTTCGAGCGTGAGCGTATCCACGATGAGGCCGCAGTCGTGAACGGCGACAATCTTCTTCACCGTGACCAGGCCGGTCTCGGTATCCACGGCGACCTCGGCGAACTGCACGCCGTAAGCCGGGCTGGACGAAAGCGGCCGCGCCTGGTCCCCCTGCTGCCACTGGCCGTGGACGGTGAGCGGCGTGACGCCGAGTTTTTTGCACGCGGCAAACCAATTGTCGCCGCGCGCGTCGGCGATGCCGCTCTGTGTCTGCAATTGCTCCAGCGCCTTCGTGCAAATGTCAAAAACCGTCGGCGAAACCGAGGCGCACGTTGTGCTGCCGCCGCTGCCGGGACCGGGCGGAAAATGCGTGTCACCGACCTTCACGCTGATCTGTTCCGGCTTGAGGCCGAGCATTTCCGCGGCGACAACGGCAATGACGGTCTTGGTGCCGGTGCCGATGTCCTGCACGCCGAGGCGGAATTCGATGCTGCCGTCAGGATTGATTTGCGCTTCGCCCTGCGTTTGGCGGCTGGCTCCGCCGGCGGGCCACGCGGCGCCCGCGCAGCCGATGCCGGTCTTCACAATGCCGGGCGAGCTGCCGGGCTTTTTATACTTCTCTTTCCAGCCGAACTTCTCTACGCCGATTTTGTATTCGCGCTGGCGGACCGCGTTGGCATCATTTTTCAGCCGGAATTCCAGCGGGTCAATGCCGAGCTTGGCGGCGAGGTCGTCCATCGCGGCCTCCATGCAGGCGGAGGCGGGCGGGTGGCTCGGCGCGCGGAAGGCGCGGGACGCGCCGGCATTCACGCGAACGGTGAACTGGTTCACGCGCGTGTTCGGCACTGCGTAAATGTAAGGCGCGGGAATGTTCGCGCCGCCATTGATGCCCGCCGTGCCGTAATTCTCCATCTCGAACGCATGCAACGTCCCATCGGCCTTGGCGCCAATCTTGATCTTTTGAAAAGTGGAAGGCCGGTTGCCGACGGCGAGGGCATTGTCAAAGCGCGTGAGCATCATCCGGACCGGCGCTTTCGCCTGGCGCGACAGTTTTGCCGCCAGCACGGTATCCAGGCTGTTGTCGAGCTTGGCGCCAAAACCACCGCCCATGAATTCGGTCAACACCCGCACCTTGCTTTGGTCCAGTTGCAGCGCGCCGGCGAGGTTGTTCCGGACGGCGGAAATCGCCTGGGTGGAGGCCCACGACGTCACGCCGTCATCCGTCCACGACGTCGTGCTGCCGTGCGTCTCCATCGGATGATGAATCTGAATTGGTGTCGTGTAAAATCCCTCGATGACGGCGTCGCATTCGCCGAAGGCCTTGTCCACGTCGCCCCGTGAATTGGGGCGGCCGGGCGAAATATTCGGCTGGCCTTCCCAGACGACCGGGGCGCCGTCTTTCTTGGCGTCATCTTCGCGAACAACGAACGGCAGCGGCTGGGCCTTGACTTCGATGGCGCGCAATGCGTCCAGGCACGCCTGTTTGGTCGTGCCGCAAACCGCCGCGAGTTCCTCGCCGTAAAAACGGACGGTGAATTCTCCCTCGCGCGCCTTGAGCGCGGCCTTGATGCCGGGCACTTGCAACGCCTTGTCGAGATTGATGTCGGAGATTTTCGCCGCCGGCCATTTCGACCGGAGAATCATGCCGTAAAGCCAGCCGTCGGCCTGGATGTCGGACGCGTAACGCGCGCGGCCCGTGACCTTGACCGGCCCGTCCACGCGCTTCGTGGCGTGGCTGATATACTTCGTTTCTGTCGGCCAGCTAGCCATTGATCACCTCCGTTTTGCTTGTGACTTCCGCGCCCGACGCCTGGGCCACCGCCTGCAAGATGTGCGGATGTGTGCCGCAGCGGCAAAGATTGCCCGAACAGGCGTGAATGGCTTCCTCTACGGTCGGCTTGGCATTCCATTTCAGCAGTGCCGTCACGCTCATGATGAATCCCGGCGTGCAATAACCGCATTGCAGTGCGTCACGGTCAACGAACGCCTGCTGCACCGCCGACAATTTACCGTCCTTCGCCAGCCCCTCGACGGTGGTGATTTCGTGGCCCTGCGCCTCGATGGCGAGTTTCTGGCAGGAATAAATCGGCAGGTCGTCCATCAGCACCGTGCAGGCGCCGCAGGCCGCGCGGTCGCAACCCTCCTTCGCGCCGGTGAGGCTGGAATAATTCCGGAGCGCATCGAGCAGCGTCACGCGCGGCTCCAGATCCAGCTTGAGCGTCTGGCCGTTGACTTTCAGCGTGACGGGCACCGCGCCGGGGCCGACGACTTTTTCGGCGTTGACCTTTTCCAGTTCCGCGGCAATCGCCTGGGTCTGCGCCGCCGCCGCCGTGACGGCCGCCGTGCCGAGACCTTTCAAAAAGGCGCGCCGTGAATGCGCGCCCAAAATATCGGAATTCTCCAGCTCCGGTTTTTTCATGTGTTCAAATGGAGGCTTTCGCCCGTATGTAATCCTCCGGCGTGTCCAAGTCAAGCGCCAAGCCGGAATCATTTGTCACAAATTGGACGCTCCGGCACGCCACAAGTTTCAAAAAATCTTTCAATGTTTCGGCGCGCGTGTCCCGCAACTGCTCGAACGCCGTGCGTGGCAAAATCACCGGATGCCGGCCATGATCGCCGAATTGCGGCTGGCAGATGGCATCCGCGTTCCGCGCGGCCAATGCCAACAATAATTGCAACGTGACGGTCTGCAAATGGGGTTGATCACCAAGAACAATCGCCCAATTCGAGATTTCATTCTTCCAACCGGCCCAATTCGCCGCGCAAATCACCGAGCTGAACATCCCGAGTTCCGGTTTCGGATTTTCAATGCGATCCTGGGACGGAACATTGAGCCGGTCCAGTTCAGCAAACAACGCCTCATCATTCGGGCGGTGGACGATGGCGATTTGACCGGCACCCAATTCGCGCCACTGCCAGAGGATTGCGCCGATGACGGTCGAGTCGCGCCACGGCAGCAGCAATTTGGGCCGCCCCATCCGCGACGATGCTCCAGCGCCGAGAATGACGACGCCAAGATTATCCATCGGTGACATGTGACAGGTGACAGGTGGCATGAAAGCCTGTCACTTGTCACTCGTCACTTGTCACGCAATTCAGCGCGTTTCTGAATGAATTGCGCCATGACGCTGACGGCGATTTCCCGGGTGCCGACCGCGCCGATTTCCACGCCGACCGGACAGGCGATTTTGGCGAACTGCTCCGCCGTCGCGATTTTCTGCTTGATGAAATTCTCGCGCATGATACGCACCTTGCGGCGGCTGCCAATCATGCCCAGAAATACAAATGGCAGGCGAATCCACTCGGACAACACCAGCGCGTCGTGCTGGTGGCCGCGCGTGACGATGAGGCCGAACGCCGGTGATTTTGGCAGCGGCATTTTCAACAATTCATGCCAGCCGCCGACGCGCAATGTGGCTTCGGACGGGAAGAATTGGTGGTTTGCCAGTTCCGGCCGGTCGTCAAAAACAGTGACTGCAAAATCCAGTTTCAACGCCAGCGGCACGACGGCCTGCGCGACGTGGCCCGAGCCGGCAATCCACAAATCCGTTGGCGGTGAAACGGTTTCAATGTAAAGCCAATGCGGCGTAGCGCAGGCGTCCTCGCCTGCGAGTTCACCCGGCGTCCCGCCTAGTGTTTGAGCTGGCGGCGAGACGCCGCCGCAACCCGCAGCCGGGACGGCTACGCAACGCGAGACTGGTGGAGAAACCAGTGCGATGGAGAAATCCTTTTTCACGCCCCAGCGAATTGGTTCGGTGACCACGGCAAGTTTGCGCCAGAGTTCCGCCGCTTCCGCCGCGCGAGGCAGAATCAGGCCGCTCACGCTGCCGCCGCAGATCAAGCCGTCGTCCCACCCGAAATCGTGGTCGAGGACCATTTCAAACGTGGAAGATTCGCCGGATTTCATCGCCTTTTTCGCGCGCGAATGGACCTCGGCTTCGAGACAGCCGCCGCCGAGCGTGCCGGCGATTTTGCCATCGGGAAAAAACAGCGCCTTGGCGCCGATGCGCTGCGGGCTGGAGCCTTTGGTGCCGGAAATCAGCGCCAGCACGAATGGCCGGTGCTCGTTCAGCGCGGCGGCGAGATGTTTGTAGAAGCGCGTCATAGATTTCTTGCGGACAAATCTAGACGATTCCGGGCAAATGGCAACCAAGCCGCGGAAAAATGGAGTTGCGCTTGATGTTGTCATTTGGCCAGCGCATCCTCGCCGGGTGCGGGCGCCGGCAAACGTGGCCGGGCCGGAGTGATTTGAGGGCAGGATGAAAATACCGTCCATCAACAAACAAGAACCAATGCAGGTGGAAGCCGGGGTTTCAAAACTCTTCAAAGTGGAGTTTGCCAGAATTCCCCGGCCGGCACTGCTCAAGGAACCGCGGAATTTCTGGGATGAAATATTTATCGCGAATGAAGCCTACATGCTGGATGAGATAACGCATCCCCGGATCCGGCCCAAACTGGCGTATGAGGCCGCGTCGCATCGCCTCTTCCTGGAATTTGTCGAGGGCAAAACCCTGAACGAACTGGTGCAGGCCAAAGTGACCCTCAAGGAACCCGGTCGCGCCCATAAAATTCTGCAATGCGTGGCGGAGACGGTCGCGGACCTGCACGCCGGAATCCTGTGCGACCGGCCGATCATCCACAACGACCTGAAGAGCATGAACGTGCTGGTGCCCGCCGCCCTGCCGGCGGAGGGCATTCTGATTGATTTTACCCACTCCTATTTTGCCGGGAATTTGCCGCCCTTTATTGCGGACAAAAAGCAAGACCCCATCGGCACGGCCAAATATATGGCGCCCGAGAAATGGGACGGCGACTACACGAACGGTTTTAAGAGCGATGTCTTCGCCTTTGGCGTCATGGCCTATTACGCCTGCACTGGAAAACTTCCGTTTGACGGGGACGCCGCCCGGATCGAGAAGCAGATTCGGGAAACGACGCCGCCTTCGCCGATCAAATCAGGATTCAATGTCCTCCGCAACATCTCGGTCATCATCATGTCGTGCCTGGAGAAGAGGCCCGAGCAAAGGCCCGCCATGGAATATGTCGCCCGCTGCTATGCGGACGCTGCCAGCTTGTTCGGTTAAAACCGCGAATTCACAAAAATCGCGGGAAGGATTTCGCACGGAAACTAAATCAATTTCTTCAACTTCGTGTCCTCGCCCAATCTCCTGACCAACTCCTTCACCTTCTGCGCCTGGCTTTTGTGCGCGAGCAACACGGCGTCGTCCGTCTGCACCAGAATCGAATCGCGCAGGCCAACCACGGCTATCGGCGTCCGGTTTTTCGTCCGGGCATCGTAAATGATGTTTCGCGCGGCGTCCACGTGGATGAAATCCGCCACGGCGGCGTTGCCCTCGGCGTCCTGCTTGAGATGACGCGCCAGCGCCGGCAGCGCACCGAGGTCGTCCCATTCGAACGCGCCGTCAGCCACGATGACGTTTTGGGCCTTCTCCATCAGCGCGAAATCAATCGAGATTTTTTTGATGTCCGGATATTCCTTCGCCAGCACTTTCGCGAGTTTGGCGGGCTGGTTCGCCACCTTGAACCACCGCTGGCACGCAGCGAACATCTCCGGCTGGTGCTTCTCCAATCCATTGGTAATGGTGACGAAGCTCCAGACGAACATCCCCGCGTTCCAGCGATACTGGCCGCTGTTGACGTATTCCAGCGCCGTCTCGAAATTCGGCTTCTCGACAAACCGTTCCGCCTTGAAGAAGGCCGTCTTGGTTTTCTTCGCGCCGGGCGGCGTGGGCAATTCCTGTCCAACTTGAATGTAGCCGTAGCCCGTCGCCGGCTCGGACGGCTTGATGCCGATGGTCACAATCGCCTGTCCTTGCGACGCCACGTCAAAAGAGTCGCTCAAGACCTGCTGGAATTTTTTCTCGTCGGGAATGACATGGTCGGCGGGCAGCACTGCCATCACGCCGGTGGTGGAGCGCGAACCGACCAGCGCTGCGCCGAGCGTGACGGCGGCGCAGGTGTCCCGGCCAACCGGCTCGGCCACGAGATTGTCCTTGGGGATTTTCGGGAGCTGCTTGCGAACTTCCGGCAATTGCGCCTCATTGGTGATGACGAAAATGTTTTTCGCCGGCACCAGCGGCAGCACGCGTTCGACGGCCTGCTGCAAAAAAGATTGCTTGCCGAGCAACTTGAGCAGTTGCTTGGGCATCTTCTCGCGGCTCAACGGCCAGAAACGCTCGCCGCGTCCGCCGGCCATGATGATGACGAAACGGTTTTCGATGTCGGATTTGGTTTTCATTTGAAGATTTTAACTTTCGCCTGCCGCCGATAATGGCGATTTTACGTCTGCATTGCTGACATATCCGCCTGCCGAACGAATTTTTTCAATGGTCGTTCGCGCCGTTTGAATCAATCCTTTTCGTTTTAGAAAAACCACGGCGCCCAGAGAGCCGGTGAAGGGCAGTTTAAGTTTTTGCGCCCAGACACGGGCTTGATGATCATCCAAGACGACCGTGAAATCGCGATGAGCCAAAGCCCATGCGAGAACTTCCGTTTCACCCAAGCCCAAATCCGCTTGTTTGAGTTGAACTGAAATTTCGGGCGAAGGAACTACAAATTGCGCTCCATTTCCCGCGAGCCACGCGCGGCCTTCATCGCCCTTGTTTCCGCGGGCGACTTCTTCAACAACGCTGGATGGGATGACAATGCGGTCGCAGGCCCGGGGCAATAAATCAATGACTCCGGCCTTTGCAAGCAGGATGACCGGCGAAGCATTGATGACCCAATGTTCAGCCACGTTTGAATTCTTCCGCCAATTCCTCGGGTGTTATTTGTATCGGAGAAACTTTATGCCGCCAGAGCACATCGAACAATTCGCCGCGCGAGATGCCGAGCAATTCAGCGGCTTTCCCTTGCGAAATGCGCCCTTCGTCGAACCATTTCACGACGGCGGTTTCATACATCGCCCGCGCAAAACGTTGGTCATTCCTGTCGCCAAATATCCTGACGGCGTCGTCCGGCACTTCGATTGTTACCCGCTTGCTCACGTTGAGAGATTACACGGATTTGACCGCGTTCGCCAGCGATTTTACAAATTTGCCCACCTGCTTCACCAGCGTCTTCGATTTGCCGTGCTTGGCGATCTGGTTCACCACGGCGCTGCCGACCACGCAGCCGTCCGCCGCTGACGCGACGGCTTTGGCCTGCGCCGGATTCGAGATGCCGAAGCCGACGGCAATCGGCAAATCCGTGTGTGCGCGGATTTTGGCAACTTGCGACGCGAGGTTCGAGGCGACCTTGGTTTGCATTCCGGTAACGCCTTCGCGGGAAATGTAATAAACGAATCCGCTGCCGCGCTTGACGATGAGTTCCATGCGGTCTTCCGGCGTCGTCGGCGCGACGAGATAAATGTGGCAGAGGCCGGCCCGCTTCATCAGCGCCTCGTAATTGTCCGATTCCTCCGGCGGCAAATCCAAAACCAGCAAACCGTCCACGCCAGCTTTCGCGGCGTCGGAGATGAATTTTTTCATG
>Ga0265338_10011787_pt1 | contig 10050 bp, 8 predicted proteins | sample 42126metaG_FD_193579 | JGI IMG/M metagenome (GOLD analysis project Ga0265338, IMG submission 193579) | Rhizosphere microbial communities from Carex aquatilis grown in University of Washington, Seatle, WA, United States - 4-21-26 metaG | ecosystem: Host-associated > Plants > Roots > Rhizosphere >... | reverse complement strand
CCAGAACCCGAGCTCGCTGTTCTCGATACCGTCGCTCCCGACAGTGGCGGCCGCGGTGAACCCCCCAGGTACGGCGCCGGCACATCACGCATCGAAGCCGAAACCCCCGAGCCTGATCCCGCTCGGCCCCACGGTCGACGCTGCCTTGTGGACCCAGAACCTGGGGGCCAGCGGGCTCTTCGTGCTGGCCCTGGCCCTGGCGCTGCTCGGCGCGCTGTGTGTGCCGGCGACCTACCTCCGGGGCCGGCGGCGCGGCAAGTGGTAATCGACGTCGCCCCCGAACCCGCCGTAGGCCTGGTGTCGACCGCCCCGGAGGACAAGCCGGAGGCGGTCGTTCCCCGAACGGGGCCGCCAAAGCCCGGGTTGGTGGCGATCGCCCTCGGGGTGGTGCTGGTCGTCTGTGCGGCGACCCTTTTCTTCGTTGCCTTCGTCTTCGGGCTCAGCGGGTTGCAAGAGCAGCGCAGCCAGCACGAGCTCTACGCCCAGTTCCGGGGACTGGTCGACCCCGCGAGTCCAGTGGCGCCGTCCATCGGTGGGGTCATACCCGCAGGGACTCCGGTGGCGCTGCTCAACTCTCCCCAGGCCGGATGGCACGACGTGGCCGTGGTCGAGGGCACGTCGTCGAGCGACCTCCTGGCCGGCCCGGGGCACCTGGCGGACACGCCGCTGCCGGGGCAGCCGGGGGAGTCCGTCCTGGTGGGGAAGAGCGCGACGGCCGGGGCGCCGTTCGCCGACATCGTCCGGCTGCGCAAGGGCGACGTCGTCACCGTGCGGACCGGTCAAGGCAACTTCCACTTCACCGTGCAAGGCCGGCTCGCCGCCGGCCAGCACCCGCCCACCATCACGACCAGGGACGGCCTGCTGACCCTCGTGACCTCGGCCGGTTCGACAAGTCTGGGGTCCGTCGCCGCGAGCCACCTGATCTACGTGGTGGCCAAGCTGGACGGGACCGTGGTCCCGGCCCCGCCTCACGGACCCACCAGCGTGCCGGCGGACCAGGTCCAGGGGCAGAACGATCCGGGTGCCTGGCCGTTCGTGGCCCTCTGGTCCGCCGCGCTTCTGGCGGCCTCCGCCGCCTGTTGGTGGATGTGGTGGCGGTGGAGGATGATCCAGACCTGGATGATCGGGGCGCCGGTCATCCTCGCCATTCTCTGGGGCCTGAGCAACGAGGCGATGCGGCTGCTGCCCAATGTCTATTAACTCGCCGTCTATTAACTCGTCGGAGGACTGACGGACGGGATCCCAGCCTGAGCCGACCGGACGCAAGGGGCCAAAAGGCCCTGGTGTCGCCGGGGGAACAATGTCATCGTGAGCAGATGTGGATCGACGCCAAGGGTTCGACCGTTCTCTCACCTCCCGAGTGCATGCAGCTCCTGGCCGTCGCGGCCCGAGATATGGGAGTCGGGCGGCTCGGGGTGGCGACGGAACAGGCCCCGGTCATCACCCCCGTCAACTTCAGCCTCTGGGATCGCCGGGTCCTGGTGCGGGTGGGTGCCGGCTTCTTGACCCAGGCGGCGGCCGGTCAGCTGGTGGCTTTCGAGGTCGACCATGTCGACCCGGCCGCGGGCACCGCATGGAGCGTCCTGGTCCGCGGGTTAGCGGTGCTGGTCGATACGCCGACGAAGGACCAGATCATGGCGGCTGAACCGCTCGTTCCCGAACCGGGAAACGAGGTCCTTCTCGTGCGCCCCGACGTGCTGACCGGCCGTCGTTTCACGCCGCGCCCAGTGTCCTAGGCCCAGTGCCGTGGGGCCTGACGTCCTAGCCCGAGGGCGACATCCGGCCGTGGGACGGCCTTCCGGCGCCACCAGGGCCGACGGCTGTCCCCGGTCCGCGTGCCCTGGGATGGTGGCGGTCGGTCTCCCTGGACAACGGGACGTTCGGCTCTACCGGTCCGGCCGGTTTGACCGGCATAGTGTGCGGAGGCAGCCGCCGTCACCACCAGTGGTGGCCGAGAGGAGGAACGCATGAGCACGCCGGGTGAGTCCACGGGCCGGATTGTCGTCGGGATCGACGGTTCGGCCTCCTCGATGGCCGCATTGGGTTGGGCCGTCGGCCAGGCGGAACTGACGGGCGCGGCGATCGAGGCGGTGACGACCTGGGAATGGCCGTCCACGTACGGCGCCGCCCTGGTCGTGCCGACTGACTACGACCCGGCGGCTGACGCCGGGGCCGTCCTGGAAGATGCCCTGGCCCCGATCCGCGCTGTCCACCCGGCGGTCGAGATGCGGACCGTCGTGGTCGAGGGCCACCCAGCACCGGCGCTGGTGACGGCGTCCCGTGGCGCCGACCTGCTCGTGGTGGGGAGCCGGGGCCACGGCGAGTTCGCCGGCATGCTGCTGGGCTCGGTCAGCGAGCACTGCGTCACCAACGCCCACTGCCCGGTCCTGGTGTTCAGAGAGGGACCCGCCAGCTGACTTCGGTCCCGCCCTCGGGCGGTGCCGGAGGGTGAACGACCCGCCCAGCGACTCGTCCCGGTCTGGCACCCTTTGCGCCCATATCGGTAAAGTTCCTGCGGTCGATAGGTTACTTTGGTACGACCGGGAGGGAGGGCGACGTGCATTGTCGGCGGTGGGCCGTGGGCGTCCTGGTCCTTGCGCTCGGTTCCCCCGGCGTAGCCGTACTGGCCCAGAGCACGGTCGCTGGGGCAGCGGGCCCGCGTTCGGGCCGACATCCCTCAACGGGACGGGGACAACGCCGACGTTCACCATGGCCGGACCGTGGACCATGACATGGACGTTCTCCTGCTTTACCCTGGGTAAACCCGGGACATTCAGTGTCAAGGTGAACCAACCGGGATCCAGTACGACCGACGACATCGGCCCCAACGAGTACTCCACCGGCAGCGACGGGACGGACTACTACTTCGATTCGGGGACGTTCAGCCTCCACGTCGCCAGCGACTGCAATTGGTCGATCTGGGTTGCACCTTCTACCGCGGCGCCGGCGTCTACTCCGGCCATGTTCACCGTCAACCAGACCGGTCAGAGCGGCAGCACCCCCCGGTTCACCGCCTACGGACCCTGGACGATGAACTGGGGCTACAACTGCGGGAACTGGGGAACGACAGGCCATTTTGCCGTCGACATCAACCAGCCGGCCGATGATCGCACGGTTGACGTCGGGCCGAACGAGTTCGGCTCGACAGGGAGCGGCACGGACACGTACCAGGATTCGGGGGTCTTCAATCTGGCCGTTGACAGCCAGTGCGACTGGTCCATCACGATCGACGGGAGCAGTCCGCCGATACCGATACCTGCGCCGACACCCGCTCCCACTCCCGCCCCCACCCCGACCCCCGGGGGCGGGGGAACTTCCGGCTACGACATGGTGGGCTCGGACGGGGGAGTGTTCGTGTTCCCAGCCGGGCAATCCGGTGGTTACTACGGATCGTTGCCCGGCGACAACGTGCATGTGTCCAACGTCGTCGGCATGGTGCCGACCCCGTCCGACACGGGCTACTTCCTGGTGGGCTCGGATGGTGGCGTGTTCAGCTTCGGAGACGCCCCCTTCCTGGGCTCACTGCCCGGCGACGGGGTCATGGTCCACGACATTCGCGGGATCGTGCCCACGGCGGACAACGGGGGGTACTTCCTGGTCGGGGCCGACGGCGGCGTGTTCAGCTTCGGGGATGCCCCCTTCCTGGGCTCACTGCCCGGCGACAACGTACGCGCCGACAACGTGATCGGCATCGCGGCCACCCCGACGGATGAGGGCTATTGGCTGGTCACCTCGACAGGCCATGTCTACGCCTTCGGTGACGCCGCCGCCTATGGATCGGTGCCCGGGACCACGTCGCCGGTCTCCGGAATCGACGCCACGCCCGATGGTGGTGGCTACTGGGTGGTCACCCAGAACGGTGGCGTCTACAGCTTCGGCGATGCCGGGTTCTTCGGCTCGCTGCCCCAGTCCGGCGTCACCCCGGCCAGGCCGGTGATCGGCCTCGTGCCGACGGCCAACCAGCAGGGTTACTGGCTGATCGGGTCGGATGGCGGCATCTTCGCCTATGGGGACGCCACCTTCGCTGGGTCGCTCCCACAACTCGGTGTCGACGTCAGCGACGTCGTTGGGGCGGTGCCGACGAAGGCGTAGTTGTTCGTCAGCGGGTGCGGGGACCGGTCCGGATCACCGACGCCGGTTGGCCACCACCACCCGTTCCGCCGCCGCGCTGGCCGCCGGTTTCTGCGCCACCCGTTCGTCCACCAACACCTGAGCGAGCGAGGCCTTCCCGGCACCGGCGGCCGCGGCCAGGAGGGTGAGGTCGATCACGTCCCGTTGGGCATGGCTCCCGCCGACCACGTGCGCTCGCGGACGGATGTCCGCCAACCGATCGACGGCCCCCTCGGCGTCGCCCCGGGCAAAGGCGCTGAACCCCTCCAAGAGGTCCAGCCCGGCCTCCTCCACGGACCGGCGATTCGTCCCGGCCGTACCCCGTCGGTTCACCGAGACCAGATGCTCGACGACCTCCCGTCGTCCGGCCAGGCCGGCGACCATGACGGCGTGCCAGTCGTTGAAGACGTAGACCGGGTCGTCGAGGATCGCTTCGACGTCCGAAGCCAGTTGATCGGCGCGGTTCCCCACGTCGATGCCGAAGAGGCGCAGGCGCCAGAGGAGGGAGGCGGCATCGACGACGTCGAGCCACTCGTTCGACCGCGTGCCCCGGATGGGCCCGTCGTAGAGGGCGAGCACCTCGTCGATCTCCCCGAGCTCCAGGTGGTACAGCGCTCGGTGCCACCAGTTGTGGACGGCGAAGTAGCTCCCTGACCAGTCGTCCGCCGACCGGGTCAGGAAGGCGATGCCGCGCCCTTGGTCGCCCGTCATCTCGAAGACGTGGGCCAAGGCATGCACGGCCCACACGTCGCCGGCATTCTGGCCGAGGGCATCACGAGCCTGTTGCTCGGCCCCGGCGTACTCCCCGTTCTCCTCCAGGCCGAAGGCGTACATCCCCTGGACGTAGCCCCAGCCCGGCCGCCCGGGTACCCAGGTCGACAGGACTCGCTCGACGACCCCTCGGAGGCCCGACGGGTTGCCGAGAAAGAAGTGCAGGTCCTGGGCCACCTTCAGGGCCAACAGGTCGCCCGGGTCGTGCAGCAGGGCCCGTTCCAAGAAGGCGACGGCGCGCTCCCACTCGCCGCCCGCCCATGCGTGCGCCGCTCGCAGATGGAGCAGCTCCCGCTCGCCGGCGGCCAGGTCCCACGGGTCGAGCTCCCGGAGCACCTTCCGGGCCCGCTCGAATCCGGCGGCCGAGGTGGAGTAGAGCTCCAGGTACGCCTGGAGCACCTGGCCGAGGATGAGCCGGCTGTCGGTGGCCAGCGCCGCCTCCACCCGCTCCAGCGGATCCCCACTCAATGAGACCAGGTCTTCGACGGCCTCGTTGAACGGAACGAGGGCACGGGGGTGGTCAGTGAACACCGGACTTCCCCACCGATCCAGAACGGCTTCGCCCATGCAGCCTCCTCAGGCAGAAATCCTACTAAAACACTCGGAATAGTCAAGATCACTCTTGACACGCCGACCGCTGTCCCAATAATTGAGAAAGTACATCGGCTTTGTGAACTTCTGGAGGGAAGATGCCGTACTTCGAAGGTGTCGACGGGCGGGTGTACTACAAGTTCTGGCCGGCCACCGAGCGCCGGGCGACCGTGGTCTTCCTCCACGGGTTCGGCGAGCACTCCGGCCTGTACCACCGGCTGGGGCACACGCTGAACCGGTACGGCGTCGACCTGTGGGCCCTCGACGAGATCGGCCACGGGTTGAGCGAGGGCGATCGGGCGGTGATCCACTCCATCGACGACCTGGTGGAGAACGGTCGGCGGCTGACCAGGCTGGCCGAAGCGGCGACGCCGGGCAGCCCCGTGTTCCTGGCCGGCCATTCACTGGGCAGCGTGGCCGCCGCGGTGTCGGTGGCCCGGGACCCAGGTCACTACCGGGGCGTGATCCTGTCCGGAGCGGCGCTCTCGCCGCTCGACTGGGTGGTCCAGCTCGCCGGACAGGGCGATGACGCCGAACTGAGCCTGGACGCCTCGGACCTCTCCGCCGATCCGTTCTACCTCGACGAGTTGGCGAACGACCCTCTGGCCTTCACCAGCGCCGCCGGGGCACAGAGCCTGGTCAGCGTCTTCCCGCTCGCCTGGAGTGAGCTGGACGACCACTTCGCCGGGGTGACCCTGCCGGTCCTGTTCGTCCACGGTGCCGACGACCCCATCGCTCCCGTCGCCCTCTCCCGCCAATGGGCGGAGAGGCTCCCCGACGGTCGGATCGTCGAGTTCACCGGCGCCCGCCACGACGTGCTGAACGAGACCGTCCACCGGGAGGTGGCGGCGGCGATCGCCGAATTCGTGCTCACGACCGTCGAAGCCGGGGCCTCCGACCCACTCGTTGCCGCCAGTCGATAGGGCCGCCAGTCGATAGCCAGCAGTCCCATCACCACGACACCACAGGAGACCAGAGGGATATGACCGTCAGCCAGGAGACCCCATTGCAGGTCCAGGACCGTCCGCTGGGCGGACCTCCCGGCCCCGAAGGGGGCGAGCCGGGACCCGCCAGCCAGGATCTGGCCCGACGGTCGGCGACCGGCTTCGAGGTGTTCGGCCAGTCGCTGGCCGCCACCGGTCCGAGCATCGCCATCGCCGGGACCGTGGCCATCGTCTTCCTCTCAGCCGGCAAGGGCGTGATCTGGTCCTACGTGCTGGCGACGTTCGTGGTCGTCCTCGTCGGTTACAGCATCGCCGTCTTCGCCCGGCGGACGGCGGCCGCCGGGTCGCTCTACACCTACACCGCGTCCGGCCTCGGTCGGGGGGCGGCCTTTGCCGGGGGATGGGGGCTCATCTTCGGCTACGTCGGCATCGCTGCCGCCTGCCTGGCCGGCTCCTCCCTCTACTTCGGGGCGTTCCTCACCAAGCTGGGCGTGAACGGGGAGAGCCGGGCCTGGCAGATCCCCCTGATGGTGGTCTTCTTGATCGTGTCGGTCGCCCTTCCCATCCGGGGGGTGCGGATCTCGACCCACGTGGCGGTGATCCTGGAGATCGTGTCGCTGGTCGCCATCGGCGTCCTCATCGTGGCGCTGTTCGTCCACTACGGCGCCCATGTCGACACGAGCCAGTTCAAGGCCACCGGCTCCAACGCCACCGGAATTGCCCTGGGCACGGTGTTCGCCGTCGGGGCGTTCGTGGGGTTCGAGAGCTCCGCCTCGCTCGGGATCGAAGCCCGGAATCCCCACCGGGCCATCCCTCGGGCGGTTCTCTTCACCGTGCTGGCGGCCGGCGTGCTCTACATCGTCTCCGCCTACGGCCAGACCCTCGGCTTCCCGAGTGCGACCCAGCTGGCCCAGGAGAGCGCGCCGCTGAACGGACTGGCCTCGACGGCCGGGGTGGGCTGGCTGGCCTACTACCTCGACCTGGCGGTCACCGTCTCCGCCGCCGCCTGTGTCGCCGCCTCCCTCAACGCTGCCGCCCGGGGGCTCTACAGCCTCGGTCGGGAGCAGATCCTGCCCCGGGACTTCGGCCGATCACACTCCAAGTACAAGACGCCGCACGTCGCCCTCTACGTCTTGGCTCCTATTGTGGCGGCCGCGCCGATCATCCTGGTGGCCGAAGGCATCACCCCCCTCGACATTTTCGGCTACATCGGGACGCTGGCTTCCTTCGGTTACCTGCTGGCCTACGTGCTGGTGGCCCTGGCGGCGCCCTTCTTCCTGGCTCGCCGCAAGGCGCTGACCCCGCTGCCGGTGATCGTGAGCGTGCTGGCCACGGTGGCCATCGGGTACGTCATCTACAAGAACCTGGTCCCTGTGCCGGCGGCCCCGTACAACTACTTCCCGTACGTCTTCTTGGCTTGGATCCTGATCGGGCTGGGCTGGTACCTGGCCCTGAAGGTGCGGGACCCGGCCCGGGCGGCCCAGCTCGGCACCTTCCAGGAGCAGGAGGAAGCCGACCTGGAGAGCCGGATCGCCGCCGAGATCACCCCTGTCTGAGACACCGCCTCTCGTGAGACGCAGCCCGTCGTGAGCCATCCGCCTTCCCCCGAGGCCCCCCACCCCCAACCCGTGTCCCCTCGCCGGGAGGGGGTGGCGGCGGCCATCGGGGACCACTCGGTGGCCGAGGTCGAGATCGCCTGGGCCGACCACTTCGGGCACACCCTGGGCAAGCGCCTGCCGGTGGCCGGGTTCGCCGAGCGGGCCTCCGCGGAGCGGTTCGGGTTCTGCGACGCCACCCTCAGCTGGGACGCCGCGGCCGAGGTGCACAGCGGCGGGCGGCTGACCGACTGGCACACGGGCTTTCCCGATCTCTACGCCGTGCCCGACGAGGGGACGTTCCGGCTCCTGCCCTGGCGTCCGGGGGCGGGGCAGTTCATCGGCGACGTCCAGACCCACGACGGCGAGCCGGTCAGGACGGCCCCCCGGACGGTCCTGCGCCGGGTGGTCGCCCACCTGGCCGACCTCGGCTACGAAGCCCAGGTGGGGGTGGAGGTCGAGTGCTTTCTCCTGGACCCGGCCGGCCAACCGCTCGGCGGCTCGGTCCACTGCTACTCGCTCGAGAAGGCGAACCAGCTGGACCCGGGTCTCTCGGCCATCAGCCAGGGCCTGGACGGCTACGTGCCGGTCGAGGGCGTGACCGGGGAGTACGGCCCGGGACAGATCGAGATCAACCTCCGCCACGCCGACCCGCTGACGGCCGCCGACGACGGCTTTCGATTGAAGTACGCGGCCAAGGCGCTGGCGCGCCAGGCCGGCGTCGGGATCACCTTCATGGCCAAGCCGTTCCAGGGCCTTTCGGGAAACTCGATGCACCTGCACCTCTCCCTCCAACGAGACGGCCAGCCGGCGTTCGTCCCGGTCGACGGCGCCGAGAACGGGGTCCAGCGGGCGGCGACCGGTGGCCTGCTCGACCACCTCCCGGCCATCACGGTCTTCGGTGCGCCGACGGTCAACTCGTACAAGCGGTTCGAGGTCGGTTCCTACGCGCCGGCCACGGCGTCGTGGGGCGGGGACAATCGCACGGCCTCGGTACGCTCGCTCGTCGAGGGACCCACGGGCACGCGTATCGAACTGCGCACGCCGGGCGCCGACGCCAACCCCTACTGGGCGATCGCCTCCCTGCTGGCCGCGGTCGTGGCTGGGCTGGAACAGCGCGGCGAGGTGCCACCCCGGGGCTCGGGCAACCTGTACGGGACGGGCACCCCGCTGCCCCGCAACCCGGCCGAGGCGGTGGCGCTGGCCCGGGCCGACAAGGAGATCGTCGATCTGCTGGGGGAGGACGCGGTGTTCGACTACACCCTGTTGGTCGAGCGGGAGTGGGAGACGTCCCTGGCGACGGTGACCGACTGGGAACGCCACCGCTACCTGGACCTGGCATGACCGTCGTTACCCGAGGCTCGCTGGCCACCGTCGACCTCGCCGACAACGGTGCCTTCGTCGACCGGGTGCCATACGAGTGGTTCGACCTTCTGCGCCGCGAGGACCCGGTCCACTGGCAGCCCGAGGGGGGCGGCCGTGGGTTCTGGGCGGTGACGTCCCATGCCGACGTGGTCGCCGTGTCCCGGGACTGGGAGACGTTCTCTTCCGAGGTCGGGGCCAGCGCCCTGGAGGATCTGGAGCCCGACGCCCTGGCGGCCCGGCGGTCGATGATCGACACCGATCCACCCCGGCAGCGGGATCTCCGCCGGTTGGTGGCCCCGCCGTTCACGCCCGGGGCCACGCGCGACTACGAGGCGTTGGTTCGTACCGTCACCAGGGCCGTGGTGGCCGAGACCGTCCGGGTGGAGCGCTTCGACCTGGTCGAACGGATCGCCGTGGCCGTGCCCATCAAGGTCCTGTGCCGGCTGCTCGGGGTGCCCGACGAGGACGAGCCGCTGCTCGTCCGCCTCGGTGGCCAGATGATCGCCAATACCGACCCCGACCTGACCGCCGCCCTGCTTGACGGCGTCGACAGCGCCCGCCACCGGCTGCTGCCGTTCCGCAGCCCGGCGGCGCAGGAGATGTTCGACTACAGCCGTCGTCTCGCCGCCGCCCGGCGGCGGGACCCGCGTGACGACCTCGTGTCGGCCCTCGTC
>Ga0265338_10011786_pt1 | contig 10050 bp, 8 predicted proteins | sample 42126metaG_FD_193579 | JGI IMG/M metagenome (GOLD analysis project Ga0265338, IMG submission 193579) | Rhizosphere microbial communities from Carex aquatilis grown in University of Washington, Seatle, WA, United States - 4-21-26 metaG | ecosystem: Host-associated > Plants > Roots > Rhizosphere >... | reverse complement strand
AAGCGAGCGCGATGACGTGGAAGCCTTGCGCAAGAAACTCTCCGACCAGACGACCGATTTTGAAACGCACGTGACCGACGCGCAGCAAAAACTGGTCTTCACCAAAGAGCAGTTGGATGGCGTCCCGGATGATTTCCTTGCGCAAACCGGCGTCAAAAATAGCGACGGGACCTACACCGTCATGGCCAACATCACCTGGCACTATGTCACCGTGATGGAAAACGCCAAACGCGAGGACACCCGCCTCAAGTTCCAGACCGCCAGAGACAACCTCGCCCGCGCCGAAAACGTCCCGCTCCTGGAGCAGATCCTCGTCACACGGGACACCCTCGCGCACAAACTGGGATACAAAACATGGGCTGATTACGTGACAGAGGTTCGCATGGCGAAAAACGCCGCCGCCGCGACGGACTTTCTGCAGAAGCTCAAAGCGGGGCTCCAGCCGAAATTCGACGCCGAGATCGCCGAATTCCGCGCGCTCAAGATCCGGGACACCGGCGACTCCAACACGCAAATTCACCTCTGGGACTGGCGCTATTACGGCAACCAGCTCAAAAAGGAAAAATACACCGTCGACGAAGAGCAGCTCCGCGTCTACTTCCCTTACCAGCGCGTCTTGGAGGGCATGTTCACAATTTATCAGCACATTTTCGGGCTGAAATTCTACCGCGTCGATCCCCCGTACAAATGGGTCAGCGACCTGCAACTCTACGCCGTCGCCGACGCCGCCACCGGCGAACCCCTGGGCCTGTTCTATCTCGACATGTTTCCGCGTCCCGGCAAATACAATCACTTCGCGCAATTCGACATCATCCCGGGCAAATTGCTTGACAACGGGACCTATCAACGCCCCACCTGCGCCCTGATCTGCAACTTCCCCGCTCCGGCCCCCGACAAACCGTCGCTCCTCAGCCACGGCGACGTCGAAACCCTCTTCCATGAATTCGGCCACGCCATGCACACCATCCTGACGCGCGCGCGGTTCGCCCGCTTCTCCGGCTCAAGCGTTCCGCGCGATTTCGTCGAAGCGCCCTCGCAGATGCTTGAAAACTGGGTCTGGGACAAGTCCGTGCTGGACAGCTTCGCCGCCGATTACCGCGACCCATCGAAGAAAATTCCCGCCGACATCCTCGGCAAAATGAAAGAGGCCAAGCTCGCCATCGAAGGCAATTACTACCGCCGCCAGCTCAGCTTCGGCATTGTCGACCTCGCCTTGCACACACAAATCCACGCCACGAACGCCGACGACACCGTCCCGCTGTCAAACGAATTGGAAGGCGAAGTCTTTTACCCCGAACCGCCCGACACCGCGTTTGTCGCCTACTTCGGCCACCTGATGGAGTACGACGCTGGGTATTATGGCTACGCTTGGGCCGACGCCATCGCCGCCGACATGAACACCGTGTTTGAAAACGCGCCCAACGGCCACTTTGACATCAACGCCGGCCGCCGCCTGCGCAAGGAAATCTACGAAGTGGGCGACTCCCGCGACGTTCAAGCCTCCATCGAAAAATTCCTCGGCCGCAAGCAATCCATCGGCCCGTTCCTGAAAAAAATCGGCATCGCCCCCGCCGCCCAAGGCACGCACTGACCGTATTGGGGTCATATCTTGATATTTGACATTCCACGCCGAATGGCAAATGTCAAATATCAAGATGTGACCCCAGTGACTTCGGTGTGGCGCTGGAATCAACATCGGGTTATCACATCACTATGATTACCCGACGCGATTTGTGTGTGGCGCTTGTTTCCATTTCGATCACCGCCGCGGGCATTGCCCTGGCGCAATCCGCAGTCAAGCCGGTCCTTCACTCGTCCGTTTTCAATTGGGCGGACTTGAAGGCCACGGCCACCAAGACTGGCGAGCGGCGCGCGGTGTTTGACAGCGCCACGCCCGGCCTCGCCAACCTGGAATGCCATATCACCACGATCAGCGCCGGAGAAGTCCCCCACGCGCCGCATCGGCATGCGGCTGAAGAGGTGATCGTCGTCAAGGAAGGCTCTCTCGAGGCGTTGCAAGGTGACAAGACGAATTTTGTCGGCGCCGGCGGCATCATCTTCGAAGCGTCGAACGAATTCCACGGGTTCCGAAATCCGGGTCCAGGCCGCGCAACGTATTACGTCTTCAAAATCCTCGCGCGCGACGGTGAGACGGCCAAGTGAAGTTTACGCAGCTTGCCCCGCTCTAGCGGGGCGGGCTGGCGAGGGGCTGGCGCACGACGTGATCGGGGAATTGGTCGACGCGCGCCTGAGCCCAGCGCAGATGCTGCACGTGACCGTCGAAATAAATGTAGTTGGCGCGGCCACTGTGGCGGTTGTAGCGAATCCAGCCCTGGTTGGCGTAGGGTCCGGAACCCCATTGAACGAGAGCTGGCTCGCCGACCCAGGTGTCGTAGTCATCCTGGTTGACGCTGCCGAACTGGGCGTTGTCCGGGGCGTCCATGGCTTCGGAATTGCGCTCTGAAAACATGATGATGTTGGGATTTCGGAGGCGGGCGACGGCGTTTTCGGTTGCGAACCCATAGAGTGCGCTTTCGAGGGCATAACGCGCGGATTTGTGCGTGAAGATCGAATTGAGCAGGTAATTCTCCATGCTCAGGCGTTGGGCAAGCGCGCTGGCAAGCTCGGAATTGGGAGGCAACGCCTGCGCAGTGTTTGTGATGTTTCCGTTGTAGCCGCCGAGGTCGTGAGAGAGGTTGGTCGAGCGCGCGCTGAGATCCGCCGGGCAAAAGCCCACCTGCCTGCTGCCGGCCAGGTAGGGTTGAAAGAAAATGACCCACGGCTTCTCGGCCTGGCTATTGCCCATGCCCCCGCCGACGACGCCGGACAGGTCCTCGGGAAGCGTGTCGACCTGGCTTCCATCGTCGAGCACCCATCCTTCGTGATGATGGAAAAGCCCGCCGCCATAATCATCCATGTACAGATGCGCGGCTATCGCGACCTGGCGCAGATTTGAAAAGCAACACGCTTGCCGCCCCTTGTCCTTCGCTCTGGCCAGCGCCGGCAGAAGCATTGCCGCAAGAACGGCAATGATCGCGATGACCGCGAGAAGCTCGATCAACGTGAAGGCTTGTTGACGCGTCGGATAGGCTGTTTTCATGGGATCAAAACGGCAGCCATTTGAAGTCAAATACACGCTCGGCCATCCAGGTCGCCGCGACGGCGACGATTGCGGCGGAACCCGTCTGCAGAATAAAGCGGCGATAAAACATCAAACCGCGCAAGCTCAGCGCTATTGGGAAAAACACGGCGACAATCGCGAGCTGGCCGATTTCGACGCCGCAATTGAAGCCGAAAAGCGTGGCGGCGAGTTGGCCGTGGCGCAGGCCGAGATCACTGAGGGCGTTGGCGAATCCGAAGCCGTGCAGAAGCCCAAAGGCAAACGCGACCATCCATCCGCGCTCGGTCACGATGGGAACGATATTATTGACGGCCGCAAGCACGACGGATGCCGCGATCGCCGATTCCACAAGCCGCGTCGGCAAATGCACCAGGCCGAGCGCCGCCAGGCTCAACGTCAGGGAATGCGCGGCGGTGAAGGCGGTGACGACTTTGAGGACATTCAGCAGGGCGGGGCGCGCCGCGGCGACGGGCCGCCACGATCCGTCGTCGCGACGCAAAACGCCCGGAAGAAGCAACGCCAGCAGGAACAAGATGTGATCGTATCCAGACCAGATGTGCCAGACGCCTTCGCGAACGAACGTCAAGAATGAAGCTCGCGGCGCCCCCGCGGCGAGGTCGAATGTTTGCGTCGCCTTTTCGGGACTGAAGACCGCCAGAGTCGTCGCGCCTTCGTGTTCGAGGCGGAACAGGCCGCGATGTTTCGGGTCGATATCGAAGAACGCGTCGTAAGTGATCTGAAGAGTGGACACGCACCGGGCCTCATCCTTCCAAAGCCGCAGGACGGCATACTGACCGTCCGAGTGCGTGTCCACCAAAAGCTCCCCAACGCCCAACGCGACGGGCGCGCCATCCGCCAGAACATGGAGACGGGAAAGCGCATAAGCGGAAACGGCCTCCTTGCGCGAAAGAAGCTCGCCCCAGGTGATGACGCCGTCGTCGTTGGCGTCCAGGCCGACCGCGTCCTCAAGATCCCGGAGGGCGAGATGCCATTCGCACGAGACGCCGTGCGCATCGGCGTGAAAGGTCAGGTAAGCGTCGCTCTGCGTGTGCGCGCGGGCGGTCAGCGCCACAATGGAAATGGCGGCGGCCAGCGCGAGGGACCTTCGAAAATGTGATAGGCGCGAATTCATATTACAGGGATATTTGCAAATGGTTCTTGTTGACAAATTCCATTGCGGGTTGGGCGGCATCGGGCTGGCCGGCGGCGCGGGCGGCCTGGACCAACAGGCGGACGTCAGCCGGTTCGTGTTGCGCCTGCCAGTTGGCTTGAGCCAGCCTCAGCGCCTCGGCGGCGTTGTGAAGGATTTCAAGCTGGAAGCGCGCTTCCTCGCGTTGATGCACGAAATCGCCGCGCAAATGGCCTGCCTCAAATCGCGCCTGGAGCGACGCAATGTGAGCGTCGCAACTTTGCGGGCGGGGAGTCAATTTCGACTCCGCCAGCGCCAGGCGCAGCAGCAGGCCGTCGGCGCGCGTTTCGTTTTTGAGCAGGTCGGCGACCTCCCGCGGCCTGCGCTCGTTGAGGAGGAAATCCGAATAGGCGCCAAGCAAATAGGGATCGCGCTGGCCGAGGGACATGGCGTTTTTAAAATAGGATTCCGCCTCAGCATGCCGACCGAGCCGCTCGCAAGTTTCCGCCAGGGTCGTCAACGCCCAGCCTTTTTCGCCGGCAGACGCCGATGGATTTCCGTCAAGGGCGCTCCGCAAGATACGGCAGGCGCTTTCCGCGTCGCCGTTGAGGCACACGACGTTTGCGGCGGCGGTCACCGCGATCAGGCCGGGCGCGAGTTGCGCCAGAGGCGCGCACGCGCGGCGCGCGGCGGCGTAGTCGCCTAGAACGGTGAGAACGGTGGCGCGCGTGAGCCATGCCTGGGCGTTGCGCGGGTCGATGCGAACGGCGAGGTCGAGGTCGGCAAGGGCGTTCGTAAATTCGTGTTGACTTTGCTTGATCGACGCGCGGAGCACGAGAACCGAAACCGGCGGCGCGGCGGCGTTCCACCAGGGAGCCAGGGCGGCTTGCGCGCGTCCCAAGTAGCGCGGATCCGCCTCGCTGCGATATCTGCCGATGCAATCGCGCGCAAATTGCGCCGCGATGGTTGCATTTGTGGGATCGAGCGACAAATGGGCGCGAAGTTCCCGCAGCTCATGCTGGCCAGCATCGAACGCGGTTGCGCGCAGGCGTTCGAGGGGTTGGGCGGCGTCCGTGGGGATAAACGGCTCGGCTCGGCCAGCCATTGTTGTCAATAGAACGACGGCGAGGATGAGTGATGCTTTCATTGAATTTGGATCGTTTGGGTGGGGGACGCGCCTCGCAGCGCAAGGCGCGCCACCTCCCCTGGTTTGGGAGCGCGCCTAGGGAACCTGGACGCTCATGACCGCGTTGCTGCTGGTCACGACGGGGTTGCCCAGGACGACTCCGGGTTGGTCCGTTTTGGCGCGGTAAAAGCCTGCTTTGCCGCCGGGCAGCGCCGTCGACAGGGTCGAGTTGGCGCCGTTGTAAATCACCTTAGCGTCCGAATAGGGGCCCTGGACGTTCGGGCTGCTTTGCAGGGTGATCGTCACGCTCAGGTCGTTGGGCGAACCGGCCAGCGGCGTTTTCAAATAGGGGAACACCGACTGAAACATATTCGCGTCCACATAAGCGCCATCGGTGAACGGCAATTGGCCTGAAGGCGCCACTGTGGTTGACAGCAACTTGCCCATCACTACGCGCAACGCGATGTCCACAACGTCATCGCCCGGGCGGCGGCCATTGGGGAAGCCGGCAACGTCGCCGCCGATGACGCCGAGGTTGTTTTGGGAACCGGCGGGCAGGGTGGGCGTCGACGTGTTCAGGCGCAGCAATTCAGCGGTGGCCGTGGTGAAATTCAGGCCGGGGATGCCGGTCAGAAAAACTTCGACGAGATCGGCGCGCGGGAAATTGGTTGGCGCTCGGACGCCCGCGCTTCCGAACAGCAATTCAACCAACGCGGGAAAGGTCGGATTGGTGACATAGCCGGCGAATTGCCCGTCGTCCTTCGGTTGACTGGCGTTGAAAGCGTCCTTGTCCTTGAGGCCGATGACGACCTCGTTGACCAAGGGTTGGCCCAGGCGCGAGACCTGCGCGAGGTTGCCGCCCTGATTTTGGCTCGCGGTCGTCCACGCGCCGATGACCGGGCTGCTGCCGTTGGTCAGGAAACTTTTCGGGACTTCCAGGATGAGCGAGGTGACATTTTTGTCCGCGAGGCTGTCCCTCTCGCCGTTGACCGGGCCGAGCGGATTGCTCAGGTTAATCAGGTCGAACGTCTCGCCGAGGTTGACTACGAATGGATCCTTGCGCTGGCCCACGAACAGGCGGCCCGGCGTTGGGCATCCGGGAATGTTGATGTTGTAAATGTAGGCGTTTGCGTAGCCATTGTAATCGGGAATGGTTTTGTTGCCGATGTTGTCGACGGGCTTGGTGAAGGTCGTCGTGCCGTCGGCGGCGTTGGTGATGTACATCGCGACGCCCGTCCGACGGTTCCCGAAAATCACCTTGACGGAATAATTTTCCACGACGTTGAGCAGCGAGGTGTTCCCGGCTCCAAGCTGGCCCGCAATCACGAGCGGGATTTCATTGGTGACCTGGTTTCCCGGGGGGCCGATGGGCAGCGCGATATGGCGCGGCGTCTCCCAGAACTGAAACTGGAAGGTGATGTCTTCCATGGCGTCGCCGTTGGTGTCCACGTGGATTTCGTAGACGCCGTTGGTTTCCAGGTGGAAAAAATTGGGTCCGCCGTAGGCGTCCTGCAACGGCAGGTAATCGGCCACGAAGGTCACGAAGTTGGAGCGACCGGTTTCGTAGCTGTTGAACATGTAAAAATCCGCGCCGTCCAGTTTCGGGGTCGCGGTGATCATCGGGGCTTCGCGATGGCTGGAGGCGAACGCCGTTCCAGCCGTCAGCGTTCCCGCCATGGCAACTAATGTGAATAATGAATTTTTCATCGTTGTATCGTTTATTTGTGAGGTTGACGCTGTATTAACGAACGGACGCCAAACACGGATGCATCGGCGTCAGAATTTTTTTCCGCGCATCCGCCGGACGGTTTTGGGCGTATTGATTGGCAGGGGCGAACAGGTCGGAAGAATGTAGTTGGAGAAGGCGCGGCGCCGGTGCAGATTCGGAGTGTTGATCTGACAGGACGCCCGAAATTGGAAACCATGCTGCAAGCCGCCGAAGAATTGCAATCGCTGTTGCTGCGCCGCGTCGCGTCGCAGGACCGGGACGCTTTGGGCGAGTTCTACGACCACACGGCGCGCCCGCTCTTTTCCGTTGCGTTCCAAATACTGGGCAACGCCGAAGAGGCCGAAGAAGTCATTCAGGATGTGTTTGTGCAAATCTGGACGAAGGCAGACAAGTTTGACGCCGCCAAGGGCCATGCGTTCCACTGGGCGCTGTCAATCACACGCAATCGGTGCATCGACTACCTGCGCGGACGCCAGCGGCGCGCCCGTTTTATCGCGGAGGTCGATCCCGGGCAGGGCTTGGAGAACGCCCCCGATCCGGCGCCTTCGGAAATCCGCCTTGGCGAAGGCGATGTCGCGGCGATCCGCACCGCCGTCGGCGCGCTGCCGAAAGACCAGAGGCAGGCCATTGAGATGGCGTTCTTCGGTGGCATGACGCATTTGGAAATCGCCGCGGCATTGAAGGAGCCTTTGGGCACGGTGAAAGCGAGGATTCGCCGCGGCATGTTGAAGCTGCGCGAGACGCTGGACAGTTGTATATGATTTCAGAAAGCCAACAGGAACAGGCCAGTCTTTACGCCGTCGGCGCGCTGACGCCGGAAGAGCTTGAGGCGTTCGAGGCCCAGCTATTCGCGAATGCGGAGCTGCGGGAGTTCACGCGAAGACTGCAATCGACAGCCGGCCTTATCGCACGCGGCAAATCGTCCCCGCCGCTTCCTGGCGGCCTGAAGACGAAAGTGTTTCAACGAATCGACGCTGTGCGCGCCTCGCAACGTCCGCCGCCGATTCCCATCGGACTCAGTTTCTTGACAGCGGCGGATCAAAGCGGCTGGAAACAACTGCCCGTGCCGGGGGCGTCGATCAAATTGCTTTCGCTGGAGCGCGATCGCGGCTATGCCGTGCTGCTGGGCAAACTCGAGGCGGGCGCGCGTTACCCCGCGCATACGAACGCAGGGCCCGAGGATTTCTATATTCTCACTGGCGACCTCGTCATCGGCGACCGCAAGCTTCGCGCGGGCGATTTTCATCATGCCGCCGGCGGTTCGCATCACGAAGAAAACTACTCCGAGGAAGGCTGCACGTTGCTGGCCGTTTTGACGACCGACGATCCGCTGGTGGCCTTTGCGATGGCATGAATGCGCTCCCGAAAATCCTTTCGCTGTCGCGCGCTGAGAGCCTCGGGGCGGTAAAACTTGTCATAGAATTCCGCGTCCACGTGTCCGGCCTGGAAGCCGAGGCCCGTCCGATACGGCGCCATCGCCGCGGGAAAGCGGCCGTACCGATTCCAGATGTATTCGCAATAGGCCGTCGCCGCCGCGATGGTTGCGTCGCTCGGAGGGGCGACGCGGTTGGTCACGTCGGAGCCGTTCAACCACGCGCCGGCCTGCGCGGCGCGGAACACGCCGCTGCCGCCGAATTTGATGTCAATAATAGCTCGCACGGCGTCGGCCATCGACTTGAAATACGGCGGACAAAATGGCTTGAGCAACGTTTCGCCGTCGCGCTCAAGGCCGATGGGGTAGGGGATGGCCGGGTTGCGCCCGGACAAATTCATCGCCAGTGAGGGCAGCCAGCCGGCCGCCAGGTAACGGCTGGCAGGCATCTCCCCCATGCGAAATCCCAGCGCCTGGAACCAGCCAAATTCGTGGTTGGCGAAATTGGGAAAACCGCCCAGCCCCAGCGCCTCCGTCATCAGGCCTAGATTCTGCAGCATCATTCCCTGTTCGAGCGTCACAAACTCGGTCACGAATTGTTCGATTTGACGGATCGTGGCGACGCGTCCGTTGCGGGGATCGTCGTCCAGATGGCCGCCCCGGCTGCGCGCAAACCTGCCCAGGCCCGCGGGCAGAAAATGATTCCGTTCGTCGAGAATGAAGGCGCGGGTGTGCTCGTTCAATATTTCCAGGACGCCGTTGACATACATGAACGTCAGGTCGTTGACCGGCAGAAAGTAGGTTGTCCCCGGCGCGTAAACGGACCACCGGTTGGCGTTGATATTTAACAGCGGTTCAAGCGGCGGGGCGGCGCGGCCCTCCTTTATCTTGACACGTGACTGCCGATAAAAGGCGGCGAAATCTCCGGCCCGCCCGTGGTCGATGACAGCTTGCAACGTTTTAGGCGCAAGCTCGCGCGGGCGGCGGACCAGGCAGGTTGCCCCGTCATTGATCACAACCAGGGCGACTGTTTGCAGGCCGTCGCCGCTCGCGATTGTCCGGCCAGCCAGCCCCGCCATGATGCTGCCGCCGCCGTCGGGCGCGAAGCACAGGTCGGCCAGCGCCGGGCCGGTGACGCCGCACGCCGCGAAGACCAGCGCGGCTTCCTCCTCCTCTGTCAAGGGAACAGGCTGATGCCGGCTGCGGTATTCCAACGGCCCCGCGGGCATGTTCATGCCGAGCGCGAAGCGCCGGGATCGGCGTTCGCGCAATGCCGCCAACAACGGAAATTGCAGAAAGTCCGGGGGCATAAGCGCACCCCTTTTTCTAGCGCCCAATCATCGTGCGGACAAGGTCGGAAAAGTCGAAATTCATGTTGGTCGCCGAGGCAAACGCCAGCAGCACCGCAAGGTCCGCTTCGGACTTCACATTGCGAAAAACCTGGTTCTTGACGCCGAATTGATAAACCCGCTGGTTGCCCGTCGACATGCTGGTCCATTTTAGCGTTCCCAGGGTCACGTTCAGGGTGTCGATGCCGCCGAACTGGACTTTCTCCGCGTGGGAAGCGCCTTTT
>Ga0265338_10011785_pt1 | contig 10050 bp, 8 predicted proteins | sample 42126metaG_FD_193579 | JGI IMG/M metagenome (GOLD analysis project Ga0265338, IMG submission 193579) | Rhizosphere microbial communities from Carex aquatilis grown in University of Washington, Seatle, WA, United States - 4-21-26 metaG | ecosystem: Host-associated > Plants > Roots > Rhizosphere >... | reverse complement strand
ATTCCCATGTTGCGACAATCCCGCCGCGGCGGAAGCGCGCGCGTCTTCAGGGCCGTTGTTCGAAACCTGCCCCGCGCCTTCGGACCCAATTGGTGCAACATGGGAATCCTCCCCCCAACAGGCGGACTCATTACCGTTTTCGTGAACCTGCTCGCTGAACGATGTGCAACCTTTTGTTGCATATGCGACAAAAGGTTGTCATCCAATTACACACAAGGCACTTGTAGCGCAGTCAATCAAGTGTCGGGAAAGTGCGGCTTCCGGCAGCCGGTTCATGGCCCGTGAGCAGTTCCAAAAGAAAAGCAACCGGTGGCTTTCCAGGACGCGCGGAGTGGGCAGGCAGACATTTCACCTCCAGATCTCTGCGAAAACCGCACCCGAGAATCATCCTAAAGGGCCGTCCAAATCCTGCCGATAGGCATACGGCATGCTGCTCACACGTTGAAAAACAGGAACATATGCATTTGCGCGAAACATTTGCCCTTGGCTTGCGGCGGCGACATCGCATCGCCGGGACAATGAGGTTCCAGCGTCCCGGAGGTCGAGTCAACCAGTATGGCTCGGGCAGCATCAGCGTCGCTCCGCTTCGCCGGCTGATTCAAGCGGGCATTATTTCCCTGGGTTTGATTGTGGTGAATCCGGCCGCCCTTGTGGCTTACGCCGACACTTCAACGCTCCATGATGTGCCGCCGGCGCCGGCGCTGGATGGAACCGATTCGTTCATGGGAATGCCCGTTGGCTCCCAGGTCCGCGTGAAGTGCACGGACCCCGCGATCGAGCTTAACAACGCCAAGCTGCTGGCCATTACGACCAATACCATCACCGTCGCCAGCATCAACGGCGAGCGGTTCACCCTGCCCAAGGAATCAACGGAGGTTGGAGTCCCCGTAAACTGGCAGAGAACCACGAGTGTTCTCGACGAGGACAAGCCCCGTCCCCGGCATGGGGGCTGGGTTTGGGTATTGTGTCTGTTTGTGTTGGCTGGTGTGGGCGCCGGGGCATGGTCCTTGCTAATTCGCCGGCGCGAAGTTGAGGCTGAGGCAGGGAAACCTATCGGCAATATCGGCAAATTTAAACTGGCGACTGCGGGAGCAGATTCGGGCGTTCCCGCCGCCCCGCCTGCTCCCCAGGAGGGATTGCATTCCGATGCCATTGAAGACCTGATTGAGACGCGCTGTTATGGAACCGCCATTGAGCGCCTCGAGCAGGAGATCAAGCTCAAACCTGATGAATTCCCGCTCCGGTTGCAATTGCTCAAGGTGTATTCCATTGTCAGCAACCGCAAGCAAATGGACCGCGTATGGCATCAGATTGAATTTCACCCGAAGTTCTCGGAGAAGCAGAAGCGGGAGGCTGGCGCTATCTTTTCTACATCCAATGAGAAAGAACACGCGGCGCCTTCGACGGTGCCGGCACAACCCGCGACGCCCCAAACTGTGGCGGCCCAAACCATAGCCGCTCAAACCAAGGCGGCCCAGGTGGCGGCATCCCAAGCGGCAGTAGCCGCGGCCGCGGCGGCTCACGCGGCGGCAGTCAAAGCAGTGGCGGCCCCAATTACCACCGCTACAACCAAGGGAGCTTCAGGTGTGACGACTTCAACCGAGCCAACTCCGATTGTGGCGACGTCAACCCAGGCGGCGGCTCCTGCCAAGGCGACCGCAGCCGAAGCCGTTGCGACAAAGCCGTCGGCCCCCGCGAAGGCGGCAAAGCAGAAAAAGGCGGCTGCAACCAAGTCGGCTCCAGCCCGAGGACCCGCCGCGCTATCCCCGCAGAAATCGGGCTAGAACCCACCCGCGCTTCGGAATCGCGGCTCTCCGCCGACGTCCGACCTCTGTCTTTCGGCTTTGTCCCGGGCTGACTTGCCGCCCGGATTTTCCAAATTGTCACGCGTCCGACATGCGGTTGCCGCATTTCGGGGGGATAAAGTGTCCCGGCGCGCAGACGTTTGAAAGCGCGTCGTCAGTTCCTCGAAATATAATCGGGCCGTGGCCAAAACCGTGTGTGGCCGCGGCCTGCTTTTTTTGGCTTTGTCTGCAATGCCCTGGCTTTTCGCCAGCGTCAGACGCGTCCGGTCTTTTCCGTTTTGTAACTTGGCCGCCACGGGTTTGACAAGGTCCTGGGGCAAAGTCTCCGCAAATTCAATCGCATGCGGACACTGGCTTGATGATTTCGGACGAATTCGAGTTATGAGAATCCAACGCAACAATTTCTTTCTGAACCTCCTGTTCTACCGGGAGCGGCTCCGCCCGGAACAGAGACGGCTGGTCATCCGGATTTCCGTGCCGAGGCTCGAAATCCGAAGCCGCAAACTGCCGTCCCCGGTCAAGGGATTTGATGGTGAACGCTGGGGAGCAGTTTGACGGCTGAACCGGTCCGGCGACAGCTTTTGCGCCTGTCTGCGTGACGGCTACGACCGGCCTTTTATATCCCAGGCATCCCGCAGGCCGTCGCCGACAAAATTGAGCGCGAGCAACGTCAGGACCAGCGCGGCGCCCGGAAACACCACCAGCCACCAGTAAATCCGGATGGGATTGATTTGGTCCACACCCTGTGCGAGGAGCGATCCCCAGCTGGCCATCGGCGGCTGGATACCGAGGCCCAGGAAACTCAGGAACGTTTCGTAGAGAATAATGCCTGGCACCGTGAGCATGAGGTAAACGATCACGACACCGAGAACATTGGGGATGATATGACGGCCCAGAATCCGCAGCGGGCCGGCTCCCAGCGCGCGGCTGGCCTCCACAAACGGCTGGGTGCGCAAAGACAGCACCTGTCCGCGAACGATGCGCGCCATGGTCAACCAGGAAACCGCGCCCAGGCCGACGAACAGGAATGCGACGCGAAAATGCTTGAGCAGCACCGGCGATTGCTGAACCCAATGCGTTTGTTTCAACAGTTCGCCGAGCGTCGTCAGCAGGACGATCACGAAAATGATGGAAGGCAGGGAGTAAAGCACATCCACAATCCGCATCATCAGGCTGTCCACGCGCCCGCCCGCGTACCCGGCAGTGGCGCCCCACAAAACACCGATGATCAGGCTCACGCCCGCGCCGGCAACTCCGACGAGCAACGAGATTTGGGCCCCATACAAAACCCGCGAAAACACGTCGCGGCCATGGTCGTCGGTCCCGAACCAATGGCGGAAGCCGGGGGGCTTGAACTGGGCATCCGACAACCGGTCCGGAGCATAAGCTCGGGCCAATTCCGCGCCTGTGGGACCCGCTCTGCCGCCCAACCACAGACCCAGGGGCCACAGGGCGATCAGGAAAATCAGGATGCCCAGATACCCGGCGCTGAAGACGGCGAGACGGTTGCGGCGAAAGCGGCTCCAGGCGCGCCGCCATGGACTGGGTCGAGAGTGAGCGGCGGCTGAGTTCGGCAGCCCGACCGTCTGGCCTTCGACTTTCGACGTTCGACTCTCGACCGGTTCACTCATATTGCACCCGCGGGTCGAGCCGCGTGTAGGCGAAATCCACGGCCAAATTCAGCACGATCAGGATTGCGGCATAGAGTATCGCCAGCCCCACGGTCAGGGTGTAATCCTTGTTCAACGAGCTGTTGATGAAATAGACGCCCAGGCCGGGGATTTGGAAAATATTTTCGATGACGAACGATCCGGTCAGCAAATCGGCGACCATCGGCCCGGAGTAGGAAACCACCGGCAACACGGCGATCCGGAAGGCGTGCCGGAGCAGCAGCGAGTTTTCGCCGAGGCCTTTGGCGCGGGCGGCGGTGATGAATTCGGATTGCACGGTGTTGAGCATTCCTTCGCGCAGCAGGCGGGCGATTTTGCCGGAGTAAAACAAGCCGAGGGCGATGGTTGGCAGAATGGCGTGCAGCGGCGATTCCCACAGCGCCACCGGCAACAGCCGGTATTGGATGGCCAGCACTATGATCAAGAGCGGCGCGAGCACCAGTCCCGGCACGCACACGACCAATAACGCAAAAAAACTTCCCGCGTAATCCTCCCATCGCCCGCGGCGGGCCGCGCTTAAAAAACCGAGCGGCAGCCCGACGCCCATGGCGAAGCCGAAAGCGAGGGATCCCAGGAGCATCGAGACCGGGAATGCCTGTTTGATGATGTCGCTGACCGAGTGATTCCGGTATTTGAGCGAGACGTCCCAGCTTGCGGGCGCGCGATGCCAGCGCCCGTCGGGCTCTTGCTCCCAAACCAAACCCAGATAGCGCAGGTATTGTTTCAGGAGCGGTTCATTGAGATGGTACTTGGCCTCGATTTGCCGCTTGATCTCCGGGGAAGCCGGCGCGCGTTCGCGGTCGAACGGCCCGCCCGGCGCGGCATGCACCAGCAGGAACGACAGCAGGCTGATGACCAGCAACAGCGGGATCGCGAAAGCGAGGCGTTTGAGAAAATACATGTCAGTGGTTCATCGTCCGCGGCCCGTTTGCCAGGGCCGCCGTGACTGCCGGGGGCCGGCCGGCGGCGGATTGTTTCCTGACTTTATGAATGAACTGCAAGGGATGCTCGTCCAGGGCATTCTGATAAATGCCTTGAATTTTTGAAGGGTCGAAGGAGTTGAATCCTTCAAAAAAATAGAGTGGCACAATCGGCGCTTCCTCGTTGACCAGAATCCGTTCGGCCTGCTGGAACAGCGCCGCGCGCCGGCCCATGTCTGTTTCCAGATTTGCGTTGTGCAAAAGCTCATCGTAGCGGGGATGCTTCCAGCCGGTGCGGTTGTTGCCGCTGTTGCTGGTGAACAAATCGAGGAATGTGTTGGCGTCGTTGTAATCTCCGATCCAGCTTGAACCGGACAGGTCGAAATCCAGTTTCGATTGCGCGTTGTAGAAAATTTTGCGCTCGATCTGGCGCAGCTCGATGTTCACTCCCATTGCGTCGCGCCACATTTGCTGAAGTTCGACGGCAATCTTGCCCTGGACATGACCGGCGCCACCGGCTGCCGCGGGAAACGCATATTCGACCGGGGGAAAACGCTTGCCGTCCGGAAACCCGGCTTCGGCCAGCAAACGTCGCGCCTGCTCCGGGTCGAACGGCAGTCCCGCTGGCGATTGGTAGTTCGCCGTCGAGTCGGGCACGAAGTGGGCCGCGGGTTTTTCACCGGTCGGAAAAAGCTTTTGAACGAGGCGTGTTTTATCCGTGGCGAGCGCGAATGCCAGCCGGACGCGGACGTCATTGAACGGCGGCCTCGTGGTGTTGAACCGGTAAAAATAGGTGCCCAGCATGTCAAACTCGTGGAAGTCCGGCCGTTTCACCATGAGGTCCAGCAGTTCGAACGGGACGAGGTCCTTATCCCACACGATGTCGGCGCCGCCGGTCACGTAGAGGTTCAACGCGGTATTCGCCGAACCGATGGGCAGAATGTCAATGATCTCCGAGGCGGTATGCGCCGCGTCCCAATAGCGCGGATTGCGGACGAGCCGGACCCGGTCGTTCAAGCGCCAGGCGCCAAGTTGAAAAGCGCCGCTCGTGGGGAGAGGTTTGGCGTTGAGCCAACGGTCCCCGTAACGTTCGATGGTTTGCCGAGGCACGACGGCCAGCGCCGGCACGGAGCAAAGGTCAAGAAAGAACGGCAACGGCAGGTTTAATTCCACCCGCAGCGTATGCGCATCCAACGCGTGAACGCCCAATTGCCCGGCGTCCCTGGCTTTGCCGGTGTAATAGTCCTCGGCGCCCTGGATATAGAACAATTGACCTGCATAGTCGCTGGCCGTGTCGGGATTCAACTCCCGCAACCAGGACCAAACCACATCGGCGGTGGTGATCGGCTCACCCGTGGACCAGACCGCGTTGGGGCGGAGGTGAAAGGTGTAAACGCGGCCATCCGGGGAGATTTCCCATGATTCCGCCAGCCCGGGAACCGGGCGCCCCGTGTGGGCGTCGAGCCGGGTCAACCCTTCAAACAACGCCTTGGTGATTCGCCATTCGGGGACTCCGGTGACAATGGCCGGATCCAGCGATTCCGGTTCCGCGCCGTTGATGATGGTAATGTCCGCAGCCGGCTCGCGGCGGAAGCAGCCGGACGTCAGCAGGCAGAGGACGGAAGCCAGAAGACAGAAGACGGACGGCAGAGGACGGGGAGTGGAGAGCGGCAGGCGGGACCTCGGACTTCTGGCCTCTGACTTCTGGCTTCCGGCCTCCGGCCTCCGACTTTCGATCAAGGCGCTCGGCGGGCCGTTCATCACTGCCTATTTCCCCGGAGCGGAAGCCGGGTTGGTCGTCGTCGCCGGCGGTGCCGCGATTGGAGGCAAGCTCAACAGCAGATTCGTGCCGGTTGGGGGGGCAGCCTGCGCGGGCGGCGTGCCCGCGCCCGGTGTCGTGGGTTGGGTCGATGCCGCCGGAGGCAGTTGCGGGACCTGCGGGTTTTGTTGTTGCTGGAGGATCTGGCGAAACTCCGAGCTGCGGCGATGGAATTGATGGCTTTGCAGCAGAGAAAGCACGATTGCCAGGACAAAGAAAGCCACGGCCGCGTACTTGGTGGTTTTCGTCAGGACGTTGCCGGAGCCGGCGCCAAAGAGCGCGTCCGTGGCTGCGCCACCGAAGGCAACACCGGCGCCCGCCTCTTTCTTTGGCAATTGAATCAGGACCAGCAGGATCAGGATCAGGCAGTCCAGCACCATGACGAAGGTCAACAGACCGATAACAAATACCATACAATTATCGCTTAAATCGAATTTTTGATGATGTCGGCAAAGCTCCTGGCTTCCAGCGCCGCTCCGCCCACCAGCGCGCCATCCACATCGGGTTGGCTCATCAACTCGCGCGCGTTGGAGGGTTTGACACTGCCACCATATTGGATTCGCACGCGCCGGGCAACTGTTTCGTCGAACATTTTGGCCAGCACACCCCGTATAAAGGCATGCGTTTCCTGGGCCTGCTGCGTCGTCGCCGTCTTGCCGGTGCCAATGGCCCAGACCGGTTCGTAAGCGACGATGGTTTCGGCCATCAGATCTTTCGACAGCCCGGCGAGGCTGCCGCGGATCTGCGTCTCCAATACTTTCTGGGTCTGGCCGCCTTCGCGTTCGGCGAGCGTTTCCCCGACGCAGACGATCGGCTTGAGTGAAGCCGCATGCACGGCGAGCGCCTTCTTGGAAATCAAGGCGTCCGGTTCCTTCTGATACTGGCGGCGCTCCGAGTGGCCGAGGATGACGTAGCGGACCGAAAACTCCTTGAGCATCACGGCGGCGATTTCGCCGGTGTAGGCGCCGACGTTGTGCTCGCTCATGTTCTGAGCGCCGAGGCGGATGTTCGAATCCAGCACCGCTTTGGACACTTCGCCCAGGGCGGTGTACGGCGGGCAGACCACGATGTCCACTTCCTTCACGTTCGCCAGTTCGATTTTCAGGCCGCGCACGAGGTCCAGGGCCTCGGCGACGGTTTTGTTCATCTTCCAGTTTCCGGCAATGATTAATTTTCGTTCTTTGTTCATTTCAAAATCGCCTGGCAGGAGACGGGGTGCTCCATCTCAAATTGTTTTCTCGCTCAGAGCCGCCACGCCCGGCAGAACGGCGCCTTCCAGGAATTCCAGGCTCGCGCCGCCGCCGGTGCTCATGAAGCTGACTTTGTCCCCCAGCTTCGCCTTGTTCAGCGCTTTCACGCTGTCGCCGCCGCCGATAATGCTCTTGGCTCCGTTCTTCTGCGTGGCGTCGGCCACGGCTTGCGCGACGGCGTTCGTGCCGGCGGCAAATTGTTTGTTCTCGAACAACCCCATCGGCCCGTTCCAAAGAATCGTCTTCGCCCGGCTGATTTCGGCCGAATACGCCTTGGCTGTCGCCGGTCCGATATCCAGTCCGGCCGCGTCGTCCGGGCAATTCATGTCGGTGGACGTGCGCGGATTCTGGTATTCGATGACCGGTCTGCCTTTTTTGTCGAGCTTGTCGGTCTTGACCGGCGTGGCGACCACGTCGTCCACCGGCAACAGGAACTTCACCTGCCGGCTCTTCGCCTTTTCCAGCGCGGCTTTCGCGATGTCCACTTTGTCGGGTTCGACGAGCGATTTGCCGGTTTTGTAGCCCTGGGCGAGGCGGAACGTGTAGGCCATCGCGCCGCCGATGAGGATGGCGTCGGCCTTTTCCAGCAGGCGGTCGATGACTTTGATTTTGTCCGACACCTTGGCGCCGCCGAGGATGACGACGAACGGGCGCGCGGGCTTCTCCAATTCATCGCCCAGAAACTTCAGCTCGCGCTCCATGAGCAGGCCTGCGGCGCAGGGACCGCCGCGTTTGGCTACGAGACGGGCGACGCCCTCGGTTGAGGCATGGGCGCGGTGCGCGGCGCCAAAGGCGTCGTTCACGTAAACCTCGGCCACCCGGGCGAGCTTCTCCGCGAAGGCCGGATCGTTTTTTTCCTCCTCGTTGTAGTACCGGACATTTTCGAGCAACAGCACGTCGCCGTCTTTCAGCGCGCCGGCCGTTTTCTCGACCTTGTCGCCGATGCAATCATCCACGAACGCCACCGGGCGGCCCAGCAAGTCGGCCAGCCGGGCGGCGACCGGGCGCAGCGACAGGGACGGATCCCGCTGGCCCTTGGGGCGGCCGAGATGGGCGCTGAGAATCAGTTTGCCGCCTTGTTCGATCAGCAGCTTGAGCGTGGGCAGCGTTTCCTTGATCCGGGTGTCATCCGTGATGATCATCCGGCCGTCTTGCTCTTCCAGCGGCACGTTGTAATCCACGCGCACGAAAACGCGCTTCCCGCGAACATTCAAATCTCGAATCGACAGCTTTGCCATAAAATCAATTCCCGAAAAGGGGCGACGGCTGCCCCGCCGGCTCCTGGAGCCAATGCCGCCAGTCCCCGGAAACAGGAGCGCCAAGAATAGCCCAGCCACACGACGAGTCAAAACGATTTCGCGACAAACGATCTCGCGGCCATGGAATGATGCTTAACGATGTTAATGCCAAATTTAAGCTTTACTTGGGCCGAAATTCTGTTAATATTCACAGTTAGAGTGATTACTGTGCATGACTGAGACGTTTCGCAATGGAGGCGGTTCCAGTCGATCGCAGTATACCCGCTGACGCGACCTTGCCTGCACATGAAAATCCTTGAAACTGCTGCTGTTGCCGCGCTGGCGCTTGTCCTTTCGCACGCGGCATTGGCTCAAACTCCGGTGACGCTGCTGGACTTGGGCACCACGGCTCCGGCACCGGGTCCCTTTGACGTTTCCCAGTTGGGCGCGGTCGGGAACATGACCTTTCCTGACACGCTGAATTATTACACCGACAATCAGACGGACCATGGCGCGGGTGAACCGGGCCAGACGTTCATCACGGGAACCAATTCGGGCGGATATCAATTGACCTCCCTGTCGCTGCAGAGCGCCGGGCTCGATTCGGGCGGCGGTTCCCCCGGAGGCGCGATCAATTATTTGCTGCACATTTATTCCGTGTCGGGCGGCAATGCGACCCTGCTGGCGACTTACATCAGCGCCAGCCCGGTCAGCTACGTTGACGGGGATTGGTTGCAGTGGAGTGGACTTTCGGTGGCGCTGTCTCCCGCCACAACCTACGCCTATTCTTTCGGCAAAGCGGTCGCGGGCGGCGGTTGGGACGCAATGGGCGTCGCCGGCGGCAATCCCTATGCCGGCGGTGAAATCGGTTTGATTCCCACGAGCGGCGGGTTGATCACGTTCGGGAGCAGCCACGGTTTTGACGCGATTTTTGACGCGGGATTGTCCCTGGCCGGCCCGCCCACGGCGCCGGTGGTGACGAATTCTCCGGTCACGGGCATCCAGGCAAACGTGGCGACGCTCAACGGGCGGATTGTTTTGACGGGCGGCGCGTTGCCGGTGGTGACGCTTTACTATGGAACCAGCGATGGAGGAACCAACGCGTTTGCCTGGGCCAACAGTGTCGGGCTGGGCCAGCAGTCGGGATCATTCGCGGCGACGGTATCGGGGCTGGCGACGAACACGACTTATTTCTACACCGCCAAAGCGGTGAACAGTGCCGGCACGGCCTGGGCCGCGCCCTCCCAAAGCTTCACGACGCTGGCGGCCAATCCGGTGGTGACCCTGGTGTCGATGTTGACTTATCACAACGACAACACCCGGGACGGCGCGAACACCAACGAAACCT
>Ga0265338_10011784_pt1 | contig 10050 bp, 12 predicted proteins | sample 42126metaG_FD_193579 | JGI IMG/M metagenome (GOLD analysis project Ga0265338, IMG submission 193579) | Rhizosphere microbial communities from Carex aquatilis grown in University of Washington, Seatle, WA, United States - 4-21-26 metaG | ecosystem: Host-associated > Plants > Roots > Rhizosphere... | reverse complement strand
CAATTTGCTTCAAAACTCCGTCCGCCAGGGAAGGCTTGGGACATCCGCTCGGATTGCGACCGGCGCACAGGTAGTCGAGCGAGTTCACGTCGCGCAGTGCAACGGGGTTGGACGCAGAAATGGTGAGTAACTGAAAACCGTGCTGCTCGATGTCGCGGCGGGCATCCTCCGAGATGCTCCAATCTGGCGGACGAATGTAGCGGGGCTGAACGCCAGAGACGGCCTTGATCGCTCGCGCACCACGCTCCACATCCTCGAGAACCCACGGCTCTCCCTTTGTTTTTTCTGCGTGGCGGAGTTCGATGTGGCTGTAGGTGTGGTCCTCCAACTCATGGCCGCGGCGGATCACTTGCTCGGCCGCTTCGATGCAAGTGACGCCAATATCTTCTTCGCTCCGCCGTTCCCCCCAGGTCTTGGGCGTGAGTCTCCACCCCACGACAAAAAATGTGCCCTTGACTCCATTGCTGTCGAGGACATCGAGCAGGCCTGGACCAGGATGTGCGCCCTTGGAGCCCAATAGCACGTAGGGACGGGGACCGTCGTCGAAGGTTAGGGCGATGAGTTTGTCGGCCGAGAAAGCAGGCAGGGCTAGCAGAAGAAACAGTACGAAAAGCGTGATCCGTCTCACGAGAAAGATCCCATTCACAACGTCGATTCGCAACCAATGTTCTGATTATGGTGGCACGCTCGTGACTCGGGGTAATTACGATCATGCATGCCCCTTCGCGACACGAATTGGTCAAGGCAATGACCATCAGTGAGAATCCTGGTGGGAGGTCGGCGCGGCTAACTCCTTGTTCTGGAATGCTGTGCGCGTTGCCGGTTTGCCCCTTGTACCTCAGTAACTTGTTCGTTCCCTCCAGAGCACCGAACATCTAGAGGCTGGCATCGATTGGGGCGAGGCCAGTCCACCCAGAGTTTTCACAAACTGGGCGTTCCTGCGTCGTTCAATCGCACATTTAAGGAGAACGAAGAATGAGCAACAAGATTCTGATTGTTGGGGCGTTGGCATGTCTGTCGGCGGTAGCGGTTGCGCAATCGGACCAGAGCCAGAAGAGTGCCTCTCCGAGCCCGGCTCCGAGCACGAAAGCGGCTCAGAGTCCGGCGAGTGCGACTTCGGCACAACCCGCGGATCAGCGCATGCACAAGCCCATCACGGTGACGGCCGAAGTATCGTCGCACGACGTAGCCTCCGGCAAGGCGACCGGCAAGAAGATGGCGAGCGATGACTGGGAGGCTCCGGCTGCGAAGAGCAGCGATCCAAAGAGCACGCCGACGCCGACCAGGGTTGCAACCGGCGACGTAAATGGTGACGGCAAGGCCGATGTTGCTGCTCCGAAGACCGGACAAGCGACTCTACAGAACACTTCCGCCGCCAGTTCCGATGTGAAGAGTCCCCGGGACATTGCGACGGGACAAGCCAGCGGCAAGCGCCAGCACGAGCCGGTCACGAAGCAGTCCGACCCGGCTCCGAAACAGAAGTAAGGCTGGTTCGCGAGCCGTAGATTCTTTTCAGACTGAAGCCCCGCTCTTACAGGCGGGGCTTCTTTGTGCCTTTACAACGCTGTACACTCGCTCCGATGGCAACGATCGACTTTCACCACTGGAACGGGGATATCCTCTGGCTGGTGCTGGCTCTCGCGCTGGCTGCTGGACAGAAGGTGTGGCGTGCCTATCGAGACCGGCGGACCGAAACCTGGCCGATCAGCTATGGGAACATCGGCAAAGTAAGCGTGGATTCCACATCGAAGCCAGTTAAGGTCAAGGCTTATTACATCTACCGCGTCGGCGCGGAGAGTTTCAGCGGTTCATTCGCAAAAACATTCGACGATCCCGACGAAGCGAACGCCTGGGCCGACGCGCTGGACAAGAAACAGGTTGCCGTTCGCTACAATCCCGGCAACGTATCGAGCTCACAGCTTCGCGAGGTCGATCTCGAGCCGATCGTACGGGCCGCAACTCCATTTCGCCCCACAATCTCGGACGACGCCGAACTGCCGGGCTGGCAGCGCGCCCTCCTGTCGTTGGGACTCGTTGTCGCGGCCTGCGGTCTCGCGCTAACCGTCACCATGTTGATCGGGGACATCTTAGACAAGCCCCTTGTGCCGCCCAAGATTGCATCCCTCACTGGCTTAGGCGGGTTCGTAGCTTTCGTTGGCTCATGGTTCTTGTGGCACGGCTGGGGCAAACAGCGGGCCGCGAAACCTCCAGGCTGGATGAAATACATCGAGTACGTTCTGGTTTATTACGCGATTTTCGTAGCCTTCCTCCCGTCTCACGGCACTCACCCAAGTTCGCATCGCGGTTCTTACGATGTGAGATATCAGTTGCTGCTCTACTTCTCTGCGTTTGAATGGTGCTATACGCGCCTGCAGTCGCGCCCTGCTGATTTGCAGCACGCCGCGCCCGTCCGGCTTTCGTAACGATCTGCCGCGAGCTTTCTTTCTTAGTTCAGATCCAATATAGTGGGCAGCCGCTTTTTATTCTTTGCCCTATCGAGGTGACGTATGGGGGGAACAACGGTGCCGGCCCCGGACCCGGCTGCCGCAGCCGCTGCCCAAGCTCTGCTCGACAAACTCAACAAACTTGAGGAGCGGATCAAGGCGTTGTCGCAAGCGGGAGGCTGCTATGCAGACATCGAGGGCCAGATCGACAGTGCCCGATCTCAACTAACAGCAGCAAACCTTGCGGTGGCGCAGGCAACCTATGCCAAGGCCGTTGCGGCCGTATCCCGCGTCGAAACCAGCGCACATGCCGAGCCGTTGGCCTGGAAGCTTTTGTGGATTGAAACGGGCTACCTCGCCTTGATCCTGGCGCTGGGATACTTCGTGAAGCGGTATCCGGATTTTTGGCTGTGGGCCGGCCTCGTCGGTCTTTATGCCAAGGCGGCCTGGTTCGGGTCGTTGGGGGGTGTCACGATCGGGATTTACGGCCTCTACACTCACATTTCTTCCAAGGACTTCGATCCAACGTTTCGCTTGTGGTACATCTGCAAACCCGTGATGGGCGGGATTTTCGGATGGTTCGTGGTGGTGGCGTTCTACGTGGGACTGGTATCGGCCGAGGGCTCGGCGGTGCACGTGAATGTCCCGCAGGTTACCTACGCCATCGCTTTTCTCGCGGGCTTCAGCGAGCGATTCACCATCAAGACCATCGACCGACTCATGACCGTGCTGACGGCCGGGGACGACAAAGACAAGAATAAAGATAAGAGCAAGGACAAAACGGCGACTGGTTCCCTGCTCCCCTGACCGTGTTACTGACCGGATGGCCGCGCTTACCAAGGCCGGAAGGACGATGGCTGAACTTGGCCTGACGCGCTGAAAATCGTCGAAATTCGCGCAGGAATAAAGCGGCGAATCGGCAAATACAGCGTATGATCAAGGAGATGCCTTACATCACGGAACATCTCATCAGCCTTCGCCAGGAAATCGCCGACTTGCGCAACCTGAACGCCCGTTTCACGGAAAAGGGCGACCACACTGCGCTGGACCAGACTGCCCTGGAACTGCGTACCAACCGCCTCCGAGAGATCAAGAAGGAACTGTCGCAGATGCTCAACCGTCCCGATGATCCCAAGGTCTGGTGGGAGCGGGCGCGTCGAGGCAACCTGTCGGCGTAGGTCGACACACCACCCAACTCAAATACTCAGCATCGCCGGTAGGATGAATCCATCGGGTGGGACTACTTCGGCTTCGCGGGGCTGATGGGGTCGTCTCCCCGGCACAAGGCCCAACAGGTCAGCACGCCGACGCCGACCATGCCTGCGCCCTTGGCCCACGGGGAATTCAGGAATGCGCCGCGACCCGCGAACTCCCGGGAGTCCTTCTCGATCGGCGCGCCGCATTTTTCCTCGCGCGACTTCGTTTCGCCTTCCCGCACGGTAACCCGGTCGGAGTGTGCGCCCTGCTTTGCGGATCGCGCATTGGTGGATCGGGAATCGATGTTCACGTCGTTCTTAAGCGCCGAGACGGTGACCTTGCCGTCGAGGTCGGTGACGTCGTAGTGAGTCCAATCGTCATTCACCGGAGTGATCAGTACGCAGCCCACGCGAACTCTTAAGCCACGAGAGGTGTTCACCGACAGGCTGCCGTGATCGAGCACCAGTTCGTTGCCTTCGAACTGCAGGACGGTTTGTGGATTGATATCGGCGGTCGAACCTGCGGCTTCGATCCGAGCTGCCACTTTGTCTGGAGTCTCGATGAGGTCATCCGGAAACAGCGCCGTAGACGCCTGGGCCGGACTCTTGTTCACCAGCACGCCACCACTCGTGCGCAAGATGGCAGCCGCAGTGTCGTCCGCCCACAGCGACACCGGCAGAATCACGATCATGGGCAGGCAGACGAGCTTGCGCCATTGGAACGAGCCACGCCCATCCGATGTCCGCACACTACGCATTAATACAAGCTTAGTCTGCGTCTACCCCAGCAGCTATTGGCTCCCGTGGTGACCCGGAAGTGGCTTGGGTATGGACGATGACCGGGCCTGGCAGGGGGCTAAACCCGGGCGAAGTCGATGTATCCTTTTTGCACATCGGTCCGGATCAGTTTGGCGCGCAACCTGTCGCCGACATCGAGTCCCTGTGCACCCTGGGCCAGAAGGCCTTCGATGTGCGGCTGCATTACGCGGACGAATGTGCCCTTCTCAGTCGCACCCGTGACCATGGCGTCAAACACTTCGCCAATGCGGTGCTGCATGGCAACCGCAGCCAGCCGCTTCGACATTTCGCGCTCGACCTTGCGGGCGGCGTCTTCTTTCTGCGTGCAGTTGGCGGCGATCGCGGTTAGTTCGTCGTCGGAATACGGATTTCGCTGGCCGGCGAGCATGGCTTTCACCAACCGTTGGGTGACGACGTCGGCAAAACGCCGGTTGGGCGCGGTCGAGTGGGTGTAGTCCTGCACGGCCAGGCCAAAGTGTCCGGGCGCGACGTCGCCCGCGCGCTCCAGAACATATTCTCCGGGACCGATGAGCTTGATGACCGACAAGGAAACATCGGCGAAGTGATCGGGGTCGGCAGCCTTGCGCTTGAGCAGGAAATCGTTCAATGCCTTGGAGTCCGGTTGCGCGGGAAGCTTCTCTCCCTTGGTCGCCGCCAGCTGCACGATGCGGTCCCAGCGCTCGGGAGTGCGCACAATGCGACGCAGTGACGACACTTTCTCGAGGAGGCGCGCCACAACTCCGTTGGCGGCAACCATGAAGTCTTCGATTAACTCCGTGGCGTGATTTTTCTGCTGCTTCACCACATCGACGACCTGATCGTTGAGCACCAGGGGATGCACTTCGTCGGTCTGCAGGTTGAGGGCACCGTGCTGAAAGCGCTGGGTCTTCAGCCTCTGCGCAACTTCATCTTGCAGTTTCAGTTGTGCCTGCAACGCGCTCGAAGAAGATACCTTTGGAGGAGCCGCGGACTTCCCTTCCAGCCACGCGCCCACAGAGTTGTATTGCAGTTGAGCCTGGTTGCGAACGAGCGCGCGATAGACATCGGACGACTTGATGCTGCCCGCCGAATCGACCACAAATTCAATCACGACGCTGAGGCGGTCCTGGTTCTCCAGAAGAGAACTGGATGCGGTGGAAAGCTCCTCCGGGAGCATGGGAAAGTTGCGGACTCCGGCGTAAACCGTTGTGGTCTCGCGTGCGGCGTGCTGGTCAATCGGAGTCGCCTTGGGGACGAAGACGTCCACGTCCGCGATGCCGACCATGACTTTCACGTCGCCATTCGCGGAGTGGTCGGCGAATTCGATCTGGTCGAGGTCGCGCGAGGTGTCGTTGTCGATGGATGACCACAGCAGGTTGCGCAGATCGCGCACGTCGCCTCCGGCGGCGATTTGCGGCGGATGCTCCTTCAAAGCAACAAGCTGTTGTTGGACCTGCGGAGGGAATTCCGGGTCGAATCCGTGCTGCAACATGACTTGTTTTGCGGTCGCTTGCAGGTCGAGATGAGAAGGACTGGCGTCTGGCATGAACTCTCCGATTGGAAGGTGAACTGGGATTCAGGCTACCACGGGATCGATTTGGCATGGGAAAACCGCCCAAGAGAATGTGGCTTCGGGGCCGCATCTGTGATCATGAGCCATAAGAACTTGATAGAAAGCATTCGTACTACGAGGCGTATAGTTCGTGTTATAAAGCAACGGCGAAAGATAAGGTACCGAACCGCGTGCCCGCGTCCTTCACATATTCCGTGACAACAAAACTGCCCCGCATTCGTGTCTGGGGCCTGCTTACGGACATCACTGTCTGGCCAAAGTTTTCCGATATGTATTCCGACCTGAGTTGGCATGGCGAACCGTGGGCAGAGGGTAGCCTCATCGTCGGAACTCTTCACTATCCAATTGAGATTTACGGTCAGTATGTGATCAAGGCCTGTGAGCCTCCCTCGTTGATTCGCTACCTCTCGCAAACACGAGAGTCTGGATTTGCGACTGAAAGGACAATCAGACTGGAGGAGACAGCAGAGGGGACACGAATTCAGGTGTACGCATACGTTGTGGGCGAACCTAAAATCGAAGGGGGCGCGATGGAGTTTCTGACCAAGCTGACCACGCGTTGGTTTAGTGAGTTTGCCCGCTTCTGTGACAGCCAGGTGTGATCGTCAGTGAAAGGCAGTTGGCCGGTTGAACTCAGTGGATCCTTCAGTGCTCTATTTCTGATGCGATTTAGCGCCTGGCGTTCCATCCCAGTTTTCGGGCGGCAACTCCACTCCCCAGATGTTCGCCGGCTCATCCAGGCTGATACCGCAATGTCGCGGTCGATCAGGATCGACGTAGACGACGTGTGCTTTGGCACGCTGATCGGTAAGAAGCACGTGAACTGAGATATTCATTCCAATCCTCAACCCAATTGCAGTTGAGATCAGAGCCCCATGAAGATTGACAACGAGGGTCTCGCCCTCGCAGGTCACGCCCTGAAAATCACCCTCAATCGCGATCACCAATCGCCTGGAAATACGAGTACTTCGCCGCGCTTCGTGTGTCACAAGGCTGGATGGCATGAGCAAGAGCATACACGCACGGGCGGATCGAGTCATAGTCCGAATTCAATTTTCGGATGGTGTAACGATGGTAGGCGAGTGGGTGGCCCTTGCGTTCCGTGCGAACTTCACGGATCGCGACCCACGGGCGAACCTTAGCTGGGCGAACCTTAGCTGCCGTGCAGGCGTTCGACGTCGCGATTGGTGAAGACGCGGGGAACGTGGGGCTTGTGCGTCTTCCAGTATGAAGCGGCGTCGCCGAGAGAGATTCCGTATCCACGTTCGCGCAGGGATTGCGCATTGGTGAGGCCGGTGACTCCGGTATCGAGAATGCTGGCGGGTAAATTACGGAGTGGTGCGGTGGAACTAATCTCGATGACTGTTGGCTGCCCCTCTGCCGCTTCGACTACTGATAGTTCGGCTGATAGTTCGGCCGGCTCGGGCCTGCCATAATAGATCGGAAACAGATTAGCCTGGTTGGAGATGGTCGAGCCAGTGGAGACTTGCACCCCGTTGCTGGTCTCGGATTCGGCTGCGGCGCTTGTGGGGAGCGCTTCGCCGAGCGACAATGACGGCGTCGCGAGGGGACGGGCGAACATCGGCGTGCCGTTGGTCATCAGGTATTGCGGACCCACAGGGAAGTTCGTTTCCTGCGCGGCGCAGATTCCAGACAAGACGGTCAACAAGCAGAAAAAGCTACCGAGACGCATGCGAGCCTCCGGGCACCAGGCGATTCCACTGCCTGATTATGGAACGAAATAGGGGGAAAGTGCCAGAGTCGTTGGACTCCAGTTCCGGCTCCCAACGCGGCTTTCAGCCTTCGGAGGCAAGAGACTTCGCGTCTTCCCTCTCGCGGCGATTGGCCCGGATCACGTAGAGCATGTAGAGGACGACGGCGAGGTTCCCGATCAGCAGAGAGCAGCGCACGAGGGTGAAGCCGCGGAGGAGTTCACGGATTTCGAGCGGCAGCAGCATGGCTCCGGAGATAAAGGCGACCCATTCAGCCCAGGTGCGTTCGTTCCACAAGCCGTAAGCCTCGGTAAAGCGCAGCGTCGCATAGGCAAACGCAATGCGGGCCGCCGCCCACAGCCGGGCGTCGGTGATGCTGTCGGCGAAATCGAGAAACAACTGCGCGGAGCGGCGATCGGTACTGATGTGAAGCCGGGCGAGCAGGCTTTCTGCGTAGAGCCACGCGTCTTTGTGCACAAGGGCAAGCGCACAAATGCCCATCACAACGACGAAACAGCCTTTGAAGAATTCGAAAGAAGCCACGGCTCGGAGCACGCGCCGCTGGCGGCGGTGGGGATCAGACTTGGTTCCGGGCTGGCGCATGCGAGCGGAAGTGCTACCCATGGCAGAGTATCACGGAGGCAAGAGGGCTCGCGACCAGCGGAGTCGAGGTGTGCTCGACTGGACGGCCGGGGGCGCCCCATAAGCGCCAACTTAAGAATCCCTTCCGGTTGGCCGTCTCCTCCAGAGTCTCATCGCGCGATCCATTCTGAAAATCTCTGCCACTCTCGTGTGTCGGCGATCATGAAACGCAGAGGAGTTGCTACGTTGATCAGCAGGACGCCTACGATGTTCGTGAGGTATACCCGGCGGAGAACGATTGCGTCGTAGATTACGCTCGTCAAAGAGAAAGCAAAGATCACCCATGCGATCAGGAAGAACGGTATAGGCAGTCTTGCTATGGCAGGTATGATCACGCTCAGCATAGCCAGCACCATCAATCGCTTGTGTATCTCTTTCTTCCGGCGGAAGAATAGGCCAGCACCAAAGAAAACGGAAAACAGGAATAGGTTCATGAATCCATTGATCAGCAGTGATGCCACCCTCCCACTCGCGTAGCCAGCACGCACAGAATGAAGCGTCATGACGGTGCCCAGGATGAGGACGCCGGCACCGAGAACGGCACCTGCCTTTCCGATCCGGCGATGAAGATCGGTACGGCCCGCAGCCACGAGAGCGACTTGACAGAGAAAAAACACTGTCCACGCTGTGAACATGGCGCCATGTAAATGCGCGAGCCATGACAGATGCGGTGTTCCAAAGAGACCCTTCAGGTAGTAGGTACGCGAGAACCCAACGAAGACGCAGAGGACAAAGGCCAGCGCTATGCCTAAGTAGAAGAGGTGTGAAGGCGCTGCTTGGATTCGTTGTGACATCGGACTATGGTAGAAGGATAAGAATCTGGCAGATAGTAAGAATGCGACATGAGTTAAGAGTTTCTGCCCTTTCCAAATGCTCCGTCCCGCCGACCCCGCGAAACAACTGAGGCGATATGTGCGGAAGTACGTTCATGTGGAGGTTTCACTCGCTGACTCGGTTCTGTTTTTGCCGATTCCAGCGCGCAGCGTGACTTGCATTGAATTCACATTTGGCGACCCGTATCGAATTCATCATGTGGATGGTTCGGCTTTAGAGATCACCCATCCGACCACGATAATTGGGGCTAAGACGTGCCAGCGAATTCGCCTGGAATTGCGCGGCCACGTCGAGACGTTTGCGATACTGTTTCAACCGACAGGTCTTCAGCGACTATTTTCCTTGCCCGGCGGTGCGATTGTGAATGCGCACTACGAGGCCGATATCGTGCTGGGTCCGGCTGTGGCGCATCTTCGATTGCAGCTTGAAGAGGCGAAATCGTTCGCGGAACGTGTCCATCTTGCCGATGCCTGCTTAACTTCGCTGATTCCGCGGGTGGATGACCGTCTCAGCGTTGACGCTGCGGTGCAACAGATCGTTTTGAAACAGGGCTGTGTTGGAATTCTGGACCTTGCCAGCGACGCCGGCCTCAGCTCACGCCAGTTCGAGCGGCGTTTCGCCGAGGTTCTAGGCATCAGCCCAAAGCTCTACGCCCGGATCATCAGGTTCGAAGCCGCAGTCCGGAAAAGAGCCGTTTCCTCCCGCGTCAACTGGACAACAGTCGCGCACGAACTTGGGTATCACGACCAGATGCACATGATTCATGATTTCCAATTGCTGTCCGGTGAGAGCCCCACTTCATTGGCCCCACATTTGGAATACCTTAGCTCAATCGCTGCCCAACCGCAGACGTGATTTTCCCCGTAGAGGTC
>Ga0265338_10011783_pt1 | contig 10051 bp, 4 predicted proteins | sample 42126metaG_FD_193579 | JGI IMG/M metagenome (GOLD analysis project Ga0265338, IMG submission 193579) | Rhizosphere microbial communities from Carex aquatilis grown in University of Washington, Seatle, WA, United States - 4-21-26 metaG | ecosystem: Host-associated > Plants > Roots > Rhizosphere >... | reverse complement strand
CGGTCGGGTTCTGCGTCATCATCGCTCTTATTGCGGCCTTCCAGGCCTTCGACCAGATCTACGTGATGACCGGCGGAGGACCTATATTCAGGACCGAAACCATGGTCTATTACATCTACAATATGGCCTTCAGGACGCTCAAGCTTCCTTACGCGTCGGCAAACGCGGTCATATTGTTCCTGATCATACTCGTCTTTTCTTTGTTCACGTTCAGGCGCACGAGCGTGCACGACAGAGAGTACTGAGGAATCGTCATGGATGTGAACACTCAAGCTGCCACCAGAGGCCAGGGACGCGGACTCTTCACCGCCAGCAGGACGGGAGTATCGATTTTCGGAAAGATCCTCAAATACATTCTTCTCCTTGCGCTCACGGTCATCACGGTCTACCCGTTTCTCTGGATGATTTTTTCGTCCTTCAAGACAGACGGCATGATCATGGCCACTCCGGCGTCTCTCTTTGTGGCCAATCCGACCTTCGACGCGTATAAAAAGATATGGGAGAGGCTTCCTTTCCTCATCTTTTTTAAGAACTCGGTGATTTTCTCGGCAGGAGTGACGATCTGCGTACTTTTGTTCGATACGATGGCCGCGTACGCGTTCGCGCGCCTGAAGTTCAAGGGCAAGAATTTCCTCTTCCTCCTGATTGTGAGCACCTTGATGATACCCTTCCAGGTGGTCATGGTGCCCCTGTTCGTCGAGCTGAACAAGCTGAGGCTTCTGGACACATATTTAGGGCTCATATTGCCGCGGGCGGCCGACGCGTTAGGAATATTCCTGATGCGGGGCTTCTTCATCACGCTGCCCAGGGACCTGGAGGAGGCGGCCAGGATCGACGGGTGCAATGAGTTCCAGATATTCCGGAAAATAATCCTGCCCCTCTGCATGACCGCGTTCCTCAGCCTCGGTCTGTTCGTGTTCAACGGGAACTGGGGCGACCTTCTCTACCCGATGCTGCTGACCAGCAAGACGTCCATGAGGACCCTGCAGGCCGGTATAGCGCTCATGATGGCCAACGTGCAGGGCAATGCCCAGGGGGAGTACAGCCTGATGCTGGCAGGGTCCTTCCTTTCGGTCCTGCCCATTCTGGTCGCCTACATCTTCCTGCAGAAATACTTCATCCAGGGCATCGCGATGACGGGCATCAAGGAATAGCCGTGCGGCGCATGCAGCTCAAAAAAAAGACTTTCGGGGCGGTCTACACGCCGGCTCTGGACGAGAGACCGCCGGGAGCCATGTACCCGCGCGTGATACGGCTGGAGCACAACGGCAGGTTCAACGGCGCTCTGCTCCTGACATTCGAGCGTTACACGTACGACACGCCTTTTTTTGCAATCTACTCGAGCGCCGACAACGGCCTTACCTGGTCTCTCCTGTCGAAGGTCCACGATACGAAGAACGGCTGGGGCATGAGGTACCAGCCGCATTTGTTCGAGCTGCCCAGGCCCGCCGGCGCCCTCACGGAAGGCACGATCCTCTGCGCGGGAAACTCGATTCCCGGCACCATGATGGAAACGGAGCTCCTGCTGTTCAAGAGCCAGGACGGGGGCGCCACGTGGCAATACGTGAGCAGCATCGACAAAGGCGGCAAGGCTCACGTCGATCTTAAGGAAGGGGAAAGGCCGATCTGGGAGCCGTACCTCTATCTGGATGCGCGGGGCGACCTCGTGTGCTACTACTCCGACGAGCGGTTCATCAAGGACGGCTTCAACCAGCTGCTGTGCCACAAGGTATCCCGGGACGGCGGGTCTACCTGGGGGAAGGAAGTATTCGACGTCGCGATCCCTGGCGGCACGCTCAGGCCCGGAATGCCCATCGTGCAGCTCATGCCGAACGGCACATACATAATGGTATACGAAATAGTCGGGATGCCGGGCTACCCGATCTACTGCCGTTTTTCAAATGACGGGGATGACTGGGGTGACCCGGCAGATGTCGGCACGCTCATCCAGGACGATGCGGGCGCTTTCCTGGGCAGCACGCCGTATTGCATCTGGACGAAGGCGGGCGGGGAGAGCGGAACGGTCATAGTATCCGGCAGGATTGCGAGCGCGGGGCCGGGCTTGGTGGAGCCCGGATATTTCCTGGTCAACAGCGACTGCGGCCGCGGGAAGTGGAAAAGACTCGATTCGCTGAACCACTACGATTCCCGGTGCCATTTCTCCGGTTACAGTCAGACCATGATCACAATCGAGGACAGGCAGCTGCTCCAGCTCACCTCGGTTCAGATTTCGCCGAAACTCGCCCAGATTGCATACGCGGTGGGAGACATCGAGTAGGGAGAGAAGGGGCACGGCGGCACCATGAGCGCGCTCGAACTGCACTCCGGCAATTTCATCATTCGATTCGAAGAGAATATCGAGGGCGGCATCGGGTACGCAGTGTACCGAAGCTCGAAACCCTCGCCGATCTGCCTCTACAGGACGAAGAGGCCCCTCATCCTCATCCTGAAAGACTACGCCGCGAAAGCCGTCGACTACGAGGCGGCCTACGCGTCGGTCCGCGCGGATGGCGGCAGGGTACGGGCCGAGGGCGAGCTACGAACGAGCCAGGGGAGCGCCTTTCGATTCGAGGATACCATCGAGGCGCGGAAGGACGCCTCGGCATTCACCTTTTCAAGGAAGGTTTTCGTGGCACGGGCGGAGAAGGACGACTTGGGATTCGGCACACGGATATCCCTGGGACTCCTCCAATCGAATGATCCGAAGGATTACTACTACTTCGCCCCGGGCGCCTGGTACAAGCAGAACGAGAAAGTGCCTGACCACGCCATCGGGGCAGATCTTGGCCAGCGGTATTTCTGGTACCGGGAAACGCGGTACGCGCTTCCGCTCTTCGCCATGCAGAATATCCTGAACGGCGAAGCGGTCGCTTTCTGCAGGGCAAAAGCGGACGTCCGGGCCAGCGACGTGTACGAGAGGATGTTCGACTGCCGGACCGACCCCTCCTTCAACTATGGCTCGCTGGGGATGAGCGCGCAGGCGGGGCTGTCGATGGACTATGTATACCCCGGCACCGAAGGCTACAACGAGCTCATGACTCCCTACCGGGGAGGCCCTTACCAGTACCAGTTCGGCTTCAACCGGAGGTATCATCCGGTCGAAGCGGGCTTCCTCCAGGACTATTCGATCATTCTTCGCTTTTCAAGGAACGACGATTTCTACGACGTGATGAAGGATGTCTGGCGATACTTCTACGGCGTCTTTCAACCGAAAATCGCGCGGGTGAACAACGAGAAGCTCTATGTCGTGACGATGGAGATGCTTGCCGAGCTCTGCAGGGACTATCACGGCTCCTGGGGCGTGCCGTTCAAGTGCCTGCTTCCCCGCGGTGAGATCGGCATCGTCGACTACCAGTTCGGCTTTATCGGGCAGCAGCCCAACATCGGCTACCAGCTTCTCCGCTACGGCTATTCCCGGAACAGGCCCGAAATCGCGGAGAAGGGCAGCAAGGTGCTGGATTTCTGGGTCCATAATTCCCTCACCGAATGGGGCGCGCCAAAAACATGGTACGACCCCTTTCCGCCCGGATTCCTCGATCACCCGATCTGGCTCCGGATGATCGGTGACGGGATGGAAGGAATACTGGACGGCTACGTATTCCTTCACAGCCAGGCGGTGGACAAGCCTGAATGGCTGGAGTACTGCAGGAAGGTCGGGGACTGGCTGGCCCGCAGCATATCGCCGGAGGGCTTCTGGCATCGTGCCTACAACTTCGACGGAAGCGTGCGCCTTGTATCTCCCGGGAACACGACGAATGTCATCAGGTTCCTGGTCCAGCTCTCCCTCGTCACGGGCAGCGTGGAATACAGGGCCGTTGCCCTCAAGGCCGGGGACTGGAGCTATGAGAATATCTACCGGAAAATGATGTACGTCGGGGGAACCTGCGACAACGCGGACGTGCTCGACAAGGAATCGGGCATCTACGCCTTCTTCGCTTTCCTCTCTCTCTACGATCTCACGGGGGAGGAGAAGTGGCTGAAGGCCGCCAGGGGCGCGGCGGACTACATCGAGACCTGGACGTATTCCTGGGCGTTCCCGGTCAAGCCCATCGAGAAGGTCCACGCCCTGCGCCATGTCGACATGTCCGGCCAGAGCCTCATCGCCACGGGCCATTCCGGCGCGGACGTTTACATGGCGGCCTGCTCGTACATTTTCTACAGGCTTTACCTGATCACCGGGGACAGGCACTACAGGGATTTCGCGCAGTTCGTGCACAAGAATCCGAAGCAGGTGACCGACGTGGACGGCAGCCTGGGCTACGGCAGGCGGGGATTGTGCGAAGAGGGCGCAGACCTGTCGCTCTTCGATTCCCGCGGCGTCTACGCCTGGCTGCCCTGGTGCTCGTATGTGCAGATCGACCCGGTGCAGAGACTGTACGATACCTTCGGCGTCTACGAGATCGCGGACGCCGACAACCTGCCGGTGGAAGAGTTGAAAAAGCGCAACCGGATCTATGATACCTACTTTCGGTGAGGCTATTGCATGAAAGAGTTTCTGAACGTCCCGTTCAAGAAGGTGAAAGGCCGCGAGCTTTTCATCGACATTCATCTGCCCGAGGAAGGACGACCTCCGCTGGTCATGTGGATACACGGAGGCGGATGGAGGGATCTCAACAGGACCTGGAACCTCGCGATGCCCCTCGCGGAAAGGGGCTATGCCATTGCATCGGTCGACTATCGGTACAGTGACGAAGGAGCCTTTCCGACCCAGATGCACGACCTGAAGGATGCGCTGCTTTTCCTGAAGCGGCGCGCGGACCAATACGGCTACGACGGATCCCGGGTCGCGGTGTCCGGAGATTCAGCGGGGGGCCACCTCTGTGCCCTGATGGGAGTGTCGGCGGGAAACCGCGACTGGGAAACGGAAGCCGCGGATTACAGTGTCCAGGCGGTCATTGACATGTGCGGGCCGACGCGGCTCCCTCTCTCTTTCGAGGGCGGGGCGGCCGAGCCGGACAATGCCGTCGACCAGCTCCTGGGGGCTCCGGTCACGTCCAAAGCCGGGCTCGGAAGAGCGGCTTCGGCAAGCCCGCTCACCTACATCGACGGTCACGAGCCGCCCTTTCTCATACTCCACGGCACCGAAGATCCGCTGGTTTCCCCCCGGCATTCGCGGCTGTTGCGGAACGCACTGGAAACGGCAGGAACACCCGTGATGATGTACGTGATTCCGGGCGCCGTCCATGCTTTCGGGGGGAAGCTCGTCACTGATATAATGGTAGAATTCCTTGACTATTACCTGAAGGGCAGAAAGACCGTGGATACGCCGGTCGTGCAGAAATGCCACGAACGCGACATTCCCTCTCGAGCGAAGTGAACGACGGCAGGCGCTGCCGGACTTTATTTATTCCAGACTATTGATCGGTATCAGCAAAAGTGAATCACTGCGTTCGGAGTGTAACCAGCCGCCAAATGTTAAGGCGAACAGCCGCGCCGCTGCAGTGCAAAAGCGTGGGACAGCCGCAGTTCACGCGCCTTAATCAGCACTGTCGATGAGGCTGGCGCCTCGCCGTATTCGCGGTATAATTATAATTGTAGAAACGATGCCGAAGGAAAGCCCGGCGGAGGGCATATAGCGACGCGATTTTGCCATTCGTTGGAAGCTCCGAGCAGGTCTGGCGGACGGAAAAGGGCAAGCTGCTGGATGAATAACAGATCCCTTGGCCTGAAATTCCTTACGCCCGACAGTGCTGCTCAAAAAGCCGGCAACCTTTTCCTGAGCCCGGGCTTCTCAACTCTCGGGGTCTTCACGGCCATCAAGTCCCTGACAAGGACTGTTTCACTCTTGCGAGCCCTCGCGTTCCTGGCGGCGTTCTTTTCCACGGGTGCGGTTTTTGCCCAGTTCGCGCCGACCCGCTTCCCTCCCCAGGGTCCGCAGTACGTCGACGCGAACCCGATGACACAGAACTGGCTCTATACGGGCGCCAATGTCGGGACCGGCGACAACACCGGTGCCAACGTCGTCTTCTTCGAGATCCCCGACACCACCACCCAGACCCTCTACTTCGCGGTCAGGAATCCCGATGTCGACATAGACGGTACCTTGGCCAACAGCGAACCCGACCTTCCGGTAGCCGGCAAAAACGGACCACCCTGGGTCAACTACGCACTCATCGGCGGCACGGGAGCCTATTCAGCCGCCGCGGGGCAGCAGTTGACCTACGCAACTGCAAACCCCCCCACAACACCAGGGACGGTGCTCGGTTCGATAACCGGCGGTAGCTACCCGTTGGCTTTCAGAGTGGGCACCTGGGTCTACTTCAACGGTGTCTCCCCCTCTCAGGGCGAGCACATCGGCAACAAGTACTACTTCCGCCTCACTGCGGTAAATCCCGATTACAACACACAGGCGCAGGAGTTCAAGCACTGCTACCAGTTCGATGTCTCGCTGGCCAACAGCGGCACACCGACAGGGCTTTCGAACGGCGACGCTTTCAGCTATGACATCGAGCTCGCCCAGCTCTCCTCAGCCGTTGCAGGAGCCGAGACGTGGAACGTCTACCCCTTCGTGCCATACGGAGAAGCGGGAACCACGATGACTGCCACTACTTATGCCTTCAGTTATGCGAGTACGAACAGTATTACGATCAACGCATGGAACGACAACCTTGGAGTTTCCCAAGGGGTAGCGTCCTTCCCGATGGGACCCAACAACGCGACGAATACTTACTCCGTTTCCGCGGCGCAGACCAACGCGACCTGGCATCTCCAGTTCTCGACGACCGGTACCTTGGGGGGGCGTGCTTCGGGGGCAGCAGAGGTCTACTTCTCCATCGGGGGCTCCCTTCTCCCGATATATTCGACTCCCTACTCAGGGCCCAAGCCCGACCATTTTGTGCTGAGCCCTGCGACGGCGACAGGCGTGACCGGCTCGAACCTGACATATGCCGCACAGATAGTCGATTCCTCGGGCAATCCCATACAGTACATCGGCAAGGCCGTTGTATCCGCATCGGGCGGGTCGGGAACGATCACCATCACTCCCACGACCATCACTACCAATACGACGGGAATGGCGACCTTCACCATCTCGGACAATACTGCAGAGACAATAACGATAAACCTGACGAGCGATGGCACGGGCGGAAGCTCAAGTCTACCGGGCGTGAACGGGAACGCTACGGCGAAATTTGTCACCAACCCGCCGCCCAGCATGTCCAGCAACAACGGCCTCACTTTCGTCACCGGCAACACCGCGACTCTTTCTACAATAACGGTGAGCAACGATAGCGGCATCGGAAACATCACGACCGCGAATGGCATCAAGATAAGCCTCCCGACGGTGACACCGATCGCCCACTTCAACACAACCATAACAGCGCCGACATTCGTCCAGCCCACCACGGGCCGGGTCGGAACTCCCGTGACGTACTCCGGTGGAGCGGGCAATGATCTCATCCTGTCGATCCCGGTGACAATCAACTTTACCGGCACCGATACGCTTACCATTTCGGGCCTGGCCCTGACGGCCACCAACTCTCCAGGCTCATTCAGCCTCCAGCTCTCCTACGACGGCGGGGCTACCTGGAACGTCGTGGACAGCAAGGTCATCACGATCCAGCCGACCACCTATACCTGGCAGGGAGGAACCGGCACCGGCTGGACCACACCCGCCAATTGGGGCGGAACGGCTCCGCCCAACGGCAACTCTACCGCCATACGCATTCAAGCCGGAGCTTCGACCTACCCGGTGCTCACGACGGGGCAGACGGTCTCTGTCGCCTCCCTCATCATCGATCCAAACGCATCCATGACGCTCAATGGCGATGCGACTACGAGCCTTACCGTAAGCGGCGGCTTTTCCAACTCCGGCACCTTCACCCTCAACGGCAACGAAAACCTGTCGTTAAGCTATTCAACCGCGACCGGTACCGTTGTGTATGCGGGCTCTGGACCCTATACCGGCCTCGCGATGGGTACCAGCTACTACAATCTGACTTTCACCAGCGGCACCTACAATCTCAATGCCGATATTACTGTAAACGGGAATCTCACGCTGAACGGCGGTACCCTCAACGCCGGCTCTGTGACGATCAATCTCTACGGAAACTGGGCTTACACGAGCGGGACTTTTACGGCCTCTGGCTCGACCGTGAACCTGGCCGGGACCGGGACATCGACGATAACGGGCACCAATACTTTCTCTACACTCTCCTGCACGACTCCGGGCAAGACGCTCAAATTCGCCAGCGGGTTCACTCAGACCGCAACAAACTTCACGATCACGGGCGCCTCCTCCCAAAACGTCATAGTAACGACGGACATCGGGAGCGCTCCAAACTGGACTTTGAGCTGTCCGATAGCGAACGTCAATGTAAGCTACGCCAGCCTGAGCTTCTCCACCGAGACCCCAGGCACCGCCACGGCAAATAGCTCGACGCTCACGAGCACCTCCGGCTGGACGGTTCCCAACTTCACTACGTGGACCGGAAACGCAAACACAACCAGTTGGACTACGCCTGGGAATTGGAACAATGGCGTGCCGTCGGCTGCGGTGGGTGCGGTCATCGCCCCCGCCAACTTCCAGCCGGTCCTCGCCGCAAACCAGACTGTCTTGAATTTGTCCATCGCTTCGAACGCCACGCTCACGTTGGCCGGGTTCAACATTATACGAAACGCCCTCGGGACCATCTCCGTTCAGGGGACGCTGATCATGAACGGCGGGGAAGCGCTCACCAATGTCACCGCCGTAACCGGTACGGGGACAGTGAACATGGTGGGCAGCGGCTCTTATACGGTCCTCAGTAGTGGCATTGCATATAACAATCTCACGATCAGCGGTTCGGGTGGTACATTCACCCCGAACTCAGCCCTCAACGTCTCCGGGGACCTCATCGTTTCGGCGGGCACTCTGACTGCGGGCGCGAATGCCATCAACGTAGGCGGCAACCTCAACCTCACAGGATCGACCGGATTCACGGCTTCCGGGACTGTGACAATGAGCCCATCGGCAGCGGTGACACTGCGCAGCTCAGGCAAAACCCTGCCAAGCCTTGTCATCAGCGGCAGCGGTACTGTTTCTTTGGGGGATGCGTGCATCCTGTCGAGCGGTCTGACCATAAGCTCAGGGGCTGCGTTGAGCGCCGGTTCCCAGTCTTTAGCGCTCGCGGGCTCGTGGAGCAACGCCGGGAGCTTCTCCGCGGGGGTGGAAACCGTCACGTTCAATGCGTCCTCGGGTACCAAAACCATATCGGGGGCCAGTCCGACGACGTTTTCCAACCTGTCGGTATCCGTCTCCGGCGGCGCTGTGCTTCAGCTTGCGCAGACCGTGACAATCGGGTCGGGGTTCTCCCTGACGATCGCGGGAGGCGCGATCCTCGACCTCAACGGAAGCAGCCTCACATTCGGCAGCGGAGATACTTTCACGAACTCCCCCACCGGCACCCTCAAGCTTCAGGGCGGAGAGACGATTACCAATCAGCCGGCAGGCAGGGTTGGCGGCACTGTGAACTACTACGGCACGGGCACCTTCACCGGTCTGCCGACCGGGCTCACGTATACGAACCTGACGTTCTCGGCGGCGGCCAGCACCACGCGCACCCTTCAGGCGGGGACTCTCGACGTCTCTGCTACTCTCACCATTGGCGTGACTGAGACGCTCAACGTCGGGCCGGACAACTTCACGGTCGCGACCTTGTCAAATTCAGGGATTTTCGAGCTTACGGGCGATACCGCAACGACGACCCACATCATCACCACGCCAAATCCGACTTCGGGTGCCTTTCAGTACACGGGCACGGGAGCCGCTGCGATCTACGATTTCGGCGCGACCGACTACTTCGACCTCAAGGTCACCGGATCCGGAACTTTCGCGATGGCGGCTGCCATCGTGGTCGCACACAACCTGACGCACTCTGCGGGGGTCATCAACCTGAACGCGAACGGGCTGACCGTGAACGGAGCAGCTGGTTTGGGGTCGACGATCCAGAACACGGGAGCAGCGGCGAACTTTTCGGTGACGGGGCCGGTGACGCTGACGGGGACGGTAGCGATCACGACGGCCGGGGGGAGCATCAGTTTCAGCGCGACGGTGGACAGCAGCACGACGCAG
>Ga0265338_10011782_pt1 | contig 10051 bp, 7 predicted proteins | sample 42126metaG_FD_193579 | JGI IMG/M metagenome (GOLD analysis project Ga0265338, IMG submission 193579) | Rhizosphere microbial communities from Carex aquatilis grown in University of Washington, Seatle, WA, United States - 4-21-26 metaG | ecosystem: Host-associated > Plants > Roots > Rhizosphere >... | reverse complement strand
CCTTGCTCAAGACGATCTCCGGCATTCACAAACCCGATTCCGGCAGAATTGCGCTGCACGATAAAGATCTCACCGGCCTGCCGGTCGCGAATTACCGCGCGCACGGTATCGAGATGGTCTATCAGGATCTGGCGCTGGCAAAACAACAGGACACGGTCGCTAATCTTTTCATGGGCCGTGAGCAGTGTGGGCGCTTTTTCGGAATCCTTCACCGCAAGCGCATGGCGGCGCTGGCGCGGCAGGAGATGGATGCCCTCGGTATCCGCATTGCCGATCTTTCAACGCCTATCGGTTTGCTCTCCGGCGGCCAGCAACAATCGATCGCCATCGCCCGTGCCGCCTTGTTCGATCCCAAAGTGCTTTTGCTGGATGAGCCGACGGCGGCGCTGGCCGCGCGTGAGGTCGAACATGTTCTGGAGCTAATCAGCAAGCAACGCGCGTTGGGGCGGTTGATCATTCTCGTCAGCCATCGGTTGAATGACGTTTTTGCCGTAGCTGATCGCATCATCGTCATGAAGCAGGGCCGCCTGATCGCCGACGAAGAGGCGAAAACGACCAGCCTGAGCCGTGTGGTTGAACAGATTGTGAGTTAGCCCGCTCTCAAAAGCGGCACCGCCGCGTCGCGTTGGAAAAGATAAAGCAAAATACGCAACACCTTGCCGCGATCGGCCTGAAGTTCGGGATCGCGGCTCAAGATCAGCTTGGCATCATCAGAAGCTATTTCGAGCTGATCGCCGTCGCGGGCGAGATCGGCGAGCCGGAACTCGCGCGCGCCGCTTTGCCGGAGCCCCAGCAATTCACCGGGGCCGCGCAGCCGCAAATCTTCCTCTGCGATACGGAAACCGTCTTCGGTTTCGCGTAGCATTGTAAGCCGCGCCTTGGCGACCTCGCCGAGAGGAGCATCGTAAAGCAAAAGGCAGGAGGATTTCGCCGCGCCGCGCCCGACGCGTCCTCTTAGTTGATGCAATTGCGCGAGGCCGAAACGCTCGGCATGTTCGACGATCATGAGCGTGGCCTCTTTCACGTCGACGCCGACTTCGATCACGGTAGTCGCGACCAGAACCTTGATCGTGCCGGAGGCGAATGCCGCCATAGCTTTGTCACGCGCTTCGGCCGGCATGCGGCCGTGGACGAGGCCGACATTGTTTGCACCCAGGCTGCGCGTCAGCAATTCGGCGCGCGCGGTCGCTGCCGCCAGATCGCTTTTTTCAGATTCCTCGATGAGCGGGCAGACCCAATAAGCGCGCGCGCCCTTGGCAATAGCACGCTTGACGCCCGCGATCACTTCGTCGAGCCGCTCCATATTAATGAGCCGTGTATCGATCGCCTGCCGCCCGGCGGGCTTGTCCGGCAGGCGCGAGACATCCATGTCGCCATAGGCGGTGAGCGTGAGGGTGCGTGGAATGGGCGTTGCGGTCATGACGAGAATATCGACGCCGCGGCCTTTATCTGATAGGCGCAGGCGCTCATTCACGCCGAAGCGGTGCTGCTCGTCAACCACGGCAACGCCGAGATCGGCGTATTCCACTTCATCCTGAAAAAGGGCATGTGTGCCGACGACAAGCTTCAACTCGCCGGAGGCGAGTTTTTCCAGCGTCTCGGCACGGTCTTTGCCACGGCCCTTACCGGTGAGCAGACCCACCTTGATGCCAACCGGCTTGAGGAATTCCGAAAGCCGTGCGTAATGCTGGGCGGCGAGAATTTCGGTCGGCGCCATGAAGGCGGCCTGCGCGCCATTTTCCGCCGCCTGCAGCATGGCAAAGAGAGCGACGATGGTTTTACCGGAGCCGACATCGCCCTGCAGCAGCCGCAGCATCCGTTTGGGCGCTTTCATGTTGGCGGAAATTTCGGCTATGGCTTGGCGTTGTCCGCTCGTGAGCGAAAACGGCAGCGCCGCTTCGAGCTTCTTGCATAAGTTTCCTGTGCCGGGGAGCGCGCGTCCTTTGGTCTCACGGTGATGGCGGCGGATAACGGCGAGCGCCAATTGATCGGCGAGTAATTCGTCGTAAGCAAGACGTCTGCGGGCGGTTTTGTTGTCCTCGCCAGGATTGTGCGCCAGACGCAACGCTTCTTTCCACGCTGGCCATTTTTCTCGCACGAGCAGATGCGGATCGTTCCATTCCGGAAGCTCGGGCGCTTTTTCCAGCGCCAGCTGCGCTGATTTGCGCAGCATCTTGCCGCTAAGCCCTTCGGTGAGGGGATAGACCGGCTCAAAACGGGGAATTTCGCTGCGGCGTGCGGCGGGAACGGCATAATCCGGATGGTTCATATGCCAGCCGCCGCGAAAACGGTCGATCAAGCCGCTGACCGCGACCTTTGCGCCCACGGGATAAAGCGTGGAAAGATAATCTCCCTTGGCATTGAAATAATTAATCGTGATCTGGTCGGTTTCGTCTGCACCGATGATGCGATAGGGAAGTTTCGGCGTCTTCGGCGGCGCATGCTCGGCGATCGTGATGACGAGCGTCGCGACCCGACCTTTTTCGGCTTGTCTTAATTTCGGGCTATAGCCGCGGTCGATCATACCTGTGGGAAGATGCCAGAGCAGATCGACGACATGTTCGCCGCAGAGCCGCTTGTAAAGCGGCGCCATTTTCGGTCCGATGCCGCGCAGGCTGGTGAGCGGCGCAAAAAGTGGAAACAGGATATCGGGACGCATGCCAAGCCTTTACCACAATGACATGGGTGCGGAAATGCAGTAGGAATCACTCATGCAAAAGCCATCGCTCGAGACAGAATCAACCGGCGACCGCCGTCGTGAACGGCTTCGTTTTCGCAGCTGGCATCGCGGCACGCGCGAGATGGATTTGCTCCTCGGCCGTTTCGCAGATGCACACATCGCGTCACTTACGCCTGCGCAGCTGGAAAATTTCGATGTGCTGCTGCAGCAAAACGATCCTGATCTCTACGACTGGATCCTGGGAAAGAAAACTCCTCCCACGTCACTCGATTCCGACGTAATGCGATTGCTGTCGGCTTTTTGCTCTGGTAAAACGAATCCATAATAACAATGGATTTCCGGGAGGAATCATGACGCCCAAGCATGCCGAAACGCTCGCGCTCCATGCCGGATGGCGTTGCGATCCGGCGACTGGTGCCACCGTGGTACCGATCTACGCCACCACTGCGTTTCAATTTCAGGACGCCGATCACGCCGCCGATCTCTTCTCGCTGAAGGATTTCGGCAACGTCTATACCCGCATCATGAATCCGACCAACGATGCCCTCGAAAAGCGCCTCGCGGCGCTTGAAGGTGGCGTTGCTGGGCTCGTTTTCGCTTCCGGGCAGGCGGCGACCGCTTGCGCGATTCAGAATATCACCCGCGCCGGCGACAATATCGTGAGTTCGCCCGATGTTTACGGCGGCATCCACAATCTTTTCAAAAATGTCTTCAAGGATCAGGGCATCGAGGTCAGGTTCGTCGATTCCTCCGATCCTGAAAACTTCCGTCGCGCCACGGATTCACGCACCCGCGCCTATTACGGCGAGACGTTGCCCAATCCGCGCCTCAACGTGTTCCCGATCGCTGAAGTTGCCGCGATTGGAAAGCCCATGGGCATTCCGCTGATCATCGATAACACCACGGCGCCCTTGATCTGCCGTCCGCTCGATCACGGCGCGGCTGTCGTGGTCTATTCGATCACCAAATGGATCAACGGCCATGCCAACGGCATCGGCGGCGCGCTGATCGACGGCGGCAATTTCGACTGGGCCGCGCATCGCGAGCGCCAGCCGATGCTGAATGAGCCCGATCCTTCTTATCACGGTCTGGTCTGGACCGAAGCGGCGAAGCCGCACGGACCGATCGCCTATGCGCTCAAGGCGCGCACGACGATTCTGCGCGATATGGGCGCCTGCCTTTCTCCCTTCAACGCTTTTTTGACGATACTGGGTCTCGAAACTTTGCCCTTGCGGATGAAGGCGCATTGCGAAAATGCCACTCTTGCCGCGAATTGGCTTAAGAAACATCCCGCCGTGCAGAAGGTGGTTTATCCGGCGTTATTCGAGGGCGAGCAGGCGCGCCGCGCACAGAAATACCTCAAGGGTGGCTATGGTGGGCTCGTGGGCTTCGAGCTCAAGGGTGGCCTTGCCGCCGGCAAGACCTTCATTAATTCGCTTGCGCTTATTTACCACGTTGCCAATATCGGCGACACGCACAGTCTAGCTATCCATCCGGCTTCGACTACGCATCGCCAGCTTTCCAACGAAGAGCAGGCGAAGGGCGGCATCACGCCGGGCTATGTACGGTTTTCAGTCGGCATTGAGCATGTGGACGACATCATCGCCGATCTTGATCAAGCGCTCGCCAAGGCGCAACAGGCCAAAGCCGCCTAAATTCTCATGCCGATAGCCGGCTTCGATTCCGGCGCACCTGGTCGCACAATCATTGCCGGCACGCCCGCGGGGCATGATGCACGGGTGCTTGCCGAGATTGCGCTGCGTGTGCAGGGCAAGCCGCTGCTTCATATCGCGCTCGATGATATGCGCGCCGCCTTGCTGCATGACGCGCTCGCGTTTTTCGCGCCCCATTGCGAGGTGATCGCTTTTCCCGGCTGGGATTGCCTGCCTTATGACCGCATCTCGCCCCATGCCGATCTCGCCAGCGAGCGTATCGCGGCGCTTCACCGCCTGCAGCAGCCGTTTGCGCGCCCCGCAATAATTCTCGCGACCGTCAACGCTGCCGTGCAGAAAACCTTGCCGCCGGACGTTCTCAAGCAGGCGAGCCTGAATGCCGTGTGCGGCGACGAATTGCCGATCGAAAAACTGCGCGCTTTCCTTGCTGCCAATGGCTATGTGAGCGCCAGCGCCGTACGCGAGCCGGGCGAGTTCGCAGTGCGCGGCGGCATCGTCGATCTTTATCCGCCGGGCTATGAGGCGCCGATCAGGCTCGATTTCTTCGGCGATACCATCGAACAGATCCGCGTCTTCGATGCGCTGTCGCAAACCACAACTGGCACATTGAATCGCTTTCATCTTGGGCCGATGTCGGAAGTGCTGCTGAGTGAGGCTTCTGTCGCGCATTTTCGCTCCGGTTACCGCGAATTGTTCGGCGCGGTGATGGATCGCGATCCACTTTATGAGGCGGTCAGCGAAGGCCGGAAATTCCCCGGCATCGAGCATTGGCTCGGGCTTTTTTATCCCAGGCTTTTTAGCTTGTTCGATTACGCGCAGGATGCACCTGTAACGTGCGATGCGCAGGCCGAAGAAGCGATCAAGTCGCGTCTCGCGCAGATTGAAGATTTCTATCGTGCTCGGCTCTCGTTGTTCGAGGCCGCGAAACGCACGAAAAACAGCAAGAATAAAAACACCGCGGCCATGGCCGCGGTCTATAAGCCGGTGCCGACGGAAAGGCTTTATATCGATCATGCCGCACTCGATTGTGCTTTTGAAGGCCGTGCGATTGGGTTGCTCTCACCCTTCGCCGCAGCGAATGGCGGGGTCGATGCCGGTGGCCGCAGGGGGCGCGATTTTTCCGGCGAGCGCGCCCAGCAAAAGGAAATCGAAGCCTTCCGTACTTATGCCTCCGAGCAGCAGGGACAAAATCGCCGTGTGGCGATCGCCTGCTACAGCCAGGGCTCCGCCGGCCGCATCGCCCATCTGCTGAAATCGCACGGAACGCAAATGCCGGATGCGCCTGCCAGTTGGGAGGAGATGAAGAAGCTCGACCCCAAATCGATCGCGCCGATCATTCTCGGCCTCGAACATGGTTTTATCTCGCCCGATCTTACGCTCGTCACCGAGCAGGATATTTTGGGCGACCGGCTCGTTCGCCCCGTCAAAAAACGCGGTAAAAGCTCGCAATTCCAGCTCGAACTCGGCACGCTGGAGCCTGGGGATTTCGTGGTGCATGCCGAGCACGGAATCGGTCGCTATGAGGGGCTCGAAGCGGTCACGGTGCTTGGCATCGCGCATGATTGCGTGAAGCTGATCTATGACGGCGGCGACAAGTTGTTTGTGCCGGTCGAAAATCTCGATGCGCTAACGCGCTACGGTGCAGCCGATTTGGACGCGACACTGGACAAGCTCGGCGGCGCGGGATGGCAAAGCCGCAAAGCGCGCGTCAAGAAACGCCTCAAGGACATGGCCGATATCTTGATCAAGATCGCGGCTGAACGCGAACTTAAAACCAGCGAGCGCATCGAGGTCACGGAAGGCAGCTACGACGAGTTCGCCGCGCGCTTTCCCTATCCCGAAACCGAGGATCAAGCGAAAGCGATTTCCGATGTGCTGGAAGATCTAGCTTCGGGCAAGCCTATGGATCGGCTCGTTTGCGGCGATGTCGGCTTCGGCAAAACGGAAGTCGCGCTGCGCGCCGCTTTCGCCGCCTCGCAAGTCGGGCTTCAATCTGCCGTCGTGGTGCCGACAACACTTTTGGCGCGCCAGCATTTCAACAATTTCACCGAACGCTTCAAGGGTTTTCCGGTAAAGATCGTCCAGCTTTCGCGGATGGTGACGGCACACGAGGCGCAGGAGACCAAAGAGCTTCTCAAGCAGGGCCGCGTTGATATTGTCATCGGCACGCATGCTCTTTTGGCGAGCGATATCGGCTTTCGTAATCTCGGCCTGCTCATCATCGACGAAGAGCAGCATTTCGGCGTCAAGCAAAAGGAAAAGCTCAAGCAATTGCGCGCCGACGTGCATGTGCTGACGCTGACGGCAACGCCGATTCCGCGCACATTGCAACTTGCCCTGGCGGGCGTACGCGAGCTGAGCCTTGTGGCGACGCCGCCTCTGGATCGCCTTGCGGTGCGGACTTTCGTGTTGCCTTACGATCCGTTGGTGATCCGTGAAGCACTCATGAGAGAGCATTTCCGCGGCGGACAGAGCTTTTATGTCTGCCCGCGCATCGAAGATTTGGCTGGAGTCGCCGAAGAGTTGCGGCAATTGGTGCCGGAGGCGAAGCTAGTGACGGCGCACGGGCGTATGAGCCCGATACAGCTCGACGACATCATGACCGCTTTCGATGCGAAGCAGTACGACATCCTGCTCGCCACCAACATCATCGAATCCGGCCTCGATATTCCGAACGCCAATACGATCGTTATTCATCGTGCCGATATGTTCGGCCTCGCCCAGCTTTACCAACTGCGCGGACGCATCGGCCGCGCCAAATTGCGCGGCTACGCCTACTTCACTTACGCACCGGGCACGATGCTCTCCCAGCCGGCGCAGCAGCGCCTCGAGGTGATTGAGACGCTGGAGCAGCTTGGTGCCGGTTTTCAGCTTGCCAGCCACGACATGGACATTCGCGGCGCCGGCAATCTTCTGGGCGAGGAGCAATCGGGCCATATCCGCGAGGTCGGCGTCGAACTTTACCAGCAGATGCTGGAAGATGCCGTCGCTGCCGCGAGAGCTAGCGGCACGGATGAAGGCGGCGCGGAGCGCTTCACGCCGCAAATCAATCTTGGCATGCCGGTTCTGATCCCAGAGGCATACGTCGCCGATCTCAATGTCCGCCTCGGCCTCTATCGGCGCCTTGCCGATGTTGCGGAGGAGGCCGAAATTGAGGCCGCCGCTGCCGAGATGATCGATCGCTTCGGCCCGTTGCCACCGGAGGTCGAAAATCTTCTGGAAACGGTTGCCGTGAAGGTGTTGTGCCGCAAGGCAGGCGTCGCCCGCATCGATGCCGGGCCCAAGGGTGCTGTGATTTCCTTCCATCAGGATAAATTCTCGAAACCCGAGCGGCTGGTTGGCTGGATATCGGCGCAGGCCGGCACTGCCAAGGTGCGCCCTGATCAGAAACTTGTCCTGATGCGCAGCTGGGAGGATGCCGCCAAGCGTTTATCGGGCATGAAAGTGACGCTCGGCGAACTCGCTAAAATGGCGGCATGAAGCAGTTAGTCGAGGTGGCGTGCCCAGCCAACGGGCAGCAGCTTCATAACTGGTCTTGCCAGCATATAAGCTCCTGCGCCTAAACCAACTCCAGTAGTTATTCCTACCAGCGCATAAGTGGCGGCCATACCGAAACTCATGAAGCCTAAAATAGCAGCTCCAAAAGGTAGCACCACGCCAAGCAGTACGGATCCGGCGATAATAAAAGCATTCTGGATCGATTTGGCCGTTTTTTGTGCCGCCAGAGAGTCGCGGATTCTTGTATATCTGTGATGCCCCATGATTCACCTTTAGTTATCTATATTGAGTATGGGGTTCAACTACCAAGGTCTTTTTCTCAAGTCAAATATTGCATGATAACCAAACCTCACCTAGGCTTCTGCTTAAGAGGTTTCCATGACCGACGATTACGTTCGCGCCAAGATTAAGGATGCGCTGGCCGCGACTGCTGGCAACCGCCACGATGCGCAAAAGCTGCTCATCACCTGGGCGGTGCGCGATCAAGCGCTTCTGTTGGGCATCGCCAAGCCGCATCTGAAGGCAATCACCGCGGCGCTCATCGAGCACATGATCCGCAAGGGCGCTTCCGCCGATGCCGACGAGGGACCGGATCGTTTTTCCAAGAACGAGATCGATGATCTTGTTTCTGCTGCGCCCAAGGATAAGCGTACGCATCGCAGCGTACCGCCGCCGAAATCGACCGAGCGGCAGGCCAACGCCATGCGCAAATTGGCGGCAGCATTTACGCGGAAGAAGAAATAGTATTCTTCTCCCGCAGGGGGAGAGAAAATTATTTAGATTCGCCGGTCATCGGCCGCAGCAATTCGCAGAGATTCTCGCGGCAGCTGATCAGCAGCGCATCCGCACCCTTGGCGGCATTGGCGTCCGATGTTTTTTCCATCGCGCAATCGACGCGATAAAGCGTGGCGCCTTCCGAGCCCACCGACTGCTGGTACACGGCAACCTTCTTGGGCACGCAGTTGTTGATGCGCGCCACTTCGCGGGCTTCGACCTGATTGGTATCGGCGCGGGCGGCGAAAGCCGCACTGAGGAGCGCGAGCGCAAAAAGGATGGCGATCATGCGTTGCATGACCGCCATCTTAGGAAACGAGAAGTTAACGGCTGGTTACCTGCGCCGAACCTTACGCCGAATAATACATGTCGAATTCGACCGGATGCGGGGCCATGCGGAAACGATCCCATTCCTCGCGCTTCAGATCGAGATAGGATTCGATGAAGTCCGCAGTGAAGACGTCACCCTTGAGTAGGAAGGCGTGGTCAGCTTCAAGCGCATGGATGGCTTCCTCCAGCGAGCCGCAGACCGTCGGAACCTTGGCGAGTTCCTTGGGCGGCAGGTGGTAGAGGTCCTTGTCCATCGGGGCGCCCGGGTGGATTTTATTCTTGATGCCGTCCAATCCCGCCATCAGCATCGCCGAGAAGGCAAGATAGGGATTGGCGCAGGCATCTGGAAACCGCACTTCAACGCGCTTGGCCTTGGGATTTGTCACATAGGGAATGCGGCAGGAGGCCGAGCGGTTGCGCGCCGAATAAGCGAGCAAGACCGGCGCTTCGTAACCCGGCACCAGGCGCTTGTAGCTATTGGTGGCCGGGTTGGTGAAGGCGTTCAGGGCCTTGGCGTGCTTGATGATGCCACCGATGTAGTAAAGCGCGGTATCAGAGAGATCGCCGTACTTTTTACCCAGGAACAGCGGCTTGCCGCCTTTCCAGAGCGATTGGTGGACATGCATGCCCGACCCGTTGTCGCCAAACAGGGGCTTGTGCATGAAGGTCGCGGTTTTGCCGTAGCTTGCGGCCACGTTATGCACCGCGTATTTGTAAATCTGCATGTTGTCGCCGCATTTGGTCGGCGTGTCGTATTTGATGCCGAGCTCGTGCTGTGAGGTCGCAACTTCATGGTGGTGCTTTTCGACGCCAACACCCATCTGCTTGATGACCGTGATCATCTCGGAGCGCAGATCCTGCGCGCTGTCGATCGGGTTTACTGGGAAATAGCCGCCCTTGACGCGCGGCCTGTGGCCGGAATTGCCTTCGGGCATTTCCTCGCCGGATTTGTGCGGCGCCTCGATCGAATCGAGTTTGTAGAAGGTATGGTGCGAGCCGACTTGAAAGCGGACGTCGTCGAACACGAAGAATTCGGCTTCGGTGCCGAAATAAGCAGTATCGCCGATGCCGCTTGAGACGAGGTATTTCTCCGCCT
>Ga0265338_10011781_pt1 | contig 10053 bp, 7 predicted proteins | sample 42126metaG_FD_193579 | JGI IMG/M metagenome (GOLD analysis project Ga0265338, IMG submission 193579) | Rhizosphere microbial communities from Carex aquatilis grown in University of Washington, Seatle, WA, United States - 4-21-26 metaG | ecosystem: Host-associated > Plants > Roots > Rhizosphere >... | reverse complement strand
CTACCCAATCTAGAGACTTGAGTACATCTTCTAGAAAGTCGGTGTTATGATAGCTTCTTACTATCGCTGCTATCGAGGTCTTCACTATAGATAATCTCCTGCTCACGGAGTCTTAAAGTCTTACAGGGACCAATGTAATCCAACATCTTCTTAGAGTAAGTATTGTTATGGTATCCATCCTGATGGAAAACCAGTTTCTCGGTGTCCTCTAACGGTAAGAAGAGGACAATAACAAATTTCTTACCAACCCGTTTAACTTCGTCAATTGCCTTCTCGTATCCATCTAAGTGTTCAAGGATATGTCTGGCTAGTACAACGTCAAACTCCTTATCCTTGAAAGGTATCTTTTCGATATTACCCTCTACGAACTTACCCTCTGGGAAGTGCTCGTGGCATAGTTCCAGCATCTTAGGAGTAAAGTCCATCCCAGTATAGTCAGTCTGGTCCTTCAGGTATTCATAGTCAGCCCCAGCTCCGCAGGCAGCGTCTAATACTTTCCCCCTAACGTGGTCTCTTATCCAAACACGGGTAGGATTATCAGACCCCTCATAGTCTGAACGGAGAAAGTTAAACAAGTTATCTTTTGTTTGGTTATCCCAGAAAGTCATTTGACCAATTTTCTGCTACTTTTTCCCATGTAAGGGTTTTGCCATATTCCATCATTTTATAGCGGTCATACTTCTCGCCCATAGCCCTAAGCAGTAGTTCTTTGTATTCTTCTCTAGTTTCTTCCTTCATAATGTCAGTAGATTTTGTCTGATAACCGAAGCCGTGTAGGGTTTCTCCAACCGCCCCGTAAGGGATGGTTACTGGCATAGCCCCTGAACACATGGCCTTCATAGCGGTTATGCAAGATATTTCGGGGAATACACAAGGGTAGGCCCAGATGTCTGATTTCATCATCTCTCGAGCTAGTTCTAGATGACCAATGCGTCCGTGATAGTTAATCCCTGATTGCCTCATCTTTTGTTGGAGTTCGTCCATCCACTTCATTTTAGATGGATTGTTCTCATTACCCTTTATAAAGTTTTCAAATCCGTAGTAGATATCCAGTTCAGCGTCCTTGTACTTCTCCTTTATCTCAGGCCAAATATCGACAAGCACCTCTAGACCACGACTAGGACATGAGGAGTAGATTAGTTTGTGTCGTTTTCTCGGCTCTTCTCCCTTGAATTGTTCTGGGAGTATTCCATTAGCCGAGTATAGCACTTTTTCTTCTGGAATAGTCGGGAAAAGGGAGCGATGATACTTAGATAACAGGATAACTTTATCCAAGTTACCAAGGACAACTTCTGTGAATGCGGCTGGATTCTGGGTGTCGTGCATCCAGAGGTAGGTCTTTCTCGCATTAAACTTACGATTAAAGAACCCAGGGTAACGCCAACCAATAAGAATATTAAATTCGTCATCATAATTAAACTCCAAATAGTCTTTATACATTACGCCATCGTGCATACCAGCATCAGTTCCGCACGAATTAAAGACAGTTATATCCCATCCAAGTCTCTTTAGCTCCAAAGCCATGTTGATAACCGCTTCTTCAGAGCCCCCTATTCCACTCGTTACGATGGACGGACTCCAATCTTCCCACGAACTACCACAATAGAGTACAACTGACCGTTCACCCCATTTTGTAGGCCCTAATGTCATTTTACGCATCTCAATGAGGGCTGGGGTATCTTGCAACTCTTTAGGTGCAGCTTCTAAGAGCTTGACTCTCTCCTTCTTGGTAGCTTTCTGAAATATCGTAAGAAACGCATCAGCTACTTTACGAATATCGAGGAGTTTCTGATTCTCTTTAATTAGTACCTTAACCTGTTTATCTTTGGGGTTTAGTTTAGCCAGTTTATCTAAGTAGACGCGAGATTCCTTAAAGTCATTAAGGTTCATCAGACAAATAGCCATATCTAGGAAAGCTTTTTGTTCTCTTCCAACTAGGACCCAGTCTCCAGTAGCCTTTTCCTTAGAGAAACCAGTTCTAAGCCATTCAGCACCTTTTTTATAGTCCATAAAGTAGGTAGCAACCTTGCCAGCCATAAAATACCCGTCAGGGAACTGTGGGAACTCGCCAATAGCCATTAGGGCGTAGTCTTGGGCGGGTTTCTTGGCGTTAAACTCAAGTGCGATATCAACTAGGTCAAGATAGGCCCCAAAGCGATGTTGGTCCCAACCAGACATATTAACAAACTTGCGGAGGATTTCCTCAGCCTCCTCTCTCATCCCGAGAGATTTGTACGTTACGCCAAGATAGTAGAGTAAACGTGGGTCAATCTCTTCGTACTTCTTCTCACGATTACCGATACTCTCGGCGACTTCTTTCTCCAAGATTTGAAGGTTGCGGATAGTTTTAGCGTTATCTTCGTCGTGTAGGTCGTGGATAATCTCAAAGTCTTGAGTTCTAACCATTGGTGGGTTGGACTCGTTCATAAGAGTTTCGTGTAGGGCCCCTGTCCACTTAAACCCAGAGTGGTTACGAACGATACGCTCTCGCCAGTGCTCTATTAAGACATTACCAGCCTTATCTCTTTGGTAGACATAGTTAGCCACGATAGCCATTACCTCTGGACCACACATCTCTAGAAGTTTGCGAATCTTCTGAGGGTTTTTAACCGAGTCGTCGCTGTCAATCCAAAGTACCCAATCTCCAGTACACTTCTCAAATGCAAAGTTCCTCTGGTTGGAGAAGTTATCATCCCATTTACGAAAATAGAGTTTAGCACCGTACTTTTTACATACAGTTTCTAAACCCTTAGCCTCGGTAACTATTACGATTTCGTCTACATACTTAGAGATACTTTTAAGCGCAGTATCTAAAAGTTTACCTTCGTTTGACTTGACTATCATCGAGAGCGATAGTTTCATTTATTCCCTCCTAGCGAGTAAATATTTCAAATGTTTTCTTAAACCAGTCTCGGTTAGTCTCTTCAAAGACATCGGGGTACTCTTTTGTTAAGAGGTCTGATAGCTCACGAGGGACGCTCATAGTTAGTTTGAACTTAGCATCTTTCTCAACCTTAGGGACATTCTCTAGTTTCCATTTAACAAAATAATCCGCTTCTTTCTTGTGTATTTCTAACCAAGTTTCCACGAATAGTTTTATGTTCTTCTTATCGAGTACAGTCAGCTTTTTGACAGCCTTCTTTTTCATATCCCCTCCTAATAAGTATCTTCCCCAGAAGAAGTGGTGTCAATTAGTTTTCTTATCGGGAGGTCCCGTAGGACCCCCGTACAAGGAAGCTAAGTAGTTTAACCTACGAAGAATCCTGAGTGGTATGCAGACGTTTTTTCTGCTAGACCTTCAAGCGTGAGCTCGCCTTCAATCATACCCCTTGTGCTAGAACCAGTCTTAGCCAATGGGATGTGTTGAGGACGACGGCCTGTTAGGTAAGCAACCTTCCAATATTCTGGACGGCTAAACAAAACACCACCAGCAGGGACTACCCTTGAGAGATAGATACGGACTTGACCGAAGTCAGACTCGTAAGTATCAACGGTATCCCAGAGACGTTTATCAGCAGCCTGGACCATTCTGGTCTGGTTAACTGTAAAGCCTGAGACAACTCTCTTGAGGTAAGAACCAACATAGCACTCGTTAGCAACGTCATCAGTACCGCCATCAAAGATTCCCTGAAGAATACTATTGAAGACAACAGCTGTGAATGAAGTTCCCGAAGTGTGGGCTGATTTGTTTGTCGAAATCTGCTCGATGATACCACTGAGCTGACCAGCAACGCCAGAAGCCGAAGAAACTTTTGTACCCTGTACGATTGCAAGTTCAATATCACGAGCAATTTTAACAGAGGCTTTCTTCAACTGATAAGCATAAGCATCACCCTCAACACTGTTTACGGCACGAGAAGTGTCAGAAACAATGACAGGAACACGGAACATCTGAACGATGTTAGTCTTCCTAGTAGGTGATACTAGGTCTGCTACAGATGGGTCACTACCTTCAATAGTAGCGTTCAATCCAGCAGCAGCGAATACGTCAACACCCCATTGATGTAGGGTATCTTTGGCGACGCTTTCGCCTAGTCCAGAAAAAAGAGGAGTGTTCTGGTAGTCTACGTTAGTGATGTAGTCTACAAGGTCTTCACGTCTAAGGTTTTGCATGTTGGAAATGTCAATGTGTGTTATTCTGTGCCACTTGGCACAACTCTATATGTCGCCATATAGTTCGGACTATATCATCTTCCTTATCGGAGTCTAGCGTATAGTCTCTGAGGATTCCTTGTATAATTCCTGTTAGACTTTATGTTCTTCATCTCTTCCACTATTTCGTCCTCCCGTGGTTCGTGAAGTTTTTGAGCAAACAATCTTTCTCTTATCTCTATGAACTCAAGGACGAGGTTGGCTTCCCTCTGTTTAGTCACGAGATAGTCTTTTACAAGTGAGAGTATTGTTTTGCTTCTTTTCATGCCGATTGTGGCGATAGTATATACTTCTTTTCTGTCGGGTGATTTACTTGGTTTCACCGCAACGTGAATCGGTATCTGGTACTTATCGTACATATCAATCATGTAGTCTTTTGTCAGGGTGCATGTAGTTGTTACTGTTACATACGGTTTTAGGTGGTGTGTTTTCCCTTTGTTTCGGGAGTTCTGCTGTTTTGCGAACGATATGCAGCCATCTGCGTCTATCATTCCAGCGAGCCACGCTAGGTCAAGGTCTTTCCTGCTGATTGTCTCCATAGATTCCTTTCTGTTCCATAATTAGGGAAGGTATATTTTAGAGGTGTTCCAGCATTTGGCTAGATTTTAATTGGTCCATTTCGTTAAACCAATAGCCATAATCTTATGTCCTTTTTCTTAATGTGCCACGAGGCACGAGTTATTATTCTCCCTGGTAAAGATTCTTGAAACCGTCTTTAGCCATCTTCGAGAGGAAGTCATGTTCTGACTCCGCTAACTCATTCGGGCTCTTGGCAATATCAAGGTCGTTTACTGGGGTTTGTGGTGCGAAGTTGGAGGCATTGACCTTAATTTCAGGTTTATCTTCAACCTTGACCTTTCCAGATAGACCATCAAGGTAATCCTTAACGCTCTTTTCGGCTTGGAACGAGTATTGTGCGTCACCGACAATGCTGTCGATTCCGAACTTTTCCTTGTTAAACCTAGCCAACTCCTGAACGGCCTCTGGGTATCCTTTCAGTGAGTTTTCAAAGACCTCTTCGCGAGCTTTACGCTCTGCATCAAGGGCTTCTGATTGAGCCTTTGCGGCTTCTTCAGCTTTAGTCGCCTGTAGTTCTGCTCTCAGTTTGGCAATTTCTGCCTCTTTCTCTGATAAGTCAGTGCTATTAGCGAGGGTCTCCAGCTGTTTTTCGAGCTGATTCTTTCTCATTAGGGCTTTATCAAGCTCTACTTTCGAGACCAACTCTTCTTTCGGACCTGTTTCTACTTGCATAGTGACATCCTTATTCAAAGCATCGGTCCCGTGTGCTACTTCCGTTTCTCCTGCTTGAGGAGTGCCATTTATAGCGTTTTCCACGTTGTCTGCCATTTGAATCCCTTTCTTAATCCCTCCATAGGATTGTTTTTTAATTTACTTTATCTACTTTTATTGTATACTAGACGTTTATTGGTACTGAGATGGTATCTTCCCTGTTAGTCTGAAGTATAGGTCAGAACCGAGGTCTCCCTTGGTCTTTACGGTGTTTATGAAGGAGTTTTCTGACTTCTTAGTGTCATTGTTGGAGGTTGAGTCGTAGGTTGTTACGCCGACTCCTAAGTGAGAGGCGACAGCTGTCTTAAAGAGGGTAGGCCATTGTTCTTGAGGCTTTGCGTCCAACACAGCAGCCATTGTATTCTGCCAAGCAAGTGGGGAGATGGATTGACTGACTATTCCAGGAAGAGTGGTCTGGTTACCCATTGCGTCGGTGCCAGTACCAACACTCAGGATGTCACCAGCGATAGGGCTAAGTTTACCCCTAGCAAAGTCAACAGCGGTACTAAGTCTAGTGGGACCACCAAAGGTTGTGTCCATGTTGGTTATCTTGCCCGTATTAGAGTTAAGAGTTTGTCCTGTTATTTCTTGTGCGGCTAGGCGGACATAAGGCTGAAAACTACCAAAGAACTCCACAGTAGTATTACCCCACTTAGCTTTACCGAAAGCAGAACTTCTAGGGTCGGTTTCAACAGTTGCTCCACCCATCTTAGCGAGGGCGAGTAACCCGAAGCCGAACGATAGAGTAGAGGCCATCTGTTTAGCGGCCAACACCTTAGCTTGAGCAGGAATACTAGGGCTAAGATAGTTAGCTGGATTTAAGTAAAACAATCTTGAGTACATAAGTTTAGGTGAGAAGGCGAGGGCGTTGATGGTGTCAGCAGACTTCTCCAGTACCTTAGGAACTGCGGCGTGACCAGTAGAAGCATCTATTACCTTGAACACAGACGAGAACACTTTACCGTCTTTAACTGGGTCTAATCCTTGGTCAACAAGACTCTGATAGTTCATTTTATATTGATACATACGTTCACTATTAAGGAAACCTACCTGTTGTCTCATGGAGGCATCGGTGACATCTCCCACAATAGGAATCTTTTTAAGAATATTACCACCAGCGGCTAGTTCTTCCTGAGTACCGTAGACATTACCACCCAACTTACTGAAGAAACCACCGTGAGATGTGATATAGGCAGTCAGTGGGTCATCAGCGATAGACTTCTGTAGGTCGTCAAAGGCTTTCGGATTGGTCAGGTATTGATAAGAGGTTTTGATTCTATCTAAAAGTGCGATTGGGTGAGTAAATACATCCTTAGCAACGGCTGGGAATGCCTGCTTACCAGGGGCAGTTAATGCCCCGACGTGGAGAAGTTTCCTAGAGGCGTTACCAATATCAGTAAGTCCTGAGCCTATCTTCTGACCTATGGTCTGTGGTTTAACTAATTTATTAACATCATAACCAATAGCGTTTGATAGGGACTTTAGTTCTGAGGTGAATGGTACAATACCTTTCTCTAGTTTATCCATAGCGGTATAGGCAGGAGCCTTAACACCACTCATATTACCAATAAGTTGCATCACTTCAGTCTTTGCCTCTGGCGATAACTGGAGCGGTTCTATGGTTCTGTCAGCTTGCTTACCCGCAAGAGCTTTCATATAGGCAGAGGCACCAGTAACAGCATCAGTTGCTCCCTCACGGGCGTGTTCTGCTTCCATCAACTTCTGGGCATTGATAACCTTATTCTTCTCTGTAACGTCCTTGGCATTTTCAAAAGCAGACTTAACTTTATTTACAAACTCGTCTACGTTCTTACCAAGGTCAGTCTTAACCGCACCAGAAGATTTTGCAGCAGCAGCTTCGGCTATTTTCGCATTATTGGCATCGATAACTTGCTTAATAGTGCCTTTAGAACCATTTAAACTAAGTATCTTGGCAGCATCTTCTTTAGACATATTTTTGATATCATTAGTAGCGATACCAAGGTCAGAGAGCTGTCCTCGTATTTTGGCGTTTCTAAAAGCATCACCAATAGCACCGCCAATTAAACCAGTAGCAGCACCAAGACCAAATCCTACAGAACCACTAGTTAGGGCAGAACCTAAGTAGGCACTTGGGTCAGCCCAATCCTTGCTCTCTAAGGTACTAATAGCACCGCCGAGGGCACCTGGGGCGATATTCTGGATACCCATACCAAGCATTCTAGCGGCGAGAGGAGCTCCTTCAGCTGTTAGAGATGAGGCTATTTCGCTACCCCCGTAGGCGTACATAGGAGCGGACATAGCATCACCGAGGAATTGGCGAAAATTAGTCCAGTCAACTCCACCAGTCTTATCTGTTAGGGATTTCCCAGAACTCTGCTCCCAATAGGTTTTAGACGCGAGTTCTTGTTCAAGATTCTTTAAGAAAGTAGTAGGGTCAACGTGAGCGTTTGTAGCACTACCGATAGCTCCTAATGGATTGCCCAATGCTAGTTGTTCCCCAGACTTTAGAATATCCATCGGGTTAGCGTGAAGTGGATTTTGACCTGCGATAGATTTACCAAGAGCGATAGGAATAGAACCCAATCCAGTCTTACCGATAGTAGCGATAGCGTTAGCGGCGTTCCAAGCCGAACCTGCCACACCAGCGACTCCGCCAGCAAAGTTGTTAACAATGTCTGAGTACGATTGGGTATATGTGGGAGCTACTACTGGGTTATTGGCTGCGTAATAGGTATTCCAAGACTCGGGGGCAACAAAATCCTCATCTTTCGGAGTCATTGTGTATGGAGAACTGCTCTGAATTTGACTGTTCAGAACTGCATTTATATCAAAAGACATCGCATCTCCTACATGTGCCAGTTGGCGTTAGTATAATTCCCTGCATTACCACCCAGTTCTTTGGCGGCATCATTCACATTTAGTTTGAATCCAGTCTTAGGGACTTGGTCAATACCGACATTACTGTTAGCCTTAATAAAGTCATAACCACCACCCTTGTCCATTCTGTAGTAGTTAACACCACCCTTAGTACCGATTAGGTCATAACCCGAGTAACCAGCGTCGTTCAACCCAGCGAAGCCAGCGGTAGGATTGAACCCTAGTGCAGTATTAGCGGCCTGTAGAGCAGGGGTAGTTGGTTTTGGAGCACCAAGTGATGTCTGGGTCCTGATAGGACCGCCTGGAACGTAGTCGGCAGGTGTTTCATATTGCTGAGTAACTGGATTCACGACATTTAACCTTGAGGAAGCACCGTACTTAGCGGCCGCAGCAGCGACAGCAGGACTTTCCGCCTCCCGTTTGGCATTAAGGGCTTGCGTAGTCTTGGAATCGTCGTTATATAGGTTCATAATGCTCTTATTGTAATTGTCTCTAGCGGCGTTCTGGCCCAGAACTGCATTGGCAGCACCTATATTAGAGCCGATTCCTCTTAATCCGTTATATGCGTACGTTGCGGCCGCACCGACATTACCTCCGAATATGGAAACGACACCCATGTCCATATCCCCTATTGGTCTAACCTGTTTCCAGAAGTTACCGATAGCATCAACGGTGGTACCTGGACCTGCGGCGTTTTTGTCCCCAGCGGCCTCTCCAGTGAGTTTAGAGGCGGCCTCATCTAATGTAGCGTTAGCGGTAGGGGCAGAATAGTCTGAACCGCTTGCAGTTATATTACCATTGGCATCCTTTTTAGATGTCCAAGGGTTAAGATTTCTTGTTTCAAAGGCAACACTACCGTCGGCGTTAATACCGACAGGGACTTGAGCTGAAGTAACTGCCCCAGGAGTCTGTCCGTTACTAGATTTAGCGGCTACAGTCCCATCACCATTAAGAAGTTTTGGCGTAGCTGCATCGTAGGTAGTAGTATCTATTTTGGTCATATACGGTTGCCCGAAGTTATCTACCCCCGAGGTGTAGTCATTAGGATTCACTGGACCCGAGTTTTCGGTGTAGGAAACACTACCATCAGGGTTTGTGGTCATATCAACGAAGGCGTGTTTCTGAGTATCGAGTAGTCTCATTTTACCGTCTTGGTAGACTTTCATAAAGTTAGAGTTCAGCTCAGGGGCTTGTCCGCCCATCCCGTCAGTGACTATACTAGGGGTAAAGTCTACGATAACTTGGTCTCCAGAAACCATCTTGCTAGGGTCAACGGCTTGGCCATTCTGGTCGGTAAGGGTTCCATTAAAGTATTTAGCATTCTGTAGGAGTTGTCCCTGTAGATTGGCGATAGTATTCTGTATGGTTCCTATCTTAGCCTCATCAGGAACTCCGTCGGAGTCAACGGCGGCTGATAGGTGGAATAACTCGGCGTTACTTTGCTGAGCATCAAGATTCGCTAACTGGGCGGCCTTAATGTCTGGAGAAATGTTAGGATTATTATTGAGGTGTATTCGTTGCTCGGTAATCGCATTGTTGGCGATATTATACTGACGATTTATCTCATTAACAGACGCGCGAACGCTAGCCTTAGCTTCAGACTCTAGTTTGCTCTGATAAGTCTGAAGGGTGTTATTATATGAAGTCTCTAAGGAAATCATCCCATTCTCGTCGCCGTCAGCAGCGGCTTGTTGATAAAGGGTGTTGTACATATTGAGTTTTTGAGCATCGTCACTAGAAGTGTTACCTGGG
>Ga0265338_10011780_pt1 | contig 10053 bp, 9 predicted proteins | sample 42126metaG_FD_193579 | JGI IMG/M metagenome (GOLD analysis project Ga0265338, IMG submission 193579) | Rhizosphere microbial communities from Carex aquatilis grown in University of Washington, Seatle, WA, United States - 4-21-26 metaG | ecosystem: Host-associated > Plants > Roots > Rhizosphere >... | reverse complement strand
GTTGCCCTTATGGTCCCGCTGGATTTCGCCACCGGGAGGATTGGGTGTGTCCTTGGTGTAGCCACAGGCCCGGAGCGCCGCTCCGTTTAATAGCGCCCGGCAATACAGGTGTAGAATGAAAACTGGTGTTTCGGGTGCCGCCTGGTTAATTTCGTCCAGGGTTGGCATCCGGCGCTCAGAGAATTGAAATTCACTCCAACCGCCTACGACACGAATCCACTGGCCAACGGGTGTGCGAGCCGCCTGCTCCTTGAGCATCCGCAATCCGTCCGCCAGCGAAGGCACTCCATCCCAGCGGAGTTCCATATTGTAATTCAACCCGCCACGAATGACGTGTAGGTGTGAGTCGTTGAGCCCTGGAATGACCCGACGACCGTTCAGGTCAATCACTTTGGTGTCTGGTCCGCGCTGATACTCCTCGGCGTCGTCCACGCCCACAATGCGACCATCCTTGATGGCGAGGTTAACGGCTTCGGGATATTTGGAGTCGAGCGTGGTGATCTTGGCATTGTGAATAATGAGATCAGCTTTTTTAGTAGTTTTCACATTTTCCTTTTATTTTGATGTTATAGAGTTTTGGGCTGTAACCAGGGGCGGGCGAGTTTCACCAGCAACGGCATGGCACCCCAGGTTAGAACAAGAACAATGCCAGCAGCCACAGCACCGGCAAAGATGACGGGTGGTACTCTCAGGCCAATTATTGGGTGCAGCGCAGCAGGCACCGCCATACTGATTGGCCATACGCCGAAGAAAGTGAGGAGCGCCATTTTCCATCTTGGCGGATTGGGCAGTCCTGGTGCTCGGAACCATGCTTCGAGCCCGTGAAGTTGGCGATACTCGGCTTCGCCCTCTGTTAGCGGCGCGACTCGTTGCTTCCAGTCTTGAAAAAACTCGGATCTGTAAAATGCATCACGCTCGTGTTCATTGGCAAAGGTTCTTAAGATGCCAAATTCCGAGCTTGTTGAACCGGGGGCAGGTACGAGCATGCCTGCGCCATGAACACCGGTCTGGTTGAATGAAGCCTTGAAGAATTCCCGCAACGCATCCTGGAACTCGGCCTCGCAACCCGGTTTGATTCGCCGTGTGATCGCAACATGAATAGGCGGTCCCTTCGATGTATCGGTACTCATAGAACTAAAACAGAAAGCTGATGGTCGTTGAAAAATAATTCACGTCGCTGCCACCTGCCGCATGCACGTAAGTGCCGCTGAGGAAATGGACGTAGGAGGCCTGAACGGTGACGTGCCGCTGCACTTGCCATGTCAGGTTCACGTCGAGCGCGGTGCCGATGTAATTAGGTGCAGTGTTGAGTGCCGGAATCGCGACGAATCCAGGCACGCCGTAAACCGCGTCATTACGCGAGTACCTCCAGAACATGTCCACGCCCCCATCTGCCGACACGCTCTTGGTCAGTTTCAGTCCGAAGTTCGGATGGACCCCGATGATATTCGACGGGCGAATCAGAGAGGCGTCATTGAAGTAACCAGATTTGAAAAAGAGCGGGTCGAAGGTTTCCTGGCGTCCATTTGCGGCGTCATGGTCGCCACTGGCAATTCCCATTTTTAGGCCGAGCCGCGGTTGCCAGGTCGTATCCCACGTGTAACCCGAGCTGATGGCCGCCGTCCAGGCAAGGATGGAATCGCTTCCGAAGGCTCCAAATTGCAGGACTTGCTCCGCGTCCCAATCCCAACTATTCCAAACGCCGAACTCCCGCGCCCCAAGCGAATGCCGATACTCGTCACCCATACCGGAAGCGTAGGAAGCGTGTTCATTGTGGATGCCCAGATAATAGAGATCCAGACCCATGGTGCGCGGAGCGTCAAAGTAGTGCTTAGCATAAAGTCCCCAAAAGGTAGTCCGATGGTCGGCGCCGCTTAATTCTCCCGAATCTTTCACTGGCTGGGTGAGAAAACCGGTCATGTCCCAACCAGGTCGCGAGTAAAGCAATTCAAATCCATCAAATCGGAAAGGGATGTTGGGCGCCGCGCGAGTGGCAACGAGCCTTCCTGCCCCAAAGCTCATGCCGAAGCGCCCGACACGCAATGTGAGGCGGTCGTCATCCCTCAAGTACGGGACGACATCAACGAATGCGAACTGCAGATCGATTGGGTCTTGTTGCACGGGAGGAGGTCGGTGTGATTCCCCTGCAACAATGCCGGAGATACCCTCAGCGAAGAAGCGTACGCGCTCGCCTAAGTGCACATCGGTTAACAGTGTAATGCGTTGTAGCAAATACGCGTCCGAGCCGGTGCCGCCAATCCCGAAATTGGGATCATAATTTCCCTCGAATCGTTCACGTAACTCCCCCCCAAAGCTCAAATACCATAGTGGGTCATCTTTTCGTAGGGGGATGTATTTGACCGGGTCAAACCAATCGGTGCGACTGGACTGGTCGGCCAAATAAGAATAATCCTCGTCAAATCGCAACATTTTGTAACCTGGAGGTGTCAGCGGAATTTCTGCGCCCGGCGTCGTCTCCTGACCCACAGCGATTATGGGAAAAGCGACTGACACGGAAATGAGGAGAGCAAGACGCATGGTTCATTTTGAGGTCGAGGCGTAAGGGGTGGTATCGCGCTTCTGCAACTCTGCAGTCACGGAGTCAATGCCTTGGCCCACATTCTTCACCGCGCTGTCGAAAAAGGTGGGACCGGCCTCGATTACGAGCGATTGGATGCTGAACTTCGGAGCAAGTCCTTGTGCTTGAAGGCGCTGTTCGGTGTCATAGGCCGAAAGCATTTGTTCGACGAACGCACGGTCGCCCTCTCCCACCTCAATGGCGGAATTCCCTTCGTCGCGTATCACCGGCGCCCAGGCTACCTGCCTTGCTTCGAGGCGTACGGCTTCGCGCGCGGCGATTCGCCCAATCACACGCAAGGTATCAAGCGACAAGGCCTTCTCCTCCCCCAAGCCGATTACTATAAAGCGCTTGGCCGGTATGGCACCATTGGATGGGGTGAAAAGAAATGTCTCGCCCAGTTCACCGACGAACTCGCCGCGATTTCGCAATGCCGAAAGAAGGCCACCGAGATGTGCGTCTGTATCTTTCGCTGCACCTTGGTAGGTGTCGCCGGACGGTTTGTGTTTGAGGAGACAGATGATTTGTAGATCCGCCGGTTGAGCATAAGGGCCGATCATTTTGACGGACACCTGGACCCCCAAAGGTTTGGTCTCAAAAACATTTTCTTTCGGCGCAGCGGATGTATCCGCCGCCCGCGCGTTGACGATCCACAGCGCCACCGCGAGGCTCGAAACAAGAATTTTAGTGTTCATTTTAATTTGGCGTTGGTGCCGGCATCAGTGTGCTTTCTTGAACACGATCTGCGGCTTTTGCGCGGATTGCGGCGCGTGGTGAACCATCGTGTAAGCGTATTCCACACCAACACCGTAAGCGCCCGCCTGCGGCTTCAGCAAGCTCATGAGGTTGTTGTAGTGATCACGTTTCGCCCAATCACGCTGCCATTCCAGCAACGCCGCGATGGTCGTCACACGCACTGCGCCAGCCTGCACCATGCGCGAGAGCGCGGCTTCCTGGGCGGCTGGCGACGTCGCTCCACAACAATCTTCGACGACGTAAATGTTGTAACCCGCACCGAGCATTTCAATCGTCGGCCAGGTGATGCAAACTTCCGTCCACAGGCCGGTCATGAGGATGTTCTTGCGCCCCGTGGCTTCGATGGCTTTGCGAAAACCAGCATCGTCCCACGAATTCATGGAGGTGCGTTCAACGACCGGTTGGCCCGGAAAAATGTCGAGCAATTGTGGCCAGATGTAGCCGCTAAATGATTCGGTTTCTACGGCGGTGAGCACTGTCGGCACGTTAAACTCCTTCGCAACTTTGGCGAGGAGCGTGGTGTTGTTGATGAGCGTCGCGCGATCAGCGCTCGCCACCCCGAAGGTCATCTGAGGTTGCTGGTCAATAAATACGACCGCGCTATCCTGCGGGGTGTAGAGTTTGTTGTATTGGTTCATAATGTTATTTGTGTTTATGTTTTATGTTTGTTTAGTTGAGATCGAACAAGAGAAAGTGAGCGTTTGAGTGGCTCTGTATCTCCAGGACTTCCGCCCCTTCGATGGAGACGCCATCGCCGGGTCCAAAGCGTTGGCCAAGCAAAGAAATTTCGCCTTTAATAAAATGCAGCCACTGTGCATGCCCTGAATGCGGGCGATGCAGTAGCCGTTGTCCGGCTTGGACTCGGCCAAAGTAGATGTCCGCATCCGCCCGGATGCCAACAGCGCCGTTGCGAGGGTTTCCGGCAAACAGCAGCTCCAGGCTGTTTGCTTTTGCGTCCCTACCCACGGTCTTCTCCGCATAACAGGGCTGTCCGCCGCCCATTCGCGGGATGAGCCAAATTTGGAGGAAATGGACACGATTTTTTGGTGAAGGATTAAATTCGCTGTGCAGGACTCCCCGTCCGGCACTGATGTATTGGAGGTCGCCGGCTTTGATGACGCGACCGTTGCCCATCGAGTCCTTGTGCTCCAGTTCACCCTCCATCACGTAGCTGAAGATTTCGGCGTCCTGATGTGGGTGCTCACCAAATCCCAAACCCGGCTCGACGACATCGTCATTAATGACGCGAAGCGAGCGAAAGCCCATGTGATCGGGATCAAAATAATTGCCAAATGAGAACGTGTGGCGGCTGTGTAGCCAACCCAGTTCGCTCTGACCCCGCGCCGATGCAGGGCGCTTGATGATGGTAGGTACGGTTCTTACTGATTTGGCCAATGTGGTCGTTTTCATGCGTCAGTATCCTTCGAGCCAGAGCGGTCGCCCAATGCTTTGTTCTTTGCCAAGCTATGCATTTCGGTTATAGCTGCCATCAGATGGAACTCCGGCATCTGAGGTACTTCGTGACAGTAGCAGAGGAGCTGAATGTAAGCCGCGCCTCGGCCCGCTTGAGAATTTCGCAACCCGCGGTCAGTCGGCAGGTGCGAGATTTGGAAGGAGAGCTTGGTGTATCGTTGTTCCACCGCGAGAAGTCGGGCCTCAAACTGACCGCCGCCGGTGAGGCGTTTCTTGCCCGTGCTCGCGATCTGCTTCACCGTACGAGCGACGCGGTGAGGGAAATGGCGGCTTTCGGTGAAGAGCCAAAACAAAAGCTGGTCGTTGGTTACATCGCGCCCGCGCTGGCAAGCGTTCTGACACCGGCGCTGCGCCGTTTCTCCCAGGGGACCCATCCTGCGGAGGTCGTCCTGAAGGAAATATCCCCCGCGCAACAAATCAAGGCCTTGCGCGAAGGACGCATTGACCTCGGGCTGATCGGGAATCCTTGCCCGGAGGTCGAACGAGAATTCCTTGTGACAATATTGAGTCGCATTCCTCTCCAGGCCGTGCTTCCCGACAACCATTTGCTCGCGTTGCGGAAATGCGTCGGATTGTCGAAACTCGAAGGCGACGAGTTCATCGGATTTGCGGAGGACGAGTTTCCTGGACGCAATGCGGCGATCCGTGGAGCTTGCCAGGCCGCGGGATTTACGCCGAGGCTCAGGCATCGTGTCGAGAACCTGACCGCGCTGCTTTCCCTGGTTGCGGCTGGAAAAGGCGTTACTCTCGCACCTGCCGAAGTCAGCCAGTTGGCGCATCCTCAAGCCGTCTTTGTACCCCTTGCACCTCCCGTGCCTTTCATTGGTTCCGCCGCAGCCCGCCGCAAGGACAGCCCGCATTCGCTGCCGCTGGTTGAGCAACTGGTGCATTGCTGCCAGGATGTCGGGTCCTCCCGACAAAACCGGCGCTAGCCAGCATCGGTTATGAATTGCTGCTCGGTTCTTCATCTTCGTGCCGTTCGAGTCGAGGCGATGGCGCCTGCGGGAACTTCGCTGCGGAATTTCAGGGCGGCGAGGATCCCCAGCACGACAAACGCGGTCAGAACGATGATTTGCGTGAACTTCAACGGCGGATCGTTCTGGGTCGGGGCGATCTCTTTCAGCGCTGGTATTTTCAGGAAGGCCTGGACGACCAAGACGAACACATTCAGATAGAGACTTATCACCGCGCTGATCACATAGGTCTTGCTCCAGGCGCCGGCGAGGTGGCATACGTATCGCGCAAGGATGGCCACCACGAGCGATATGATGCCGGTGCCGAGGGCAGGCGTGAAACCGTGGAACGGGAAGAAGAAACCGGTCACGCTTGTCGAGACCGTCGTGATTAAGAAGAACTTCGTCCGGCCTTCGAGCCGTTTCCCGTCGAGCATTCCGAACAGGACGACAATCCCGGATACGACTGCCACCAGACTGATAACAATGTGAATCGACGTGTAGATTTTCAACATCATAATCCGTTCCTGCCATTATTAGGATTTAAGGAATTCGAGGATATCGGCGTTGATCGTGTCGGCGTCAGTTGTGGGCATGCCGTGAGGAAAGCCCTTGTAGGTTTTCAAGCTGCCATTCTTTAGCAACTTTGCCGACAGTGGTGCCGAATCTGCATAGGGCACGATCTGGTCGTCATCGCCATGCATCACCAAGACCGGCACGGTGATCTTCTTCAAGTCTTCGGTGAAGTCTGTCTGGGAGAAGGCAATAATGCCGTCGTAGTGCGCCTTCGCGCCTCCCATCATGCCCTGGCGCCACCAATTCCAAATGACACCCTGAGAGGGTTTCGCACCAGGTCGGTTATAACCATAGAACGGACCAGCTGGCACGTCGTAATAGAACTGGGCCCGGTTGGCGGCAAGCTGTGCTTGAAATTCGTCAAACACCTCCTTGGGCAGCCCACCGGGATTGGCCGCCGTCTTTACCATTAGAGGCGGCACCGCGCTGATGATCGTCGCTTTTGCCACCCGGCTTTCGCCGTGTCGCGCTAGGTAGTGCACAACTTCGCCGCCGCCGGTCGAGTGACCCACATGCACTGCACCCTTGAGGTCGAGATGTTCGGTGAGCGCCGCTAGGTCGTCGGCGTAATGATCCATGTCATGGCCGTTACCGGTCTGGGCGGAGCGGCCATGGCCGCGTCGGTCGTGTGCTATGACACGATACCCGTGCTTGAGAAAGAACAGCATTTGAGTGTCCCAGTCGTCCGCGCTTAGCGGCCAGCCGTGGCTGAAGACAATGGGCTGACCGGCACCCCAATCTTTGTAATAGATTTGCGTTCCGTCTTTTGTTGTGATCGTGCTCATGAATTCTTTTCCTGTATTACCCGTCGTTAATACAATGCGAGATTTCAAAAGAAACAGGTCGCTAGCCCTCGAAGATTTCTTATCGCGACATTTGTTGCATTCGCTGCATTGCGGAGGCCCCTGCGAGCGATAGACATTACACCATGGCGCCATGGACCTAACCTCCGGATTTCCGCCGGTGCAGCTTCGATCTCTACTTACGACTCGATCCGGAAACGTGAAACCGTGATAAGCACGAGGGTTTCTTGCGAGAGGCCGTGTGGTAAAGGGGGAAGGTCCCGCCTGGGGCAAGCACAGGAAAACCGGCTAGGAATGCTCGATCTCGTGCAGAATCCAAGTGCGAGCAAAGGTCCAGTAACTCTTTGTCGTCGTAAGGGAAATACCCAGAACTTTCGCCGTTTCCTCATTCGTCATGCCCACGAAATATCGCAACTTGACTACCTCGGCTTCAACCGGGTGTTCTTTGGCGAGATTGTCCAATACCTCATGCACGGCGAGTAATTGCTGGTCAGCAGTAGGAGCGGCCAATTCCTGGCCATCCAAATCTACCCGTTCGGAACCACCACCGTGACGTTCGGTAAGTTTGCGGCGTGCACGGTCAATAAGGATGCGCCGCATTGCCTCGGCAGCGGCAGAAAAGAAGTGGGCGCGGTTTTCAAACTTTGGACTTTCGCTGCCCACCAATCGCAACCAGGCCTCATGCACCAATTCGGTGGCTTGAAGTGTCTGACCGGGCGCTTCCCTGGCCATCTTGCTGGCGGCCAGCTTGCGCAGTTCCTCGTAGACAAGGACGAGCAACTGGTCGGCAGCGTTCGGTTCGCCTCGTTTTACGGCGGCTAGTATGACAGTCGCATCGCTCATCTCGTTGGAAACTCGCTGGTTTGAGCCAGAGCATAGTCCCTCCGCCATGATCCGTCTAACGTGAACCGCTGCCGAGGATGAACTACCGTGCGCTGATCTCTGCGTGGAGTGCGGGGCAATATGACTCAATGCCGCGTTCATTTGCTAATAGGCTTTGATGAATCGGGGTTGGAAGGACTTGTGCCGAGGAGCTTAATCGCTTCGTCCAACAACGCGTGCGCAATGATCCAATCGCGCCAGTCGCCGCCCAGATCGCGAGTCCTGAGGGCCGGCAGTTGCCCGCGTACAACATTCTCGCATTTGGCGAGGGTGATACGCGCGTCCGTAACCTCGTCCAATCTGTACTGTCCCATCGCGAGAATGGCGTAGGCTTCGGCTCGCGAATAAGGGAAGGGATTCATCGCGGCGTGCTGCGCCCATTTCACAGCTCCATCGAAGTGTCCCTGCCGATACTCGGCCAGCGCTTTGCAGCACTGGAAAAAGGTATAGGCAGGCTCAAGTTCGCCCTTGCTCACGGCAAATTCCGCCATGGCTGCAACCGGAGCCAGATTTACACCGGAAGAATCCAGGATGAGACAATCTTTAGCCATTTGGTCGGCCCCGACCGGAGAGGTTGGCGCGTTGAAGCGAGCTATGATTTTCGCGCAGAGGAGCCGATAGCCTTCCAAATCTTTGTTCGCAACCATCAAGGGTGCGAGCATATGGTAATAACCAAAATATTCGGGATGAAGCTCCAACAGCCTCTGTGCATCAGCCTGTGCCTTAGACCACCTGCCACTACGCGCCAGGACCTCCGCACGCAAAGCCAAAAGGTCCACATACTCTTTCCGGCTGCTATCGGCGGAAGTCAGAAGCCCCGTCAGGAGGGCCTCGGCCCCGCTAAATTTGCCTTGGTTAAGAAGCGCCCAGATCAGGTTATCAAGCGACTGAGGAGTAGGCAGGTAGCCAGGTGTCAGTTTTCGTCGAATTTCCAGGGCTCGCAGGAAAAGCGGCTCCGCGATCTCTGGTTTGCTGTCCTGGATGTACGAATTTGCCAGAGTGTCCGCCGCCAGAAGATCCGATTGATCCCGAAGCCTTCTCTCTCGTACCAGCAGCACGCCCATAAAACCCAGAAGCGCCAGTAACAAGCAAAGAAAAATAACCGATCCCGAGACCAACAGCTTGTTGCGCAGGACTAACTTTTGAAATTTGTATAGTGTGCTTGGAGGACGTGCCGACACGACTTCGCCGGTGAGGAAGCGCTGGATGTCCATCGCCAATCCGTAGGCGGTGGGGTATCTCCGCGCGCGGTCTTTCTCAAGTGCCTTCATCACAATCCAGTCAAGATCACCGCGCACGTCGCGAATCAGTTTCGGCGGCTCGGACTGGCGCTGCTGGGATACACTCGTCAGATTCGCCGCTACCATAGAGCTGAGTCTGGTGGAGGGGCGCACCGGTTCCTCGGTTTGGATCACCCTGCGGATTTCGTCCAGCCCCTTCTTCAGAAGTTCAGGAATCTCAAAAGGCGTGGAACTGGTCAATAATTCGTAAAGTAGGACGCCGAGACTGTAAATATCGCTCCGAGTGTCCACGTCCACACTCGTTAGGGCTGCCTGCTCTGGGCTCATATAGGCAGGCGTGCCAATGAGCATCTCGAATGCTGTGAAAAGGGTCTTGTCGGTCAGTCGCTGGTCTGTTGTCGCTTTGGCGATCCCAAAATCAATCACCACCGGCGAGGCAACGCCTTCCGCTGACGTGGTGACCAAAATATTGGAAGGCTTGATATCGCGATGGATTATCCCCTTTTGATGCGCGTGCTGGACAGCCTCGCAAACCTGAATGAATAGTCTCAGCCGCTGGTTGGTTGAGAGTGACTGCTGATCGCAGTATTCGGTAATTTTTTCGCCCCGGATGAGCTGCATCACAAAATAAGGCCTCCCCGATTCCGTTGTGCCAGCGTCAAGCACCTTGGCAATGTTTGGATGATCCATTAAGGCCAGCGCCTGTCGCTCAGCCTCAAAGCGGGCAATAACCGCTTTGGTGTCCATGCCGAGCTTGATGATTTTCAGTGCTACTCGTCGCCGAACAGGCT
>Ga0265338_10011779_pt1 | contig 10053 bp, 5 predicted proteins | sample 42126metaG_FD_193579 | JGI IMG/M metagenome (GOLD analysis project Ga0265338, IMG submission 193579) | Rhizosphere microbial communities from Carex aquatilis grown in University of Washington, Seatle, WA, United States - 4-21-26 metaG | ecosystem: Host-associated > Plants > Roots > Rhizosphere >... | reverse complement strand
ACCGACAGCCACGCGACCGCCGGGCTGCGCGTACCGACCGCCCCGCGTGTGCCGCGACCGGCCGCCGCCGTGACGACGAGGTCGCCGCCTTCGATGATCCGCATCGCCGCCGCATCCGCGTTGAGCAGCTCCGGAGCCTGCTCGACGACCTCCTCGAGCACGGCTTCCGGATCGAGCTCCGTCGTCAGGAGCCTGCCGGTGCGGGCGAGCTGTTGCGCGAGCGCGCGAGCGCTCCGCTCCGCCTCGTACAGCTCGCTCCGCTCGAGCGCGCCCCGAGCCGCGTCGGCGACGTGGCGCGCGAGCTCGAGGTCGTCCTCGCTGAATGTGCGCGGCTCTGCGAAGAACACCGCGACGAGCCCGCCCGGGCCGTCGCGCGGGCTCTCGACCGGCACGGACAGCAACGCGGCGTATCCCGCCTCCGCGGCCTGCTCGCGCCACTCGACCGGCAGACGGTCGTCGTCCCCGAGAGCGGGCGAGGCGACGACGCGCCCCTGCGCGGCCGAGCGGACGAGCGCGTCGCGGTCAGACTCGAGCCCACCCTCGAACAGCTCGGCGAACGCCGGCGGCAGGTCGTGCGAGCCGCTGAGCACGAGGCGCCCGCCGTGCGGCATGAGCGCGACGGAGGCCGCACCGCCGAGCGCCTCCGCGGCCGCCTGCGCGACCGCGTCGAGCGTCGCTGCCCGCGAGAGCGACTGGCCCAGGACAGCCGCGATCCGATAGAAGCCGCGCTGCACGCGCGCCTGCCGCGCGCTCATGCTGAACGTCTCGGCGTTCCGCAGCGCGAGCGACGCGAGACCGGCGAACGCCTCGAGCACGTCGCTGTCGCGCGCGGTGTACGGCCTGTTGTCTCTCCGACCCACGCCGAGGACGCCGCGCACCTCGTCGCTCCACCGCATCGGCGCGACGATCGCGTCGGTGAAGCCGGCGTAGGACGGGTGCGACACCTCGTCCGCGACTTCCCCGTACTCCGTGGCTGCGAGCGCGCGGCTCTCGCGAATCGCGAGACCCGAGAGGCCGCGCTCGGCCGGGAACTCGAAGCCGACGAGCGACGCTTCGAGTCCGTGGACGGCGGCACAGCGGAGGAGCCCCCGCACGGGGTCGTACAGGTAACAGTCGGACGCATCCGCCTGCAGCAGCGCCGCCACCTCGTCGACGAGCCGCTGGAGGACCTCTCCGAGCTCGAGCTCGCCGCTGACGACCTCCGCCGCACGCAGGAGCGCGGAACGCTCGCCGAGGCGCTCGCGGTTCTCGTCGATGAGACGCCCGAGCCGGAGCGCGAGCGCAACCTCGATCGCGACGGACTCGAGCAGCGCGAGGTCGCCCTGCGTCCACGGGTCGGGCGCGTCGCGGTGGACGGTGAGCACGCCGAGCTGCAGGCCGTCGGCGCGGACGGGCGTCGCCGCGACCGCGCGCGCTCCGAGCTCGCCCAGCTCGTCGGCCGTCTCGATGTCGGCGGCGGCGACCGTCCGGTCTTCGCGCGCAGCGAGGTTCGTCACCGGCAGCGCGACGGGCGTTTCGCCCGCGCGCTCGACGCCGTCGGCCGTCCACTGCGCCTCGATCGTCAGCGCGCCTCCGCGCTCCAGCCGGAGGAAGCAGCGGGTCGCACCGAGCGCCCTTCCCGCTTCCTCCACCGCTGCCTGGAGCGCCGCCCCGAGATCGAGCTCGTTCCGCAACCGGCGGCCGATCGACATGACGAGCCGCTCGCGGTCGAGCGCCTCCGCGAGCGCGAGCGTCGACCGCGTGCGCTCGATGGCAATGGTCGCCTCGGACGCGAGCGTCTGCATGACCCTCAGGTCGTCGGCGGAGAACACGCGGTACCCGCGCGTGGTCGCGACCGAGATCACCGCGATGACCCGGTCGGCGCTGATCAGCGGGACGTACGCGGCGCTCTTCGCTCCGACGGCGACCGCGAGCTTCGAGCTGACGCGCGTGTCCGCGACGTCGTACACGGCGAAGCCGTCCGCGGCCTGGACCGCGCTCGCGATGCCCGAGGGCTCACGCGTGAGGTCGAGCCGCATCTCGCGCCACCATTCGACGTCCTCGCCCTTCGACCGCGCCAGGAAGCCCGACGCCTCCCGAGTGTCCTCGGAGACGAAGGTCAGCGCGACGAAGTCGACGTCGAAGAGCGCCGCGATCTCGTCGAGCAGCGCGCGCGCGACACCCTCGACGTCCTGGGTGCGGGCGAGCGCCGACGCGACGTGGCGGACGCTCTCGAGCTCGCGCTCCCCCTCCGCGACGGCGGCCGCATCGCGCCGAGCGCCCCGCCAGCGCCAGAGCGTGCCGGCGCCGAGGCCGATGAGCAGCGCGCCGACCACCACCGCGAGGCTCCCCCACGCGGCAGCGAGACCGACCAGCCCGGTGCAGTAGTGCAGCTCGGTTGTGGACATACTGGGCGACGGGATGATACGGCCCAGCCCGGCTGCGGGGCCAGCCCGTTTTCCGGACCGAGAACATGATCCTCCCGGGTTGCAAAGATGGGCCGGTCGGCCCATTGTCGCCCGCCTACGGCGGGATTACCGTCCCAAGCACTGGGCGATGCACACTGTGGCGTGCGGTCCGAAAGGCCACGCCGCCGCGGTGAGCAACTTGGGAAGGCCCGCCGCACCGACCCCCCCGAGCGGCGGGCTTTTCCATCTCTAGGCCTGAAGTGCTGCGCACTTCAGGCCTTTTGAGGTACCCGCTTCGCGGGAGAGGACGCGGGCTGAGCCCGCGTCCTCTTTGGGCTCTGGGCGGGACGGTCGTGCTGCGCGGGCGGTGGCGGCCTGCGGCCGTCCCCACCCGCTACTGCGGCCTCCGCTAACGCTTCGCGTTAGCTGCAGCCCTGGGCCTACGCCTTCGGCGGTAGGTCTCAACCAACCCTCCATGGCCCTTCCAGGCGTCTTAACCGGGTGCTCATCCGGGGGCGCTACCCTGCGGCTGCTTTGGTGATGCGGGTCCTATTGGCCTCCCCCCGGGGCTACTGCGCGGGTGTCGAGCGGGCCGTCGAGACCGTGAAGCACGCGCTTGCGCTCTACGGCGAGCCCGTGTACGTGCGGAAGCAGATCGTCCACAACTCGCACGTCGTCCGCGAGCTCGAGGCCGGCGGGGCAATCTTCGTCGATTCGGTCGACGACGTCCCGGAGGGCGCGCCCGTCGTGTTCTCCGCGCACGGGGTGGCGCCTGCGGTCCGCGCCGCCGCCGACGCACGGCACCTGACGACGATCGACGCGACCTGCCCGCTCGTCACGAAGGTGCACACGCAGGCGCGCCGCTTCGCCGAGCGCGGCTACCGGGTCGTGCTCATCGGCCACGCCGGCCACGAAGAGGTGGAGGGCACCACCGGCGAGGCGCCGGAGGCGATCGTGCTCGTCGAGTCGGTCGCGGACGCGGAGCGGCTCGAGCTGCCAGCCGACGTGCCCGTCGCGTACATCACACAGACGACGCTTTCCGTGGACGAGACGAACGAGATCATCGACGTGTTGCGCCGTCGCTTCCCCCGGATCGAACGTCCCGCGAAGGAAGACATCTGCTACGCGACGTCGAACCGCCAGTGGGCGGTGAAGGAGCTGCTCGGCGAGGTCGACGTGCTGCTCGTCGTCGGCTCGCGCAACTCGTCCAACTCGCTGCGGCTCGTCGAGGTCGCGCGCGCGGCGCACGTGCCCGCGCACCTCGTCGACGACGCCTCCGAGATCGACGAGCGCTGGCTCGCGCACGCGCGCGTCGTCGGCGTCACGTCGGGCGCGTCGGCGCCCGACCGGCTCGTGCACGGCGTGTGCGACTGGTTCCGCGCGCGCGGCGTCGCCGACGTCCGCGAGTTCCGGTCGGCGTTCGAGGATGTCGCGTTCCGGCTGCCGGTCGAGCTGCGCCGGTCCGAGCGCTCAGCCGCCTAGACCTTCGCGATCGACAGACCGGCGTCGCCGTCGACGCGGATCTCGACCGCGAGCACCTCGTCCTTGATGCGGTCGCCGTACCGCTGCGCGAGCTCCGAGTCGCCCGTGGGAAGCGTCAGCACGATGCGGTCGGTGAGCGCGAGGCCCTGGTCCTTGCGCATCGAGTTCACCTGGCGGACGAGGTCGAACGCCCGTCCCTCGAGCAAGAGCTCGTCGTCGAGCGTCGTGTCGAGCGCGACGGCGACGCCGTCGGCCGACGCGACCGCCGACCCCTCGAGCCCGGCACGCTCCACGAGCACCTCGTCGGGGCCGAGCTCGTGACCGGCGGCGCGGAAGCGCCCGCCGTCGAGCTGCTCGAACTCTCCCGCCTGCAGGGCCTGCTGCACCGCCGGGAGCTCCTTGCCGAGGCGCGGGCCGAGGGCAGGGAGGTGCGGCTTCACGCGCAGCTCGGCGGCGACCGTGCCGAACTCGACCTCGTGCACGCGAACCTCGTCGGCGATCTCGCCGGCATGCACCGCCGCCGCCGGCGCGCCCTCGACGACGAGCTTGCGCAGAGGCTGTCGAAGCCGTAGACCGGACGTCGCCCGCGCCTGGTGCGCGAGCGCGACGACGCGGCGAACGTCCGCGATCTCGTCGAGCAGCGCGCGGTCGGGCTCCTCGACCTCGGGCCAGCCGGCGAGGTGCACGGACTCCGGCCCGTCCGGCACGAGGTTCCGCCAGAGATGGTCGGTGACGAACGGCATGATCGGCGCCATCACACGCAGAGCCTGCACGAGCCCGTACCACAGCGTCTGGAACGCCTCGAGCTCGCGCCCCTCCCAGAAGCGGCGGCGCGAGCGGCGGATGTACCAGTTCGAGAGGTCGTCGGCGTACGCCTCGTACCCACGCATCACGCCGACCGTGTCGTACGCCTCGTACGCGGCCTCCGCATCGAGGACGAACGCGTGCGTCCGCTCGACGAGCCAGCGGTCGAGCGGCGCGAGATCGCCGTGGAGGTGCAGCGCCCCCCACGTCGGCCTGAAGCCTGAGACGTTCGCGTAGTCGACGAAGAACTTCACCGAGTTCCAGAACGTGAGGAAACGCCGCTTGACGTCGTCGGCGAGGCCGTAGCCGAACTTCAGCGGCTCGCTCGGCGTCTGCGCGCAGTACAGCCAGCGCATCACGTCGGCGCCCATGCGCTCGAGCGCCTCGTTCAGCTCGATCGCGTTGCCGGTCGACTTGTGCATGGGCTTGCCCTTCTCGTCGAAGACCTTCTCGTACGTGAGGACGCGCCGGTACGGCGACCGGCCGGTGAGCGTCACCGACATGAAGCACTGCGAGTAGAACCACAGCCGGATCTGCTCGCGCATCTCCGACACCCAGTCGGCCGGGAACCACTTCTCCCAGTACGCGTGGTCCGGGAGATCCGCGCCGGAGAGCTCCGCCGAGGCGCCGGTCGCGTAGCCGTGCGGGATCCATTCGGGGTTGTTCCAGCCGAGCGTCGAGAAGTGGACGATGCCCGCGTCGAGCCAGGCGTCGCCGACCTCGGGGATGCGCTCGAGCTCGGCGTCGCACGAGGCGCAGCGGATCCGCACGGCGTCGATCCACGGCCGGTGCAGCTCCTCGAGCTGCTCGAGCCCCGACACGGCGCGCTCCTCGAGCTCCGCCCGCGAGCCGATGACGTTCAGTTCGCCGCACGCGCAGGGATAGAAGGGGAGCGGCAGTCCGAAGTAGCGCTTGCGCGAGATGTTCCAGTCGTCCATGTTGCGCAGCCAGTCGTCCATCCGCTTCTTGTACTGCGGCGGCGTCCACTCGACGGTCGCGTTCGCGTCGAGCATCGGCTGGCGGATTTCCTGCGCGGAGATGAACCAGTCGTCGACGACCCGGAAGACGAGCGGCGTCTTGCAGCGCCAGCAGATCGGATAGCGGTGGACGATCGTCCCCTCGGAGGCGAGCAGGCCGCGCGCGTGCAGCGCATCGATCACACGGACGGCGACTTCCGTCGTCGTGAAGCCCGCGAACTCGCCGTAGGGCGGCAGCATCCGTCCCGCTTCGTCGATCGGCGCGAGCACCGGCAGGTCGTGAACGCGGGAGAGCTCGAAGTCCTCCGCGCCCGCCCCCGTCGCGATGTGCACGATCCCGGTTCCCTCGTCGAGCGAGACCTCGTCCCACGGGATGACACGGTGGACGACGCCCGCCTGCGCGTCGAGCTCGTCGAACGGCCCCGTGTACTCGAGGCCGACGAGGTCGGTGCCGCGCACGGTGCGCACGAAGCTCTCGTCAGGGAACCGCGCGACCGCCACCCAGCGGCCGTCGGACGTCAGGCCGTAGTCCGCATCGGGCTTCACCGCCGCGGCGACGTTCGCGGGCAGCGTCCACGGCGTCGTCGTCCAGACGACGAGCGACTCGCCGTCGCGCCCGCGCAACGGGAAGCGGACGTAGAGCGAAGGGTGCTCCATCTCGATGTAGTTCTCCTCGCCCGCCTGCTCGTGCTGAGAGAGCGAGGTCCCGCAGCGAGGGCACCACTGCGTGGAACGGTGGCCCCTGTACAGCCAGCCGCGCTCGTGGACCGTCTTGAGGAAGCCCCAGATGTACTCGATGTTCGTGTCGCTGAACGTGTAGTAGTCGTTGTCCCAGTCCATCCACTGGCCGAGGCGGCGGCACTGGTCGGTCATGACCTCGCTGTAGTGCGCGACGCGCTCGACGCACTTGCGGGCGAACTCGGCGAGGCCGTACTCCTCGATTTCGTGCTTCGATGCGAGGCCGAGAGACTTCTCCACCTCGACCTCGACCCAGAGCCCCTGAGAGTCGAAGCCGTTCTGGTAGCGCTCGTCGAAGCCCTGCATCGCCTTGTAGCGCTGGAAGACGTCCTTCAGCGTCCGCCCGTGGCCGTGGTGGACGCCGGCGGGGTTGTTGGCCGTGATGGGGCCGTCCATGAACGAGAACCGGGGCCCGCCGCGGTTCTGCTCGCGGAGCTTCTCGAAGGTCGCCTCGGCATCCCAGCGGGCGAGGATCTCCTCCTCGAGGGCGGGATGGTCGGGTACCGTCGGGAGCGGCTGAAACACTGGCGCCTCGGGCATCGGGAAGCGAAGTGTAGAGCCGAACGTTTCTCCTTCAGGACGGACAGAAAGACGAAAGGACATCGATGGCAACTGACGTGACCAACGCGACGTTCGAGACCGAGGTGCTCCAGAGCGGCGAGCCGGTGCTCGTCGACTTCTGGGCGGAGTGGTGCGGCCCGTGCCACGCCGTCTCCCCGGTGCTCGAGCGGATCGCGGAAGACCGGAACCTGAAGCTCGTCAAGGTCAACATCGACGAGAACCAGGACCTGGCGGTGCGCTACGGGATCCAGTCGATCCCGAACATGATCCTCTTCGAGAACGGGCAGCCGAAGGCGAACGCCGTCGGCGCCATGCCGAAGGGGATGCTCGAGAAGCAGCTCGGGCTAGCGGAATAGAGGCGCGGCGGACTCAGGCGTCGCTTGCGACGCCGACCATAAGAGGCCGCGCCGGCGTGACGGCGCGGCCGATCGGTCAGCTCTCCGCGTGCCCCTCGAGAAAGGCCAGGAAGGCCGCGTGCTTCCTGAGGTAATCCTCGATCTCGGCGACGCCCGCCCCGGCCCAATCCTCGAGCCAGGTCTCAGCGAGGTCGTCCTCGATGCGATGGAGGCCGCGTTCGCTCATGGGGGGCATAATCGACGGCAGGCCGGACGACCGCTATGGGCCGATCGGCTCAACTTTCGGGACGCGGGGACCCACGGATGTCCCGGCGACGCGGGGCCGGGAGGATCGCTCCATGGCCGAGAACCCGTACGGCTACTGCGACGCGGCTGCCCGGGAGTACGTGATCACCCGCCCGGACACGCCGACGCCGTGGATCAACTACCTCGGCGAGGGCCGCTACGGCGGGATCGTCTCGAACACCGGCGGCGGCTACTCGTTCGACCGCGATCCGCGGAACCGGCGCGTCAGTCGCTACCGGTACAACGGCGTCCCGGCCGACCAACCGGGCCGGTACGTCTACCTCCGCGACCAGGACTCGGGCTCCGTCTGGAGCACGACGTGGCAGCCGGTGCGGCGCGAGCTCGACGCGTACGAGTGCCGGCACGGCCCCGGCTACACGCGCATCTCGGCGGCGCTCGACGGGATTGCGTCCGAGCTCCTCTACTTCGTCCCACCCGGCGCGCCGTGCGAGCTGTGGGTGCTCCGCGTGCGCAACGTCGGCGCGCACGCGCGGCGCCTCCGCGCGTTCACGTACGTCGAGCTCGGCTACCTCGACGCGGTCGCGGACATGCAGAACCTCGACTGGGCCCAGCACATCGTGCGTAGCCGGTACGAGGACGGCGCGATCCTGACCGGCACCGTCTTCCGGCCGGACACGATCTTCTTCGCGTCGAATGCACCGCCGGCGGGCTTCGACTCCGACCGCGAAGCCTTCGTCGGCCGCTACCGCGACCTCGCCTCGCCGGTCGTCGTCGAGCGCGGCGAGCCGGAGAACAGCGAATCTCCGCGCGGGAACAGCATCGGCTCGCTCTGCCACGACCTCCCGCTCGCACCCGGCGAGGAGCGCGAGATCGTGTACGTCCTCGGCGTCTCCGACGACCGCGAGGAGATCGACCGGGCGATCGCCGCGTACCGCGACTCGGCCGCGGTCGCGGACGCGTTCCGCGCCCTGCGCGCGGACTGGGACGCGTACCTCGAGCGCTTCGTCGTCGACACGCCCGACGAGGACTTCGACGCGATGGTCGACGTCTGGAACCAGGTGCAGTGCCGGACGACGCTGTATTGGTCGCGGTTCGCGTCGGGATACGAGTCGGGCCTCGGCCGAGGGATGGGGACGCGCGACTCCGCGCAGGACACGCTCGGGACGGTGCACGCTGCGCCCGGCCGGGCGCGCGAGACGCTCGTCCGCCTCTGGGGGCTCCAGTTCGCGGACGGGCACGCGTGGCACCAGTTCTTCCCGCTCACCGGCGAGGGCACGACAGGGCTCGCGGCGGAGATCCCGGAGTGGCCGCAGTGGTTCTGCGACGACCATCTCTGGATCGCGATCGCGACGTGCGCCTACCTGCGCGAGACCGGCGACCTTGCGTTGCTCGACGAGCCGGTCGCGTACGTGGACGGCCCCGCCGACACGGTGTGGGCGCACATGCTGCGCGCGGTCGATTTCACGCTCGCGCACCTCGGCCCGCACGGGCTCCCACGCGTCGGCTTCTCCGACTGGGACGACACGATGAACATCGACCACGGCTCGGGCAAGGCGGAGTCGGTGTGGTGCGCGATGCAGTTCTGCCGCGCCGCGCGCGACCTCGCGGAGCTCGCCGACGAGCTCGACCGCAGCGACGACGCAGAGAGGTTCCGCGCGTACGCGGAGGCGATGGCGTCGACGGTGAACGAGCACGCGTGGGACGGTGAGTGGTACGCGCGCGCGTACGACGACCACGGCGAGCCGATCGGCGTCTCCTCGGAGGAGTGCCACCGGATCAACATGAACCCGCAGACGTGGTGCGTCATCGGCGAGGTCGCACCCCGTGAGCGCGCCGAAGCAGCGATGGAGTCGATGGAGGAGAAGCTCGGCACCGAGCTCGGCATTGCGCTCATGTGGCCGCCGTACGACGGCGGCACCGACCGCGTGCGCGGCACGTCGACGTACCCGCCCGGCGCGAAGGAGAACGGTTCGATCTTCTGCCATGCGAACGCGTGGGCGATCGTCGCGGCCGCTGCGCTCGGCTGGGGCGACCGCGCCTACGACTACTACCGGCGGATCCTGCCGCTCCTGCGCACGGACGCCGACCGGTACCTCGCGGAGCCGTACGTCTACTGCCAGAACATCTGCGGCCCGGCGCATCCGCAGTTCGGCATGGGCCGCAACGCGTGGCTCACCGGCACGGCGGCGTGGACGTACGTCGCGGCGACACAGTGGATCCTCGGCATCCGTCCGACGTACCGCGGCCTGCGCATCGCCCCCGCGCTCCCGAGCGCGTGGCCGGGGTTCGCGGCGCGCCGGCTCTTCCGCGGAGTCGTCTACGACATCGAGGTCGAGCGCGGGCCGGAGCAGTCGCTCGTCGTAGACGGCGAGGCGGTCGACGGAGACGTCGTCCCGCTTCCGCCGCCGGGATGCGAGCACGTGGACGTCCGCGTGACAATCGCGGATTCGGACTGACGCCCATGGAGCCGATGACGTTCCCAGACCGCGTTCTCGGGCCCAC
>Ga0265338_10011778_pt1 | contig 10055 bp, 8 predicted proteins | sample 42126metaG_FD_193579 | JGI IMG/M metagenome (GOLD analysis project Ga0265338, IMG submission 193579) | Rhizosphere microbial communities from Carex aquatilis grown in University of Washington, Seatle, WA, United States - 4-21-26 metaG | ecosystem: Host-associated > Plants > Roots > Rhizosphere >... | reverse complement strand
GATGGGAGGGCGGAGCCGGTTGAAAGAAATGAAATCGAGCATCGCCTTGCGATGTCGATGAATGACACTCTTTGCGAGATGATCGATAACAAAGAAGAAATGATCACCACCGTCATCACATCCAAGGTCATTGCGTCAAAGCCATTCCAGCAAGCGATTGACAAACTCGCAAGCCACCCCTCTCCCGCAAGCGACGGCGCGATACGGGTCACTGACGAGGTCGTGGATTATATCGCACGGTATGGCGGTGCATGTCGCGACTGCGCTGACGAGAATGGCATCTGCCCGCATTCGGGTTTGCCCTGCGCTGATCGCGGAAAGGCGATACGTCACGTCCTGACAGCTCTCAACTACGGCGTAGCGAACGGCTTTATTTCCGCTCATGCCGGGGACGCGGCGAAATGAGGACAGTCTGGCGCAGACAAGGCGGCGCATTGCTGCCGACCGATGACGAAGCCTTGAGTGTCCTGACGGCGCACAAGGATGGTGCCGAGGTCATGGTCGAGGTGAAGGGTGCGAGGAATCCACGTCAGCACCGGCTATTCTTCGCACTATGTCAGGTGGTCGCCGAGAATGACGATCACTACACCACAACCGATACGGCCAAGGAAGGTATTCTGCGAGCCTTGCAGCACGTCCACACCTTCACCGACCGAAACGGGCATCTGCATATCACAACACGATCAATCGCGTTCGAGAGCATGACGCAGGCTGAATTCGACATCCTATTTCGCAATGCGATTGATCTGGTGTGCCAATGGGTCGGCACCAAGCCCAAGGAATTGCAGGACCATGTGTTTTCGATGGTGGCAGATAGGCGATACGAGGGATCGCGTCGGTGAGTAGGAAGCGCGCGCATATTTCGCTCAAGACCAAGCTCGCCGCCGCTATCGGCGCACTGTTCTTCACCTACGAGGAACGCTGCGCCTTGTCGGAAGATCAAATTTTGTCGCTCATAAATTTTGACCACGATCCGATCCCGCACGGCCATGACGGGGCCGACAGCCACGAAAACATTGTACCAAACCTGATTGTGCCGCATCGTATCAAGACCGCCACCAAGGACATACCGATGATGGCGAAAGTGAAGCGCATCAGTAAAGCGGAGGAGGAATTCCGCCAGCGCATACTGGCACCACGCGATGAGCGACCAGAGCGCAAATCATCGTGGTCGAAAGGAAGGAAGCTGCAAAGTCGCAACACGTTCAGAAAGGAGAAGAAATGACAGGTCGAGTATTTGAGAAGGGACAGATCATCATGGGCGGTCAGCGCGTGGGTGCCTTCACGCTGCGCTGCTCGCACCCGATTTGCCGGAATTCAGCCGACATTATTAACCGATCTTCGATCAAAAGCTGTTCGGCGGCAAAATTGCGGGTCGGGTTCGAGAATAAGGGATGGTATGTTGGTGACAGAATATCCGAGGATTTGTGTCCAGACCATGCCAGGGCCGCCCTCGAAGAACGCCGAGCGCGCCGCAGACCGCACGCCACCAATTTGAAACTTGTTACCACAGAGGGGCAGGAGATCATGGCAGTAGAGCCGCCTAAGGCAATGTCGCGCGATGACAAGCGCATCATCAATGCGAAACTTCATGACGTTTATATCAATGAGCGCGAAGGCTATCAAACACCGTGGACCGACAAGAAGGTGGCGGAAGATTTGGGCGTTCCGCTGGCATGGGTGGTTGAGATTCGCGAGGACTTGTTCGGTCCAGCCGCCGACAATTCCGAGGTGCGCGAATATCTCGAACGCGCCGAGAAGGCAAAGGCGGACGCCGCCGATCTGCTCGCCAAAATCCATACGCAGATTATCACTATCGAGGGCGAAGCCGCGACCTTGCCGAAGCTCAAGCAGTTGGCCGCCGAAATCGCGCGACAACTGGACGCCACGAACGTGACCGGCCAGCGCATTCAGCGCGCGGTTGCCTCATAACCAGCACACCACCAACGGAGAAGAACGACGATGACCACGCTCGACATGAACTACAATCCGCCGGAAAAAGACCCGCACGCCGAAGGCACCCAGCATTGGGATATGATCCGCACACAGTTGATGCTGACGCGGGACGAACTGACCCACACCAAGAACGAATGCGCCATCAAGGATGGGCGCATTGCCGACCTGACCAAAGACATCGAGCGGCTGGAGAAGCTGCGCGAGGCGGATCGCAATGAGTGCGTCTCGTTGCGCACCACCTTGCAAAATCTCGGCTCGATGCTGTTGACCGGGATGCGCAAGGCCGAAGAAGATCGCAAGAAGGCCGATCCGTATGCGCCACCGGCGACACTCAGCGAGCCGCAGGGGGAGGCGGTCTCGCAGGAGGATCAGGACTCCATCGAATCCACCATTGCTCGCCTCGGGCGGGCATCGTTCGCCAAGTAGCGATTAAACCGCTGATCGTTCAGCACAACAGGAGCCTACCCATGAAACGACTATTCTTTGCGCTCGCCATGATGGCGGCCACCTTCACCAGCGCGCTCGCGGCCGATTTGCCTGCCGCGATCAGCAACGGCTATTCGGCCCAGCCGGTCGCCGTCTATAACTGGCAGGGCGTCTATGCTGGCTTGACCGGCGGCGGCGCGTGGGGCGACATCAACACCACCGCGAATTCGATCACCACCTCCGGCGCTCTCGTTGGCATCCCCGGAGGTGCGTTCAATCCGGCCTCGACGTTTCGGGGGGCCAACTCATCAGCTTCTGTCAGTGGCGGAACTGTCGGTGGATTCGTCGGGTATAATTACCAGTTGGGACGATTGGTCCTTGGCGTCGAAAGCGATGCTGCCTGGACGAGCATCAAGACATCCAGCGCATTCTCAGGCTCGCCATTGGGGCCGCAGTACACGACATCGACGAAGGCCGACATGTTCGGCACCGTCCGAGGTCGCGTCGGCTACGCCTTCGATAATGTCTTGGTTTACGGGACGGGCGGCCTCGCCTACGGCCACTTCAAGTCCAACCTCGGCATCCTGCCGGGACCGAAGGGGGCACCGACCGGCCCGCAATACGCGGCATCGGACGATGCATGGTTGACGGGCGCGGCCTATGGTGGCGGCCTCGACTGGCAGTTCGCGCCGAACTGGATCGCGCGCATCGAATACATGCGCCTCGATTTCGGAAAATCCGGCCACAACTTCAATTTTGGCGCGGCTGGCACCGCTCATGCCGACGCCACGGCACCCATGAACATCGTGCGCGCGGGCATCGGCTACAAATTCTAGGCACCGCGCACGCAGAAAAAAGGCCCTCGGATTGCTCCGAGGGCCTTTTAGTTTATCTGGTGGCAAGGGAGGGTTAATGCCGCCAGAATCCCATGAACCAATCCTTGATCTCGTTGTGGAAGGTGCCGATCCCCCAATAGATCAGGTAGCCAGCACCGCACAGCAGGCCCCACGCCGTCACCACCATCGCACCGACCTTGCCGTGGAAGGTTTCCAGCACCTTGATGCGCTCGACCAACGGCTTTGTCATGCCATCGGTCGGCACGAGAATTTCCTCGATCTTTACGGTCTTGGTCTCGCAAATGTCGGTGCGCCGGTCGATCATGTCGATCTGCTGCCCCATCGCCTTGTGAAGCTCCGCTCCGGCGGCCAGCTTGGCGTCAACTTCCCCGAGCTTCTTGTTGATGCCCATCAACTGTTCGAGGATCATGGTGTCGGTCGCGGCGGTCATTTTGCCCCTCCGTATTGCGCGATCACCCGCAAGATGCAGGCGCTATAGGCATCCCCCTGACGGTCGCGCTGTTTCAGCAAGGTCAGCGCCTCGGCCGACAGATTCTTGTAATCTGTCGTCGGCTCAATGACGGGCATGGTCTTTTTTGGCCGCAGCCGCTGGCATTGCTGCGTGATCTGTACGTTGAGATCGTTGGAGGGGAGGTTGTCCGACGAGTGCGCGCAAGCTGTCAGCATCATCGCCAACAAGACAAGCAGGCTTGCCTGCGAGAGTTTTGACATAGGCGCTCTCCTTAAGGGCATCGACCGAGGCGGCCTGCGCCTCCTGTTTCAGTTGCTGGTTGACGTAGATCGTGGTCCCGGCATCGATGGCGTTGTCGCGGGCTTTCGCTTTTGCCTTGGCGGCATCGACCATCGCTCCCTTCTGTGCCTGACACCGCAGGCTATCGACATGGTGCTGATACCAGCTTGTGCCGTAGAACATCGCCGCGCCGACCATGACGGCCACCCCGAGCCGGGTGGACCAGAACCACGACACAAACCCGGCAATGCCGCGCCAGATCAGCAGCAGCATCGGCGGCGCAAAGACCGCCAGCAGGATCGCACCGACAACGCCGATCGCGCCGACAACGCCGGTGATCCAGACGATGACGTTATGAGTAGCGATCCACTCATCCATTGCGATGCTCCCGCGAGTAGATGAAATAGAAGATCAGGCCGATGATCGTGCCGCCCGCCATCAGGGTCGCCAGCACTTTCCAGTCGGTCAGGTAGGCGAGGAAACCGAAGCTGGTAAAGCCGCCGACCGCCGAGGTCGCGGTTTTCCATTTGCGGCCGCACCATTCACCAAACCCCTCCTTGGCCTTTTTCGCTGGCTTGGGATTATCGATCGGATGCACCGGCACAGCATCGGGCAGCACCGGCGGCGGCGCTTCTGCAACCTCGGTCGGGCGCTCCGGCGGCAACGGCACATCGACCGCCACGCCATTGTCGGCGTCCGCAGGCTCCGGCGCGGGCGCAGGAGCGGGTTTCGGCTTGGGGGTGGCCTTGACCACCGATTTAGCGCCGGGGCCGTCCCCGGTGTAGTACAGGCCGATCCAGTCCTCCTTGGCGGGCTGCGCCATCTTCCGCGCCGCCCAGGCGCGTACCTGACCGGCATTGCGGCCCTGCATAATGCCCTTGTTGGCCTTGATGACCGCCTGCGAGACGAGCGCCGACACCGGCGTATCGGGATGCGCGCGAAACAGGTCTTTGGCGTCGGCCGGACCGAGGAAGTGCGCCAGATACAGATCGCCCGGCGTGCAGTCCATGCCGATGGCGCGCATGTTGTCCTCGGTCAGGCACGCGCCAAGCTCGATGTTCAGCGACGGCTCAAGCCGCAGCGCCAGAATCTGCGCGCGGTTGCGGCCGACCGCCCATTGCGGGCGGTGGATGCTGACCAGCGAAAGCCATGTGGAATCGAGTTGCTGAAACAGACCGGTTGCCGATGACGTGGCGGCCTTGGCGCGCGGCCGACCCGCGCTCTCGATCTGGATGATGCGATTCAGTACATCATCGCTGATTAGTCGGCTGACCCTGTTGCTCATTGCCCCGTTGCCCCATCTTCAATTCCCGAACCTGCTTGCGAGCCTCGTTCTGAACGCTACGCATCTGGTCACGGATTTCTTTCACTTGGGCCTTACGATCCGCGTCCGTGATCGACCGATCGTTGTTGAGGCGAACTTCCTGCTGGCGCAGTTGCTTCATCTGCTTGTCGGCCGACTTGAAAATCTCGATCTCCGACGCATCGCCCTCGTGTTTTTCAAGGAATTTCTGTGATTCGTCCACATTGACGCCGCGCTTGAGATCGGACTTTGCACGAGAAATTCGCTCCTTGATCTCGTTGGCCGACTGCCGCGCCTCGTAATAGGCCGCACGATCCCCCTCCGGCGAATTCACCCGGCCAAAGAAGCGGCGCACGATCGGTGTCTTGGATGCGTCCCACTCGCCCTCGGTGACGCCGTTGAAGATCATGCTGGCGGTGCCCTTGGCGAAGCGACCCAGACCGCCGGTCAGCGTCGAGAGATATTCGTCTGCCGTCGCCGGGTGCAGATCGATTGCGCCGGGCTGGTAGGCATCCCCGCCGGTGGCTGTATTGAGCTTCGATGTCACAGCCTTGGCGAAATCCGAATTGGTCGAAAAGCTCTTGGAGGAATCCGGCAGGCCCTTGTCGTAATCGTGGTCGGGATACATCGGCTTCCCGGTCCAGCTTTTGTTGGTGTAGAGGTGAACCGCAGGGCGCACGATGGTGGGTGAGAACTTCGCCACCCAATTCTCGTCGCCGCCCAGCGGATCGAAGGCGTCCGCAACTGAGCCGAGGAATGCGCCGATCGCCGCCGTCACCTTCTCCTTGCCAAGCATCACCGCTGCTGCACGGTCCCCCAGCACCTTGAACATGTTGTAGCCATAGGCACCGGGGATTTTGGCGTAATCGCCATCGTGGCCGAATCCCTTCGGCCACATGATGATCCAGTTCTTGTCGCGGATGTACGGCTGCACACGCTCATAGTACGGCTTGCCGGTTTCGTCATCGCCGCCCACCAGCAGATTATAGATCGCGCTGGCTGCTGCCGCCGCCGTCAGCATATACACCGCGCGGCGCACCCGCTTGTATTGCAGCGCCTTCACCAGCCGCGCCGAGCCTTGGATCGAGGCGTTGGCGAACATGTAGGCCGACGAGATCGCCGATCCGAGTTCACCCTTGCGGGTGAAATTGACCGTGATGTTCTGCGCCATGGTGGCGGCATCGGCCTGCGACTTGCCGACATCGCGCGCCGCCATATAGGTCGCAAGGCGCGTGCCGTTCTCGAACGCGGAGTTGAAAATTTCGACCCCATGACCGAGTTTTTCGGCACCGTCCTTGATGGTGTTGAGTGTGCCGCCTTCCAGCCGCCGCATCTTGCGATCGACATTGGTGGCGATGTCCTCGGGGCTTTCCAGACCAAAGAACCGGATACGGCCGCCCGCCTTGTCGAATTCGTGGAAGGCTTGCACATATTTGCCGCCAGCGTTTTTGCCAGCCAACGCCTGCATCGATCCCATCATTGAGCCGATCAGGTGCTTGCGGAACGCCTTGACGAACCCTTTCTGGTCGGCCTCCTGCATGTTCACGAACGCCTCGCCGAGATCGCGGGCAAAGTTCGAGGCGAAGAATTCGGGATTCCACGAGGTGTTGATGCGACCAAGGAACCGCGTCACCGCACCGATGGTGCGCACCACGGCGTGAAGCTGCGCGGTGCCCATGTTGTTCATCGCGCGCGCGATGTTGGCACCGTCCGGCCCCTCGAAGTGGATGGCGTAAGGCTTGCCGCCGATCTTGGTGATGAACACACGCGGATCGTTATATTCAGCGAAATTGTCCGGCACCGTGCGAATGAGGCCGGTGGTCTTGTCCACCACATGCCGGAAGGTCGGCTTGTTGACGATCCATCGTTCCGGGTCGGGGTTGTCCTGCACAAACCGCAGCATCGTGTTGCCGACGCGGTTTTTCTCGGCGCGAATGATCGCGCTCATCGCCTGATGGATGATGTAGTTCAGCGGGCCGTCTGCTTCGGAGGACCGGCCGAATGCCTGCTTGGCTTCCTTGCCGCGCGTCTGCATCCCGCCGCCCATGCCGCCGTAATCAACCGTCTCGTCGCCGTTGGCTTCGGCGAAGCCGCGCAGCGGAACGTAGTTCTGATACTGGCGACCCCAATCGTCATACGTCTCCTGGCTGATAAGGCCGCTGTTGAGCAGGGTCTGGCGGGTGCTGTCGATGATGTCGCGGATGCGCTTCTCGACCGCCTGATAGTCGGCGAGCTTGCCGGAGGTCGCCACCCGGTTGAGGATGGCGTTGGCCTCGTTGGTGGACATGCCGGAGGCACCCACCACGTCATGATCGAACACGGCATCGTTAAACTGCGTGCCCGGCTCGTGCATCATGCCGATGCGATCGTTGCGCTCCTGCGCGTGGCGCGCATAGAGATATTCATTGACATCGCCAACGGCCAGATCGCGAGCCTTGATGTCGGCCACCAGCGGATCAACCTTGTCCTCGTCAAGCCGTTCGAGCCGTTCGCCGGTGCGGCCATAGTAAAGCCCCTCGGCCTGATAGGCCGAGTGCGAGGAACGGTTCTCGCCGACCGAATCCTCGGCCTTCTTCACCCGGATCATCTTGTCCTGAATCTGGACGCGCGCCTCGGTCAGGTTGAGCTTACCGGCCACGCGAGTATCGACGATGGTGTCGAGCGATTGCTGGCGGCGCTGGCGCTGCATCGCCGCCATCGGTTCCTCGCTGGCTCCGGAGCCATCCGGCTTGCGGTCGCGGTATGATCCCTCAAACCCTTCGTTGAAGATGTCCTTGTAGGTCTTGAAGCCAAGGCCACGCAGCATGTTGCCAAGCTGCCGGACGAAATCCATTGCCTTCGCGAACCAACGCCGAACGCCGACATACTCCTGCTCGCTGGTGCCGGTGCGGGTCTTGCCGGTGGCGCGCTCTGTGGCGTAATTCTCGAACGCAATCGCGCGCACCTCGGAATCAGCAAGCCCGGCCGCCTCCTGATCCGAATAGCCCATCTGTCGCTGCACCAGCTTGCGCAGGCGTGGCGTTTCACGCTCCATCAGCAATCGCTCGGCTGGCGTCTGCAACAGGAATTCCATCGCGTGATACGCTTCATGGAAGGCGCTCGATGCGATGTTCTCTGGCGATCCGGCCAGCGCGATCTTGATGAGTTGCGCCTGCCGGTAGAACAGGCCACGCGCCATGTTGGTGGACAACTCGCCCCAGCCGCCGGAATGGTTGATCGGAATAAAGCCGTCATGGAATTCGAGATCGACGGATTGTCCGACAATGTTGCGAATAATGCGCGTGATGGATTCCTGCGCGGTCGGGATGACGGCCTTGGCTTTGGCCGTCAACGCATCGCGGGCCATCGCCGCGTCCGGCGTATCCGGCTCGTCCGGCACCTTCTCGACCTTCGGTGCCATGGCTGGCACCTTGAACTTGGCTCCCAACTGTTGCAGGCGCTTGATTGCCTTCTCGATCTTGTCGGGACCGACAGTCGTTTCCATCGCACCGGATCGCGAATAGAAATCGCCGGTGATGTCGGTCAAATCCTTGTCGAGATAGAAGCGCCCACCCTGTTTCTTGGCCTTCTTCGCCGACAGCGTGAAATCCGAGGACCACTGGCTTGCGCGGCCCACGGTGATGTCGCCACCGTCGATCGACATGGTGGTGTTCTCATCCAGCCATTTGCGAATCTCCCTCGGGTCTTGAAGGAGCTTACCCTTGGCGATGGTATGCTTGTCGAGCTTGAAATCGCGCGAGGTCAGAATGCCTTGGCGGATCGCGCCCTTGTTGTCGGTGTAATTGAGGATCGCGCCGCGCCGGTCGAGCCAGTCATAGGCTGCCAAGAGGTTGCCGGTGGCGATGTAGCGTTCCTCGCGCGCCTCGGTCTGCTTGTTGGCGAAGCGTTCCAGCGTCTGCGCCGGGTTTTCGATCCAGTTCTGGGTCGGCACCACCTCGACATCAAGGACGGATTCCGGGTCGGCGTTGCCATCTTCGACAATGCGAGAGAACGGCAGCACCATGGTCTTGGTGGCATCTGGAATGGCGAAGGTCGCCTTCCACGATCCCATCGCCAGCGGATTCTTGGCGTCCCCGGTGCGCTCAACGTCGATCACCACACCCGGCAAATTTCCGGAAACCGTCTTGAGCGTGACGCGGCGTCCAATGGGGACCAACTGGTGCACCGTCTCAAAGCGATCCTTGATCGCATTGAGTTCGGTGGCTTTCTTGGCGCGCTTCTCGGGATCGCCGATGTCGTCGAGGATCGAGCGGGTATAGTCGTTGAAATCCTTGACCGCACTGGCGCGTTCCTCGCGCTCGATCTTGGCTGCCGCCTGCGCAGGCTTGGTATTAAATCCGAATGATTCCATCGTCGCCTGCGGCGTCGGATATGTATCAACAGGCAGACCAAGGCGCTCCATCAGCTTCGCGACCAGTTCTTCCGGCTTGTACGGCTTGCCGGGTCGAACGATGGATACCTTTTCAATGGTGACGGGAGCCGCGAACGGCGAGCCGGAATTATTGCGCTTGTCCTGCACCATCGAACGCTCAAGCACCTTGGCCTTGAGATCGAGGGTCTTGGCTTCGAGCGCGTTCTCGCCAGCCGCTTCAAGCTGCTGGATCAATGCCTCGTATTCGCCTTCGAGCGCGGCGTAGGTTTCCTCCTGCTCTTTCAGCGGCAGCAGCGGGATGCGGCCGGTCAGCTTGCGCATCGCATCCTCGACCGTCATCTTGCCGGAATCCGTCACCTTGACCGGGAAGGCAAGGCGCGCATTGAGTTCGAGGTTGTCGGACAAATAGCT
>Ga0265338_10011777_pt1 | contig 10055 bp, 8 predicted proteins | sample 42126metaG_FD_193579 | JGI IMG/M metagenome (GOLD analysis project Ga0265338, IMG submission 193579) | Rhizosphere microbial communities from Carex aquatilis grown in University of Washington, Seatle, WA, United States - 4-21-26 metaG | ecosystem: Host-associated > Plants > Roots > Rhizosphere >... | reverse complement strand
AGTGCGTCTACGTGGTCGACTCGGCGGGCTCGCTGATCATGGACGGCGTCAGCGACCGGATCGCCGCGCTGGTGGCCGAGCTGGGCGACGACGCGCAGGTCGGCTTCCACGGCCACGAGAACCTGGGCCTCGGCGTGGCCAACTCGGTGCTGGCCGCCCGGGCGGGCGCCAAGCAGATCGACGGCTCAACCCGCCGCTTCGGGGCAGGCGCGGGCAACACGCCGGTGGAGGCGTTCGCCGCCGTCACCGAGCGGCTCGGCATCAAGACCGGCATCGACACCCTGCGGATCATCGACGCGGCCGAGGACACCGTCGCGCCGGTGCTCGCCAGCAACCCGCCCGCGCTCAACCGGCTGTCGCTGACCATGGGCTACGCGGGGGTGTACTCCAGCTTCCTCAAGCACGCGGAGATCCAGGCGAACAAGTACGGCGTGTCCGGGGCCGAGATCCTCATCGAGGCTGGCCGCCGCAAGCTCGTCGGCGGCCAGGAGGACCAGCTCATCGAGATCGCGGTGGAGATCGCCGAGCACAAGAAGGGGTAGCGCGGGGGGCAGCCGGGCGCCGGCCGGGGGGTAACCCCGGCGGAAGCGACACAAGCCGAGTCAGTCCGAACGGGTGCGGTATGACCCCCCTCCCGGCCGCCAACCCAGCGGAGCCGGGTGCGGTAACGGGTGCCACTCCGCCCCCGTTCGGAATATTCCAGTGGTTAGCGGGCGGTGGCGAGCGGCCGGGGCAGCGGCACGACGTCGCCCGACCAGATGGCCACGGCGGTGTTGCGCACCTCGTGGACCAGGGAGTGGGCGCGGACCCGGGCGATCGGCCCGGTCACCGAGACGGCGCCGATCACCCGGTCGCCGCTGCGGATGGGGGACGCGACGCAGCCGATCCCCTTGTAGGCCTCTTCCCGGTCGTAGGCGACGCCGGTCTGCCTGGCGTTGTCGAGCGCGGCCTGGATCGCGCGCGGCTCGACGATGGTGAACTCGGTCCGCCGCCGGGAGGCGGCCAGCGCCGACGCCTGCCGGGCGGGGTCCGCGAACGCCAGCATGACCTTGCCCAGGGCGGTGCAGTAGGCGGGCTCGCGGCCGCCGACCCGGGTGGGCAGCGAGACCCGGGTGGTGGTCACCCGGTCGAGGTAGACCACCTCGCCGTGGTCGAGGATGCCCAGGTGGACCACGAGGCCGGTGCGCAGCGCCAGCGAGTGCAGGTGCTTGTAGGCGGCCTCGCGCAGGCCGGTCCGCTGCAACGCGACGCTGCCCAGCTCGAGCAGCTTGAGCCCGACCCGGTAGCCGCCGCTGTTGCGCTCGAGCCAGCCCACCGCGCACAGCTGGTTGGCCAGCCGGTGCACGGTCGACTTAGGCAGGCCGACCCGGTGGCTTATCTCGCTCAGGCCCAGGGCATGATCGGAACCATCGAACGACGCGAGGATGGCCTCGAGCCGGCCCACGACCGTGCTCGCCTGACCGTCCTCCTCCTCCTTGTCGACGCGGGTTTTCCCGATCGGGCGGACGTTGCCGCCCGCGGCGGCGGACGAGCCAACGCGGTGCTGAAGCGCAGCCACTACCTGGTCACCTCCGGTCTTCACTGACTGGTCAGTACATAATAGGAACAGCCAGTCTGCCACCGCAATGACCATGACGTGGTGAAAAGCTAACGGGCCGGCCTGGCCTGGCGTTACCGACCAGTCAGTTTGCGGACGGGCGGTGGCCGACGGGCGGTGGCCGACGGCCGGGCGCGGGGCCGGGGCTAGGCTGGTATCGGTCACCGGGGACGTCCCGCCCAGCAGAACGCGTACAGTGACACGGGGGGTCCACCACGATATTTTCACGATTGGTGAATTGGTTCAGCGTGGGCGACACGATGAGGGAACTTCAATGAGCGAAACCGCAGCATCGCAGCCGCAATCGAGCGTGCTTGACAACGTGCGGGCGCTGCAGCCGGAGATCAGGGCGCGCGCCGAGGAAATCGAGCAGGCGCGGGCGGTGCCGCGTGACCTCGCGGAGAAGCTGCGCACAGCCGGTGTCTTCCGCCGCTACGTGCCCCGTTCACACGGCGGCGACGAGATATGGCCGGATGAGGGCCTGACCGTGATCGAGGAGCTGGCACGGGCGGACGCCTCGGTCGCCTGGGTGTCCGCGGTCGGCTCGGAAGGGCCCAGCTTCTACGCGTACCTGCCGCCGGAGACCTACGACAAGATCTTCGCCGACGGCCCCGACATCATCCACTCCGGCGTGATCAACGCGACCGGCAAGGCGGTCAGGGACAACGGCGGCTTCCGGTTCAGCGGCCGCTGGTCGTTCGCCAGCGGCTCCAACAACGCCGACTACATCTGCATCCACGGCGTGATCGAGGGCGAGCAGGCCACCCGGCTCGGCGTGGTGCCCGCCAGCCAGGTCCAGATCGAGGACGTCTGGCACGTCAGCGGGCTCAAGGGCACCGCCAGCAACGACGTCGTGGTCAACGACCTGTTCGTACCGGAGGAGTGGACCGGCAACTTCGCCGAGCTGCCGAAGGTCGCCCGGCACCCGCTTGACCAGCGGCAGCTCGGGGCCCGCTTCGGCTCGGAGTTCGCCGCCGTCGCCATCGGGATCGCCCAGGCCGCGATCGACGACATCACCGACATCGCGCGGAACAAGATCCCGGCCACCTCGCGCAGCAAGCTGTCGGCCGACCCGGTCGCCCAGTACGTCACCGGCCAGCTGGTCACCGACCTGTACGCGGCGCGCACCCTGCTGCACCAGGTCGCCCGGGACGACCAGGCGAGCGTGCTGACCGGACCGCCGGACGACAAGGCGACCAACGCCCGCCGCGCCCGGCTGTCGCGGGCGGCGTCGCTGGCCGCGTCGGTGGTGGAGGGCGCCTACGGGCTGTCCGGCACCACCGGCCTGTTCGAGTCCTGCCCGCTGCAGCGGCGGATGCGGGACGTGCGGGCCGTCACCCAGCACTACATGCTGTCGGCCCGCAGCTCGTTCAGCCCGGTCGGCAAGGCCGAGCTGAGCGAGGACGAGAACTGAGGTTGGGCACCGACCTGAGCCGGGTCGCCGTCGAGGCGATGCGGCTGCAGAACGGTTACGCCCTGGCGATCGACGCCCGCGACTGGGACATGTTCCAGACCCTGTTCACGCCGGACGTGCAGGCGTCCTACCCGCACGGGCTGTTCGACGGCATGGCCGCCTGGCTGGACAACTTCATCCCGTTTCACGACACCTGCGCGTGGACCGTGCACGAGATCACCAACCACGTGGTCGGCGAGGACAGCGCGGGCATCTGGGCGGTCTGCTACGGCTGGATTCGCTGGACGATGAACGACGCCCCTGGCCTCATCAACCGGTCGGAGGTCATCTTCCGCGACCGGCTGACCGAGTACGACGGCGGCTGGCGGATCGGCCGGCGCAAGCTGCGGCAGCTGTCGGCGCAGCATGCCGTGCCGATGGAGAACGGGTACGGGCTGCTGCAGTCGGTCCTCGACCTGGCCGACTGGACCTGAGCGGCCCGGTTCCCAGACGTGAAAGCGGCGGTCGCCCTCGGAGGGCGGCCGCCGCTTCGCTGCTTCGGTGGTGACAGGCTGCTCAGCTGAACAGCTCCACCACCGGCTTGCCCCGCAGATCGTCCTTGAGCAGGTACTCCTCGGCCGAGTCGAGGTGCCGGCGCCACAGCCGCCGCGCGCCCTCGCCATCGCCCGCGTCGATAAGCAGGATCATCTTCTTGTAGACCTTGACCGCCCGCCGCATCCGGTCGGGGAAGTCCGCCTCGTTGACGGCGCTCGTGGTGTGCAGCTCGGTGTAGCTGGCGACGATACCCTGCAGCACCGCGCCCTGCAGGGCGAGCGTCTTGTTGCCCGACCGCTGCATGAGCAGCTCATGGAAGCGGAAGGTGAGCCGCAGCCACAGCGCCGGGTCGCGGGCGCCGGCCGCGACCGCTGCCTCGATCTCGGTCGCCACGGCGGTCAGGTCGGCGATGTCCTGCTCGGTCCGGCGGTGGGCGAGCAGGGCGGCGCAGACCGGCTCGGCGATCTTCCGCGCCTCGTTCACGTCGTCGATGGTCGCGCCGCGCAGCTGCAGCAGCAGCGCGAAGTAGCGGGACGCGACCAGCAGGTCGGGCGCCACCACCTGGGCGCCGCCGCGGCTACCGGGCCGGACCACGATCAGCCGCTCGGTTTCCAGGATGCGGAACGCCTCCCGGATCGTCGGCCGGGAGACGCCGAACTGCTCCATCAGCCGGGTCTCCGGCGGCAGCTTCTCCCCCGGCTTCACCGTGCCGCGGACGATCTGGCGGCGCAACTGGTCCGCGATCAGCTCCGAGGTCTTCGGCGCACGCACTAGCTGTCCGACCTGGCTACCGGGCACCCGCGCGTAGTTCATAGCTGTCATCGCGTCTGCGGCCGCGCAATGGGGCCGCGCCTCGCCTTCATTTAGATTAGGATTGAACAGTTAATTAAATTATACAACCGTTGAACGGAACGCGGGCATGACCTCGCTCGACGCCCACTCCAGGTATTCCAGGTGCTCCGCCAGCGACCGCGGCCCCGGGGACCGCGGCGGGATGTTCGTCCAGCTCACCCCGGCCCGGTCGAGGTCCGCGATCAGGTCGATGACCTGCTGGGTGCTGGCGGGCGGCGGGCCGCCCGCCTGCAGCCGGTGGTCGGGGCCGATCAGGGTGGGCACGGCGTGCATCGCGATCTGGAAGTCCGCCTCGCGTTCGGCGAACCCATCGCACCGGCGCGCCTCGGCCAGGAAGGCCGGCAGGTCGGCCGGCCCTGACAGCCACGGCCCGGTCCCGCCCTGGGCGCCGGACGGTGCCCAGCCGTCGGCCAGCCGGGCCGCCCGCCGCAGCGCGAACACCGAGCGGCCGCCCACGAACAGCGGCGGGTGCTGCGCTGCCCGGTTGGGGCGCCGGACCGGCTTGGGCTCGAACACGATGTCGGCGAAGTCGACGAACTCGCCGTGGAACTCCGGGTCGTCGGCTGTCCAGAGCACCTTCATCGCCCGGATGTACTCGTCGGCGATCCGGCCGCGCCGCCGGAAGTCCACCCCGAGGGCACTGAACTCCCCTGGCGCCATGCCGGTGCCGACCGTCACCATCAACCGCCCGCCCGACAGCACGTCCAGCGTCGCGATGGCCTTGGCCAGCCGGACGGGGTTGTGCAGCGGGAGGATGATGACCCCGCTGTTCACCGCGATCCGGGTGGTGGCGCCGGCGATGAACGCCATCGCGGTCAGCGCGTCCGGCCAGCGGCCGCCCATCTGCCCGGCCAGCGCGCGGGGCAGCACGACGTGCTCAGGCACGTTGACGGCGTCGAACCCGACCCGGTCGGCGGTGGCCGCGATGCGCTGGAAGTCGGCCGTGGCCAGCTGCTCCTGCCAGTTCGCACCCGGGACCGCGAAGTCGGCCGGCGGCCACCTCGACAGCCCGGGCAGGCCGGTCCAGAACTTCACGGCTGCCCCGGTTCCGTAGACGACGTACATTTTCTTTTAGTAATATGAATGTACCTTATGATCTCATGACGAGGCGTTGCCACGGGATGACGCCACCAAGTGAGAGCACCACCCAGACGGCTGCCTGGAGGACCGGACGGATGATCGACAACAGCTCGCGGGTATCTGAGTCGTTGCTGTCTCGCCGGATCTGCCAGATGGTACGGCTCGATCCTTCCGCATCGGCCGTTTTCTTCAACGGCAAGGCGTTCCCCTGGTCGTTCTACTCCGACGCGGTGGAAGACCTGACGGCGCTGCTGGCCGGGTACCCCGACACGAGGCGGATCGGCATCGTGCTGCGCAACCGGCCCGGCCCGATGGCGGCCCTGATCGCCACCCTCGGCACCGGGCGGGAAGTGGTGACCTTGAGCCCGCACCTGGGCGACATCGGGCTCGAGCGGGACATCGTCGACCTGGCCCCGGACGTGATCGTGGCCGAGGACGAGGACTGGGCCCGCGACGCGGTGCTCAGGGCGGCCGAGGCGGTCGGCGCGATCGCGCTGCGGACCGGGACCGACCGGGGCCTGGCGGCCCAGCCGGTGCCGTGGTCACCGAACCCGGCCCGGCAGGACCCGGGTGACGTCGCGGTGCTGATGATGACCAGCGGCACCACCGGGCGCCCCAAGCGGGTCAAGCTAACCTACGACCGGATGACGGCGGCGTTCCGCGCGGCCGGGCTGGTGTTCGACGAGTCGCGCGAGCCGCACCTGCGCAACCGGACGGACATCCTGTGGGCGTCGCTGGCGCACATCAGCGGCATGTACTTCGCGGTCGCGCACGTGATCGAGGGCCGCAGCGTCGCCCTGCTCGAGAAGTTCGAGGTGCCCGCGTGGGTCGAACTGGTCAGGCGGCACCGTCCCGGCTACCTGCGGCTCGCGCCGACCGCGCTGCGGATGGTGCTGCAGGCCGACGTACCCGCGGAGACGTTCGAGAGCGTGCGCGCGGTCGGCTCGGGCACCGCCCCGCTGCCGCCCGAGCTGGCCGAGGAGTTCGAGCAGAAGTACGGCATCCCGGTGCTCAGCACCTACGGCGCGACCGAGTTCGCGGGCGCGATCGCCGGCTGGAACCTGAAGGACAAGAAGCAGTGGGGGCCGAGCAAGCGCGGCAGCGTCGGGCGCGCCCACCACGGCATCGAGCTGCGGGTCGTCGACGCCGACAGCGGCGCGGTGCTGCCGCCCGGGGAGACCGGCCTGCTCGAGGCGCGCGGCGGGCAGCTGCCGGGCGCCGACGGCGCCTGGCTGCGCACCACCGACCTGGCCTCCATCGACGACGATAAGTTCCTGTTCATCCGTGGCCGGGCGGACGACGCGATCAACCGCGGCGGCTTCAAGATCCCGCCCAGCGTGATCGAGGAGGCCCTGGCGGCGCACCCGGCGGTGGACGAGGCGTCGGCGGTCGCGCTGCCGGACGCCCGGCTCGGCCAGGTGCCCGCGGCCGCGGTCACGCTGCGCGGCCCGGCCACCGAGGAAGAGCTGATGGAGTACCTGGCCGGGCGGCTGACCAGGTACCAGCGACCGGTCGCGATCCGGGTGGTCGACCAGCTACCGCGGACCCCGTCCCTGAAGATCAGCCGCGCGCTGGTGCGCGAGCATTACTTCGACGGTTTCACCTCGCACCCGGCTCCCGAGGCGGCCCCCGAGGCGCCCGGGGCGGCGACGACAGGAGAGTCCTCATGACCACCGCTGAAGGTTGGCCCGGCTCCGATCGAGCACAGCGTTCCCGACGGGAGAGCCTGCATGACCACCGCTGAAGGTTGGCCCGGCTCCGATCGAGCACAGCGTTCCCGACGGGAGAGCCTGCATGACCACCGCTGAGCGGGCCGGCTACGGCGTGCTGTCCGATGAGTCGTTCGAGCGTTCGCGCGAGCGGATCGGCATACCGCTGCGCATCGCCCCGGCGCACATCACCGAGGTCACGGCCGACGCCGCCCGGCACTTCGCCTACGGCTACGGCGACGACAACCCGCTCTACTGCGACCCCGCGTACGGCAAGAACACCCGCTGGGGCGGGCTGATCGCGCCGCCCAACTTCACCTACTGCATGGGCGAGAACGCGGCCCCGCCACCCACCCCGGAGCAGAAGCAGCTCCTGAAGGGCGACCCGTTCGCCGGCCTCGGCTCCTACCAGGCGGCGATGGAGTTCGAGTACTACCGCCCGCTGACCCTCGGCGACCGCTGCCAGGTGATCCGCACCCAGGTCGGGGTGGCGGACAAGCCGAGCAAGTTCGGCGGCCGTACCGCGCACGTGACCCACGGCTTCCTGTACGCCAACGGCAACGGGCAGATCCTCACCGTCCAGCGCGGCACCTGGATCAACGCCGAGCGGCACACCTCGCGGGAGCGGTCGGCGACCGACAAGAAGCCGGTCACCTTCGAGCCCTACACCGACGAGCAGCTCGCCGAGATCGACGCCATCTACGACGCCGAGACCCGGCGCGGCCCGCAGACGAGGTACTTCGAGGACGTGGAGATCGGTGAGGAGATCCAGCCGCGGGTCAAGGGCCCGCTGGTGGTGACCGACCTGATCGTCTTTCACCTCGGCTGGGGGATGCAGCTGACGCCGCCGGGCGCGTTCGGCATCGCCCGGCGGATCCGCAAGAAGGCGCCCGGCCTGTACCCGCCCAACGCGCGCAACATCCCCGACACCGTGCAGCGGCTGCACTGGGACCCGTCCCGGGCGCAGGAGCTCGGCATCCCGATGAGCTACGACTACGGCGCGATGCGGGAGACCTGGCTGACCCACGTGCTGACCGAGTGGATGGGCGATGACGGGTGGCTGCTGCGGTTGCGCTGCGAGCACCGCAAGTTCAACTACATCGGCGACACCACCTGGGTCCGCGGCAAGGTAGTGGACAAGGTCCAGGTCGACGGCCGCAATGAGGTGCACCTGGAAGTCGGCTGCTGGAACCAGCGCGGCGAGCAGTCCACCCCCGGCACCGCGGTGGTGCTGCTGCCGACCAGGGACAAGGCGGTCGAGCTGCCGGAGGCGCCGGCCAGCAGCCTGGACGAGCTGATGGCGGCCGAGATCGCCCGGCACGCGTGAAATAGTCTGGTGACTTCCGGTGAATGACCTGATCAAGGAGCCCCGGTGGACTTCGAGCTGACCGAGGAACAAGCCGCGCTGCGCGAGGTGTCTCGCGGCATGCTCGGCACGAGCTGCCCGCCCGCGCTGGTACGGTCGCTGGCGGCCGCGGGCAAGGACCTGGACGACAAGCTGTGGCAGCGCGGCGCCGAGCTGGGCTGGACCGGCCTGGCGGTCCCCGAGGAGCAGGACGGCGCGGGCCAGGGCCTGGTCGAGTTGTGCCTGGTGGCCGAGGAGATCGGCCGCGCGGCCGCGCCCGGGCCGGTGACCGACACCGCCCTGATCGCGTTCACCCTGGCCCGCCTGGGCCACTCTGCGCTGCTCCCGGCGCTGGCGGCGGGCGAGCTCAAGGCCAGCCTGGCCGGCCACGGTCCGGTGACCGGCCAGCCTGACGGCGACGACCTGGTCCACGGTGACATTGAACTGCGTGGCCGGGCGAGCGCGGTGCTGTCGGCCGCGGCGGCCGACTGGCTGCTGGTGACGGTCGACGGTGCCGCCGGGCGACTTCTCGTCCTGGTCGAGCGGTCCGCCGCCGCCGCGGTCGAGCCGCGGCGCACCCTGGACGAGACCCGCCGCTGGTACGACGTGGTACTGGACGGGGTCCGGGTGCCAGCCGCGAACGTGGTCGGAGGCGACCCGGCCGACGTGCGGTGGCTGACCGACGCGGCGGCGGTGCTCAACGCGGCCGACTCGCTCGGCGTGGGCGAGCGGCTGCTGGAGATGACCGTCGGCTACGTGAAGGTGCGCGAGCAGTTCGGCCGCCCGCTGGGCAGTTTCCAGTCGGTCAAGCACAAGGTGACCGACATGCTGACCACGCTCAAGGGCGCCCGCGCGGCCACCTACTACGCCGCCATGGCGCTCGACGCCGGGGTGGCCGACGCCACCACCGCCGCCAGCGTCGCCAAGGCGTTCACCAGCGAGGGCGTGGCCGAGCTGGCCGGGCAGGCGCTGCAGACGCACGGCGGCATCGGCTTCACCTGGGAGCACGACCTGCACCTGTACCTGCGGCGGGCGAAGGTCAACGAGCTGCTGTACGGGGCGCCGGCTGAGCACTACGAGCGGCTGGCGGGCCTGCTGACCTGAGGGGCGGGACCAGGGGTGTCAGGTCAGCCGACCGTCATCCTCCGCCTGCCTGGTCCAGATGGAAAGATTGTCACGGGTGCTCACGGTAAAAGGATGCCCGGGGCCCAGTACCCGCTCGCGGACCGGCAGCAGTGCAGCGTACTCGTCACGGGCCCCGGCCGCGTCCCCCGCCACCCCGGTCCAGTGGGCGAGGTTATTACGAGTGATCAGGGTGGTAGGGTGCTCGGCCCCCAGGACCCGCTCCGATACGGCCAGCAGAGTAGCGTACTCGTCACGGGCCCCGGCCGCGTCCCCCGCCACCCCGGTCCAGTGGGCAAGGTTGCTGCGGGCAATCAGGGTGTAAGAGGACTCCGGGCCCTGAACTCGCTCGCGGACGGCCAGCAGGGCGGCGTATTGGTCACGGGTCCCGGCGGCGTCCCC
>Ga0265338_10011776_pt1 | contig 10056 bp, 7 predicted proteins | sample 42126metaG_FD_193579 | JGI IMG/M metagenome (GOLD analysis project Ga0265338, IMG submission 193579) | Rhizosphere microbial communities from Carex aquatilis grown in University of Washington, Seatle, WA, United States - 4-21-26 metaG | ecosystem: Host-associated > Plants > Roots > Rhizosphere >... | reverse complement strand
ACGAATGCGAACCCAATGGGGTCGTCGCCTGTTGCGACGGCCGAAGGAAGGGCGATTGAAGCGAGATAGTTGTTCTGTTTCTGATCGAGAACCTTGTCGGAGAACGCTATGCCGGGCGTGACAACTTCTATCACGTCCCGCTTGACGATGCCTTTGGCGAATTTTGGATCCTCAAGCTGTTCGCAGACAGCTACGCGGAGGCCGGCCTTAAGAAGTTTTGGCAAGTACGTGTCGAGCGCATGATGCGGGAACCCGGCAAGGGGGATCTCACCTGCCGCGCCGTTCCCTCGCCGTGTCAGAGTTATTCCGAGAACACGGGCAGTGGTCTTGGCATCCTCGTCAAACGTCTCGTAAAAATCTCCCATGCGAAACAATAATATCGTGTCGGGAAATTTTGCTTTGACTTGTGCATATTGCTTCATGAGTGGCGTTGACATGCAGAAAAGGTAGGGAAAAATCGACGGGCAATCAAGAACGGTCAACGATGTCCTGAGTCCAAAGTCCAGGGTGTATGGTCCATGGTCCGGAGTCCGTGGTCCTGAGTCTTAGATGTCGACAACTCACTTTCAGACCTTGGACCTTGCACTCTGGACCCTGGACTTCAACCTTGAATCTTCACCATTATCTCAGTACATTTTGCTGCCATCAGCCTCGACACCAACTAAAAGAATCATGAATCAACGACAATTATATAAAACCATCGAAAGTTTTGACAGCACGAAGTTCGATTCCAGCGAAGAACTCCTGACTCACGTGCTGCACCGAATCGTTCAGACCGACAGCATCGAAATTCAGGGCGGGCGCGTGTGGAAACTGAACAGTTCAAAGTATGCGTACGAACTCGTCACACAAGCTGGAGCGGTTGATAAAATCAAACCTCACTTTCTTGTGAAGGTGGATGAATATCGGATGTTCAAGATTCTTCCGAAACACCGCACGATTGTGGCAAAGGAAACGAATTCGTATTTGCGGAGCAAAGGTATCTTCAAGTATTCTGCGACAGGAGTGGGTGAGATTGTGAAATTGAGGGGCGCGGACCTCTATCGCTACGTCATGTCCTTCAACACCGACCTGACCCACGACCAGGTCGCCCCGACGCTGAATATTATCGGGATCGCGGTGACCTCGATGCTTCGAAGCCGCCGCATCGAACGAAAATCCGCACAGCTCGAGAAAGACCTCGACAAAGCGCGCGAGATCCAGCGAAGCATCCTCCCGGAACACGAGCTCCGCTTTCATAATTATGAATTGTTCGGCGTTTCTGTTGCGGACAAAGTCGTCGGAGGCGATTTTTTCGATTATATCGTGAGCGATGAGAAGGACCGCGTCAGCATTGCTATCGGAGACGCTGCAAGCAAGGGAATCTCGGCGGCGGTGCAAGCCCTCTATGTCTCCGGCGCCCTCCGGATGGGGGCATCGTATCAGACAAAAATTCCGGCGCTTATCAGAAGTATCAACACGCTCGTCCATCGCACATTCACGGACGATAGGTTCCTCACCCTCTTCTACGGCGAGCTTATCGAAGACAAGCAGGGGCTCCTGGTATACGTGAACGCCGGCCACCCGAGCCCGATCCTGTACCGCGCGAAGACCGAAGCAACGGAATCATTGGGCTCGACCGGAAATATCATCGGCCCCTTTCCGGACCAGATTTTTCACAGCGAAGGGGTCATGATCTCCAAAGGCGACATCCTTTTGCTTTTCACCGACGGCGTTACCGAAGCGATGGACGGCAGCGGAGCTCAATACTCAGAGAAGCGCCTGGTCGAACGGTTGGTGGAATTCAAAAACCAGAAGGCAAAAGACATCGCCCGGCTGATCGTGGAGGACGTTCAGAAGTTTAGCTCGAAGAGCAAGTATTCCGATGATAAGACCGTGGTGGTGATAAAAAGGGTCAAATAGAAGTTATACGTTCTACGTTTTACGTTGTACGTTTTGGATTCGGGGCTCGCAGGCGCATCAGGTCTTCGATGGTATTTGTCTCCGCCGGGGATTCATTCTGATAAAACGTTTATCTTCACCTCTTCGATAATGAATCAATCGCACTCATCATCCAATCAGCTCAAGCCCCCTGTTGCGAAAAAAGTGCCGAAGATCGATACGGTGCATGACGATGTACGCATCGACGATTATTTCTGGCTGCATGAGAAGACCAGCCCGGATGTCATCGCATACCTCGACGCCGAGAACGCTTATACTGATGCAGTCACAAAGCCGTTGGAGAATTTTCAGGAAAAACTCTACAAGGAAACCCTCGACCGGATCAAGCAGACAGACCTCAGCGTTCCATATAAGTACGGCAATTATTGGTACTACACCCGCACCGAAGAAGGAAAGCAGTATCCCATCTATTGCCGCAAGCTTCAGACCATGGATGGAGAAGAACAGGTCTCCCTTGACCTCAACATCCTTTCCGAAGGACACAAATTTCTCGGGCTGGGAGTCTACAAGGTGAGCGACGACGGTAATCTGCTCGCGTACTCGCTCGATACGACGGGTTTCCGCGATTACCGGTGCTACATCAAAGACCTTCGAACAAACGAGAACCTGCCTGAAAAAATCGAGCACGTCAGTTCAGTTGAATGGAGCGACGACAACGGGACGCTGTTTTTCGTGAGGGAAGATCGGGCAAAAAGGCCGTACAGATTGCATCGCCACCGCCTCGGCACTTCAGACGATCATCTCATCTACGAGGAAAAGGATGAATTGTACAAAGTCTGGGTGAGCCGCTCCAGCGATCGCAAATACCTTTTTATCGCTACTGAAAGTTCGGTCACGAGCGAAGTCCGGTATTTGGAAAGCAGCAGGCCCGCCGGAGAATTCCAACTGTTGCTCGCCAGAGAAACCGACCATGAGTACTCGGTCGATCACCGGGAGGGGCTCTTTTATATCCGCACCAACAAGAATGCGAAGAACTTCCGGTTAGTGACAGCGCCAGTAAAGAATCCGCTGCCTCCGAACTGGAAAGAGATCATCCCTCATCGTCCAGACACGGAACTCGAAGGGGTTTCGCTTTTTAAGAATCACGCAGTGTTCAGCGAACGGAAGAACGCTTTGAACCAGCTTCGTGTGCTGGATTTCCGTACCGGAACGATCCGGGAAATAGTATTTCCCGAGCCGGTCTATTCAGCGTTTCCAGGCGCAAATCCCGAATTCGACACCTGCAAATTCAGATACAGCTACCAATCCTTCATCACCCCGACATCGGCGTTTGAATACGACATGGATTCGGGAGCCAGCGTTTTGCTGAAGCAGACGGAGATCCTGGGCGGATATGATCCGGCACTCTTTGTTTCAGAACGGCTTTCGGCGAAAGCATCGGACGGATCCCTGATTCCGATTTCGCTCGTCTACAGGAGAGATCTTAAGCGCGATGGAACGAGCCCGCTGCTCCTCTACGGTTATGGCTCTTATGGGATTTCGATACCGGTGACATTCTCTGTGCCGCGGCTGAGCCTGCTGGAGAGGGGAGTCGTCTATGCGCTGGCACACATCCGCGGGGGCGGGGATATGGGTGAACAGTGGCGCGATGACGGAAAGATGATGAAAAAGAAAAATACCTTTACCGATTTTATCTCCTGCGCCGAGGAGCTGATTCACAAAGGCTATACGGTGCGGGACCGGTTAGCGATAGAAGGGGGAAGCGCCGGCGGTTTGCTGATCGGCGCGTGTCTCAATTTGAGGCCGGACCTATTCAAGGCGGCCCATCTTGCCGTTCCATTTGTGGATGTCGTCAACACGATGCTCGATGCGTCGCTTCCTCTGACCGTGGGGGAGTACCTTGAATGGGGCAATCCCAACATCAAAGAAGAATACGATTACATGAAAACGTATTGCCCCTACAGCAATATCAAAGCAGCAGCGTACCCGGATATCCTCATTACAACTTCTCTTAACGACAGCCAGGTGATGTACTGGGAGCCCGCAAAGTACACCGCCAAACTTCGCGCTATGAAAACCGATTCGAACATCCTTGTTCTTCGAACGAATATGGGAGCGGGACACGGCGGGGCGTCGGGAAGGTACGATGCGTTCAGGGAACAGGCGTTCGTGAGTGCGTTTTTGCTCAACGAGTTCGGGATCCGCGAGTGATGCCGCACACCGCGATGCCGTGACTCCTGGTACAATGCGGGAATTATTCATATCCAAGACAATTCGTCATGGCGTCACCCGCTCATTCGTTTGATTCTCTATTCCATAATTTCTATATTCAGCATGATTTTAGGTTGATGCGTTTCATATCCCCAACAGCGGAGGTCTTATGAAGTTCAAATTAATAGTCGTGACATTGCTTCTCAGCCTTGTCGGACTTCTCTCGACTGCAAATGCAGACCTGAAGAAACGGATCGCGGTCTCCCGGTTTGCCGACCGGTCGGGCACCGGCTACAACCATGTCGGGGACGGAGTGGCCGATATGCTGACCACGGCATTGGTGAAATCCGGCAAATTTATTGTGATCGAACGTGCGGAATTCGACAAAGTGCTTGACGAACAGAAACTCGGGCAGGCCGGCGTCGTCACTCCGGAATCGGCGCCAAAAGTAGGGAAGGCTCTGGGAGTGGAATTGCTCGTTATTGGGAGCGTAAGCGAATTCGGGACGAAAGAAAATACCGTCTCCGGCGGGATTTCTATGTTTGGCGGAGGCATCACGAAGAAGACTGCCCGGGCGGCAGTTGATATCCGGCTCGTCAACACAACAACCGGAGAGGTGGTCGCCGCCGAAACCGAATCCGGCAGTGAATCGACGACGGGACTGAGCGTGCGGTATGAAGATATGGATTTCAGCAATGCGAACAACTGGAATACGACCGATATCGGCAAAGCCTGCCGTGAGGCGGTAGATAATTGCGTTGAATTAATTACAAAGAACTTCACAAAGATTCCCTGGTCGGGGAGAGTCCTCAAGGTCAATGCGGACGGCACGCTGCTGATGAAGCCGGGTTCGGAAGGAAACGTCAGTGTCGGCGACGAGTTCGAAATTTTCCGCATGGGTGAAGAGGTAAAAGACCCCGATACCGGTGCGTCACTTGGTGCGGAAGAAACAAAAGTGGGAGAGATCAAAGTGACCGACGATGCGCTGCAGGGCAAAGCAAGCAAAGCAAAAGTCCTTTCCGGCGCGGACATCAAAGCGGGAGATATTGTGAGGCAGAAGAAGTAGCTCAGTGATCAGTGAGCAGTAATCAGCAATTGTAAATTGCCGATTGTAAATTGAAATTCGGTAGAAGATGAACTCATTTGAATGGACGCCAGAGCTGCGGTTTCTCGTTGCCCTGGCTCTCGGATTTCTCGTCGGTCTGGAACGCGAGAGCACGAAGATCGAAGAACAGAAAATGGTCTTCGGCGGAGTCCGCACGCATCCCATCATCAGCCTTATGGGATTCGGGTGTGCGTGGTTCTTCAAGATAGGCGCGACGCTTATGCTGCCGGTGGGATTGATTTCCATCGCGGCGCTGACGTCGATCGCCTATATCGCTAAAATCAAAGTCGAGCGTTTCGGTTCCACAAGCGAGATCTCCGCTCTCCTCACCTTCGTCACGGGAGCCCTCGCCCTTCTCGTCGACGTCTGGATCGCAATGGCGATCGGCGTTGTCAACACCATTCTCTTGTCGGAGAAGGCCGCACTGGAGTCGTACGTCGAGCGGCTGAACAAAGTGGAATTCCTCGCGACGATAAAATTCCTCCTTGTTACCGTTATCATCCTACCCGTTCTCCCGAACCAGGAATACACCAGATTCAAGCTCAATCCGACCGCTATCTGGCAGATTGTTATTCTCGTTTCATCGATTGGGTTTGTCGGATATTTTCTTTCCAAGAAATTCGGCCAAAGAATCGGCATGTGGCTCTCCGGGGCTTTGGGGGGAATCATCTCCAGCACTGCGCTAACGATGTCTGTTGGAAGAATTGCAAGGAAGCACCCCGCGCGTGCACAGGAGGCTCTCCAGGCTTCCGTTCTGGCCAGCAGCGTGATGAACCTTCGCGTCCTTGTTCTGATCTGGGTCATTAACTCCAGCATCGTATCCCTGTTGGCGTGGCGATTGGTCATACTTTTTCTGATCGGAGTTGCACTTGCGATACGGATCATGTGGCGGAATGCGTCGAACAACGAAGAAGGAGTGCCGGTATTACAGAACCCGTTCGAAATTCGTCCGGCCATGGGCTTCGCCGCGTTGTTTGTGATCCTTTCCGTGCTGACGCGCTTCGTTCAAACAAGCCTTGGCGATGGCGGTGTGCTTGGCCTCTCCGCGGTCGTCGGCGTCACGGACGTTGTGCCGTTCATCCTCTCGTTGATCCAGGGAGCCGACCCTATGTCAAGAATTATCGTTCCCGCCATTGTCCTGGCGATGATGAGCAATACCATCGCCAAGGGGATCTACTTTGCGGTGCTTTCTCCGACCACCCGGAAAGAGACGATCATCACCTATTCGGCCTGGTCATTGCTTCATGTGCCGCTCATCTTCATCCGCGTCTGAATACTCTCACCCCGTCATCCATTTGCACTAGTTTTTTTCAATTATGAAAAGAATCAACTTTGTCATTTTCTTCTCAATCGTACTCGCGGTCTACGCGCTCATCAACTATTATATTTTCATCCGGGAATGGGAGGCGGGCGGACATCTTGCGTCATGGAGAGGCGTCTACATTGCGGCTTTTCTGTTTCTCTCCCTCTCATATCTTGTTGGAAGATTGATGGAGCGTGTCGCCTTGACGTGGCTGAGCGACCTGCTCGTGATGCTCGGCTCATTCTGGCTTGCTGCGATGGTCTACTTTCTCCTGTTCGCTTTCGCGATAGATATTCTGCGGCTTCTGAACTATTTCCTGCACTTCTTCCCGGCATCACTCTCCGTTAACTCCGAACAAACGAAGGAAATAACTTCGCTTGTCGTTCTCGGCATCGTCGCCATCATTGTCCTGGGTGGATACCTCAACGCCCGCATGCCCCGGATCAAGACGCTCAACCTCACGATTCCCAAGAATGGCCGCTCGCTGAAATCGCTGAACATCGCCGTGGCCTCAGACATCCATCTCGGCACAATAATCTGCAAATCGAGACTGGAGAAGATTGTTTCGTTGATGAATTCGCTCGACCCGGATCTCGTGCTGCTGCCGGGGGATGTTGTCGATGAAGACCTCGGACCGGTCATCAAAAACAACCTTGGAGAAACGCTCCGTAAGATCCGCTCGAAATTCGGAATCTTCGCGATTACTGGAAATCACGAGTACATCGGCGGCGTAGAACCGGCATGCCGTTATCTTTCCGATCACGGCATCACAATGCTTCGCGACAGCAGCGTGAAAATTGCCGACAGTTTCTATATTGTTGGAAGGGAAGACATAAGCATTCGCGGATTCGCCGGGAAAACGCGCAAGCCGCTGGAAGAGATTATGTCCGGGGTCGACAGAAGTTATCCGATCATTCTGATGGACCACCAGCCGTTTCGTCTTGAGGAAGCCGAGACCCACGGCGCCGATTTGCAGCTCTCCGGCCACACGCATCACGGACAGTTATGGCCATTCAATTTTATCACAAAAAAAGTCTATGAGCTGAGCTGGGGCTACAAGAAAAGAGGGAACACTCACTACTATGTCTCCTGCGGCGTCGGCACATGGGGCCCTCCCGTGCGAACCGGCAACAGGCCCGAGATACTGAATATTAAACTGACTTTTGTTTGAGACAACATTGGGAGGTCCGGAATGAAAAGCTCCTTGAAAGACAAAGTGGTATTCATCACGGGGGCCAGCCTCGGTATCGGAACTGAGACGGCGTACAAATTTGCCGGGGAAGGGTGCAAACTGGCGTTGACGTACTACCTCGATAAAGAGAAGGCCCTTCGGGTTTCCGATCAATGCAAAAAACTGGGCGCCTCCGAAGTGCAGCTCATTCATCTCGATGTCTCGGACAATGCAAGCGTTATCGCCGCCGTCAAAGAGGTCGTCCAGCGATTTCACGAAATCTCAATACTCGTCAACAATGCCGGCGTTATTGTCTGGAAGCAGTTGAAGGACCAGACCTTTGAAGAGATCGAGAGTCAAATCCGTACAAACCTGGAAGGACTCGTCAAGGTAACAAAGATGTGCTTGCCGCATGTGAAGGATGTGATCATCAATTTAGGGAGTGCCGCCGGAAAAGCCGGGTACGGGGACCTGACAACGTATTGCGGTACGAAATTCGGGGTGCGCGGATTTTCAGAAGCGCTCGCCCAGGAATGCCCCGGCATGATGGTGTATACGGTGAACCCGGGGGTCACCGCAACGCGCATGAACGAATTCCAGGGAATGCCGCCGCAGGATGTCGCTTCTGTTATCCTGAAGACCGCCAAGGGAGAGTACAAGCTGGAATCGGGTTCGGATGTTGATGTCTGGAAAGTCCTCCCCCGCTAGCCATTTATTGAAATTTTCCGTCGCGTCTAAATCGCAGGCCGGACCAGTCCCTTGACTTTTACCCCCATTTATTTCAAATTGACCTGATTTTTTCCTGCCGCCCTCGTTGCCGCTCAACACGCACGTAAAAGAAAATAGCTCGGCCGAATTGCCATGGCCGATCATCTCGTAGATTAATGAATAGGGTCGCACCATGAGAGAAGGTACTTCAACTCCTCCCGAAGTGCATCAGATCAAAAATGTTTCACCCTCGGTTTCCCCTAAGCCTCGGCTCGATTCGGTCGATTTTTTACGGGGAGCCGTGATGATCATTATGGCGCTCGACCATACCCGCGATTTCTTTTCCTTCTATCGTTTCGACCCGCTGGACCTGACCCGGACTTCCGCGGCTCTTTTCCTGACCCGCTGGATCACTCACTTTTGCGCTCCGGTATTTGTTTTTCTTGCAGGCACAGGAGCATTTCTTTCGACATCGCGGGGCAAGACAAAACCGGAGCTCGCAAGGTTTTTGCTGACCCGGGGACTCTGGCTGATCTTCCTGGAGTTCACCGTCATTCGTTTTGGCTGGCTTTTCAACGTCGACTACTCGCTTTCGTTCGGGCAAGTGATCTGGGCTATCGGAATCTCGATGATCGCATTGGCAGGATTAATTTTTCTTTCCATCCGGGCTATCGCCGTATTCGGCATAGCGATGATAGTGCTGCACAATTTTCTGGACGGCATCACTCCTGGGCAGATGGGAGTTTTCGGATGGCCCTGGCAGATTATCCACAGCGGCGGCGTCATTGTCTTATCTTCGGACACCATCTACGTGGCGCTATATCCGCTTATTCCCTGGGTTGGCGTCATGGCGACCGGGTATGCCACCGGATCATTGCTCGTGAAGGATGAACCAGTTCGAAGGAAGATCCTTTTGCGTCTGGGGCTCGGAATGATTCTTGCCTTTATCCTGCTTCGTGCGAGTAATATCTACGGCGACCCGGTCCAGTGGTCGACCCAGAAGAATTTCGTCTTCACAATTCTCTCGTTTATCAAGTGCGAGAAATATCCGCCGTCGCTCCTTTATCTTCTGATGACTCTAGGTCCGGCGATCGCTCTCTTGCCTCCGTTGGAAAAGATCAAAGGCAGATTCAGCTCGTTTGTCATTACCTTTGGCCGAGTGCCTATGTTTTACTATGTCATGCATATTTTTCTCATTCACGCACTGGCAATCGTTACCGCGTACTTCAGCGTGCACGAAGTTCGGTTTCTCTTCTCGAACAATCCTCCCGGTTCATGGGGCATCCAGTTTGGGTTCGGACTGGCCGTCGTATATCTCGTTTGGGCATCTGTTGTGGCATTCCTCTACATCCCTTGCCGCTGGTTCGCTGACCTCAAACGCAGGAACAAGAGCCCCTGGTTGAGCTATTTATGAGCGAGGAAAAAGATTGTGCGCGGTGTTCATCCCCCATCCCTCATACTTCATCCCTTCCGCGCCCTGGCATCCCTCTGCAAAAAATAGTATTTTAAGAAACATTACATGAAAGAGAACAGCATCTCTTTCACATCCCATCATCCATCTGAAGGAAATTCTTAATGAAATATCCGGCATTCATCGCAACCCTCGCCCTCAGCTTTGTGTTGTTGTCGTGTCAATCCGCGCAGCATAAAGTCGAGTTGAAGACCATGCAAGACAGC
>Ga0265338_10011775_pt1 | contig 10057 bp, 5 predicted proteins | sample 42126metaG_FD_193579 | JGI IMG/M metagenome (GOLD analysis project Ga0265338, IMG submission 193579) | Rhizosphere microbial communities from Carex aquatilis grown in University of Washington, Seatle, WA, United States - 4-21-26 metaG | ecosystem: Host-associated > Plants > Roots > Rhizosphere >... | reverse complement strand
GAGGGTCGCGACCTCGGCCAGGTGATGAACGATTCGATGCCGTTCGCACCGCCGCGCATCGTCAACCTGGTGCGCCAGATGCTCGACGGTCTGCAACACGCGCACGAGCACGGCCTGATCCATCGCGACTTCAAGCCGGAGAACGTGATCATCGAGACCGATGCGCACGGCAAGGAAGTGCCGCGCATCGTCGACTTCGGTATCGCGATCCTGCGCGAGGGTGGCGACGCGCCGGATGGGCCGGGTCGACTCACGACCAACGGGCTCGTGCTCGGCACGCCTCACTATATGGCGCCGGAACAAGCGGTCGCCGATCCGATCGACCATCGCATCGATCTGTTCGCGATCGGCATCATCATCTACGAGATGCTGTGCGGCAAGCTGCCGTTCGATGGCAGCGGCGCGGAAGTCGCGCGTGCAAATCTCATGATGGATCCGCCGCCGATGTCGGTGCGGGTGCCATTCATCGCAGTCGACCCGCTACTCGAAGCGTTCTCTCGCCGGTTGATGGCGAAGAAGCGCGATCTGCGACCGGCGACCGCGAAAGCGGCGCGCGAGTTGCTCGATCTGATCGATCGCGACCGACCGGCCGCCGCCGCGCAGCTCGGCGTGCCAGTCAACATCTCGTCGGTCCAGCTCGCGACGAGAGAAGCGACGCCACTGCCGACTCGCCCGGAGCCGTCGCCGAGCGAGCCGCCACCGATGTTAGCGCCGCTCGCGCAGCGCACCGGCGAACGTCCCAACGAGCGCTCGGTGTTCACGACCGACGTCGCAGCGGTTGCGGACGGCGGCAAGCGCAAGCGCACGTTCGTGATCGCCGGGGTGCTCGGCGCCGCCCTGCTCGGTGGCGCGGTGCTGATCGCGACGCGAGGCGGCGACAAGCAGACTCCCTCACCGACCGCGCCGCCGGTCGTTGCGGATGTCGAGCCGACGAAGATTCCGGTCACCCCGCCGGATCCGACGCCGCCGGCCACACCTCCGACGGTCGCGCCGACCGCGGGCAGTGATAAGACGCCTACGCCTACGCCTACGGTTACGAAGACCGTGCACAAGACCCCGGCGAAGACACCGGTCGCGGCCCCGGCGAAGACACCGGCAGTGACCCCAGCAGTGACAGCGGTCGCAGTTGAACCGGAGCACAAGGCGGGCACCGGGGCGCTCGCCCCTGCGAAGTCCGGCGATAGCGGCCCGCCCGAGCATAAGGTCGCGGTGGCGACGCCGAACGGGCCGTGGACGCCGCAAGCGCTGCAGACGCTGTTCGCGATCGTCAACAGCGACCTCAATGCCGCCGAGCAAGTCAAAGGTCCCGACGCGATCGCCGATCTGCGCAATCGCTATCGCAAGATGTCGATCACCGAGTCGATGTCGTCGCAAGACAACCGCGATGCCGCGGCGAAGTTGCTCACGACGCTGCGCGCCGACATCGCGCAGCGCTCACGGTAGGTACGCGACGTAAACACAGTTGCGCGACTCTTCGTTGCCCGGACCACCGGGCGGCGAGATGCAGAGTCGGTTCATGCCCTTGACGAGGCTCACCGGGGTCGTGAACTCACTCGACGCAAACTTGACGGAGATCATCGTCGTGCCCGGAAGATCCTGATAGTTGTCGCCGGTGCCGACGTCGTGGAGCTCGAACATGTTCGGGCTGCTCGCACCGTGCAAGGTGACCATCACCGACGGCGTGCTGACCGTTTGCGGCGTCGTCGGATCGAACACGGCGCCGTGGACCGCTGGACTGGTAGAACCGTTGACCATCACGCCGTCGACGCGAGCGCGCCCGGCGCTGCCCGGGCCGCCACTCGCGTTGCCGAGCACCGTGCTCGAGCCGCCGTTTCCAGCCGTGACGCTGACCCCGTTGAGCGTCGCGATGTGAGCCGCGCGTAGGACGATTACGCCGCCAGAGCCCCCGCCGCCCGCGGAGCCCGCGGAGCAATTCCCCCCGGTCCCGCCGTTGGCACTGATCGCCGGGGCGGTCAAATCGCCACCCGCGGTCAGCTCGATCGTGCCGCCTGCGCCGCCTCCGGCCGAGCCGCCAAGCGAGAGGCCATTCTTTTGACCACCGCCGCCGCCGTTGCCGACGTTCGCAGCGTACGAGGAGATCAGCGCGTCGCCGATCGCGAGTCCTTGGTTGCCCGTGCCACCCGGGCTCGTGCCATCCGCGGCGAGACCCGCGCCGCCGCCGCCGTCGCTGGCGTCGCCGACCTTGCCGGGGCCGGGCGGGAGGCCCGTCCCGTTGTTGCCGATCGCGCCGCCGTTGCCGCCGCCGAACACACCGGTCGGCGAAACGCCGGCGGTGCTCACCGACAGCGACGCGATCCCAGTCGATTGGATCGACAGATCGCCGACCGCGCGGATGATCACTGGCGACGTTGAATTCGAGAAGGACACGGTCGCGTTTCCGCTCAGCGCGACGTGCGAGTACTGCACGGGGTTCGTGTTGTCGATCGCATTCGCACCGGTAGCAGCGACGAGCTCCGGGAGCTCTTGCAGCTGCCACGGGATCGTCGCGGTCACCGGGCTGCCACCGCTCATTTGCGTGACCGTGACGGTGAGTGCGATCGGCGTCGGGGAGGGCGTCGTGCCCGAGTGGATCATCGCGGTCACCGGCACTGCGATCAGATCGCTGTTCGTCGTGGCGACGATCGCAGGTTGGTCTGGGACGACGCTCGGCGCGCCAGTGATCGTCACCGTCGCGCCGGAAACGATGTTCGTACCCTCGATAACGAGCAGCGCCTTGCGACTCGCGCCGGTGCCTTGGCCTTCGAGCAAGATCGGCGAGTCGACTTGCGTCAGCGTCAACCCAGCGGCGTTCGCGTCGATTGGCTGCGAGTCCGGGGGCGAGTCGACCGCGCCGTCGAACGCGCCGGTGATGTGGTCCGGGTTGTAGATGATCGAGCATCCACCGACGAGGAATGCCAGGCCAGGAAGTGCCAACGACTGCCGCATCAGAGAAGTATACGCGCGTTCTCGCACGACTCACGGTGGGCTCACTCTCGTCGGCGGCGCTCGCTCGTCAGTATCACCGGCGTCTAACCGAGCATGATGGTCATTGCGTGACCACTCGTGGATCGTGCTGGTCGTCACCGCGGGTTGTCTGCCAACGCCAACCCCGGTGATGGCGACTCCAGCGCCGCAGCCGGTAACCCGGCACGACGAACGACACCGGCAATGCACTCGCGGTGGCGCTGACCGCGGGCGTGTGGCGTGGCTTCGGGGTCGGCGGCGGTCAGGACCACCACGGGGTCGGCTTGATGGCGGCGGGAGCGTTCTAAACCGCAGCGGCTTGCGGCTCACGCGATCGTCGGCGACCATCGAGCGCGATGCCGTCTTGTCTGCTGTGCGGTTCGCCGCGCTCGATCGGGTTGCTGTGCATGGCGCACGGCATCGCGATCGCGTCTCCCGGGATCACGAGCGAGCAGATCTTCTCGCGGATGGACGCCGGGACCGCAGCGTTGATCGATGCCTGGGGCGTCGGCCACAACTTCGCGGATGGCGCCCGGATCGGTCGCGATCCTCAACTCGACCTCGCGGTGCTGCACGCGTCGGTGTCGAGCGATCATGCCGTGCTGCGCCACGCCGACAACGTGTGGACGATCACCGATCACTCGAGTCGCAACGGCACCGAGGTCAATGGCGCCCGCGTCGCCGAAGGCAAGCTCGAGGCGGGAGCGACGATCAAGCTCGGCGACGTCAAGCTGTACTTCTGGCCCGAGGCGCTGCCCAAGATCGAGCCGCCGCGCGGGCAGGGCCGCACAGCGCCGACGCGTCGTGACGAGCTGGTGTTCAGCGCGAAGGTCACGACCCCGCGAGGGCATCTACTCGACCTGCGCCAGCGGGTCGACGGCGGCGTGCTCCGGATCGGCGAGTCGTCGATCGAGCTCGCGGCGATGGAGTTCGGGTTGTTACAGCTGCTGGTCGAGCGCCGTCGGATCGTCACCGACGTCGAGCTCGCCTATGTCGCATGGCACGAGATCGCCGATGCGCTCGCGTTCCGCTCGGTCCAGGCCGATAGCGAGAACGTGCGCGAGCTCGTCCATCGCGTCCGCCGCAAGCTCGGCGGCGTTCAGGCCGACGACTTGATCGAGAGCAAGCGCGGCGTCGGCTATCGGCTCGCCGGCGAACCCGGCTAGGGCGAAGATCCGCTACCATCGGGGCGATGGCGGCTCCGACTCGGCGTGGAAATCCGACTGCTCGTCGCAAACGTCAGGTGCGCTGGGCCAAGCGACTGCGCCGGCTCGGGCTCGCGTGGGACAACGCACTCGAGATCGCTCGCGCGGGTCGGCTGACCGCGCCGTATGGCGCCCCGTTCGAAGTCGTCCACGAGGAGCGCGTATACAAGCTGCGCCGTTACGAGCGCACCGGCGGCGAGCCGGTCGCTGCGCCGCTGTTGCTCGTGCCGCCGTTGATGGTCGCGTCCGAGGTCTACGACATCTCGCCCGACGTCAGCGCGATCGCGTTTCTCGCGAGCCAAGGCATCGACTGCTGGCTCGTCGACTTCGGCGCGCCCGAGCGGGAAGACGGCGGGATGAGCCGCACGCTCGACGATCACGTCCGCGCGGTGTCCCAAGCGATCGATCGCGTCCGCGCGGTCACCGGTCAAGACGTGCATCTCGCGGGCTACTCGCAGGGCGGCATGTTCGCGTATCAGGCGGCCGCGTTACGCCACTCCGAAGGGCTCGCGTCGGTCATCACGATGGGCAGCCCGGTCGATCTCCATCGCCAGCTCGAGCTCAGCGAGGACGTCACCGAGCGGCTCACCGCCGGCTTGCGCGCGGCACTGTCGTGGCCGCTGTCGCACATCGAAGGCTTGCCCGGCGTGTTCACCTCGACCGGGTTCAAGCTGCTGTCCGCGCGCAAGGAAGTGACACAGCTGTTCGACTTCGTGCGCAACCTGCACGACCGGCAGGCGCTCGAGAAGCGCGAGGCGAAGCGGCTGTTCCTCGGCGGACAGGGCTTCGTCGCCTGGCCAGGCCCGGCGTTTCGCAAGTTCGTCGACGACGTCATCGTCGGCAATCGCATGGCTTCGGGCGGGTTCGTGATCGATGGCCAGACCGTGACGCTCGCGGACATCGCGGTGCCGATCCTGTACTTCGTCGGCAGCCGCGACGAGATGGGCAAGCCGGGGTCGGTGCGCGGCATCCGGCGCGCCGCGCCTCGGGTCGACACGATGTACGAGATTCCGCTCAAGGCCGGTCACTTCGGCTTGGTCGTCGGCTCGACCGCGCTGACCGTGACCTGGCCGAGCGTGATCGCATGGATGAAGTGGCGCGCCGGCGACGGACCGCTGCCCGCGACCGCGATCGACGTCCGCGCCGGAGACGTGCCCGATCCGTTCGCGCGCGACGACGAGCACGGAGATGAAGATCACGACGACGACCACGACGAGAACCCGTTCGAGCTCGCGAAGGATCTGATCGAGAAGACCGCCCACGCGGCATTCGATCGCATCGGCGAGCTGTCCGAGGATCTCGGCAGTTACTTCGACAACGCGCGTTGGCAGTTGCCGAAGCTCAATCGGCTGCGCCACCTGCAAGACGACTCGCTGATCTCGCTCGGCCGCACGCTGTCGGAACAAGCGGCCAAGATCGGCGACCGAACGTTCTTTCTATGGCGAGGGCGCGCGTTCACGTACGCCGAATCGAATCGCCGGGTCGATGCGGTCGTGAGGGGCCTGATCGCGTGCGGCATCAAGAGCGGCCAACGAGTCGGTGTGATGATGCTGTCACGACCGTCGCACTTGTCGATCGTCACCGCGATCAATCGGCTCGGTGCGGTCGCGGTGCTGTTGTCGACCGATACGCCCGACGAGATCCTGCCGCGCGCGCTCGATCTCGGCGAGACCGACATCGTGATCGTCGATCCGGACAACGCGGCCCGCGCGCGCGCGTTGATCACCGGCAAGGTGCTCGTGCTCGGCGGCGTCGGCGAGCCGGCGGTGCAAACCGGCGACAAACGCTCGCTACCCGCCGGCGTGATCGACATGGAGTCGATCGATCCCGCCGCGGTGACGCCGCCCGCCTGGTACAAGCCGGATCAAGGGCGCGCTCGCGACCTCGCGATGATCTTCGTGACGTCTGGGCGGTTCGAGCCGCTGCGCGCGATGCGGATCACGAATCGCCGGTGGGCGTTCTCCGCTCTCGGTGCCGCCGCTGCCGCGACCCTGACGAATCGCGACACCGTGTACTGCTGCCTACCGTTGCACCATCCGTCCGGCACGCTCGTGGCGGCCGGGAGCGCGCTGGTCGGTGGTACGCGGCTCGCGCTCGCGTCGCGGTTCGATGCCGAGACCTTCTGGGACGAAGTGCGCCGTTACGGCGTCAGCGTCGTCTACTACGCCGGCGATATGTGCCGGAAGCTCGTCGATGCGCCGCCGGTGCGCGGTGATCAGAACAATCCGGTGCGCCTGTTCGCTGGCAGCGGCATGCGACGCGATGTCTGGCGCCGGCTCGTCGATCGGTTCGGTCCCGTTGGCGTGTGCGAGCTCTACGCGTCGACCGAAGCGAACACCGTGCTCGCGAATGCCGCCGGCAAGAAGATCGGCTCGGTCGGTCGCCCGCTGCCGGGCTCGCCCGAAGTCGCGATCGCGGCGTGGAACTTTGCCGACGACGATTTCGTGCGCGATGGCTCGGGCCGACTCGTGCGCGCGCGGCTCGACGAGCCCGGCATGCTGGTCGCGCAGATGTCTGCACGCGCGGGCGCCGATATCGCGCACATCGATCCACAGCGTTTGCTGCGCGACGCGTTCGAGCAGGGCGACACCTGGTTCGTCACCGGCGACATCTTCAAGGTCGACACGCTCGGCGACTACTACTTCGTCGATCGCCAGGGCCAGATGATCATGACCCGGCTCGGCCCGGTCGCGTCGACGCGAATCGAGGACGCGTTCTACGACACCGGCGCGCTTGCCCGCTGCATCGCGGTCGGTCGCGCCGATTCGGAAGATCCGGGCGTCGAGATTCCAGTCGCAGCAGTGCAGTTGCACCCGAACGCGTCGGTCGATCTCGTCGCGGCACTGTCGACCGCAGCGCAGACGTTGCCCGAGTACGCTCGTCCGCGACGGATCCGGGTCGTCGGCGAGTTGCCGATGACCGACGGCTTCCGGCCGATCAAGCGTGCAGTCAAAGATCTCGATCTCGCGGACGCGCCCGACGTGCTGGCATGGGATGCGCGCTCGCAGCGCTATGTCGCGACGATCGCGGACAAACGCGCCGGGTGACCAAGAGGTCGTTCACAGGGCGATGAGCTGATCGATCTCGATCGCGGGGCCGTCGAACGCCGATAGCGTCGTCGTGCGCAGCGCGTGTGCCACGCAGTCGGCGAACGCGGTGGTGCCGCCTGGTAGCGCGACCCGGGTGATCTCGCCGCTCGGCGCGATCGTTAGCGTCGCGGTCAGCGCGCTCGTATCGCGCGCGTACGCCGCACGGCAGAGCTCGAGCAGGCGACGCGTACCGCTCGCCGCGATCGCGTGATCGATCGCCAGCGCATCCGGCGCCGGGCGCGCGGCGTGATGTTCGACGGCGATGGTCGTTTGCGGCATCACCGGCGCACTGTTGTCCGCTACCGCGTTGGTCTCGCAGATCGACGTGGCATGGCCGAACGCGTCGAGCTCACACCGCGTCGCGACGAGCCGACCGCCGGACAGCTGGACGTCGGCGACGTAGTAATTCGGCTCGTAGGGCGCGTACGGCCCGCAGCCTACGAGCCCGCACGCGACCGTTGCGGCAAGCCTGGAAAGCGTCGACATGGCTCCAGCGTGGCCAGCCGATATTGCGCGTCTGCAAAGCCCCTGCGACGGACTGCGAACCTCTCCCACCGGCCACCGTTGGGTTACAACGTTGGAATGCGCTTAGCGTTGTTAGTGGCTCTGTTGTCGTGCGGGTCGTTACCGAGCCACGCGGGCGGCTGCAAGTCCGAGGACGAGGCGAACGCCGCCGTCGCGACCGCGACCAAGCGCAACGAAGCAGCCTACAGCGCCGCGCTCGGTCGCAAGAAGCTTGCAACGGTCGCGCTCGCGCAGTGGGGATCGCAGCGCCGAGACGAAAGCGGTCCCGATCCAGCGCCGCCGGATAAGGTCGTGGAGCGCGACTATCAGGGCAAGAAGGTGCAGATCGTCGCGGAGGGTGAGCGCACGGTCAACTGCGAGTACACGCCGCCGGACTTCGCGATCGATGCGGCGACGAGCAAGGTCTATCGCATCGAGCGCAAAGCGCGCACCACGAAGACGACGCGCATCGGCGTGTGCACCTGCGCGCCCGCGCACTTCGCGTGCGGCGGAGCAAACCTCGGCAGGGAAGATGTCGGGTTCGTGCTCCCCGACGGCGCGACGTTCGGCGGCGTGCTGACGGTCGATGTCGACACCGAGGTCGTCGAGACGAAATACGCGGTCGGCCGCAGCTCGCCCTGTCCGGAGATCGCGCCGCCGCCGACACATCCCTAGGCTAGGGCGGTGGTAGCCACGAGCCGTCGGGCGCGTGGCCGAAGTTGCCGCGCGCGACCATCTCGAACTTGCCGTCCGGTCGTTTGCGAGCGACGACCCAATCCGTGCCGCCAGCCATCACGCTGTTGATGTCGACGACGTCGCTCGAGCGCGCGCCGGTATAGACGACGATGCCGTGGATCGGATCGTCTGGCCGCGGCCAGCACGCGATCAACACGAGGCCCGAGCCGGTGAACAGCTTCGCGCCGAGTCGGATCTCGGTCTCGCTGATCACCCAGTGCGCACGCGACGCGACCGCGGCGATCACTGGATTCGTGTCCGGCGTGCCATACGCCATCACGCCGATATCGGGATGCTCGGCGAGCACGTGCTCGCTGCCCACGATGAACGGCGCACTCGCGAGGAACTGGTCGTGCACGCGCTTCGCGTAGCCGGTGACCGCGGCGTCGCTCGACGTGGTGACGACGACCTTGCCGCCGCCGACCCCGTCGATCGTCCCGCGAAACGGCGTCGCCGGCAGGCCGTGGGCGTAACGCTTCGCCAGCGCGTCGAACAACGCGGCGACGTGTGGCATGTACGCGTCGAAGCTCGCAGCGCCGCTCTTGCGATATGCAGCGAAGACGTCCGCGAGCTCGCCGGTCCACACGAACGAGCGCGCGACCTCGGCGAACGTGGCGTCGGCCGCGGCTTGTGCGCCCTTGCGGTCGCGCACGTACAGCACGACGACCGCGCGCACGCCGGCCTCGTCGAGCATGATCTTCGCGTTCGTGTACGCCTGCTGCTTCATCGGCTCGGCGACCAGCGCGTAGATCGCCTCACCCGCGGGCAGCAGCTCGGGATGGCGATCGAAGATCGGGTTCACGAACGAGTGCGCCATCTCGTGGACGAGCAGCCGGATCGTCTCTTCGTCGACCTTGGGCAGCCCGTGGTCGTCGGGGTCGCTAAGGCCGATGACTTGATACATCTCCGGCGTCGACGCCACGCTTGCGCGCACGCCGTAGTTCTGGCCGCCTTCGAGCAGGCCCGGCACGACGACGAAGCGCGCGCCCGACGGCCCGAAGAACGCGTCGAACCAACTCACCGGATCCTCGGCGTCGAGCCGGGACTGCAGGCGCGCTTCGACCGCGGAGAAGTAGTCGCGATGGGCCGCGAGAAATTCGTCGAGCTTGGCCTCGGCGGCGAACGCCTGTAGCGCGGCGACGTAGCCGTCGATATCGACGCCCTGCCAGCGCGTGTCGAGCGCGGGCAGGATGGTCGCGAGCGCGCCGCGTGGCTTGAACTGCTCGTCGAGGTGGACTGCTAAGCTCATCGGCGCGTCGTAAGCGATGCCGGCCTTGTCGCGCAGCGCGCGGGTCAGTTGGATCGCTTTGTGGTTCGCGAACGGCGCGAACGCGCGGTCGACATCGGCGACGTACGCGGTCGCCGGCGCCTCCTTGTACTCGTCGGCCCCGGCGAGTCGTTCGACGATCGAGATCAGCTCGACGCGGCGATCGACGTGCACCTCGCTGCGGTGCGCTGTCGCCGGCTTTGTCGCCGGTTGCGCGGGCGTTGGCGCGGGAACCGGCGCGGGCGGCGTCGCAGAGTTGCAGGCGATCAACGCGACCGCGACCAGCCGTCGCA
>Ga0265338_10011773_pt1 | contig 10058 bp, 10 predicted proteins | sample 42126metaG_FD_193579 | JGI IMG/M metagenome (GOLD analysis project Ga0265338, IMG submission 193579) | Rhizosphere microbial communities from Carex aquatilis grown in University of Washington, Seatle, WA, United States - 4-21-26 metaG | ecosystem: Host-associated > Plants > Roots > Rhizosphere... | reverse complement strand
GTTGGATCGCCGAGATCGACATCAATCCCTTGCTCGTCTCCGCCGAACGGATGCTGGCGCTCGACGCCCGCGTCGTGCTCCATCCGGCGAGCGTCACCGAAGCCCAATTGCCGCGCCTGGCGATCCGGCCCTACCCGACTCAATACGTCACCCCCTGGCGCTTGAAGGATGGCACGCCCGTGACGATTCGCCCGATCCGGCCGGAAGACGAACCATTGGTCGTGACCTTCCATCGCGCCCTCTCGGAACGAAGCGTCTATCTCCGCTATTTCACCCAACTGAAACTGGACGAGCGGATCGCGCACGAGCGCTTGAGCCGCCTTTGCTTCATTGATTACGACCGCGACCTGGCGCTCGTCGTCGAGCGCGAAGACCCACAAACCAAGCAACACGAAATCCTCGGCATCGGCCGATTAAGCAAATCGCCCGGCCTCAACGAGGCCGAATTCGCGCTGCTGGTGGCCGATCAATGGCAGAAACAAGGCATCGGCGCCCGTCTCCTCGCCACGTTGGTCCAAGCCGGCCGTGACGAAAAACTCACCCGCGTCACCGCCGCCATCCTGCCGGACAACCACGACATGCAAGCCATCGCCCGCAAAGTCGGCTTCACCATCGCCCACCCCAATGGCGGCTCGGAGTGCCGGGCGGAATTAATTTTGCAATCCGCTTAATTCACGGCTCGCTCGGTCCACGCGAAGTCAGCGGCCCGAGATCCGAAACCGTACAAGGGGTCAGAGATGCATATTGACATATTCTCCTCTGGGGCGATAGCCTTCCCGCATGCCACGAAGACCTCGTCTGCAGTATCCCGGAGCCATCTACCACGTTATGAATCGCGGGGATCGGCGAGAAGAAATCGTTCGGGATGACCGGGATCGCGAAACCTTCATCAAGACGCTCGGCGAGGTCTGCCGCAAGACCGATTGGCAAACGCACGCGTTCTGCCTGATGAACAACCATTTTCATCTGGTCGTGGAAACGCCCAAGGCAAACCTTTGCGCGGGGATGCAATGGTTTTTGGGCACCTACACGGCGCGCTTCAATCGTCGCCATCGCATGTCCGGGCATCTGTTTAGCGGCCGTTACAAGTCTTTGATCGTGGATGGTTCCGGCAATGGATACCTGAAAAGCGTTTGCGACTATGTGCACTTGAATCCGATTCGGGCCCAACTGCTGCGCGCGGAACAACCGCTTAAGGATTACCGATGGTCAAGCTTTGGAGAGTATCTGAAAAGTCCCCGACAACGCCACGCTTGGCTTCGCGTCGATCGGCTCCTTGGCGAGTGGCAGGTGGGAGGCGACGATGCGAGCGGAAGGAGAAGTTTCGAACAGGCGCTGGAACGGCGGCGGCACGAGGAGTCGGCGGCGGCGGTCCAGGACTGGAAGCGTATGCGGCGCGCGTGGTGCTGGGGCGAGACGGGATTCAAAGCGCATCTTCTCGATCTTATCGCGGGCCAGAGCGGCGATCATCATTACGGGGACGAAATCAAGGAATCAGCGGCGCAAAAGGCCGAACGGCTAACGTTAGAAATCCTACGGCAAGCGGGTTGGTCCGACGCCGAACTCGCCCAACGCCCAAAAGGCGACCGCACCAAGGCGCAACTCGCCCTGCGCCTGCGGCGGGAAACAACGGCAACGTGGAAATGGATCGCCGCGCGTTTGCAAATGGGACATTGGCGGAGCGCCGCAAACGCCGTGCATTTGCTCGGTCGGGAAATGTGACTTTATGCACTTATTCATCTCTGACCCCTTTGGGGTGGCAGATCGTTCTCACTTGAAGCCCGCTTGATCTGACTTAAGCTGGGGAGGTTCCAGTTCATGCTGAAATTGAGATTATCTCGCGAATTTGTCCCGGCGTTGACGCTCGCGCTTTTGACCGCGTTTTCGTGGTCGAGCGCGGGCGTGCCGGCGAATGTGCGCGCGTTCGTGGAGCAGCGCTGCGTCGAGTGCCACGACGCGGATACCAAGAAGGCCGGGCTGGATTTGACGGCTCTGAAGTTCGACCTGGCGGACCCGCTAAACTTCGCCACCTGGGTCAACGTCGGCGACCGCGTCAGCGCCGGCGAGATGCCGCCCAAGAAAAAGGCGCGACCGCAACCCGCGGAACTGGCGGCGTTCACGAACGCGTTGTCAGGCGCCCTCCTGTCGGCGGATCAATCAAGGATCGCCCGCGAAGGGCGCGCGACCCAGCGGCGGCTGAACCGCTATGAATACGAGGATACGTTGCGCGATTTGCTGTCGTTGCCGTATCTCGAAGTGAAGGAGTTTCTGCCGGAGGACAGCGAGGCGCACGGGTTCAACAAGGTGGGCGACGCGCTCGACGTCTCGCATGTCCAGATGGCGCGCTACCTCGCGGCGGCGGACTTTGCGCTGCGCCAGGCGCTGGCGCCGCAAGCCAAGCGCCCCGAGCGGACCACCAAACGGCATTATACTTGGGACGAACGGGAATTTTTCGGCAAGATCGGCCTCGAGGGACCGCTCAACCGGCGGACGTTTCCGCTCATCAATCTCGAACTCCAGCGCGACCTGATGGCCGAGAAGAACCCCCGTCGCGGGCCGGCGCCCGAACCGGTCCGGCGCGAGGCCGAGGCGATGGCGGTCGTGGTGAGCACTTACGAGCCGACCGAGATACGGTTCGGATCGTTTCGCGCGCCAGTGGCCGGCCGCTATCATCTGAAGTTCTCGGCCTACAGCGTTTGGATGAACGCCAAATTCACCGAGGTTTCCGCCGGCAAGCGATCCGAGCCGGTGACGATTTACGCGGAAACGCCGCCGCGCAGCCTGCGGAACATCGGCAGTTTTGACGTCGGCCCCGAACCGACGACCGGAGAGATTGACGCCTGGCTGCTCGCGGGCGAAACCATTCGCCCGGACGCCGCGCGCTTCTTCCGGTCCCGTCCGCCGGATTTCCACAATCCGCTGGCCACGGCGGACGGCATGCCCGCGCTGGCGTTCAAATGGATGGAAGTGGACGGACCGATCACCGACGAGTGGCCACCAGTCGGTCACCGATTGTTGTTCGCCGACCTGCCCATTACGAACCGAGCCGCCGTCGCCACCAGCCAGTCGAGCGGACGACGCGGACCGCCCCCTCCCGGCGTCGAGGTCACGTCGAGCGCGCCGGAAAAGGACGCCGAACGGCTCCTGCGCGGGTTTATGGCGCAAGCGTACCGCCGCCCGGTGAAGACGGCCGACGTCGAGCGGTTTCTCGGTTTGGTTCGGGGCGCCTTGAAGGATGGTTACAGTTTCACCGAGGCGATGATCGCGGGCTACACGGCCGTGCTCAGCTCGCCCGCGTTCCTTTATTTCACCGAAAAACCCGGTCGGCTTTACGATCTCGCGCTGGCGGAGCGGCTCTCGTATTTTCTCTGGAATTCCCGCCCGGACGCCGAATTGACCCGTCTCGCCGAGCAGCGCCAATTGCATCGGCCGCGGGTCTTGGGCGAGCAGACGGAACGGATGCTCGCTGATCCTCGCTCGCGCCGGTTCGTGGACCGGTTCCTCGATTACTGGCTCGATTTGCGCCTGATCGCGGGCACGGCGCCGGACGAACAACTCTATCCCGAATACCAACTCGATGATTTGCTGGTCGAGTCGATGACCGGCGAAACGCAGTTGTTTTTCGCGGAATTGCTGAAACGGAACGCCAGCGTGACCAATCTGGTGTCGAGCGATTTCGCCGTGCTCAACGAACGTCTGGCCACCCATTACGGAATTCCTGACATCGACGGCGTAACTCTGCGCCCGGTCTCGCTCCCGCAAGACTCCGCGCGTGGCGGACTGTTAACGCAAGCCAGCGTGCTCAAGGTCACCTCCAACGGCTCCACGACTTCGCCCGTCAAGCGCGGCGCCTGGATCATGGCGCGCATTCTGGGCAAACCACCGCACCCGCCGCCGCCGAGCGTCCCGGCGGTCGAGCCGGACATTCGCGGCGCCACGACGATCCGCGATCAACTCGCGAAACACCGCAACCAGGAATCGTGCGCCGCCTGCCATCGCAATATCGATCCCGCCGGCTTCGCGCTCGAAAGTTTCGACGTCATGGGCGCCTGGCGGGAACGTTACCGCTCGGTGGCCCTCGGCGACCCCGTGAAAGGGTCCGGCCACAACGGCATCAATTTCCACTTTTTGCTGGGACAGCCGGTCGATTCGAGCGGCGAACTGCCGGATGGCCGCGCGTTTCGTGAGGTGCGCGAACTCAAACAATTGCTGCTGAGCGATGAACCTCAACTGGCCCGCAATTTGGTCCAACAACTGACCGTGTTCGCGACCGGCGCCGGCATTCAATACTCCGACCGCCCCAAGATTGAAGCCATCCTGGCGCGCTGTCGGGCGGACGGCTACGGGGTGCGCTCGCTCGTTCGCGAATTGGTTCTAAGCGACTTATTTCTAAATAAATAATCCTCGCGCGGCGTCGAACTTGAGGCTTACTTTAAGCCTCAGCCTTTACCGTATGCCCGGATCATTCATTTCCGTCAAAACGGCCGTTTCGCGGCGCCGCTTCCTGCGCGGCGCGGGCGTGGCGTTAGCGCTTCCCCTGCTGGACGCGATGCTCCCGGCTTTTTCGCGCGCCGCCGAATCCTTTGCCCCGGGCGCTCCCGGCGCCAAGCCGCGCCGGATGCTGGCCATCTGCAATAACTTGGGACTGCTGCCCGACCATTTTTTCCCGACCCAAACCGGGCGAGCTTACCCGCTCTCGCCGTATCTTGAACTCCTCAAGGAACACCGCGACGATTTTACGGTGTTCAGCGGCGTCTCGCATCCGGACGTCGATGGCGGGCATCCCGCGGACATCTGTTTCCTCTCGGCGGCGCCGCATCCGGGCCGAAGCGGTTTTCGCAATACCATTTCACTCGACCAATTCATGGCGGAACGGATCGGGCACCTGACCCGTTTCCCTTCGTTGAACCTCGGCGTCAACGTGCAGCGCGGCTCCCGCAGCCTATCGTGGACCAGTTCCGGCGTACTGATCCCGTGCGAAGAAAAACCATCGGAAGTGTTCCGGCGGATGTTTGTTCAAGGATCGGAAGCGGAAACCGACGCGCAAGTGCGCCGCCTTGAACTGGGCCAAAGCATCCTCGACACGGTCGCCGATCAGGCGAAAGACCTGCAACGCAATGTCGGCGCCCGCGACCGCGACCGTCTCGATCAATATTTTACGAGCGTCCGCGACCTGGAGCGCCGCATGAGCATGTCGCGCGAATGGGAGCGGAAGCCGAAGCCCGTGGTCAACTCCCCGATGCCGCTCGACCCCGCGAGTCCGAAGGAATACATGGAGAAAGTGCGGCTCATGTATGACATGGCGCGCCTGGCGTTCGAGACTGATTCGTCCCGCGTCGTCGCCTTGTTGCTCGACAGCGTGAATTCGCCGGCGATCGACATCGACGGCGTCAAGATCACCGACGGCTACCACAATCTCTCCCACCACGGCAAATCCGAGGCGAAGCTTTCGCAACTCAAAGCGATCGACGAATGGCACATGAAACTGCTGGCGAACCTTTTCACGCAGCTGAAGTCGGCGCGCGAGGATAACGAGACGCTCCTGGACCGGACGATGATCCTCTACGGTTCGAACCTCGGCAACGCCAACACCCATGTGACGACCAATCTGCCGACCCTTTTCGCCGGCGGCGGTTTCAAACACGGTCAGCACCTGGCCTTCGACCGCGACCGCAACTATCCGTTGCCCAACCTCTTCGTTTCGATGCTCCAGCGCATGGGGCTGGAGACCGGCAAGTTCGCCTCTTCGACCGGAACGTTTCGCGGCTTGGACTTGGTCTGAGCTTCAGTTTTTCGGTCCCGCTCCCATCGCCCGACGCGCCTGAAGCAGCCCGCGCTCGAGCAGCCAGGGAAAGTGGCGCCGGATGACCGGTTTCAAGCCGAACGGCTGGATCGCCCGCGTGGCGAGGTGGGCGGCGGCCTCGGCGACTGAATCCGTCACGTAAACCAGATCGAGGTCCGCGGGGCTGATCGTCCCGGCCCGCGCGAGCTTTTCGAGCAAAGCGGTCAGTTCCCGCCAATACTCCACCCCGAGCAGAACCATCGGAAAATTCTGGATCTTCCCGGTTTGAATCAGCGTCAACGCCTCGAAAAATTCGTCCAACGTGCCGGCCCCGCCCGGGCAAAAGACGAACCCGTAGGAATACTTGATCAGCAGAGTTTTCCGCACGGAAAAGAACTCCAGCGTCACGCTGCGGTCGAGGTACGGGTTGGGCTCCTGCTCGCTCGGCAACCGGATGTTGCACGCGACGGAACGTCCCCCGGCTTCCCGGGCGCCACGGTTGGCGGCCTCCATGATGCCCGGCCCGCCGCCCGTCATCACCGTGAAGCCGAGTTGGACGATGGCCGCGCCCATCCGCCGTGCCAACTCATAATGGGGATCGTCCGCCTTGGTTCGCGCGGAGCCGAAAACCGTCACGCACGGCCCGACAAAGTGGAGCACGCGGAACCCGCGCAGATAATCCCGCACCACGTTCAGCAGCGTCAGGAACTCGCTCCGCCGCGAGCGCGGCCCCTCGAGCAAATGAAAGTCGGCCAGCGAGCCGCCGACCGCCGACTCTTCCGGCTTGGGCGGGGCCGACGTCGGAGGATTCTCCTCGGGCAAGTGGTTCATCACCGCAGCCTACCGCGCCCGCGATCATCCCGCAACGCGGGAGCGGGACCGAAACGCCGCTTACTTGCCCGCCTCGTCGCCGAGGTAGATCCGCACGGCTTCACGCCGCGCTTCGGCCGCCTTGCGGAGCGTGCCGTGAACGGTTTCGCCAACCGTTAGATCTTTTGAAGTGGCGCTTTTGCCGGCCTTGAAGAACCGCGTGTCGGGCGTGATGAAGACCACCAGATTCGTCGCCTTGACGGTGACGGTAAAGGTCAGGTTGGTGAGATCCACCGCTTCGACCTTCGTTTTTGCGAGGCGCACCGTGGCGCCCGCGGCGAAGGCGGTGGCTTGAATCACGACCCAGGCGGCCACCGTCAGGATGGTCGTCAGGAAAAGGCGTCTTGTTTTCATAACTGGTTCCTCTGGATTGATCGACCCGGTTTCAATACTCGTTCCTGCGCTGGGCGTCAACGGGCGCAATACTCGCCCAGGGCCTCGTTGAAAATCGCGTCGCTGATCAGGGTCGGCGCGCGATTGATCGCCGGTTCCTCCGGTTCCGTGACCGCGACGATTTCAAATTCTGGAACCTTGCCCTGGAGCACCTCGCAAAACTCCTCCAGATCAAAGTCCACCGGCAGGTTTTCGCCGCCGCACATCGCAAGATCGACGTAATACAATTGTCTCATGTTCCCGTTCCTCGTTTGCCCCCGCGCTTCGATTTGCCCGCGGAAACAATTGGCGCGGCGCTGATGCCTGCCCGACGCGCGGATACCGCTCGCTGACGCGGCTCCCGGGTCGCTGACTCGACGGCCGATTCGTTCTCCGCTTCGTCGGCGCCGCCGGCTTCCGTCTCCATCGTCGGCGCCGCGCGCAACGAACCTAACGGAGCCAACCGCTCACGACCAACCATGCCCTCCTTTTCTAAATGGGCCTCCGCGTCTTTCCCAAACCGGGTCCAAGGAACCGCCCGCAAACGCGCCGCCGGAATGGCGTCGCCGGTTTCGTCGCACAAACCATAGGTTCCGTCGATGACCCGTTGGATCGCCGCCTCGACCTCGTAGAGTGCGTCCTGCTTCGCGGAAAGCTCGGCGAGCGCCAAATTGTGATCGAATTCATCGGTCGCCGAGTCGGCCTCGCTCAAGCTGTGCGCCTCGAGCGGCTCGGCGGCTTCGCTCAACCGCTCGTTGTGCTCGCGCCAGAAGCGGTCGCGCAGCTTTAGCAGTACTTGGTAGTGCCACGTCCATTTGGGATCTATGCTCTTGGCGCCGCGCGGCGTAGGTTGGACGGGCGCCAAGATAGCGCGGGTGGTCGCGACCGCGCGCGTCGCGCGGGAACGCTGGCCACGGCCGGTCAGTTTTTCGCTGGTTCGTTTCATAACAAGTTTGAAAATCACCGCCGCCGATCTCCACCAACATAGCGTACCCCACCGGGTTGTCGTCGCGTTTTTAGCGCGGCGGCGTCCGCGTTTGTCGCCACCGTGGCCCCGCGAAAAGGCGCCCTACTCGCGCGTCCAATGCGCGCGAGTCGAATAGCCCTCGCGATCGTACTGGACTTCCAAATCGCCCCGATACGCGTGATGCAGCGCCTGGCCAATACGATGCGGCAAATGGATGTCGGTCGTGTGAATGACCACGCGATCCGGATGATCCTCGACCGTCATGATTCGGTGCAACGGATGCTCGGCGTTCTCCTCGCGCTCCTGATGCCGCGCCAGATGGAGAATCTCATCCTTGTGCGCCAAGGCGAAAGCGCCCGAAAGCGTCAAAACGCCGGCGGGATAATGATCGCGAATCCGGTGACAAGCCGGACAGGTTTCCTCGACGGCGTCGAGCGGACGTGACTTGGCCCACTGCCACCGGCCATCGTCGAAGACCGCCTGGCAGACCGGGCAAAAGGCCGGTTCGGGCAGCTTGCGTTTGGCCTTGTAAGGATCGTTAATGCATTCGTGGAGCGAGCAGTTCTTCCAGGACTGCGCCGGACCTTCCATGGTGTGTTTCATATCGGTTTGCCTTCCTGCCGGCGCCCACCGCCAGCCGTTCAATCGCCGCTTCAGACCGAAGCCGCGTGTCCCGGTTGACAATCTACGCCAACCCTGGTTCTTCCGCAGCCGCACGCGCTTCCGAACTGAAGACTGATTCACTCAACCACCGATCCCGCTAACCCGCCTCCCCGGAATTGGCAAAGTCCGGCCCTTGGTTGGCGGCACACCGGCGTCGCGACCTGCGGGTGGCTCACCGCGGAGGATTTATCGATCTCTTACGACGCGGTTTCACCTGGCAAAGTTCAGCGCCAGCAATCCAGGTGACAGTCGTGGTCCAAGCGGTGTACAATCACAACCCGATTGGATTTTCCGGCAAATATGGGAATATGGCCTATGAAAACGAGAGTGGAGATTCCGAATGCGATGTTTCGCCGCGTGAAGTTGCTGGCGATCGCGAGGGGAGTGACGCTCAAGCAGATTTTCAGGGAGGCGCTGGAAGACAAGCTTCGCCAACCGTTAGATTTGACCGCCCGCTGCGTTCCCTCTTGGAAGAAGGGTTTTGGCGGCCTCGCTGACCTGCGGTCGGAAAACGCGAGGATCATGAAGTTAATCGATCAGGAGTTTGAAACCATCGAGCCAGAGGATCGAGCGTGATCGTCGAGACGAACACCGCTTCTCCCTGGGCGGAAGCCGGGTCTTTTGTAAGCGGACGTCTCCACTTCGCGGCCCGATCGGTCGGGCGCGCGCGACAAGGGTTGATTTTTGAAAACGCGCCGAGAATATCACGCCTGATCTGTCGCGCTTGATCTCCCGCCGGGGCATGTGCTTTATTAGCCGCGACATGGTCACAACGCCTCCACCCAGCCAAAGCGCGGAAGATTATCTGGAGCGGATTCACCAATTGATCGAGGAAAAGGGTTACGCCCGGGTGGTCGATATCGCCTCGTCGTTGCAGGTCAAGCAGGCGTCGGTGACCAGTATGGTGCAGCGGTTGGGCGAACTCGGTTACCTCAATTACGAAAAATACCGGGGTCTGATCCTCACCAAGAAAGGCCGCGACGTGGCCCGCAGCGTCCAAAAACGCCACGAAACGTTGTCGCGGTTCTTTTCCCTGCTCGGCCTCGACGAATCCACGCAGCAACTGGACATCGAAGGGATCGAGCACCATTTGAGCGCGGCGACCGTCGAGTGTTTGGAGGACCTGGCGCGCTTTTTTGAAGAACACCCCGAAACCCTCGAGTCCTTCCGCAAGTCCCGCAAGCCCGTCCAACGCTGATCGCCGCGCCGGCCAACCAGCCGGCCGCGCGTTTCGCTTCCGGCGCAATTATTTGCTCGCCCCGGGCAAATTACGCTGCAAGACTATTCCCAAGCAACGTTATGCAAGCAATCGGCGTTATTCCCGGTCGGCGTGAAGTGTCTCTTATCGAGCATATTGCGCCCGAACTTTCCGCGCCGGACCAGGTCAAGGTGCGATCCTTGGAC
>Ga0265338_10011771_pt1 | contig 10058 bp, 7 predicted proteins | sample 42126metaG_FD_193579 | JGI IMG/M metagenome (GOLD analysis project Ga0265338, IMG submission 193579) | Rhizosphere microbial communities from Carex aquatilis grown in University of Washington, Seatle, WA, United States - 4-21-26 metaG | ecosystem: Host-associated > Plants > Roots > Rhizosphere >... | reverse complement strand
AACCTGGCAGTGGCTTGAAGCGCAGGTGAAGACGGGCGATTCGCCGGTCTATCGCTACCGCTTCGACCTTGCGGCAACGCCAAGCAAATACCACGTCGGAACTTTTGCCTTTCACTCCGACGACATCGAGTACGTGTTCGGAACTCTCGATACGCGGCCGGGATTTGTAGTGAGCCCCGACGATCGGAAGCTGAGCGACGAGGTGATGACCTACTGGACCAACTTTGCCAAGACCGGCGACCCCAACGGTGGAGACCAGCCTGCGTGGCCGCGCTACGACAAGATGGGGAAGATCATCTTCCTCGACAAGGACATTACGGTGGGCACGCCCACCACCACGGCGCGCTACGAGTTCATGACAAAAGTCAAACCGGTAGCGAGGGGTTTCGGGGATTGACCAGGCACAAGCACTTAAAAGAAAAAGGGCTGCGCAATTCGCGCAGCCCTATTCATTGCGGATCGAAAACTCAGCTTATTGGTGCGCACCTGAGGCCGTAGTAAAACCAGCTTCCTGCTGGGCGGGAATCGTGCTCGCAGGTGGCGGATCGCTGAAGGTCGCATCTTTCGCATTCAGCGCGTTTGAGTAGTCGGGGCCGAGACCAAGCTTCTTGAGCGCCTTTGAGTCGGGCGTCAGCTTGGTTTGCCAACCCTGGTCAGACTGGTACTTTTGCATTGCGGAGACTGTGGCGGGATCCCATTTGCCTGTGGCGTCGCCGCTCAAGTAGTGCTCGCGGATCAGCGCCTGCTGAATCTGCATCACCCGGTCAGGCTCAATGGACTGCTGGCCGCGCGTGCGGTGATAGCGCTTTGACGTGGTCACGCTGTGGGAGTGATGGGAGGTCTGACCGCTCGTGGGCGAGCGGTGAACACGAGACGCGTGCGCGGAAAAAGTAACGGTTCCCGCGCCAATCAATATAGCCAGAACAAAGCGATAACTGTGCACGCTCTAAATCACCCCTGGGTCAATTTTGCTTTATGGACTTGCCGTGAAGTGTACCCAAACCCAAGGTGCCCGACAAGAAGAAAATAACGTCTCATACGAATTTTGGGCTTTCTTCCCAAGAAAAACGGTTCGTTCTCTTTCGGTCGGCGCCGGAAAGCCGCTCTCCGGCGCCGATTAACTTGCTATTGTAGTACGCCGCCCGGGTACAGAATCCCGGCATCGGGATGTTTCGGATCGATCACCTCAAACACTACGTCATCGCCAGTTTTCAGCTTGCTTACCACGGCTTCAAACTGGTCGCGGGTGCCTGTGGGCTGCTTGTTTACGTGCGTAATTACCTGGCCGGGCTGAAGCTGTTGCAGATCGGCAAATGAACCGGTCCGGACTGACTCAATCTCCACTCCAGGCGTGTGAATCTTTGCGGCCACCGCCGGTGGAATGTCGCGGACAACCAGTCCCAGTTTGGTCTCACCCGCACCGCTGGGATTATCCGGGGTTGGAGCCGCGTCAGGATTGGGCCCGTTGGCGAACACCTTGTCGCGGTCGCCGATGGTCACCGTCGTGTCGGCCGGCTTGCCCTCTCTCAGGTATCCAAGGCGCGCCGTCGAGCCCGGCCTGCGGCTCGCTATGTCGTTCACCAGGTCGTCGCCATCCTTTACCATCCGTCCGTCGATGCTGGTAATAATGTCGCCCGGCTTCAAGCCGGCCTTGTCGGCTGGCCCGTCCTTCTGCACGAGTTGCACCAGTACGCCGTTCTTGAATCCGTATACGCGGTTGACTGAGCTTGACAGGCCGTTGTTGAACGAAATTCCGATGGAGCCGCGCACCACCTTGTGGCTGGGGCTGATCAGGTCGTTGTAAACCGCGACCACCGTATTGGCCGGCATGGCGAAACCAATACCCTGGTATCCGGCCGACTGCGTGTAGATGGCCGTATTCACCCCAATGACGTTGCCGTTCATATCCAGCAGCGGGCCACCCGAGTTGCCGGGATTGATGGCTGCGTCAGTCTGGATGAAGTGCTGGAACTGGCCGCCGGCTCCCGGCTCAATGGTCCGGTTCTTGGCAGAGATGATGCCCGCGGTGACCGTCTGCGACAGCGCGAACGGGCTGCCGATGGCCTCAACCCAGTCGCCCACCTGCGCCTCGTCGCTGTTGCCCATCTTTACTGTCGGCAGGGGAGAACTGGTGTCAATTTTGATGACCGCCAAGTCAGTAGCCTTATCCACGCCGATCACACGCGCCGGCCGGCCGAGGTCCTGCGTATCGGGATCGGTCGAAAGCTTGACGTAGATTTTGTCGGCATTTTCAACAACGTGGTTGTTGGTAATAATGTAGCCTTTCGAATCGACAATGAAGCCCGACCCCAGCGATTCCTGCACCTGGGCCTGTTCGCCCTGGTCGCCCCCCTGTCCGGGAACTTGCCCGCCAAAGAAGCGGTTGAAGAAGTCCTGGAAATTGTCGTCCCCCTGCCCTTGACCCTGCTGGCCCTGGTCGTCGTCATCGCCGCTGCCCGGTCCTGGCATTGGCATCGTCCGGCCGTGGAACCGGTGCCCCTTCAAGTCGCTCTGTTTAGGCAATGTCTGGGTATTGATGTTCACCACCGCCGGCCCAACCTGCCTGGCAATCTTCACAAACTCGTTTGGCTGTATCGAGGAATCTACGATCTTCAAGGGGCTGGCATCGCTGCTCGCGTTTTGCTGCTCTTGCCCACGAACTCCATGGGCGGCATAGGAACCCAATACGATGGCAGCCGTTAGCGTGGCAAGCACCACAAAAGCCGAAGCGAGACGGCGAGCGCGCAGCCGTTCAAAAATCGATCTCATATTTACTCTCTGACCTCTTTGGTTTGGCCCGCCTTGCGGCTGGGCACGATACTTCAATTCTCAGTTGGATGCACCAACCACCAGTATAGCCAGCCATCGGTAGCCTTGACGTCTCAATGATGGGGATTTCCTCGTCAATTCTGTGCCGCTTCTCTTTAGACGAATTGACGCCGGCAAAAGAGACGTCGCTCATCTCCGCGCCCGGAGCCTTGAGTAACTCGTGTCGACGACGAGTAGGGCAGCATAGGAACGATTTTGGATCGGGGATTAAAGCACCAGCCCAAATAGACCTGTCGGCTGTCGTCCGACCCCTCATAGACGGGGAAAAAGGGTTGTAAACAATTGTACTCACTATCTACAAGCGGCTTGATCTATTGTTCATGAGCCCATTCAACCATGGCAAGCAGCAACAGCAATACCCGGCGCAGCCCCAGCTCTCGATCCTTGGCGGAATACCATTCAGCCAGCGTGTGCGCGCCTCCTCCGTCGCCCCCGGCGCCGATTGAGAGCGAGGGAACTCCGACCGAGAGGGGCAGATTCGCATCCGTCGAGCCGAGCCTGAGTTCCGTTTGCAATCCCATATGCCGGTCGACAGCCCGCAATGTCTCAAGCAAGACTGAGTCGTCAGCCAGCCTCGCGGCCGGCCGGTCGCCAATCTTGCGGATATCGAAGTCCAGCTTTCCGCGCGCGTCTGTCCCGGCTGCTTTCGCTCTCCGGTTCCAATGTTCGACTGAGTCTTCCACTGCCCGATGCAGAGCCACCTCAAGCCGCACCAGTTCCTCCACGCTCGTCGAACGAAAGTCGATTGTTGCTTCGGCACTCTCAGGAATTGAGTTCACACTGGTTCCCCCGCGGATGGTACCCAGGCTGAGGGTGGTCCGTGGTTCATCGGGAAGGGAAGTCTCGGCCAGAGCGGCCAGCGCCCTGGCGAGGGCCGCAATTGGATTAGGGGTTCCCGCGTCGGTGAAGCTATGGCCTCCTGGCCCTCGCACGACTACATGAAACCGGCGGCTGCCCAGGGCCTGGGTCACGGCCGAGTCAGCCCCAGCCCCGTCCATCACTATGTGGGCGGCAATCCGGCTCGCTAGTGGGTTCTCCCGGTAGAGGTGCCGCATCCCTCTCAGGTCGCCTTCGCCCTCTTCACCCACATTGCCCATAAAAACCAGGGGAACCGGCAGCGCCGTTTTTACCTCAGCCAATGCGAAAGCGATAGCCAGCATCCCGACCAGCCCAGCCCCGTTGTCGCAGGATCCGGGACCATACAGCCGGTCGCCCTCCACTACAGGTTCCAGTTGTGTGCCGGGCGGAAAAACAGTGTCGAGATGCGCTGAAACTACCACCACCGGTCCTGTACTCTCCGGTGGCAAGTACGCGGCCTCAAGAACACCAAAGACATTTCCAACAAGGTCGGTTTCGATTCGCTTCAACCCGGCTTCGGCGAACCGCTGAGCGATCCACTCTCCTCGAGCCTTTTCGCCATTCAGCGGGGCAGGAATCTTCACCAGCTCGGTCTGCCAATCCATAATCCGTTTGGGGTTCAGGTGCAGCCACGCAAATGCCGCGTGCACACTTCGGCGAGCGGCTAGGGCCGTCACTCGCGAAAATGCTGAATTACGGGTCAGCAGGGTCATGGATGGTCTCAGACTAGCAGGGTTCAATCGCCGTTGATATCAGGCCCGGGCGCCAGTTACTTCAATATCGGTTCTTGCCCCGTGTTCTTTCCTTCGCGCCGGCGTCTGAGTTCCTCTACCGCCTCGTCCATCGAGTACACTTCGCCGGTTTGGGGATCGGGCTGGCTGGCCGCGTACGCCTTCAGCAGATTCAGAGTCTCGAGCTGCTCTTCGTAGCTGTGGATATCCATGAGTACCGCGCGCGCCTCGCCGTTCTGGGTGATGATGATCGGCTCACGGTCGAGCGCCATACGCCCCAGCAACTCGGCGGCATTGGCTTTTACATAGCTGATCGGCTTGATGTGGGTCGAGAATTTCATAGGGCCGGGAGCCTCGCTGTTACATGATCGATACTAAACCATTTTCGGTCTTTTAAAAGACTAAATTTGGTCCTTCAGGTCACTCCCCATATTCTACTGAACTTAAGAAGAGTCCCGATGCGGGCGCGGTGGGCCCGGCTTGGCTTCTCGAGCGTGCCTCCAGGATCTCTTTCAGCCGTTCGACCGTGATGAAGCCCCGTCCAACATCTATCATTGCTCCCACAAGATTGCGCACCATGTGATGCAGGAATCCGTTGCCGCGAACCCGGTAAACCCACAGCTCGCCAGCGTCGTTTGACTGCTTTTCCCAGGCCGAAGAGAACACCCTTCTGATGTTGGTGGCGAGGGGTTCGTCTTCCGGGTCCGAGGAGTCCGCCCGCGCTGCCTGATCCGGGTCACTCGCGGCGAAGCTCGTAAAGTCGTGCTCTCCTGTAAACACATCCGCAGCTTTCTCCAAGGCTACAAAATCCAAACGTTTGGAATATCTATAGACATACGGGTATACCCAAGGCGGACAGATATTGCCACGAAAAACTCTGTATTCATAGCTCTTTGCCACAGCGGAATGCCGCGCATGGAATGTCGAGGAGACGACTTCAGAATCGATCACCCGGATCGCCGGCGGCAGCGTCCGATTGAGCGCCAGCAACAGGTTCTCCGCCGGTATGGGAGCAGCCAGTTGAAAGCTAGCTACCTGCGCCAGCGCGTGCACGCCGGCATCGGTTCTGCCTGAACCCTGCGGTAACGGAGACTCGCCGGTTACCCTGCCCAGAGCCGCCTGAAGTTCTCCTTGAACCGTGGGCAATCCTGGTTGCACCTGCCAACCGTGGAACCCCGTCCCGTCGTAGGCCAGGGTCAGCTTGAAAGTCCGCACTCCCCCCGATGCCGCGGGGGTATCGATATGTTCAGACTCGCTGGTATTAATCTCATTCATCTTGATGCCTTGAGAAACAGGCTACTCGATCGGGCATGGCAGCGGGTAAGAACCTGCCCGATTGCGATTCAATCGCGAGTTCCCAAACGCGGAAGAGCGATCGGCCCTAGCGTGCGGCCGGCAGATAAAAATCCGCGCAACTGCGGGAAGGGATTTGTGTTCGGAGGGGCAGATGGTTTACTTTACTAACCAGTTAGTTAAAAACTTCGATGCTGGGTCTGATCCAATCCAGACTCCTGGGTTCCGGGGATCGCGCGAGTTCGAAAGCGGAAATGGGCAACTGTTGCGAAATGGCGATTGATCGGGAAGAGTGTAGCCTGTTGAGGGAACGATCCTGCATGTGTACGCGTACTACCAGACAGGTTTCAGAGTCATGCCGACGGTGAAACTGGTCCGGCAACAGAAATTTGCATCCTGACGCGCTCACCAGCCGTCTTGAAGAATGTCATTCCAAATGTTCCGAGCAATTGGTGGAGAGAAGAACAATGCCCTTTGAAGCTAGACGTGTGTTTGAGGCTGAATCTAAGCAACGCCGGGGGGAACGCCTTGGCGCAGGTTCAGCGAAGTCCGGGAAAACGGCCGGCAACTTGCGCGCTATTGCCGCAGTCATGCTTACTCTTAGTTCCTGCATGCCAGCCGGATTCAGCCAACAGGTAACGGGCGCGGGGTCCAATGGACCCGACAAGGCGGCTTCGACTCTGCCCAGCGCCCCATCCCCGGTTCCAACCCAACCGTTCCCGCTGCGCACCTCGTCGCGCGATTATTCCAAGCCGTTCGCCGGCTGGTGGGGTAACCCGATCAATATCTACCGGCCGACCAAGATCGGGATTGCAAGCTTTAATAACTCGGTCAGACTGGGCAATCTGGTCAAGGACGGCAAAATCTACCTCAGCCTCTCTGACGCCATCGCCCTGGCCATCGAAAACAACTACGACATCGCCATCGCGCGCTACGATCTCGACATCGCTGACACCGACATCCTGCGCACCAAGACCGGAGCGGCTCCCCTGGGCGCACCGTCGGGAATCGTGACTGGAACCCTCGGCGGCTCCGCGAGCATCCTCTCCACCGGTGGTGGTCCAGGCGGCTCGGCCGGCGGCTCTGGTGGCGCCGGATCGGGCGCGGCTGGCCTCACGCTCACCACGGGCGGCGCAGGTATCCAGCCGGAACAGTTCGATCCCACGATCACGGGAACCATCACATTGGACAAGAACCGTTCGCAGCAGTCCAGCATCTTCAGCCCAGCGTCCGCCACCAATACCAATACCTATGACTTTACCTACAACCAGGGCTTCGCTCCAGGAACCGCGCTCGCTCTCGCGTGGAACAATACCCGCACCACCAGCAACAGCTCGCTCACGTTCTATTTGCCGAATTACAACTCTACGTTTAAGGCGACCGTGACCCAGCATCTGCTGCAGGGCGCGGGAACCTGGATCAACAAGCGCTTCATCTACCAGGCCCAGAACAACCGCAAGATCACCGATTCGTCCTTCCGCCAGCAGATTCTCTATACCGTAAACCAGGTGGAGACCATCTACTGGGGACTGGTGCAGGCCTATGAGGACGTGCAAGCCAAGGAACGCGCTCTCGACCAGAGCTCGCGACTGCTCGAAGACAACAAGAAGCAGCTTGAAATCGGAACCATGGCGCCGCTGGACGTAGTCAACGCCGAATCCACCGTGGCCACTGACAACCAGGCGCTGCTCAGCGCCCGCAGTTCACTGAACTATCAGCAGCAGATCATCAAGCAGGCCATAGCACGCAACCTCAACGATCCGGCACTGTCGGCCGCTCCGGTCATTCCTACTGACCGCGTGAGCGTCGAGCCAATCCCTGAGGAGACCCAACCGGTCGAAACGCTGGTGCAGGATGCCTTCCAGCAAAGGCCGGAGCTTGAACAGGCTGTCCTTACCTTGCGCAACGACGAAATCACGCTCAAGGGCGCCCGCAATGCCCTTCTGCCGACGCTGGATGCCAATGCATATTACGGTGCAAACGTCGCGGGTGGCCCTCTCAATCCCAATTGCAGCTTTTTTGGCACGTCCTGCTTCGGACCCGGGTACCAAAGCACCGTTCCCGGAGGCTACATCGGGGTGCTTGGCGATCTGGTCAACAGTACGGCGCCGGACAAAGGAGTGGGATTTACGCTCAACATCCCCATCCGCAACCGTGAGGCGCAGTCGCAGCAGGAACGCTCGCTGATGGAATACCGGCAAGCGGAACTGCGATTGGAACAGCTCTACACGCAGATCCGCATGCAAGTGGTGAACGCCATGTATGCGCTCTCGAACGATCGGGCCTTGGTGCAGGCAGACACAGCGGCGCGCGACTATAACCAGCAAAGCCTCGATGCCGAAGTCAAAAAACTTCATCTGGGCGCATCAATTACCGCGAATGTACTTACGCAGCAGCGCAGCCTGGCTATTGCGGAAGACAACCTGATTGCGGCCAACGCGGCCTATGCCAAAGATCGCGCCGGTCTGTACCAGATTCTTGCCTCCACCCTCCAGCATTACGGCATCAATCTGGGCGATGCAGCCAGCGGCCAGGTGGGTTCCGCGCCGGTGATTCCGGGCGTGAAAATTGCGCCGGCCGATACTGCGGCTCCCGAATCTGGAGCGCCTGCTGCACCCGCAGCACTACCCGCGAACCAATAACGCGACTTTAAAGGCAGCGCAAAGCAAAGGCCCGGCTAACCAGCCGGGCCTTTGCTTTGCGAAGTGCATTCCGAACTACAACTACTGCCTCGGCTTCTTTTCCTCCGGAGCCTGGTGCGGAGCAGGCGCAGCGTGTGCCGGTGCTGCCGCATGTTCTACCGGCTTCGGCTCTGAGTGGGAAGCAGGCACGGCGTGGGTTGCGGGCGCAGCGTGCTCTTCCGGCCTTGGTGCTGGTGCATGGCGTTCAGCCGGGGCAGGCGCAGCATGTTCCGCCGGGGCCGCGTGCTCCTCTGGAGCCGGTCTGGGTTCAGGCCTCGATTCATGTATTGCAGGAGCCGGACGTGTCTCGGCCCGCACATTCGGTTCCGAGTGCGGCGTCGGCTCAGTGCGCGGCGTGGTTTCCGGTCGCGTTGCTGTTTCCGGTCGCGGCGTTGCGGGTTTTGGTTCGTGCATGGCCGGAGCAGGTGTTACGTGCGTTTCACTCCGTGGAGCGGTGCGCGTCGAGCTCTCAGTCCGTGCAGACTCAGACGAACGCGTCTCAGTCTTCGGCGATGCATGAGTCGAACTCTCGGTCCGCGCAGTCGTTCCTTCATGTGCTTTCGGAGCAGGTGTCACGTGCGTTTCACTCTTCGGAGCGGCGTGCGTAGAGCTTTCGGTCCGCGCAGATTCAGAAGAGCGAGTTTCAGTTCGCGGCGCTACATGCGTCGATCCCTCGGTGCGCGCCGTTGTTCCTTTGTGCTCTGTGGTTGCGGGCCGCATTTCGTGCTCGCTGCGTGCGGCCGCAGTTCCACGAGTCTCGGTTCCGCGGGTTCCGGTTCCGCGAGTCTCAGTCCCCGGCTTTTCGGTCCTCGCGGCCGCAGCGGCGTGGTTCGTGCTGCGCGTGGTGGCTGAAGCGCGCGCCGCTCTTTCGATCTCCGGGTGCGCCACTACCAGGGTTTTGGGATGTCCACCATTCGCCTTGGCGTAATTGGCGCGATCGGCGCGTGCCTGCGAAATTCGCTGCTCCTGGGCTTGCGTTGGCGGAGTATGCCGCTCGTGCATTGCCGTCCGCTCAGCCGCTGTAGGAGCGTGCTGAATGCCGTGCGGGCCGCCGTTGTACGCTACTCGGCCTGGATTCTCGATCGTGTATCGCCTCACGATCGTGCGGTCAATGTAGGTGTTGTGGATAACGGTTGTGTTCACTCGCACCACCGCGGTGTTATATGCGAACTCGTGGCCCCGCCACATTCCTCCAGCGAAACCAACGCCCATGAAGCCGAAGCCATAGTTCACGCCGCCGTAGTAGCCCACTGAGTTGCCCCAGTATCCGGCGTTAAAAACATACTGGCCGCCGGAGAAGCCCCAGTACGGCGGAGTCCACAGCGCGCCCACATACGGGGCAGGCTCCCACGCGCCTGGAACCCAGTAGTAGTCGCCGTCGCCGTACGCCCAATAGCCCGGAGTCCACATATATCCCGGCTGGGGACAAATGGGTTGTTCGTAGACAGGGAGGATTGGTGGAGCGAACCCCACCGAGATCATAACGCCCGCTTTGGATACGGCGGGAATCAGGAGAACAAGTAACGCCAGCACTGCCAGACGTCCCATGCGAGAGCATTTCATAAAAAACCTCCAGGGTCTTACGACCGGGGCCGCAACCACTCAACGGCCTCTTGAAACCGCAACGAGCCTCTGGCGGTTTCAAGAGGCCGTTGAGTGGTTGCGG
>Ga0265338_10011770_pt1 | contig 10059 bp, 10 predicted proteins | sample 42126metaG_FD_193579 | JGI IMG/M metagenome (GOLD analysis project Ga0265338, IMG submission 193579) | Rhizosphere microbial communities from Carex aquatilis grown in University of Washington, Seatle, WA, United States - 4-21-26 metaG | ecosystem: Host-associated > Plants > Roots > Rhizosphere... | reverse complement strand
AGGCCGAGCATGCCTCGACGGCAAGCCTGCGGCCGCGCGCGGTGTCGGGCATGCGCGCCTGCGCCGCCGTGGCGAAGGCCAGCACCGCACAGAGACAGAAAACGGCGTTTCGCATGGTTTTCTCCCGCTAGATGCCCGCCGCGGCCATCCGCCGGACCTTGGCGAGGCAGCGGTCGCGATGGCGCTCGGAAAGCTCGATACCACCGAAATAAGTCAGCCGCACGGGACGGACTCCGGAAATCCTGAGAATGCCGCGCACGAAGGCGCGGATGCCGAAGCCCCCGAACACGACCCGGTAAGCCAGGGCCGGCATGCCCATCGTCACGATGATGCGCGCCGACTTTCCCGCCAGGCCACGATGCGGATTGCCGGCGGTGCCGCTGTCGAAGCCGAAGCCGCCGCAAGCGACGCGTTCGAGGAATGCCTTCAGCATGGCGGGCGCGGCGCCCAGCCAGAGCGGATGGACGAAGACCAGGTGCTCCGCCCAGGCGATGTCGGCCTGCGCCTTGGCAATGCCCGGGTCGGTGGGCGCGGCCTGGAAGTCCTCGAACCGGATCAGAAAGGGGATGGTGAGTGCTCCCACGTCGATGCGGCGCACCTCGTGTCCCTTGGCCAGGGCGGATTCCACATAGGCCGCGCTGAGCGCCGCACAAAACCGCTCGGGCCGTGTGTCGGGATGCCCATGAATGACAAGAATGCGCCTAGCCATCGCAAAAAGCTATCCGGTCGGGACTGTCATCCGCCTTGACCGCGATCAACGCGGCGCCAATGATTGTGCCGCCCATGACACCCCGCCAGCCATCTCCGACAGCGCGGCCCGCGAACGACGATGGCGGCTCGCTGTTCGAAGCCCTGATCGGCATGGCGGTCGACGGCATCATGATGATCGACGAGCGCGGAATCGTCCGCGTCTATAACAGGGCCTGCGAAAACCTGTTCGGCTACGAGGCGGCGGAGGTGATCGGCCGCAACGTCAAAATGCTGATGCCCGAGCCCTATCACGGCGAGCACGACACCTATCTCAACCACTATGTGCATACCGGGGAGAAGCACATCATCGGCATCGGGCGCGAGGTCTCCGGCCGGCGGAAGGACGGTTCGATCTTCCCGCTGCGTCTCGCCGTGGGCGAAGGCGTGGTGCGCGGCGACCGCGTCTTCCTCGGCATCATCACCGACATCTCCATCGGCCGCGAACAGGACCGCCGGATCGAGGAATTGCAGGCCGAGATGCTGCATGTCAGCCGCCTCACCGACATGGGCCAGGTTGCCGCCGGTCTGGCGCATGAGCTGAACCAGCCTTTGACCGCGATCCTCAATTACACCAATGCCTGCATCGAATTCGCCGAGGGCGACGCCAAGATGCAGGGGGTTCTCGGCAAGGTGGCCGAGCAGGCGACGCGGGCCGGCAATATCATCCGCCGCCTGCGCGCCTTCCTCGAAAAGCGCGGCCCCAACATGGTGCCGGAAGACATCGCCCGCACGGTCGATGAGGCGATCCGGCTCGGCCAGATCAACGCCGCCGAACGCGGCATCAAGCTCAAGGTCGCGATTCCGTCCGACCTGCCGCCCGTCCGCATCGACCGCATCCAGATCCAGCAGGTGCTGATCAACCTGATGAAGAACGCCGCCGAGGCGATGGAGAGCGAAAAGTCGCCGCGCCGCGAATTGTCGGTGACGATCGCGCGCATCTCGCCCGAACAGGTCCAGGTCGTCGTCGCCGATACCGGTCCCGGCATCTCGCGCGAGGTCGGCGAAAGGCTGTTCCAGCCCTTCGTGACCACCAAGGCGAACGGCATGGGAATGGGCCTTTCCATCTGCCGCGGCATCGTGGAGGCGCATGGCGGCAGGCTGGCGCTCGAACAAAGTCCGAGCGGTGGCGCGCTGTTCCGCTTCTCCGTCGGCGTGGCGCAGGAGGATCCGCATGTCGACTGAGTGGACGGTCTGCGTGGTCGACGACGATGCCGACGTGCGCGATTCCCTCGCCATGCTCCTGTCGCGCCGCTATCGCGTGCTGACCTTCGAGTCCGCGCATGCCTTCCTCGCCGCGGGAATCACGGCGCACGATACCTGCGTCCTCGCCGACATCCGCATGCCGGAGATGGACGGCCTGGCGCTGCAGCGCGAGATCAACCGCACCATTCCGGGCATGCCGGTCATCATCATGACCGGCCACGGCGATGTGCCGATGGCGGTGCAGGCGATGAAGGAGGGCGCCGTCGAATTCCTCGAAAAGCCGTTCGAGCGAACCGCCCTGCTCGGCGCGCTGGACAGCGCCTTTACGCGGCTCGCGCCGGCACCGGCGGCGGCGCCCGACCTTGCCGCGCGCAGGGCGCTGACCGACCGGGAAAAAGACGTGTTCGATCTTCTTGTCGAAGGTCACCAGAACAAGGTCATCGCGCACAAGCTGGGCATCTCGACCCGCACGGTGGAGGTCCACCGCGCCCGCGTGATGGACAAGCTCGGCGTCCGCAACCTGGCCGATCTGGTCCGCCTGTCGCTGGGGCGGGGCACGCCCCGATAAGGGCACCGCTACGTACGTAGTCCCCCTAAGTAGTCGCCGGATTTCGGCGGCCCTTACGTACGAATAACTCCCAATTTCTGCGGCTTTTGCGATTTGTCAAAGTTTCCGCACTGAACACGGTGATGGAGAGAATGATGAGCGCCGCAGGATTGTTGAGCCACTCCAGAGTTATGCTGCCGCCCTCCGCCATGACCCGCCCGATCGAGGCGCGCTCGACGTTGGCCTCGCTCGGTACCATCAGCCATTTCGGCCGCAACGCGACGATCTTCAGCGAAGGCGACGACGCCGATTATTCCTACAAGGTGGTCAGCGGCGCGGTGCGGCTCTCCAAGATGATGTCCGACGGCCGCCGCCAGATCGCCGAATTCGCGCTTCCGGGCGACTTCATCGGCATCAATTGGCTCGAAGAGCATGCGATGACCGCCGAGGCGCTGAACGACGTTACCGTCGTCGCCTATGCCCGCGGTAGGCTGGAGCGGCTGGGCGACGAGAACCGCGAAATCCGCGCCGAGCTGTTCGCCAATCTTCGTCACGACCTATGGGCGGCGCAGAACCACCTCGTCATTCTCGGCCGCCAGAGCGCGCTGGAGCGCGTCGCCGGCTTCCTCGTCCAGTTGATGGCGCGCAGCCGCAGCGGCGACAAGAGCCGCATCGAAGTCCCGATGACGCGCCAGGACATCGCCGACTATCTCGGCCTGACCATCGAGACGGTCTGCCGGATGCTCACCAAGCTGAAGACCGCCGGTATCATCGGCATTCCCGATCGCCACACCATCACCGTCCGCAACGCCGCGGCGCTGGAACGCTCCGCGCAGCCGGACGAGTGACGTCCTTCGGCGGAGCACACCATGGCTTATAGCGTTCAGGGCTACACCAATCGCGCCGAAGAATGCGTGGAGTTGGCCAATCTGGCGAAGGACTCGATGATCCGGATGGAGCTGCTGAAGCTGCGTCAGACCTATCTGACGATCGCCGAGCGCCTGCGCCGCCAGGGTTTTGAGACCGCGGACAGGGCCAGGGGAGGAATGCATTGACCGTCCGCCTTCCCGCCGCTCCCTACAAGTCGCATCACGTACTGGCTGCGGCGGGGCTTTTCCTTCTCGCGCTCGTCGTCCTGCTGTGGACCACGCGCGGCCTCTCCTATCCCAACCCGGCCGACGTACGCGCGCCGGCCGCTATGCTGCAGCAGAAGGCGGCCTCGGACCGCGAGGTCGCGATCACGCGCTTCTCCGTGACCTGTCTGGACGCGCTGACGCGGGGCGAGCTCGATCTTGCCATCAAGAATTGCAATCTGGCGATCGAACTCGATCCCAGCAACGTCACCCTGCTCGATCTGCGCGGCAACGCGCTGGTGCTGGCCGGCAATCCCGGCAAGGCGCTGGCGGATTTCTCCCGCGCCATCGTGCTGTCGCCCGCCGATCCGAATTCCTATCGCTATCGCGGCAACGTCTATTTCATGCTGAAGCGCGACGCCCTGGCGTTGGCCGACTACAACCGTGCCGTCCTGCTCGACCCGCAGAACGCCCTCGGCATCGAATTGCGCGGCCATTTCTTCCAGGCGCGGGGCGAATACACCTCCGCCATCGCCGACTTCACCCGGTCCATCGCGCTCAAGCCGGACGAGGCGCGGACGTGGAATTCGCGCTGCTGGACGCGGGTGCTGGCCAACCGCGAACTCGGCACCGCACTCGCCGATTGCGACCATGCCCTCGCGCTCGATCCCCGCTATGCCAACGCCTATGACAGCCGCGGCTATGTCCATGTGCGCATGGGCAAGTTCGCCGACGCCATCGCCGATTTCGACCATGCTTTGGCGATCACGCCCGAGCTCGCCACCTCGCTGTTCGGCCGCGGCCTTGCCAAGCTCAGGACCGGCGACGCCACGGCGCGGCTCGACCTGGCGCAGGCCCGCCTGCTGGACCACGGCATCGAGATGCGTTTCGCCGCGATCGGCTTCCGGCTGAAGGCGAACGGGATCTCGGGCACCTGAAGGAACGGCCATGAAACACGCAGTGATCGTCGCCCATCCCAATCCGGACAGCTACACGACCTCGCTGGCCTCGGCCTATCGCGAGGCCGGTCTGGCCGCCGGCGATGAGGTCATCTTCCGCGATCTCTACGCGATGGGCTTCGACCCGCGGCTCGCCGAAAGCGAGATTGCCTGGTCGAAGCATTTCGCCCTCAAGGACGACGTCATCGCCGAGCGCGCGGTGCTCCAGGACGTGGACGTCTTCGCCTTCTTCTATCCGATCTGGCTCAATTCGCCGCCGGCGATCCTGAAGGGCTATCTGGAGCGCATCTTCGGCCTCGGCTTCGCCTATCGCCGCGAGGGCGCGGGCAATGCGCCGCTGCTCCGGGGCCGCAAGATGATCAGCTTCACCGCCTCGGGTGCGCCGACCGAATGGGTCATCCAGTCCGGCGCTTGGGCCGCGATGCGCACCCTGTTCGACAGCCATTTCGCCGCGGTCAGCGGGCTGGAAGTCGTCGACCACGTCCATTTCGGCGGCATCCATCCCGGCATCCGCGCCGATTCCGTCGAAAGCGACCGGGAGACGGTGCGCGCCACTTTCACCCGCCATTTCGCCCCGGCTATCAGACGGTCGGCCGTCGGCTGAGAAAAACAGGAACGCCGGCAATCTTCTCGAAATCGTCATCGCCGACCTTGCGTTGGCGACCCATACTCCCGACTCTCGGCCGCGCCTGGGGACGCCGGCCGTGACGAACAAGCGAACTGCGAGAATCCCGTGACCGTCCGCAACCTCGATGTCTTCTTCAAGCCGCAAAGCATTGCCCTGATCGGCGCGAGCAACAAACTCCATTCGGTCGGCGCGGTGACGGCGGACAATCTGCGCCTCGCCGGTTTCGACGGGCCGATCCTGCCGGTCAATCCGCACGACCAGGCGGTCGCCGGCGCGCTGGCCTATCCGAACGTCGCCGCATTGCCGCTGACGCCGGACCTCGCGGTGATCTGCACGCCGCCCGACACCGTGCCCGGCCTGATCGCCGAACTCGGCGCGCGGGGCACCCGGGCCGCCATCGTGATCACCGCCGGCTTCAAGGAGGCCGGCAACGACAAGGGCAGGGCGCTGGAGCAGGCGATGCTCGACGCGGCCAAGCCGCATCTGATGCGCGTCATCGGGCCCAACTGCCTGGGCGTGCTGTCCACGCCGCGCAACGTCAACGCCTCCTTCGCCCAGGCGATGCCGGCCAAGGGCGGCGTCGCCTTCGTGGCGCAGTCCGGCGCCATGGTCACCACCGTGCTCGACTGGGCGAACGGCCGCGGCATCGGCTTCTCGCATCTGGTGTCGCTGGGCGACATGAGCGACGTCGATTTCGGCGACATGCTCGACTATCTGGCGACCGACGATTCCACGACCGCGATCCTGCTCTATATCGAGGCCGTCACGCAGTCGCGCAAATTCCTCTCCGCCGCGCGCGCCGCCGCCCGGCTCAAGCCCGTCATCGCGATCAAAGCCGGCCGCGCCCCCGCCGCCGCCAAGGCCGCGTCATCGCATACCGGCGCGCTCGCCGGCATGGATGCGGTCTATGACGCCGCCTTCGAGCGGGCCGGCATTCTCCGCGCCAATGATCTTGACGAGGTGTTCGATGCGGTGGAGACGCTGTCCTCCCGCCCCGACATCCGCGGCGGCCGCCTGACCATCGTCACCAATGGCGGCGGCGTCGGCGTGCTCGCGACGGATTCGCTGATCGCACAGGGCGGCACGCTTGCCGCGCTGTCGCCGGAGACGATCGCAAAGCTGAACGCCGTCCTGCCGCCGACCTGGAGCCACGGCAATCCGATCGACATCATCGGCGACGCCGGCGCCAAGCGCTACGCCGATACGCTCGCCGTCCTCGCCGGCACGCATGAGCAGGATGCGATCCTGCTGCTCAACTGCCCGACCGCCGTCGCCTCGGGCAGCGAGGCCGCCGCCGCGGTCGCCGAGGCGGCCAAGACCTCCAAAGTGCCGTTCCTCACCAACTGGCTCGGCGCGCGCTCCGCCGAAGCGGCTCGCCGCATCTTCGCCGCCGCGAAGCTGCCCAGCTACGACACGCCGGAGAAGGCGACGCGCGGCTTCATGCATATGGTGCGCTACCGCCGGCTCCAGGATCTTTTGATGGAGGTGCCGCCTTCGATCCCGCCGGGCGAGCAGCCCGACCGCGCCCGCGCGAAGGCGATCCTCGCCGAGGCAACGCCCGGCTGGCTCGACGCGCTGTCGGTCCAGGCCCTGCTCGAATGCTATCGCATCCCGATCGTGCGTCTGATGCGCGCCCAGAATGCCGACGAAGTGGCGGAGGCCGCCGCGAAGATCGGCGGGCCGGTCGCGCTCAAGATCTTCTCGCCGGACATCACCCATAAATCCGACGTCGGCGGCGTGGTGCTCGACATCTCGGGCGCCGATGCCGCACGCGCCGCCGCGCACGACATGCAGGACCGCATCGCCAAGGCGGTGCCGACGGCGCGGCTCGAGGGCTTTCTCGTGCAGGAGATGGTGCATCGGCCGGACGCGCATGAGCTTATCCTCGGCATGGCGTCGGACGCGACCTTCGGCCCGTTCCTCCTGTTCGGCCAGGGCGGCACGGCAGTGGAGGTGATCGACGACAAGACGCTGGGCCTGCCGCCGCTCAACCTGAAGCTCGCGCAGGAGATGATCGGCAAGACGCGGGTCAGCCGCCAGCTCAAGGGCTACCGCGACCACAAGCCCGCCGCGCTGGACGCCATCGCGCTGACGCTGGTGCATCTGTCGCAGCTGATCTGCGACTGGCCGCAGATTGCCGAGCTCGACATCAATCCGCTTCTCGCCGATGAGAACGGCGTCATCGCGCTGGATGCGCGGGTGAAGATCGTGGACGGCCCGCTGCCCGACCGCATCGCGATCCGCCCCTATCCGGAAGAACTCGTCCACGCGGAAGCCATGCCCGGCTTTGGCGATTTCACGCTGCGGCCCGTGCGGCCGGAGGATGCGCCGGCCTTCGAACGCTTCTTCGAGCGTCTCGCGCCCGACGACGTCCGCATGCGCTTCTTCACCTCGCTGAAGGTCCTGCCGCCCAGCATGCTCGCGCGCCTGACGCAGATCGACTACGACCGCGAAATGGCGCTGGTCCTGTTCGACACGGCCAACGAAGTGGCCGGCGTCGTGCGCCTCGCCGCCGACCCCGACAACATGCGCGCCGAATTCGCCGTGCTGGTGCGCAGCGACCTGAAGGGCCATGGCGTCGGCACGCTGCTCATGTCGCGTCTTGCCGATTACGCACGCAGCCGGGGAATCGCCGAATTGTGGGGCGACGTCCTGCCGGAGAACGCCACCATGCTGGCCTTGTGCCGCGAACTCGGCCTCGCGCTGGCGCCCTCGCCGCACGATCCGCGCGTGACGCGGGCAACATTAAAGCTCTGACAGCGCCGCGGGAACCCGCGCATTCCTGACCTCGGTCAATACCGCGCCCGCGCAATGGGCCGAGTATTCCCCTCGTCAGCGGAGTTCGTCATGCCGATTGCAAAAATCCTGGTGCCGGTCGCGGGAGCCGAAGGCGATGCGGCGGCCATCGCCACCGCCATCGCAGCGGCGCGCGTCTTCGCGAGCCACATCGTGCTCTTCGCCATCCATGAGGACCCGGCGCTCGCGGTGCCGCTGGTCGGCGTGCCCCTGCCGCCCGACGCCATCGCTTCCATCATCGACGGCCAGACGCGCCACGGCAACGACGCCGCCGCCCGCGCCCGCGATGCGATGCGCCAGGTCTGCGGCCGCGAAGACATCCGCATCGTGCCGACAGCGGCGCGCGGCGCGGCGCCAAGCATCTCCTTCCGCCAATGCTGGGGCAATGTCGCCGTCGGCATCGGCAACGCGGCGGCGCTTAGCGATCTCGTCGTGCTGGGTCCGCTCTGCTGGGAGAGCGCCTTCAACGAAGCCTTCCTCGAGGTGCTGCGCGACGTGCGCCGCCCCGTCCTGGTGGCGCGCGAGGCCGCCCGCGAACCAAGGCGCATCGCCATCGGCTGGGACGGCAGCGCCGCGGCGGCGCATGCGGTTTCCGCCGCCATGCCGTTCCTCGAGCGCGCCGAGGCGGTCACGATCCTCACCATCGCCTGCCGCGGCGAGGTCTGCGAGCCCGTCACGGATCTCGCGGTCTATCTGAAGCGCCACGGCGTCGCCTTCACGCATCGCGAGATCGGCACCGGCGATGCCCAGGCCGGCGACGCGCTGTTCCAGGCCGCACAAGAGGCCAAAGCCGATCTTCTCGTCGCGGGCGCCTATGGCCACGACAATCTGCGCGAGGCGCTGTTCGGCGGCGCGACGCAAACCCTGGCCGGCCGGGCAGGAATGCCCGTGCTGCTGGCGCATTGAGGCGGCGAGTATGACCATCGCGGAAATCCTTGTTCCCTTGACCGGCACCCCCGCCGATGCCGGCGCGCTCGACGCCGCTTTCGTATTGGCCGCGCCGTCCGGCGCGCATGTCACGGCGCTCTTCGCAGTCGAAGACGCGCGCGAAGCCGTCTCCGCGCAGGATCTGCGCGAATCCATTCCGGTTCGAAGCGTGCGTCACGCTGGCGCTCGCGAGCAGGCGCGGCAAGCCTTTGCCGGCGCCGCTCGGAAGGCCGGCGCGGCGGTCGACGCCCTTGTGGAAAAGCACGGAGCGCTGTCGGCCCGCATTCTCGAATTGCCCGGCGACCTGGCCGAAGCGATGGCCCATGCGGCCCTGTTCGCCGATCTCGTCGTCTTCCCGCACGACGCCGCACGCGGGCCGGCGCGCGCCGCTTTCATCCGTGTACTGACCGAATCGGAAAAGCCTGTCCTGCTCGCCGGCCGCGATCCGCCCGCGGGCGCGCCGCGCGCGATCGCGATCGGCTGGGACGGCAGTCTGCCCGCCGCCCGCGCCCTGACCGCCGCACTGCCGTTCCTCGCCACGGCAAAATCGGTGGAGCTGCTCACCATCGGCGAGCCCGTCGGCATCGCGGCGGCGGAGGCCATCGACTATCTCGCGCTGCAGGGCGTGACGGCATCGCTGCGCCCCTTGCCGCCGGCGCCGGCCGGACCGGCGCTGCTGGCCGCGGCCCGCGGCGCCGACCTCCTGGTCCTGGGTGCCTATGGTCACAACCGACTGATGGAGCGGGTCTTCGGCGGCGCGACCGCCCATGTCCTGGCGCATGCCGGCCAGCCGGTCCTCCTCGCGCATTGAGGCTGCGGCCCGGATGGGGTTGCGAACGCAATCAAGGAGATAGCGGCCCGTCGCCGCCGTCCTACTAAGCCCTTGAATGCCAACGGCTTAGGCAATAGAAGCGTCGCTATTCTGTCAGACGCCTTCTCAAGACATGCCAGAATAAGCGTGGGAGCTGTGGCCGAGAGGCTGAAGGCGGCGGTTTGCTAAACCGTTATACGGTTGAAAAGCCGTATCGAGGGTTCGAATCCCTCCGGCTCCGCCACTATCCCGGACTTCTTCGCGCGCCTGGGCCGATTGTCCACCAGCAGAGATAAGTTTTCGACTCAATTGCCCCTGGCTGGCTGCGTTCGAGCGCGTTCGACGGCCCGGATAGAGCCGAAGCG
>Ga0265338_10011769_pt1 | contig 10059 bp, 7 predicted proteins | sample 42126metaG_FD_193579 | JGI IMG/M metagenome (GOLD analysis project Ga0265338, IMG submission 193579) | Rhizosphere microbial communities from Carex aquatilis grown in University of Washington, Seatle, WA, United States - 4-21-26 metaG | ecosystem: Host-associated > Plants > Roots > Rhizosphere >... | reverse complement strand
AACACGATGGTGGACCAACTCAATGCCTTCGCCGGCGAGGTGACGCGCGTGGCGCGCGAGGTCGGCACCGAAGGCAAGCTCGGCGGCCAGGCCATGGTGCGCGGCGTCGCCGGCACCTGGAAGGACTTGACCGACAGCGTGAACTCGATGGCGTCGAACCTGACCGGGCAGGTCCGCAACATCGCCGAGGTGGCGACCGCGGTCGCGCAGGGCGACCTGTCGAAGAAGATCACCGTCAACGTGTCCGGCGAAATCCTGCGCCTGAAGGAAACGCTGAACACGATGGTGGACCAGCTCAACGCCTTCGCGTCGGAGGTGACGCGCGTCGCGCGCGAGGTCGGCACCGAAGGCAAGCTCGGCGGTCAGGCGCAGGTCCCGGGCGTCGCCGGCACCTGGAAGGACCTGACCGACAACGTGAACTCGATGGCGGGCAACCTGACCGGCCAGGTGCGCAACATCGCCGAAGTGACGACCGCCGTGGCCAACGGCGACCTGTCGAAGAAGATCACCGTCGACGTGCGCGGCGAAATTCTGCAGCTCAAGGACACCATCAACACGATGGTGGACCAGCTCAACCGCTTTGCCGGCGAAGTGACGCGCGTCGCGCGCGAGGTCGGTACCGACGGCCGTCTCGGCGGTCAGGCCAACGTGCCCGGCGTCGCCGGTACGTGGAAGGACTTGACCGACTCCGTGAACTCGATGGCCGGCAACCTGACGGCGCAGGTGCGTAACATCGCCGAGGTGACCACCGCCGTGGCGCGTGGCGATCTCGGCCGCAAGATCACGGTGGACGTGAAGGGCGAAATCCTCGAGCTGAAGAACACCATCAACACGATGGTGGATCAGCTCAATGCCTTCGCCGGCGAAGTGACGCGCGTGGCGCGCGAAGTCGGCACCGAAGGCAAGCTCGGCGGCCAGGCGGAAGTGCCCGGCGTTGCCGGCACCTGGAAGGACCTGACCGACAACGTCAACTTCATGGCGTCGAACCTGACGGCGCAGGTGCGCAACATCGCCGAAGTGGCCACCGCCATCGCCGGCGGCGACCTGTCGAAGAAAATCACCGTCGACGTGCGCGGCGAGATCCTGCTGCTCAAGGAAACGCTCAACACGATGGTGGAGCAGCTCCGCTCCTTCGCCGCCGAAGTGACGCGCGTCGCGCGCGAAGTCGGCACCGAAGGCCGCCTCGGCGGTCAGGCGGTCGTGCCCGGCGTCGGCGGCACGTGGAAGGACCTGACCGACAACGTCAACCTGCTCGCGGCGAACCTCACCACGCAGGTCCGCAACATCGCCGAAGTGACCACCGCCGTGGCGCGCGGCGACTTGAGCCGCAAGATCACGGTGGACGTGAAGGGCGAAATTCTCGAGCTCAAGAACACCATCAATACGATGGTGGACCAGCTCAACGCCTTCGCCTCGGAAGTCACGCGCGTTGCGCGCGAGGTCGGCACAGAAGGCAGGCTCGGCGGCCAGGCCGAAGTGCCCGGCGTCGCTGGCACCTGGAAGGATCTGACCGACACCGTGAACGTGATGGCGGCAAACCTGACCGAACAGGTGCGCGGTATCGTGAAGGTGGTGACGGCGGTCGCCGACGGCGACCTGAAGCAGAGCCTCACGGTGAAATCGAAGGGCGAAGTCGCGGCGCTGGCCGAGACCATCAACAACATGACCGCGACGCTCGCCACTTTCGCCGATCAGGTGACGACGGTGGCCCGCGAAGTGGGCGTCGAAGGCCGCCTCGGCGGCCAGGCCAACGTGCCCGGCGCCGCCGGCACCTGGAAGGATTTGACCGGCAACGTGAACCTCTTGGCCGCCAACCTGACCACGCAGGTGCGCGCCATCGCCGAGGTCGCGACCGCGGTGACCAAGGGCGACCTGACGCGGTCGATCCAGGTCGATGCCCGCGGCGAGGTGGCCGAGCTCAAAGACAACATCAACACGATGATCGGCAACCTGCGTCTGACGACCGATCGTAACACCGAGCAGGACTGGCTGAAGACCAACCTCGCCAAGTTCACCAACATGCTGCAGGGGCAGCGCGACCTCGGCACCGTCGGCCGGCTGCTGCTCAGCGAACTCACGCCGCTCGTCAACGCGCAGCAGAGCGTGATCTACCAGATGGAGGCGGAGAACGAGCCGCGGCTGCAGCTCCTCTCGTCCTATGCCGGCTCCGAGCCGGGCGGGCACCCGAACGTGCTCAGGCTCGGCGAGAGTCTCGTCGGTCAGTGCGCGCTCGACAAGCGGCGCTTGCTGATCACCGACGTCCCGGACGAGGCGATCCCGATCACCTCGGCGCTGTTCAAGGCCGCGCCGCGCAACATCATCGTGCTGCCGGTGCTGTTCGAAAGCCAGGTGAAGGCGGTGATCGAGCTCGCCTCGATCGACGTCTTCACGCCGCTGCAGATCACCTTCCTCGAACAGCTGACCGCCTCGATCGGCATCGTGCTCAACTCGATCGAAGCGACGATGCAGACCGAGGGCTTCCTCAAGCAGTCGCAGCAACTCGCCGCCGAGCTGCAGACGCAGCAGCGCGAACTGCAGCAGACCAATGAGCAGCTCGAGCAGAAGGCGCAGCAGCTCGCCGAACGCAACGTCGAAGTCGAGCGCAAGAACCAGGAGATCGAGCAGGCGCGTCGCGAACTGGAAGAGAAGGCGGCCGAGCTCGCGCTCACCTCGAAATACAAGTCCGAGTTCCTCGCCAACATGTCGCACGAGCTGCGCACGCCGTTGAACTCGATCCTCATTCTCGGTCAGCAGCTGGGCGACAACCCCGAGGGCAACCTAAGCCCGAAGCAGGTCGAATTCGCGCGCACCATCCACGGCGCCGGCACGGATCTGTTGAACCTCATCAGCGACATCCTCGACCTGTCGAAGATCGAATCCGGCACGGTTACTGTCGAGGCGGAAGAGCTGCTCTTCTCCAACCTCCTCGACGCGGTGGGGCGGCCGTTCCGGCACGAGGCCGAGTCGAAGCAGCTCGGCTTCGAGGTCTCGGTCGACAGCGAGCTCGGCCGCAGCCTGACCACCGACTCAAAGCGCCTGCAGCAGGTGCTCAAGAACCTGCTTTCGAACGCGTTCAAGTTCACCTCGAGCGGCGGCGTCAGGCTCAAGGTGATGCCGGCGCAGTCGGGCTGGACCACGAACCATCCGGTGCTCAGTCAGGCCTCTGGCGTAGTGGCCTTCGAGGTGTCCGATACCGGCATCGGCATTCCGACCGAGAAGCAGAAGATCATCTTCGAGGCCTTCCAGCAGGCCGACGCCTCGACCAGCCGCAAATACGGCGGCACCGGTCTCGGCCTCGCCATCAGCCGCGAACTGGCGAGCCTGCTCGGCGGCGAAATCCAGCTGCGCTCGACGCCAGGTGTCGGCAGCACCTTCGTGCTCTACCTGCCGCTGCAATATGTCGGCTCGACGGTGACGGCGCGCGCGGGTGGCAACGCGCCGTCGACACAGGCGCCGGCCGGCGCAATGCTGTTGCCGGAGCGGGTGGCCGCGGAGGTGATCCCTGACGATCGTAGCGAGCTGATGCCCGGCGATCAGATCCTGCTCATCGTCGAGGACGACCCCCACTACGGCCGCGTGCTCGTCGATCTGGCACGCGAAAAGGGCTTCAAGGTGCTGCTCGCTTCGACCGGCGCGCAGGCGCTTGAGCTCGCCAAGCAGTATCAGCCGACGGCGGTCTCGCTCGACGTGTTCCTGCCCGACATGCTCGGCTGGAGCGTGCTCAGCCAGCTCAAGCAGAATCCGCTGACGCGCCATATCCCGGTGCAGATCATCACGCTCGATGAAGACCGCCAGCACGGACTGGCGCGCGGCGCCTTCTCCTTCGTCACCAAGCCGACGACGATGGAGGGCGTCGAGGAGGCGCTCGACCGCATCAAGGCCTATGCCGGCCGCCGCCGCAAGCGGCTGCTGGTGGTCGAGGACAACGCCGCCGAGCGCATGAGCATCTCGGAGTTGCTCGGCCACGACGACATAGAGATCGAGGCTGCCGAAACCGGGCAGCAGGCGCTCGATGCGATGCGCCGCGAGCCGTTCGATTGCGTCGTGCTCGATCTGCGCCTGCCGGACATGAGCGGCTTCGAGGTGCTGCAGGAGCTGAAACAGGAGAGCGCGCTTTCGGACGTGCCGGTGATCGTCTTCACCGGCCGCGAGCTCACCCCCGAAGAGGATGCGCAACTGCACACGATGGCGCGCAGCATCGTGGTGAAGGGCGTCGAGTCGCCCGAACGTCTGCTCGACGAGACGGCGCTGTTCCTGCACCGCGTGGTCGTGGATTTGCCGATCGAGAAGCAGCGCATGCTCGAACGGCTCAACAGTTCCGACGAGGACCTCGTCGGCAAGACCGTGCTGCTGGTCGACGATGACGCGCGTAACATCTTTGCGCTGTCGAGCGTGCTCGAGCGCCACGGCATGCGCGTGCTGACGGCGACCACCGGGCGCGAGGCGATCGAGCTGATCGAGTCGAGCCCTGAAATTGCGCTGGTGCTGATGGACATCATGATGCCGGAAATGGACGGCTATCAGACCATCGAGCAGATCCGCGGCAAGGGAACTTTCGGACGCCTGCCGATCGTGGCACTCACCGCCAAGGCGATGAAGGGCGACCGTGAAAAATGTCTGGAGGCCGGCGCCTCCGACTACCTCGCCAAGCCGGTCAACACGGAGCAACTGCTCACAGTGCTGCGTATGTGGCTGCACCGCTGAGGTCAGTGCATGGAACAGAACGACAAAGTCAATATTCTGCTCGTCGACGATCAGCCGGCGAAGCTCTTAAGCTACGAGGTCGTGCTGCGCGATCTCGATGAGAATCTCATCCAGGCGAGCTCGGCGACCGAGGCGCTGGAAATCCTGCTGAAGAACGACGTCGCCGTCGTCCTCGTCGACGTCTGCATGCCCGACCTCGACGGCTTCGAACTGGCGGCGATGATCCGCGATCATCCACGCTTTCAGCGCACTGCGATCATCTTCATCTCGGCCATCCATCTCACCGACACAGACTATCTGCGCGGCTACGAGATGGGCGGCGTCGACTACGTGCCGGTGCCGGTCGTACCGGAGCTGCTGCGCGCCAAGGTCAAGGTCTTTGCCGAGCTCTATCGCAAGACCCGGCAGCTCGAGCAGCTCAATCGCGAACTGGAAAAGCGCGTGGCGGAGCGTACTGCCGAACTCGAGGCGTCCTCCGTCCTACTGCAGGAGAGCGAACAGCAGCTGCGGCTGGCGACGGAAGCGGCCGAGATCGGCCTGTGGGATGTCGACAACGTCACCGGCGTCTTGTTCTGGCCGCCGCGCGTCAAGGCGATGTTCGGCATATCGCCGGACGTCCCGGTGAGCATGGCCGATTTTTATGCCGGGCTTCATCCCGACGATAGGGCAGTGACAGTGGCCGCCTTCACCGCCGCCTGCGACTCGGAGCAGCGCGCCCTCTACGATGTCGAATACCGTGCCCTCGGCAAGGAAGACGGTGTGGTCCGCTGGGTCGCCGCCAAGGGCCGGGCCCTGTTCGACGGCGACGGTCGCTGCGTGCGCGTCGTCGGCACTGCCGTGGACATCACCGAACGCAAGCAGGCGGAGGAGCGCCAGCTCCTGCTCGCGCGCGAGGTCGATCACCGCGCGCGCAACGCGCTTGCGGTGGTGCAGGCGATCGTGCGGCTGACGCGCGCCGGTACGCAGCAGGGCTATATCGAGGCCGTGGAAGGCCGCATCCATGCGCTGGCGCAGGCCCATACGCTGCTGTCAGAATCGCGCTGGGAGGGCGCCGACGTGCGGACGCTTGTCGGCGAGGAACTGGCCCCGTATCGCGGCGGCGATGCCGCGCGCGTGAAGCTCGACGGGCCGGCGGTGATCCTGTCGCCGGAGAAGGCGCAGAATCTCGCGCTGGCGCTGCATGAGCTGGCGACCAACTCAGCGAAATACGGCGCCTTGTCGGCGGCGAAGGGCACTTTGGCCGTCGGCTGGCGGACCGACCGCAATATTCTCACGCTGTCCTGGCGAGAGGCCGGAGGGCCGCCTGTGCAGGCCCCGTCGGCACAGGGCTTCGGCACCAAGATTCTCAACGCCAGCATCAAGCATCAGATCGGCGGCAACGTCATCTGGGACTGGCGGCCGGGCGGGCTGCATTGCACCGTGCAGATACCGATCGAGCGCGAAGGCCGCCCGGCGGAGCAAGCCTCGCTTCACGGTGACGAGAACCTGGTGCAGTTGCCGACCAACGCCATGAAGCGCGTGCTCATCGTCGAGGATGACGCGATCATCGGTATGATGATGCGCGAAATCCTGTCCGACCATGGCCTGTTCGTGGTCGGTCCCTGCTGCAGCGTCGCCGAGGCGTTGGCCGCCGCAAGCGGCGAATTCGACTGCGCCATCCTCGATCTCAATCTCGGTGGCGAGTCCGTTTATCCCGTCGCGGCACAGCTCGTGGGGCGAAGTATCCCGTTCGCCTTCGTCACCGGCTACGGTCGTGAGAGCATCGATACGAAATTCGCTCATGTTCCGGTTCTGCAGAAGCCCATCACGCGCGAGGGCCTCGAAACATATTTGCGCACGACGCTCGGTGCGCAGCCGCCCGCCGATGTCCCAATCGGTAGCGGCAATTCGCCCGGTGCGGCATCGGCCCTCAGCGCGTAGTGTGGCTCTGTTGTGGCTGAATAGGGCTCTTGTCGAGGGGAGAGCCATTTGGATTGATCCGGCAATGCGACTTTTGCTCTTTTCATTATGATCGCCGAAGACGATGTCCTGCGCTTTGCCGCCGGGCTCTTCAAATCCGTCTGGGCTTTGGAGTTGCTGCTGGCGCTTCGGCGCGGCGGCGGCCGGTCCTGGCTTGCCGAGGAGCTCATCAAGGAGCTCCGCAGCAGCCGGGTGGTGGTCGTGGAAGCGCTGAGCAATCTCGTCGTGGCCGGTCTCGTCGTCCAGGAAGAGGACGGGCGCTTCCGCTATCATGTTGGCAGCCCGGGTATCGACGAGATGATTGGCGAGCTCGAGGCGCTCTACGCCACGAAGCCGACGGTGGTCATGCGAGAGATCGTGACGACACCCAACCTGAAACTGAAAATTCTTTCGGATGCATTCAGGATCAAAGAATGAGCAACCCGGTCGCAACGATCGTCTATTTCCTGTGCTTCGCCACCAGCGCCGGCTGCGGCTGGCTGCTCGTGCGCAGCTACCGGCGCACGCGGTCCGCGCTGCTGCTGTGGACGGCTTCGTGTTTCGTGCTTCTCGGGCTGAACAATTTGCTGTTGGTGCTCGATCTCGTGTTCCTGCCCGACACCATCGATCTGCGGCCGGCCCGCCTGGCGACGGCTCTGGCGGCGCTCGCGACACTGCTCTACGGGTTCATCTGGGAGCTCGACTGAGATGTATAATTTCCTGTCAGGAATGGTGACCGCCGGCTATCTCGTCGCCGCGCTGTTTTTCTTCCGGTTCTGGCGCCGGACCAAGGACTCCTTGTTCGCCAATTTCTCAATCGCGTTTCTGCTGTTCGCCTCCGGCCAGTTCGGGTCGATCTGGTTCGACGGGCAACATGACGACAACACGTGGATATTCCTGTTGCGGCTCGCAGGGTTCGTCCTGCTCCTCGTGGCCATCGTGCGCAAGAACTTCACGCCGGCGGCGCCGAAGTAGCGCCGCTAACTGCGCCGCTTTGCCGGTTTCGCCTTGAGGAAAGCGGCGCAGAGCGCCGGATCGAACTCGCGATAATCGTTGGTGATCTCGCGTCCCTTCGGGATGTCGACCTTGGCGATGGCGTAGCCGTTGTGCAGGTACGTGTTCGGGTCGTCCGAATGATTGATGTAATGGTCGTTGTCAACGGTGAACAGGATCTCGCCGTCCACCCGGTAGGCATATGACTTGAGGAAATCGCGCGCCTGCTTCGGCAGCCGCGCGAATTGCTTTGGCGTATAGCATCGGTCGAAGCCCTCGACGAAGCGCCAGATCTTTGTGCCCTTGCGGATGCGCTCGGCGGCATAGACGCCGAGGCCATGGATCGGGCTCCTGTCGAGATAGGTCTTAACCAGCAGCATGTCGCCTTCGTCGGGGAATCGCGGGCAGGGATCGTTCCGCCACCGAAGGTCGGCGGTCGGCGCGTGTCAAGGACAACGGCCGCTTCGCGGTCAACTCGCAGTGGACGGCCGCACGGAGGCCAGCCACACGCCGGCGAGGATGAGGCCGAAGCCGGCGACGTGGAAAACAGCGAGACGCTCGCCGAGCAACGTGGTGCCGAAGACCTGCCGTATAGATCGGAACCAGGTGCAGGAACGGCCCCGCCCGGTTCGCGCCGATCAGTTCGACGCCGCGATTCCAAGCCATGAAGGCGACGACGCTCGGAAAGATCGAGACGTATGCGATCGCCGCGAGCATCGGCCAGTCGATCTCGAAACGGGCGCCGCGCCAGAATTCCACCGCCGCGAATGGCGCGGTGAGCAGCGTCGACAACACGGCAAAGACGAAGATGAAGCTGAGGGCGTGCATCGGCGGCCGCAGCCGCAGGCAGGCGGCATAGACGGCGAACACCAGCATGTTGAAGACGATGATGAGGTCGCCGCCGTTGAATTGCAGCTGAAGCAGCGCCTGCGCGCTGCCGTGGCCGATGATGATCAGCACCCCAAGTGACGACACGGCGATGCCGGCGAACTGCAGCGGCGAGATGCGGTCACGGAAAAGCGTGGCGCTGGTGCCGACGATCAGCACCGGCACCAGCGAGTTCAGCACCGACACGTTGAGCGCGCTGGTGTACTGCAGGCCGATGTATTGCAGCGCCGTGAACAGCGCGCCGCCGGTCAGGCCGAGCCACAGCATTGCCGGCCAGTGGCGGCGGATGGCGGGCCAGTCGCGCTTGAGATGAGGGCGCGCCCATGGCCACAGCAGCACCGCCGGGACCAGCCAGCGGATCGTCGAGACGCCGATCGGCGGCACATGGCCGCCAATGGCGCGGCCGACGATGTGGTTGCCGGACCAGAACAGAGCGGCGGCCGCGAGCAGCAGGTAGGGATTGGCGAAACGCGGCCTCGTGCGCTCGCCGGGTTCGGGGGTGGCCTCGCGATCGGTACTGGCGGTCATGGGGCTCACCCGGCAAGAGAGAGCGAGGATCGTAGCGCGAGCCGTGCGGCCGGTACCGAGACGGACCGTCAGTCGCAGCGCACGCTCATGCCGCCGTCGACGACGAGCTCGGTGCCGGTGACGAAGCGGGCCTCGTCGGAGGCGAGGAACAGCGCGGCGTTGGCGGTGTCGCGGCCGTCGCCCATGAAGCCAATGGGGATACGCTTCTGCCGTTGCGCGAGCAGTGTCTCGACGTCGCCGCCGGCGCGCTGGCGCGCCAGCCGCGCCTCCACCATCGGCGTGTGCAATTGCCCGGGGATGACCGTGTTGACGCGGATTCCCCTGGCCGCATATTGCACAGCGACGACGCGCGACATCTGGATCACGCCAGCCTTGGTCGCGGCGTAGCCGACCTGGAAGGCGCCGGTGAAACGGATGCCCGAGGTTGAGGCGAGATTGACGATGCTGCCGCTCTTCTGCCGCTCCATCACCGGCAGCACGTATTTGAGCGTGAGGAAGACGCTCTTCAGGTTGAAGTCGACCTGCGCGTCCCACACTTCTTCCGACATCTCGACCGGCCCGCCATGCGCCGAGCCCCCGACGTTGTTCACGAGCACGTCGATGCGGCCGTAGCGCGCGAGGCAGGTCGACACCATCGCCGCGACCGATTTGCTGTCGGTGACGTCGCACTGGTGCACGGTGATCTCGCCGCCGGCCATCTTCACGCGCTCGACCGTCTCGGCGGTGGCGTCGAGATTGCGATCGACTGCGAATATCTTCGCGCTTTCCTCGGCGAAACGAACGGCGGTGGCGCGGCCATTGCCCCAGCCCGGACCGACACTGCCGGCGCCGGTGACGATCGCGACCTTGTCCTGCAGGCGTCCTGCCATGGCGCTCACTCCCTGGTGCTGAATCGGTAAAGCCGCTGCGGATTGTCGACGAGCAGCGCCCGCCGGGCACCGTCGCTCGGCGCCATTTCGGCGATGAGGTCGACGAGTTGGCCGTCGTCAGGGATCGGCCCCCGATGGT
>Ga0265338_10011765_pt1 | contig 10062 bp, 6 predicted proteins | sample 42126metaG_FD_193579 | JGI IMG/M metagenome (GOLD analysis project Ga0265338, IMG submission 193579) | Rhizosphere microbial communities from Carex aquatilis grown in University of Washington, Seatle, WA, United States - 4-21-26 metaG | ecosystem: Host-associated > Plants > Roots > Rhizosphere >... | reverse complement strand
ATCGCGCTCTCCATCCTGATCGCGCTCCTCGTGGTCTGCGGCGTCGGCGCGATCAACGGGCTGATCACGGTGCGCCTGAACGTGCCCTCCTTTGTCACGACCCTGGCGATGAACTTCATCCTCTTCGGGCTCGTGCTCATCTACTCCGACATGACGCAGGGGACGCCGATCCCGCTGTCCGCGTCGAACGGGTCGCCGAATTTCTCGAGCCAGCTGATGGGCGCCTGGCTGTGGTCGGAGATCATCTGGGTGGCGGCGATCACGATCCTCGGGACCGTGCTGCTCAGACGCACACGCTTCGGCGTCCGGATCATCGCCACGGGCGGGAATCTGCTCGGCGCGGCCGAGGCAGGCATACCCGTCCGGCGCGTGAAGGTATGGGCCTTCGTGCTCTGCTCCTTCCTCTCCGGGCTCGTCGGCATCGTCGACGCGGTCAAGTACGGAAGCCTCGACCCCGGCAACTTCGGCGTCGACTACATCCTCTATGCGGTCGGCGCCTGCGTGATCGGCGGCACCGCACTGACCGGCGGGCGAGGGACGGTGATCGGCGCCTTCATCGGCGCGATCCTGATCGGCATTCTCGAGGACGGGCTGACGCTGATCGGGGTCAGCACCAACGACTTCTACGTCTGGGTCGGCGTCGTGATCATCTTTGCGATGGCGCTGAATGCGCAGTTCGACCGGCTGATCGCCCGCTCGAGGGGGACATGAGCGTCCAGCCCGCGCAGCCGACCCCGCCCGCGTCTGCGTCAGGCGTGCCCGCGCTCGAGGTGCGCGGCGTGACCAAGCGCTTCGGTGCACTCGTCGTCCTCCGCGGCATCGACCTCGTCCTGCGCCAGGGCGAGGTGCTCGGGCTCGTCGGCGACAACGGGGCCGGTAAGAGCACGCTCGTCAAGATCTTGAGCGGCTTCTACACACAGGACGCGGGAGAGCTATTTCTCGGGGGGGAGCGCGTCAGCCTCCACTCGGTCGCGGCCGCCCGGGCCCATGGAATCGAGACGGTCTACCAGGATCTCGCGCTGATCCCGCAGCTCCCGGTCTACCAGAACCTGTTTCTCGGTCACGAGCTGACGACGCTGGGCCCGCTCCGGTTCCTCGACAAGCGAGCGATGCGCAAGCTCGCGCGCCAGTACCTCGACGAGATCAACGTGCACGTGCCGAGTGTCGAGGCCGAGGCCGAGCAGCTCTCGGGCGGCCAGAGACAGGCGGTCGCCGTGGCCCGGTCGGTGCGTGCAGCGACGAAGATCCTGCTGCTCGACGAGCCGCTCGCTGCGATGGGCGCACGTGAGTCGAGGCTGATCATCGACCTCGTCAAGGATCTCGCCAAGAGCGGCCGGGTCTCGATCATCGTGATCGACCACAACTACGCCCATCTCTTCGAGCTCTGCGATCGCATCAACGTCATGCAGGGCGGTCGCATCACCATCGACCAGCCGGTGCACGAGACGTCGCTGGAGAAGCTCACGCAGGTGATGATCTCGAGCTATCGCAGCCAGCTCGAGGAGATCTCGAGCGATGACGTCTGAGGCGCTCGGGCACCTCGAGGTCTGGCTCGTCACCGGGAGCCAGGAGATGTACGGCGAAGCAGCGCTGCGGCAGGTCGAGGCGCATGCGCGTGAGGTCGCCGCCGGCCTCGACGCGCAGCTGGAGATCCCGGTGCGCGTCGTGCACAAGGAGGTCGCCACGAGCGCGGGCTCGATCAGCCGCATCGCTCTCGAGGCGAACGCGGCGGACGCCTGCATCGGCGTGATCGCATGGATGCACACCTTCTCGCCGGGGAAGATGTGGATCGCCGGCCTCGGTGCGCTGCAGAAGCCGCTGCTCCATCTCCACACGCAGTTCAACCGTGAGTTGCCGTGGTCGGAGATCGACATGGACTTCATGAACCTCAACCAGTCGGCGCACGGCGACCGCGAGTTCGGGTTCATGGAGACCCGGATGGGAGTGCGCCGGAAGACGGTCGTCGGGCACTGGAGCGACCCGGCGGTCGTGCGCCGCGTCGGCGCTTGGTCGCGCGCGGCCTGCGGCTGGCACGAGTTGCAGCGGCTCGAGGTCGCGCGCTTCGGCGACAACATGCGCGAAGTCGCGGTAACCGAGGGCGACAAGGTCGAGGCGCAGCTCCGCCTGGGGTTCGCGGTGAACGGCTACGGCGTCGGCGACCTCGCCCGCGCCGTGCAGGAGGTCGCTGACGCGGAGGTGGACGCGCTGGCGCGTGAGTATGAGGACCGATACGACCTCGTCCCGGAGTTGCGCGAGGGCGGCGCGCGTCGCGCGTCGCTGCGCGACGCAGCGCGGATCGAGGCGGGGCTCCGCTCCTTCCTGGACGCGGGCGGCTTCAAAGCCTTCACCGATACGTTCGAGGATCTCGGCGACCTGACGCAGCTGCCGGGGATCGGCGTCCAGAGGCTGATGGCGGACGGCTACGGATTCGGCGCCGAGGGCGACTGGAAGACCGCGGCGCTCGTGCGCGCGGTGAAGGTGATGGCCGCCGGGATCGGCGGCGGCAGCTCCTTCATGGAGGACTACACGTACGACTTTGCGTCGGGCGGCGGGCGCGTGCTCGGTGCGCACATGCTCGAGGTGTGCCCGTCGATCGCGGCTGGGCGGCCGTCGTGCGAGATCCACCCGCTCTCGATCGGCGGCCGGGGAGACCCCGTGCGGCTCGTCTTCACCGCGCGAACCGGCCCTGCGGTCAACATCGCGCTCGTCGATCTCGGCGATCGCTTCCGGCTGCTCGTGAACGAGGTAGAGGTGGTCACTCCGGACGAGCCGCTGCCGAAGCTCCCGGTCGCGCGGGCGCTGTGGCGGCCGCGACCGGACTTTTCGACGGCCGCCGAGGCGTGGCTTGTCGCCGGCGGTCCGCATCACACCGTGCTCAGCAGCCAGATCGATACGGAGATCGTCGCTGACTTTGCAGAGATCGCCGGGATCGAGCTCGTCGTCATCGACGCCGAGACGCGTATGCGCGACTTCACGCGCGAGCTGCGCTGGAACCGTGCGTACTACCGGCTTGCCGGGGGGCTGTAGGTGTTCGACGAGCTGCGCGAGCGCGTCGTCTCCGCGAACCTCGCGCTGGTCGACGCGGGCCTCGTCGTGCTCACGTTCGGGAACGCGAGCGCCGCCGACCGTGCGGCCGGTGTGATGGCGATCAAGCCGAGCGGCGTCGCGTACGGCGTGCTTCGGCCGGGGGACGTGCCCGTCGTCAACCTCGTGGACGGTGAGGTCGTGGCCGGGACACGGAGGCCTTCCTCCGATACGCCGACGCACCTCGCCCTCTACCGCGCGTTCGCCGGTGTCGGAGGCGTAGTGCACACGCATTCGCCGTTTGCGACGGCGTGGGCGCAGGCCCTGCGCGAGCTGCCTTGCCTCGGCACGACGCACGCCGACCACTTCCACGGGCCGGTGCCGGTGACGCGGCAGCTGACCGCGGCGGAGATCGAGGGCGACTACGAGGAGCGGACGGGGGCGGTGATCGTGGAGGCATTCCTGGAACGCGGGCTCGATCCGCTCGAGCTGCCGGCTGCGCTCGTCGCCTCGCACGGGCCGTTTGTCTGGGGTGCCGGCGTCGAGGATGCGGTCGAGAACGCGGTTGCCCTCGAGGCGGTGGCGGCGAGCGCGTACCGCTCCTTTCGGCTCGCGGCCGGGATCGAGGCGATCCCGCCGGAGTTGCTCGAGAAGCACTTCGCGCGCAAGCACGGCGCCGGTGCCTATTACGGGCAGCCGGCGTGAAGGCGCTGGGTGTCGACTTCGGCACCGAGTCGGCGCGCGCCTTGCTCGTCGACTGCGCGGACGGGAGCGAGGTCGGTACGAGCGTCGAGGCGTACGAGCACGGAGTGATCGATGCGCGGCTACCCGCTCCGGACGCGGACGTCGAGCTCGAGCCGGACTGGGCGCTGCAGGATCCGCGCGACTATGTCCGCAGCCTCCAGACCGCCGTGCGCCGGCTGCTCGCCGATACCGGTGTCTCGCCGGACGAGGTGGCCGGGATCGGGATCGACTTCACCTCCTGCACGATGCTGCCGACCCTCGCCGATGGGACGCCGCTCTGCGAGCTCGACGATCTTCGCCGCGACCCGCACGCGTGGGTGAAGCTGTGGAAGCACCACGCCGCGCAGCCGGAGGCCGATCGCATCAATGCCGTTGCGGTCGAGCGCGGCGAGCCGTGGCTGCCGCGCTACGGCGGCAGGATCTCGTCGGAGTGGTTCTTCGCGAAGGCGCTGCAGATCCTGGACGAGGCGCCGGAGGTGTACGCGCGCGCCGACCGGCTGATCGAGGCGTGCGACTGGATCGTCTGGCAGCTCACCGGCAGTGAGAGTCGCAACGCGTGCGCCGCCGGCTACAAGGCGTTGTGGTCGAAGCGCGACGGATTTCCCGCGTCCGACTACTTCGCTGCGCTCGACCCGCGGTTCGCGCACGTCGTCGACGAGAAGATGTCGCGCACGCTGCTGTCGCCCGGTACCCGGGCAGGCGTGCTGAGCGAGCGTGCGGCCGCCTGGACGGGCCTACGTGTGGGAACGCCGGTCGCGGTCGCGAACGTCGACTTCCACGGCTCGGTGCCGGCGACGACGGTCACCGCGCCGGGGACGCTCGTGATGATCATGGGAACGAGCAACGGGCATCTGCTGCTCGGCGAGGAGCTCGTGCACGTCGAGGGCATGTGCGGCGTCGTCGAGGACGGCATCGTCCCCGGCTACTTCGGCTACGAGGCGGGCCAGTCGGCGCTGGGCGACATCTACGGCTGGTTCACGCAGCACGCCGTCCCCCCCGAGTACCACGACGTGGCGCGGACGCGCGGGGTCGACGTCCACGACGTGCTCGCCGAGGAGGCCGCGTCGCTTCGGCCCGGCGAGACGGGCCTGCTTGCGCTCGACTGGTGGAACGGCAACCGCTCGGTGCTGGTCGAGGCCGACCTGCGCGGGCTGCTCGTCGGGATGACGCTCGCGACTCGTGCGCCCGACATCTACCGTGCGCTCATCGAGGCGACGGCGTTCGGCACCCGCGTGATCGTCGAGGCGTTCGAGCGCGCGCGGCTCCCGGTCGGTGCGATCGTCGCTTGCGGCGGCCTGCCCGACCGCAACCCGTTCGTGATGCAGGTGTTCGCGGACGTCACCGGCCGCGAGATCGCGGTCGCGGGCTCGCGCCAGGCGCCGGCGCTCGGTGCGGCGATGTTCGGCGCCGTCGCTGCGGGCGCCGCCGCCGGCGGCCACGACTCGATCGGCGACGCGTCGCGGTCGATGGCGCATCTGAGCGGCACGAGCTACGCGCCCCGGCTCGAGAATCGTGAGGCGTACGACATCCTCTACGGCGAGTACGTGCAGCTCCACGATCTCTTCGGGCGTGGCGGCAGCGACGTGATGCGCCGGCTGAAGCGGCTCCAGATCGACGTCGCCGCGGCGCCCGCTCCCGCGTGATGCGCGGACGCCAGCTTCGCCGCGTACCACGAGCGCACCGGACGCCAGGGCGTCGGCCGGCGCGTTAGCCGCCGTATCGGCCGGCGTTGTCGGAGACGGAGGCCTACCCGTGTGAGGATGCGAGCGCGATCGTCTCGATCCGCGTCACGAAGGTCTTCTTCGACACCTTGCCGGGTGCGGTGCGACGCTGCTCCGTCCAGGCGAGCGTCGATCCGTCGAGAGCGACGCTCGTGGGCCGCCCCGGTGTCGCCACCACCTTCGAGATACGTCCCGTGGCCGCGTCGAGGACTCCCACCGAGCGCGTCCGCCGGAAGGCGACCCGGGTGCCGGAGGCGTCGAGGTCGGCGGCGGTGTCGGCGGCGACGGAGGTCGAGCCGAGGAGCCGGCCGCTCGCGGCGTCGTAGCGCACGATCTGGCCGGCGGTGAGCACCACCAGCATGGTCGGGGTGAGCGCCGCCGCTCGGAGGTTGCCCGTCGGCGTGACGCTGCTGACGAGCGCGCCTGTGGTCGCGTTGCGGATCTCGACGGCGCCGGCGGCGAGCGGAGTCCCACTCTCGTGCTGGCCCATGTCGACGGGCGCGATCGCGACGCGGCCGGCGTTCTCTGCGAGCACGATCGCCGGCGGCGCGCCCGGGAGCAGGCGTGGCGTCGTGCCCGTGAGGACGAGCACGCCGCCGCCGTCGACCTGGAAGTGCGACTGGTCCTGCGTCTCTCCGACCTTGACGAGGCCGTAGGCGAAGCCGGTGCTCGTTCCTGCAATCCCGGCGAGATACGCGCCGGCGCCGCCGTCGCCCGATCCTCCGTCGCCGTGCAAGGTCTTTGCTACCGGACGGGCACGCGTTGCGCCGACCGCGGCGACGTACACGTGATCCGCGTCCTCGAAACCCCCGACGGTGCGCGTGCCGTGCCAGAGCACCCGGCTCGGGCCGAGCACGAGCGACCGGCCCTTCGTCAGGCTCGGAACCTCCTGGTAGGGATTCGTGTAACGGATCGTCGTCTCGGCTCCCGATCGGAGCGCCCGGACGTGGAGCACCCAGGCGCTGTCGATCCAGGCGACCCGTCCTCCCGCGACGTCGAACGAGCGCGCGACGCCGGCGAACTCGATGAGCGTCGCCGGGGAGGGTGGTCCGTCCGCGGCCGCCGCGCCGGCGCCGAGAACGGCGACCGACGCGGCGGCAACGGCAAGCAGCCGACGCCACAGACGACCTACGGAGTCCACGTCTTGAAGATGTCCCATAGCGAATTGAACGCTCCGTCGGTCTGGCCAACCGGGGGGCACCCGTAGAACACGATACCCCCGACTTCACCGGCGCCCTGACACGCCTTCGCGGCGGTGCCCTGCGGGCCGTACGCGGCAGCGAGTGCGGCCGCGAGGTTTGCCGCAAGCGTCTTGGCTTTCGTACCGTCGGGGTCTGGATCCGGCGTCCCGAAGTTGCTCTCCTTCCAGGCGAAGCCGATCCGTCCCGCCCCGCCGACCTGCGTTGCCGCGATGCGACGGGCCGAATAGATCTGCTGCCGGATCACGCGGGCCATCTGCTTGACACTGATGCGGCTGCCGAAGACGTCGTTCCCGCTGTTCCAGACTGCGTTCAGGAGCGCGAAGTGACGCGCCCGCATGGTCGTCTTCACCGCGTTGTAGGCATTCGTCACCGGTGCGGCGGCTGCGAGCCAGCTCTCGTGGTACGAGTAGTTGTTCACGCCCTTGTCGGCGATCTGTGCCGCGGTCTGACCCTGGACGCAGATCTTGCTGCACTGGTTGTAGGCCTCCTTGCCGAACCCCTGGACGTACATCCCGACCGCTCGCCAGAAGAGGCTGTCCTTGTACGCCTGCTCGAGATCCTTCTTGTAGTGGCCGTCGCCGTTGTCGAGGGTGTTGGTCTGGTTCTGCGGGAACACGACGTCCGCCGTGAAGCCCTGGATCGTCGGCGAGCCGTCGGGACCGGTGTAGAGGCCGCGCAAGGCCTTGACGATGATGGCGCGCACCGTCGCGTTGAGCGTCGGCTTGCTCGGGTCCGAGTTGTGCCAGGAGGTCGGCAGCTCGTTGACGAACCAGCTGTCGCCGGGCTGGCAGCCGCTCGAGGGAAGGGCCATACGACGACGGAACTCGACCCCAGCCGCGTACCAGTGGCCCGTGTGAGCCGCGGCGTAATCGATCCACGCCGACCACTGGAAGACCGGCGCCGCGTGGATGTTCGAGGGCCAGGAATCGCGCAGGCCCGCGAGGCACAGCGGCTGTTGTTTGTCCTGTCCGGGCTCCACCGCGATGTAGTAGTCACCGCACGACACGCCGACGTTGTGTGCCGTGAGCTGCTGCGTCAGCGTGTCGGGATAGCTGAGGCTCCAGAACACGGCCTTCAGGCCGCAGCCGGTGTAGCTCGTGGCCGGGTTGGTCACGGCTGCCGCCGGCCCGACCGGGCTCGCCGCCGCCGCTGCGGCCGGCGCGGTGCACCAGTCCGGCACGCCGAGATCGACGTAGGCGTCGCAGGCGGGATCGGGATCCGTCGACGCGTCCCACGAATCTGCGCCGCCGCCCGGCGCATCCGGCGAGGCGACGCCGTCGGCCGGTGCATCGACGGGCTCGTCGGGTGCGACCTGGGGGCCGCCGCCGAGGATCGTGATCGTCCAGGTCTGCCCCTCGGTCACGTGTCCGACGAGGTCGCTCGCCTTCACGACGAACGTGTGCACGCCGTCGCTGAGGTTGCTCAGGTCGACCGAGAAGTCGGCCGTGTACGTGTCCGGGCAAATCAGCTCGGTGCAGTCGGGGTTGTCGGAGGAGTCGATCGTCCCGACGCCCACTTCCTCGTACCAGACGCGGGCGATTCCGGACGCCTTCTGCGTGTCCACGCCCGGATCGTGCGCCGTGATCGTGAGGTCCTCCTGGTCGGACCCGTCCGTCGTCTGGCCGCCGAGGTCGAACATCGACCCCGACGCGACGACCGAGTCGGGCGGCGTCCTGTCGACGTAGACCGTCCACGTCTGCAGTCCGAGGTGACCGGCCGCGTCGAGCACGCTTTCCGTGAAGTAGTTCGGGCCTTCCGGATACGGCGGAGTCGCGACGCTCGCGTCCCAGCTGAAGCTTGCCGGGCAGTTCCGCGTGTCGAGCGCGGGAGTCTTGTGATCCGGGTCACAGGGCGCTAGCCTCGCTCCGATCAGGCCGAGCGTCGGCGGGTACCTGGAGGTGTGCACGAGCGACGACCCGAAGATGCCGGCGCCGGCGTCGGTGGCGCCGACGGTCACGCCGTAGGTCTGCGTCCCGTCGACGAAGTGGTCGCTCAGATCGAAGAGAGTGCCCGAAGGCTGGGTGACAGGGTTGTCGTCGTCGACGAGCGTCGAGTCCACCCGGAGGAACCGCACGGTCGCGGCCGTTCGGAGCGGATCGAGCTGCGGGACGGTCTTGTGGCAGGTCGCTGCGCCGCCGCAGTTGACGTGGATGCGCAGGTAGAGCACCGTCGAGGTCGGATTCGGAGCAGGGTCGACGAGCTGGAGGTTCGTGACGTCCTGCGAGCTCGGTGCGTGCGGACCGCCCCGGCAGATCTCCTGGTGCGTGATGACGGTGCCCAGCGCGGTGCGAAAGCCGACGTCGATGCAGTGGTGCGAGAGCAGCGAGGTCTGGTAGGTGAACGACAGCGCCGTTCGGGCGAGCCGTGTCGTGCCGGGCGCCGTGTACGTCCATTCGGCGTAGTCGTTCTGCGTGTAGACGTGCTGGCCGCCCTTGGCCCACAGCCACAGGCCGGGTTTCCCGCCGAGCCCGGTTGCGAGCCCGTAGTCGGCCGGTGACGAGGAGCTCGATTGCCACCCGGCGTAGCCGTCACCGTCAGGCCAGTCGTAGATGCTCCGCCAGGTCCCGAGCCTCGTGTCATTTGCCGACCGGCTGCCGTTCAGCATCCCGGTCTGCGCGGAAGCGCCGACCACCACGACCAGCGCGACGACGACTACCGGCAGGTATCCCCACCGGCGCCATCTGCGGCGAGCAGACGTGCCCATTGTGTGTTCCCCCCGAAACGAATGTTGCGCCGGTCGCACTGCCGGCGAGCCGCCCAATCGTGGGGAACCTGCCAAACGTCAGCGCCCTGGGCCTCCCTCGAACGGGGGACACGGGAATCCCTCGAACGAGGCACTCCGGCCTCCCCCGGATGGGGGAGGCCGGAAGCAAGTGCTCCTAGAAGTGCTGCAAGAGCACTTTGGCGGCCGTGGAGCAGTCACCGCCCAAATGGCAAGAGCCCGGTACGCGGGCTCTTCAGAGACGGGAGCGACGGGACTCGAACCCGCGACCTCCGGCGTGACAGGCCGGCGCTCTAACCAGCTGAGCTACGCCCCCCAGGGCTCGCGCATTCTAGCCGCGGGCCGCTCCGACGGTGCTGCCACACTGCGCCCGTGTCGCTCACGACCATCGACTGGATCGCGCTCGCGCTCATCGCGCTGACCGCGTTCAGCGGCTTTCGGCGCGGGCTCGTCGCGAGCGCGCTCTCGCTCGGCGGCCTCGTGGCAGGCGCCTACGTCGGCTCACGCGCCGCGCCTCACCTGCTGCACGGCGGCGCCGGGTCGCCCTGGACGCCGCTCGCAGGGCTCGCCGGCGCGGTCGCGGGTGGGCTGCTCCTCCAGGTGGTCGCCGGCATCCTCGGCTCGTTCATTCGCGGCGGGCTCAGGCTCA
>Ga0265338_10011763_pt1 | contig 10063 bp, 12 predicted proteins | sample 42126metaG_FD_193579 | JGI IMG/M metagenome (GOLD analysis project Ga0265338, IMG submission 193579) | Rhizosphere microbial communities from Carex aquatilis grown in University of Washington, Seatle, WA, United States - 4-21-26 metaG | ecosystem: Host-associated > Plants > Roots > Rhizosphere... | reverse complement strand
CGCCGCGCCGGCATCCCCGTTGACTGCATAAGCCGCCCCGGCCTCGGCCACGGCATCGACGATGTCGGAATTGCGGAGGGATTGCGTTTTCTGCGGCAGATTTTCTCATGAAAATCATGGCCTAAGGCCTGCAGCGCTTTACATTTTACGCAAGATTAATTAGATCATGCTGGAATAGTGACGAAGGGGAACCAGCATTGTCACCATCGCCCGAAAGCTGCCCTGCCCTTGTGCTCAACGCGGACTTCCGCCCGCTGAGCTATTTCCCGCTGTCGCTGTGGTCGTGGCAAGACACCGTCAAGGCGGTGTTCCTCGATCGCGTCAGTATCCTTTCCGAATATGATCGCGAGGTGCATTCGCCGAGCGTGAAGATGAAGCTTCCAAGTGTCATCGCGCTCAAGCAATATATCGCCGCCTCACGCTATCCGGCATTCACGCGTTTCAATGTCTTCCTGCGCGACAGTTTTTCCTGCCAGTATTGCGGCTACCGCCGGCCGACGCCCGATCTCACCTTCGATCACGTGGTGCCAAAATCGAAGGGCGGACGCACGATTTGGGAGAACGTCGTCACCGCTTGTTGCACCTGTAATCTGCGCAAGGGCAGTCGCTTGCCACGGGAATGCAAAATGTATCCGAAGCAAAAACCGTGGCGCCCGCAAAGCGCGGAATTGCAGGAAAACGGCCGCGCCTTTCCGCCCAATTATCTGCATCACAGCTGGCGGGATTATCTCTATTGGGATTCGGAGTTGGAAACCTAGAAATCGCGTTAGGCTGAGGCGATTTTTTTATATTCTTTCCGAAAGCCAGATCGCGGCTTTCGAGCCCGCGCGGATCAATGCGCGTAATATCGGATAATAAGAAATATCTTCGGCACCATGAGCGAGCCCGATTTCGCGGTGGCGATCCTCATCGGCGCAGAATTCAGAAACTAGCTTTTTAAGTGCGGATTCGCCCACGCCGAGCGCCGCGATCTGTTTCTTATAATGCTCGACGATGGTCTCTTCGACCGCAACGGTGCAGGCCATTGCCGCTTTCTCGCCGAGTGCGGCCGTGGCCGCACCCAGCGCAAAGCCAGCGATATGCCAGAGCGGATACAGAGCTGTCGGCCGTACGCCTTTGCCGACAATCAGTTTTTCGAACGCGGCAAGGTGTTCGTCTTCTTGTTTCGCCATATGGCGAATGAGGGGAGCGGCTTTGCTGCCGCCGAGAACGGCCAGTTGTCCTGCGTAAATCCGTTGCGCACCGAATTCGCCGGCATGATCAACGCGAATCATCCGGGCAATCGATTTGAATGCGGCGGCTTTGGCGCCGGGAAGCCGCACGCGCTTCTTCATTCGTCCGCCTGCTTAGCGGCGTACAAAGAGAAGGCGGCGAGGATTAATGAGTCCGGAATATTCCAGTTGGCCATCGACAGGCCGAGGAATTTCCAGCTGATCTGATCGCAGCGCGCCACCGTCATTTGTAATAGTTTTGTGCGCAGGTCTTCGACCGAGGCAGCATCAAGCGGCGTTACGGCGCAGCCAGACGTCCCGAGCCACCAGTGCCGTTCAACGCCGGTATGAAAAATCGCAAGGCCGGCGCCGATCAGGAATGTCAGTCCGCAAAATCCGAACAACACGCGCGCATAAGGATAGAGTGGCGGCAGACTGGCCAACGCTGCGAGTATGATCACGACCCCATAAGGCACGCGCTGCCACAGGCAGAGTATGCAGGGCTCGTAGCCGAAACCGTATTGCATGATAAAGGCGAAGCCGAGCTCGACAATAGCGACGGCCAACAAAACCCACGCTGCGCGCGGCATGGCGGAGAAATAATCGACGGTGTCGCAGAAAGAGCGGAGCATACGACGATTATGCCGAAGCTTTTCCAAAATACAATCGCGTCAAGCCGATTTGTAGACCGGCCTCATGCTATTGTCAGAACTTGATGCTCTTGCTCTCGTAGCGCCGGCCCAAAAACGCCGGAAGCTTGCCACCGGGCTGGCTGCCGGGGAACTGGTGCATCTGATAGGAGGGATCAGTTTTGGTGCGATAACTCCAGAGCGCGTCGGGATTCTGGTGATAGAAGATATCCGAAACTGCCTCGGTGCGCACCCAATCGAGCGCCTGCTTGCGATGCACGATCTTCCAGATGCCGGCGGGGCCGGCGGGACGGCGTTCCATACGATCCAGAAAACGGCCGCCCATGAAGACGTCTTCGCGCCCGGTTGGCTTGTCGAGCCGGTAGTGCGTTTGGAAATAGGTTTCGACCAGGGCAGCGTCGCCATCAATGTCGGCGCGCAGGGTGCCGATCATGTGATGGGAAGAGCGAACGCCGGAAAGGACGCCGAGCACCCACTGAACATAATCGCCGCCGGTGCCCTGGAATATGCCGGGGCCGAGATCGAGCGTGGCGTCGGGATGCAGGATCGAGCGCAGGAGATTTTCGTCGCCGCGGTCGAGGCTGCGGCAAAAGGCGGCAACCACATCGGCAATCTCGCTTTTATCCACAACCGCCTGCAAGCGCGGCGAAAGGCGCGGTGCATTGCCCGCAGCCAGCTGCGAGACGAGGCTTGGCGGACGCCATTTGAGGATCTTGCCGGCATTAACAGGCTTGATCTTGACGGCTTTCTTTTTGGCGTCTGATTTTCTTGCCGGCATGATTTTCTTTTTCGCAGCTCCCATGGGGGCTCTCCAGCTTCCAGCGCTGCTTGACTATAAATCGTTCCGAAGGCGGATTTAATGCAGCGGCCTCGTGCATAACTAGCACGATGGCCGCCCTTTTTGCACAATTTTCCAGCGCCTTAGTGAGAATCCGCTTTTGACATATGCCAAAATATTAATTCATAGAAAAAACTAGCAAAAACAACCGATTTTTCTAACATTATGATGAAAATAGACGGAAAATTGGTTAAAATCGAGATAATTCAAGAGAAAATACGGCTCTTAAACATAAAATCTGTCGTTGAATGACGAAAACTATACCGCGAATGGCTAAAACCATGTCTAGAACTGGCATATTTGATCTATTTACAGCCTAATTTGCCAAACTCGAGTTGCCGATCAGAAAATAGAGGCCAAGGGTGAAAATCGGAATCAAAATCGTTAACAACCATCCCAAATGGCGGCTTTCCTGCCCCAACGGAGCAATGATCCAGGCGGCAATGCAGGCGGCAATAAGCCCGGCCAAAATCCAGAATGTCATGATTTTTTGCCCTCCTTCTTGCGTGCGAGGAACAAGCCTAACATTCCAGCGGCGACTCCGAAGATCAGCGCCGGCCCCAGCCAGAGCAGCCACGTGTCGGCCGCGAAGGGCGGATCGAGCAGGATGAAGGTGCCATAACGTCGGCTTAGATATGCGAGAATATCATCATCACTCCAGCCGGCTGTGATCTTCTCGCGCACCAATTGGCGCAAATCCTTGGCCATGTCGGCCTGCGATTCCTCGATCGTCTCCGACTGACACACCGTGCAGCGCAGGCGCGCGCCGAGCGCCTCGGCCCGCGCCTCCTGCGCAGAATCTGGCAATGCCTCAAGGGGAGCTGCTGCAACAAAGGCGAAAAATATCGCGAGCAGAAGCGGTGCACGCTTCATGGTCTATCCCCTTGCAAAAGCGGCATCAGTTGCCGGTCGAGGTCATCTTCGGTGAGTGGGCCGAGCTGATGGAAGCGGATCACACCCTGCGCATCGACGAGAAAAGTTTCCGGCAAGCCGGTGACGCCCCAATCGATGATCAACCGACCTGCGGCGTCGTCGGCTATGAGGCGGAAAGGATCGCCCTCTATGGCAAGAAATTCCCGGACCGACGCGGCGCGCTCCTTGACGGCAACGCCGATGATGGTGGCGCCGTTTTGCGCAAGCCAGACGAGATTTTCATGCTCGGCGCGGCACGGGCCGCACCAGGAAGCGAAGAAATTGACGATCACCGGCTTGCCATGAAAATCGTTGAGCGAAAAATAACCCGCTTTTCCTAACAACGGCGCTACAGAAACGGGCGCGGGCTCGCCGATATGCATGGCGAACTTATTGTAGGGCCCCCGCCCCAGCGTCAACGCGAGACCAAGCGCCAGAAGCGCGAAAAGTACGAGCGGTACAAGCGGAAGCAGCCGTTTGCGCTTCATGGAGATACCTTTTCTTTCCGCGAGAGCGCGAGCCCTGCGCCAAACAATCCGCCCGCCGCCATGATCGCCCCGCCGATCCAGATCCACGGCATCAGCGGATTGACGTGAAAGCGCACCACGCGCGCCTCGCTGCCTTCCTGGGCTTCGCCCAGTGCGAGGTAAAGATCGCGCACAAGATTAGTATGGATCGCGACATCCGTCAGCATCGTGCCCTGCGCCGGATAAAAGCGCTGCTCCGGCGCGAGGGCGCCGACGAATTCGTTATCATGCCAAACATAGAAGGTGCCACGGTCAGCGGCGTAGTTCGGCCCATTGATGCGCTCAAGCGTTGCAAATTCGAGGCGGTAGCCTTCGAACTCGACGGCGTCACGCGGCTTCATCAGCAGCGTGTGCTGCGTTGAGAAGGCGGCGCCGGACATGCCGATGATGCTGACGCCGAGCCCAGCATGCGCCAGAAACCGCGGCAAATGTACGAGCTTCATGTTGCGCTTTGCGTCTTCACAAGTTCCGGCAATCGTGAAGGCGCCGAGTGTAAGTGCCAGAAGGCCGAGCGCGGATGCGAAGCCGTAAAAATAAAAACCCACCAAGGCGGCGATTAACGCCAGCAGCAGGGCACCTTTGAGTCGGCCCAACGCCGCGCCGAGATCGCTTTCGCGCCAATGCAAAAGCGGGCCGATAGTCATCAGAACCGTGATCGGGATCAGGATTGGCAGCACAGTTTTGTTGAAATAGGGCGCGCCCGCCGAGATCACACCGCCGCCGAAGGCGTCCAGCAGCAACGGGTAGAGCGTGCCGATCAGAAGCGTGGCGCAGGCAGTGCCAAGGAAGAGATTATTCAGCAACAGCGCCGTCTCGCGGCTCACGGGCGCGAACAATGGGCTCGGCGGCAACGCATAGGCACGCGCGGCATAAAGCGCGAGCGCGCCCCCGACCGCAAGCGCGAATAAAGCCAAAATGAAAACTCCGCGCGCGGGATCGAGCGCGAAAGTATGCACCGAAGTGAGGACACCAGAGCGCACCAAAAACGTGCCGAGCAGGCTGAGGCTGAAGGCGAGGATCGCCAAGAGGATCGTCCAGCGCATCAGCACGCCGCGCTGCGCCGCCGCCAGCGAATGCACGAAGGCAGTGCCCGCAAGCCAGGGCAGCAACGCCACGTTTTCGACAGGATCCCAGAACCAGAAGCCACCCCAGCCAAGTTCGTAATAGGCCCACCACGAGCCCATGGCGATACCGAAGGTGAGGCTGGCCCAAGCAGCAAGCGCAAACGGCCTCAGCCACCGTAGCCACGAAGCATCGGTATCATCCGTCAGCAAAAGCGCCGCGGCTAACGCAAAGGCCGAAGAAAATCCGACATAGCCGAAATAAAGAAAAGGCGGATGGAAGGCGAGCGCGGGATCCTGCAACAGCGGATTGAGATCCATGCCGTCCATCGGCGGCAGCGACACGCGCGCAAATGGATTGGAGGCGGACAGGATAAAGGCAAGAAAACCGCTTCCGATCATGCCCTGCACCGAAAGCGCCCGCGCCCTTAAAGCGAGCGGCATCGCAGGCATCAATTTGGCCATTGCTGCGCCGAAGCCGGTGAGGATCAAAACCCAGAGCAGCATAGAGCCTTCGTGGCTCGCCCAGGTGCCGGCGATCTTGTAGAGCATCGGCTTTTTGACGGCGCCGTTCATGACAACATTGAGAACACTGAAATCGTCCGTCATATGCGCACGCATCAAAGCTGCGAAACCGAGCGTGATAAGAAAAAAACTAGCAAGAGCCGCGTTGCGTCCGGCCTGCATCAAGGGAACACTCCCGCGCGCAGCACCCATAAGCGACAAGGAGGCCTGAATGAGGCTTGCGATCAGCGCGAGAATAACCGCGAAATGTCCGAGCTCGACGATCACGGCTTACCACCATTTTGCTTGAGCTCGCGCGCGACTTCGGGCGGCATGTATTTCTCATCGTGCTTGGCGAGCAAGCGCGTTGCTGCGAAACTTCCATCCGGCGTCATTTTGCCTTCGGCGACCACGCCCTGCCCCTCACGGAACAGATCAGGCACGACGCCATCATAGCGCACGGTGAGACTCTTCTTGAGATCGGTGACGCTGAAGATAATGGCCGTGCCTTCATGCCTGAGACTGCCTTTTTCGACGAGGCCGCCCAAACGAAAGGCGCGTCCGTTTTTGGCTTCCGGATAATTGTCGCTGACAATCTCGCTTGGCGTGCGGAAATAGGAAATATCTTCCTTGAGCGCGGCGAGCGTCAGCCCAGTCGCCGTGCCGAGGCCGAACAGAAATAGCAGAAGGCCATAAAGCCGAGCGCGACGACGGGTCATGAATTCCGCTTGCTTTCGATGCGCCGCCATTCTTTCTGGCGGCATTTCCACGCGCGCAGCGACGCAAACAAAAGCGCGAGCAAGATAGTGCCCGCCGCGCCATAAGCGGCGAGCACGTAAATAGCGTCTTTGTTGGCGAACCAGTCCGGCGTCAGCATGCGGCAGGCATAGCCCAAACCCCGCGATTCTTCTATAGTCCGGCGCATGCGCTTCTTGCCCGCGCTTGCCCTGCTTTTCTTCTGCCTTCCCACCATGGCCAATAGCGGCGCGAAGCCATACTCGGCGCCGAAATCGCGCTCGCCTCTTACCGCGCGCGGCAAAAATATAGTCTATCTCAATTTTGGCGATGATCCGTGCGGGGATTTTACGATTGCGATTGCCACGCACGATCTGCGTGACTTTCACACGGCGAATATTGATCTGCTTGCGCTCAAGAGGAAAACCGTTCGCATCCGCGGCTGGATCAAGAAAAATTTTGGATCGATGATAGCGGCGATCAACCCGGCGCGGGTCGAAGTGCCGCCGAATTAATGCCTAAAATGCCGCATGCCGGTGAAGAGCATGGCGAGCCCTGCGTCGTCCGCGGCCTTGATCACTTCACTGTCCTTCACCGAGCCGCCCGGCTGGATCACGGCAGTGGCGCCCGCCTCAGCCACGGTCAGAAGCCCGTCAGCGAAGGGAAAGAAAGCGTCGGAAGCCGCGACCGAGCCTTTGGTACGCGGCGCTGCAAGCCCTTCGGCCGCGGCCACATCCTGGGCTTTGCGCGCCGCGATGCGCGCGCTATCCACCCGGCTCATCTGCCCTGCGCCAATGCCCACAGTGGCCAAATCCTTGGCATATACGATGGTGTTGGACTTCACATGCTTGCCGACGGTGAAAGCGAAGAGTAGATCGCGCTTCTCGGCTTCGGAAGGCGCGCGTTTCGTCACGCATTTGAGCGCGGCCATATCGAACACGGCGTTATCTCGGCTCTGCACCAGATAGCCGCCCGAAACTGATTTCACGATTTTGCCGGCGTCTTTCGGATCAGGCATCGTTCGCGTCAGCAAGACGCGCAGGTTTTTCTTGGCCGCCAAAATATCGCGCGCGGCACCGTCGCAATCGGGCGCGATCACGACCTCGACGAATAGTTCGGCTATGGCCTTGGCGGTCGCAGCATCAAGCGGACGGTTACAGGCGATGATGCCACCGAAGGCGCTGACGGGATCGCAGGCCAGAGCACTCTTGTAGGCGGCGAGTAGATCGGCACCACACGCGACACCGCAGGGATTGGCATGCTTGATGATGGCAGCCGCGGGCTGATCCGAAAATTCCGAGACCAACTCGAGCGCGGCATCGGTATCGTTGAGATTGTTGTAGCTAAGTTCCTTGCCCTGAATCTGAATCGCCGAAGCGACACCGGGGCGCATGTCATCCGTGACATAAAAAGCCGCGCTTTGGTGTGGGTTTTCGCCATAACGCAGGCTTTGGCGCTTGCGCCCGGAAAAAGCGATCTGATCGGGATAGTCCTCGCCGAGTTGCCCCGCGAACCAGCCGCTCACGGCGGCGTCGTAAGCGCCGGTATGGGCGAAAGCGGAAGCGGCGAGTTGCTTACGGAATTCCAGAGTAGTCGCGCCCTTATTGGCCTTGATCTCGGCAAGCAGCGCATCGTACTGCGCGGGATTGGTGACCACGGCGACGAAATCGTGATTTTTTGCCGCAGCGCGTATCATTGCCGGACCACCGATATCAATATTCTCGATACAATTTTCGAAATCGCCGCCTTCGGTGACCGTTTCGCGGAACGGATAGAGATTGACTATGAGGAGATCGATCGGCGGAATGTTGTGTTTCTGCGCGGCCTCGCCATGTTCCTTCACGTCGCGGCGCTGCAGAAGCCCACCGTGGATTTTAGGGTGCAAGGTTTTTACGCGTCCGTCCATCATTTCGGGAAAGCCGGTGTAATCGCCGACCTCGATGACTTTGACGCCCGCCTCAACGAGTTTTTTCGCCGAGCCGCCGGTGGAAAGAATCTCAACGCCGTACCCGGCAAGCTGTTTCGCTAACTCCGCAAGACCGTTCTTGTCGGAAACGGAAATCAGCGCGCGCGCGATTTTATGGGTGCCGGTCATGGGCGTCTGCTCTTTTGCTAATGCCGAAACTTGTTTCATGGCTTTTTCATACTGGCTTCAGGAGGGCTGCGCAAGCAGCTGGCGGCGGCGCATAATAATCACCACAGCTCCCGCCCAGTTCGCCGCTACCATGGCCAGCGGATAAAGCCAAACCGTCCATGAGAAAGCACCGAGCGCGAACATGGACAGCACCCATTTGAGGCCGCCTATGAGGTAGCTGCTGAGCGTTTCCTCATAGGGTTTGACAATGGATTTGCGCACGGTCGGGACGAAACCGAGAACGTCGCTGACGGTGACGAGAATGACGGACCACAGAGGGCTGTCCGTTATAATCCACAGACCGATGGCGATGAGAGCAAGTGCAAAACTGATCCAGTCGAGCAGCGCGATGTCGCGGTCGCCATAAAAAAGCGAAAGCAGGAAGACGACGGTGCAAAGAAAGGCGGTGAGGCCCGTGACCCACGATCCCGCGCCGCCGCCGTTCAAAAGCTGTGCGGCGAAGACGATGCCGGCCGGCAATCCCCAGATGAACCAGGAAAAAATATGTGGGCGGGTACGGCCCTTAATGACTTTTCTTATATAGGGAATATATTGCGCAAGGCACGCGACTACGGAAGTCGCGCCCAGAATTACCTTCACATCGAACATGATCATCCTTTTTTCTCGCGGCTCAAGCTCCAGACAACATCGGTTTCACCTTGCTGCGTGCGGCTTTGTGCCTTCAATTGCAGGCTTTTGCGCGGCTCGCCCGCGCCACAATAGATACTGCCTTCAAGACCAAGTGATGCGCCTTCGACGCGCAAACGCCATCCGGCGCCAGAAGCGGTTCTGAGCAGCGCCGCCTGTCCGCCTTGCGCCAGAGAGACCTGCACGGCGGGATGCAGATGCCATCTTAAAGCGAATGTGCGGCCGGGCGCACCACTCAGAAGTTCGCGACCCTGAAGCTCGTCACCGTCTTTGGCGAGCCGCAGCCGGCGGCGATGCAAAAGCCCGAAGCGCGCGCGATAGCCATCATGCGTCACGTCGATGCAATGCACGTCACGCTCTTCGTAGCGATGCACTTCAACCTGCGGCGCGGGGCCGAGCCCATCTGAGCGCACGTCGCAAATATTGGTGTCCTCGACCGCCAGCGCCGAATGCGCTGCAGTACTGGCGAGCGCAAGCCGCCATTCCTCGCCCCCCGCGGGCAACGCACCGCAATTGACAATGAGGCGCTCACGACCCTGGCTGAATTCGAAGGCACCAACTGCGGCATGGCCGGCTTGATCGTAGCCGCGCGGTGGCGGCGGACCGGCGTCGGCAACAAGCAGGCTGCGTCCGGCCTGAAGGCGCTCATAGCCGGATGCGGAAAGCCGCCGCAGTGCCCGGTTCTTGACGTTGGATTGTGTCAGCACGGCCTCGACTAGAAGCGACGATTCCTCGAAACCGCCGTGGAACAACGCGAGCCCGCCGTCGCCGCAGAGAAAGAAGCGCAGCGCCGGCACCATCGCCGCGATCGAGGTCTGTAGTTCGTTGGGCGCCGTGATGCCC
>Ga0265338_10011760_pt1 | contig 10064 bp, 7 predicted proteins | sample 42126metaG_FD_193579 | JGI IMG/M metagenome (GOLD analysis project Ga0265338, IMG submission 193579) | Rhizosphere microbial communities from Carex aquatilis grown in University of Washington, Seatle, WA, United States - 4-21-26 metaG | ecosystem: Host-associated > Plants > Roots > Rhizosphere >... | reverse complement strand
GTTCAGCTTGATCCCGGTCATCTTCGGCAGCCAGTAGTAGATGCCGGCGAAGAACGCGAAGATCAGGCCGCCCATGATCGTGTAGTGGAAGTGCGCCATCACGAAGAAGGAGCCGTGCTCGGTCGTGTCCGCGGGAACGTCAGACAAGAACACGCCGCTGATGCCGCCGAACAGGAAGTTGAAGTAGAAGGCCAGCGCGAACAGCATCGGGATGGAGAACCTGATCCTGGCCTTCCAGAACGTCCCCATGGCGACGAGGAAGATGAACCCGGTCGGAATCGAGATGATCTCGGTCGTCAGCATGAACAGCGGCCGCATGTCCGGGTTGATGCCGCTGTCGAACAGGTGGTGCTGCCAGACCAGGAAGGACGCCAGGCCGACGCCGACCATGCCGGCCACCGAGACCTTGTAGCCGAACAGCGGCTTGCGGCAGAAGACCGAGATAATCTCCGAGATGAGCCCGAAGCCGGGCAGCGCCAGGATGTACACCTCGGGATGCCCGAAGAACCAGAACAGGTCCTCGTACAGGAAGCTGCTGCCGCCGAGCTGGTTGGCGAAGAACGCGGTCTGGAAGGTCCGGTCCGTGAGTGCCATGTAGCACGCCCCGACCAGCACCGGCACCGCCAGCACCTGCAGGAACGACACGGTGAACATTGACCAGACGAACATCGGGAGCCTGCTCCAGCGCATGCCGGGCGCCCGGTAGTTGATGATGGTGACGATCATGTTGAAGCCGGCCAGGATCATCGAGATGCCCATCAGGCCGAAGGCGAAGAAGTAGGCGTCCTCTCCCTGCGTCGCCTGGGTGGCCAGCGGCTCGTAACCAGTCCAGCCGGTGGAGAACCCGCCCATCAGCACGGCGGACAGCAGGATGACGTAGGCCGGCACGGTCAGCCAGAACCCGAGCGCCTCCAGCCGCGGGAACGCGACCCGCTTGGACCCGATCAGCAACGGGCCGAAGTACTGCCCGAACGGGCCCAGGATGACCGACGACATCATCATCATCATCATCGTGCCGTGCTCGCCGACCACCATCAGGTACTGCTGGGGGCCGATGAGGTGGTATGACGGCGACAGCAGCTCACTCCTGATCGCCATGGCGAACAGCCCGCCGGTCAGGAAGTAGACGATCATCCCGTAGAGGTACTGGATGCCCACCACCTTGTGGTCCAGCGTGTACCTGAAGTACTTGCCGAGGCCAGGCTCATGCACCCTGAGCAGCCGGGACTCCTCGCGCACGGGCTTGCCCAGCATCATCAGGAACAGGTCGTTGAACACGCCCAGGCCGACCAGCCAGCCGATCACGCCGAAGGCGTAGCCGAGCACGATGGCAACATCGTTGGTGTCCGACAGGGCGCTGCGGTCGTACCCCCCGCCGAGGAAGTTGCCGAGCCAGTGACCGAGGAAGTAGCCGGCCACCGCCCCGATCACCCCGGTGGGGACTCCGGGGCGCCGCCACCACGGGTGCCTGGCCCCGACGATCTCAGGATCGCGGCCCCCGGGCTCCGCTCGCTCCGGCTGGATCTCGACGGCCATCCCGTTACTCCTTCACCGACTTCATGGCGGACAGAACGTGTGCCGCGGCCAGCGGCAGGGGGCGCATTATGGGGTCACCGGGTTGCTCGACCCGTAGTAGTAGCCCGCGGCGCCGGTGATGCCGTCTATCTGGACTATGTTCTTGCCGAGCTGCGGGATCACCGTGGGGTCGTAGGTCAGGGCGTACGGCGGCAGCGCGGCGAGCACCCCCTCCGCCTGCTCCTTGGCCCGCACCCCGGTCGCCCAGGCCTGGAACGCGCTCCGCGAGAGGACGGTGCCGTTGCTGGTCATGGCGCCGTGCCAGAGGCCGCACAGCTCGTCGCAGCGGACGACGAAGCCGCCTGCTGTCTTCACGGTCGTGTACGCCACGTTGTCCACCTGCGGGTTGGCGTCCGCCTTGACGCCGAGCAGGTAGGGCCAGAAGCTGTGGATCACGTCCAGTGAGGTCACGTGGAACTCAATCGGGGTGTCCACCGGCAGGTCGAGCACCGTCGATTCCATCCCGCCGAACTGCGGATAGCGGTAGGTAAAGGCCCACTGCTGACCGATCACCTGGACCTGCAGCATGTCGTTCCCGGCCGGGGTCCACGCCGCCGTATTCGTCCCGGTCAGCTTCCAGATCGGCGACGGGCCCTCGCCCGCCCCCGCGCCAGCCGGACCGACGAGCTCGACCGTGCCGAACACGAACAGGAAGAGCACGATCATGGTGGTGCCGATGATCCACGTCGCCTGGACCTTGGTGTTGCCGTAGATCGCGGGGCCGTCGCTCTCGTCCCCCGGCCTGACCCGCCAGACCACGATCACGTAGGCGAAGTACAGCAGGACCCCGATGACCACCGGCGCCGCGGTGACTGCCAGCACCGCGATATCGAACTGCTGGTGCTGGGCGGAGTCGGACATCCGGCCCGGCGGCAGGTGCGGGTACCAGACGAACCAGATGACGAGGCAGGCGGGCACCGACAGGATGATCCAGCCGGCGAGCAGGCGCCAGCCGTGGCCGCGCTCGGGCGACGCGCTCGCGTCGGCCTCCGCCGGGGTGTCAGTCGCGCTCACGCGGACACCACGTCCATCTCACCCATCATCCATCCCAGAGTCCCCATAGGGCCGCTGTTCCCGTCGAGGTATCCGCCACCGCAGGGGACGAAGCACTGCCAGCGGTACGTGCCGGTCGCCACGGGGGACATGAAGCTGAACGTCTCGACCGCGTAGGGGTTGCCGCTCGGGGTGCACGGCGATGAAGAGCACAGGTTATTGGCTGAGAGCTGGGCGTTCGGTGAGGCGACCGGCACGTACACGCCCAGGTCGGGGATCGCGAACGAGTGCCCCACGTTGCAGTCGGACCAGGAGTTGATGACCGACGCCTTCTTACCGGTCACGTACTCCTTGCCGTGCTGGTCGAACTGCGAGACCGTCACCGTGCCGCCGATCGTGCCCTGCACCTGGCTGAAGTAGTTGTTCCGGAGCGGCGTGCAGCCGTCATAGCCGTAGATGGTCACGTTGACCTTCACGTTGGCCGGGACCGAGAACAGCGTGGTGTGCAGCCACTGCTTGGTCGCCGGGTCCTGGGTGTAGTAGGTGACCCAGTCCGGCCTGGTAGCGGAGTCGTTCTGCGCATCCTCCTGCAGCACGACGTTGACCTGGCCGCTGGACGCCGTGTAGTGAACGATCGGCAGCTGCGTTGTCGCCGCACCGATGTAGTACACGGCGACGAAGATCCCCAGCCCCACCACACCGAGGAAGGCGACGATCAGGGCCGCCGCACGGGCCGCCACAGGCACCCATACCACCTCACATCTCAGGCCCGCAGCGGCATCGGGCCTAGCTGGTCGAAATCACGTTCAAATTCGGCCGGTAAGCACTTAGTCGGTGCAGGGCGATAGCATCCACGGGCAAGATGTCCTCATATTCCCATCGCGCGCTATAAGGCAACAGTTCCGCCATGAAAGATGATATTTTTTTCATCGGGAGTTCGGGCCTTCCGGCATCTTGCGACCATCATGCTTAAAGTGCGAGGGAGCCGGGAAAGACGGTGCTTCAGGAAAAGAGAGACCATGGCGAAATCATCACCGGTTGCCTATCGGCCTACCGGCTGGCCCGTGCTGCGGACTCCCCGATGGATGCTGGCCGCCGCAGCGGTGCTCGTCGCCGGACTGGTGCTGGTCGCCATCCCCCACCGGCCGTCCGCTCCCCAGCGAGCCGCCGACCTGCGAGGCATGGTCAACGACCTGACCACCGACATCGAGTCGTGCGCGGGAGGCGTCACCGATTCGCTCACCGCCCTGCGGGCCATCGAGTCCGGTGCCAGCCATGACGTCACGACGGCGGTGACGATCGCCAACACGGCCACGGCGAACTGCTCGCCCGGCAACAACATGCAGATGGAGGACCTAGTTCAGTACCAGGCGCCGGAGTCGCTGGCCTCGTTTCACCTCGACGCGGCGGTGAACGACCTGGTCACGTGGGCCTTTCCCCTCGCTCAGCAGGTTCAGAGCGACGTGGCCGGCCGCGTGGCCGCCACGACGCCAGCCGAGATCGAGCGCACCTCCGGCCAGTTGCGCCGTGACCAGCAGGCGATGGACGCGCAACGTGCCCGGATCGACCAGCTCTTCACCTCGGCCAGCACAGCGCTGTCCGCCCACGTGGCACCGCCGAGCCTGCCCAGCTAAGCAAGTTAGATGATATTTTTTTCATCTTTTCTGCCGCCCTCTGCTATCAGGCAAAGGGGTGCTTAAGTAATATCGTCCGTTTACCCACTGCCATGGGAAGTCCGCCGCGCACAGAAAGGAGTCGGCGCCGTGCCTGGCATGAACTCGGGGCTAAACCCGGCCGGCCTTTTCCCGGTAGCCGCATTCCTCATCGCGGGCCTTCAGGGCAGGCGATGAACTATCTGCTGGACCACTGGTCCTTCGACCCGTTCCTCATTGTGGCCGCCGGAGTCGCGGCCTGCCATGAGGCGGGACTGTGGCGGCTGGCCCGGCGGTCACGGCCGCAGCGGTCCCGGCAGCGGCGGCTGCGGTCGGCGTGCTTCTACGCCGGACTCGCCGTGCTGCTGCTGGCCGTCGAGTCACCCATCGACTACTGGGCCGATGATTACTTCTTCGTGCACATGATCCAGCACCTGCTGCTGATGTTCGCCGCCCCCACCTTGATCGTCGCCGGCGCCCCGTGGCAGCCGCTGCTGGCCGCGCTGCCTGCCCGCCTGGGCCGCGCCGCCACCCGCGGCGTGCTGGCCGGCGGCTGGTCCCGGCCGCTGCGCGCGGCGAGCGGGTTCCTGCTGCGGCCCTGGGTGTCAGTGGCCCTCTTCAACGCGGTGATGATCGCCTGGCATGTCCCGGCCCTGTTCGACCTGGGCGAAAACAACCAGGCAGTGCACATCTGGCTGATGCACGGCAGCTTCCTCGCCGCGGGCCTGCTGTTCTGGCTGCAGTACATCCCCTCGCCGCCGTTCCGCCGCCGGATGCCGCTGACCAGCCGCGCCGCCGCCCTCTTCGGCACCAACGTAGTGATGATCATGCTGGCCATGTCACTGAGCATCTTCAGCCGGGGCTCGGTTTACCCGGTCTACGGCCACCTGCCCGGCGTGACCCTGCCCCCGTTCGCCGACCAGCAGATCGGCGCGTCGATCCTGTGGGTCTGCGGGGACTTCTGGGCCCTGCCCACCATGATCGTCATCATCCGGCAGATCGCCGGGCGCGAAGGCGGCCTCGGCGCCACCCTTGACCGCGGGCTCAGGCGCACGTCGCCGCGCTGGCCGCAACCCGGTGCAGCGGCCGGGCTGACACCGGACAGGCGGTTATCGACTATGAGCGCCATTCGCCGGGCGTGGCTGGTGACCGCGGCCTGCGCGGTCGCCGTCCTGCTCGTCGCCGGCCTCGTCACCGTGGCCGTCGCCGCCCGGCGGCACGACGCCGCTGCCTCCGCCCCGCAGCGGCCCTCGGGTATCCCGGCCAGCGTTTCGCTGCCCGCGATCAACCTGATGGGCCTGTCCCCCGTCCTCGCCAAGGCGGCGCCCGGCTTCCGGCTTACCGACCAGAACGGCAGGACGCTGGCACTGTCCAGCCTGCGGGGCAAGGTCGTCGTCCTCAACTTCATGGACCCGCACTGCACCGACATCTGCCCGCTGGTCTCCCAGGAGTTCGTGGACGCGCAGCACGACCTGGGCAAGGCGGCGGGGCAGGTCGTCTTCGCCGCCGTCAACGTCAACCAGTTCTTCAACCGGGTCGCTGACGTCGCGGCTTTCTCGAGCGAGCACCAGCTCAGCTCGATTCCGAGCTGGCATTTCTTCACCGGGCCGGTGAACTCCCTGCAGGCGACCTGGCGCGGCTACGACGTCGCGGTCGAGGCACCCAACCCCAAGGCCGACATCGTGCACACCTCGGTCATGTACTTCATCGGCCCGGACGGCCGCGAGCGGTACATCGCCGTCCCGATGGACGACCACACGGCGTCGGGCACCGCGTACCTGCCGGCCGGGCAGCTCACGGCCTGGGGCCGGGGCATCGCCCAGGTCGCTGGTTCCCTGGTCAACTGACCGCGGCTCCGGGCAGGCTCGCCCCGACTTCAACATCGCGGTGATCACCGCACCTCCCGGGCCAGGACCGTGGCCCGGCCCTTCCCCGCGACCACCATTTGACATGCGGATGGATAACGGTTATCTATTAGCTAACCGTTAGGGAGGTGGCCGCGTGCAGCAGGAAGTCGTGCTCGCCATGCTCGCGAAGGAGCCGACGTACGGCTACGAGCTACGGGCCCGGTTCAGGCAGGCGCTGGGCCCGGTCGGCGCGGAGCTGAACGCCGGCCAGATCTACGTGACCCTGACGCGGTTGGAGCGAGCGGGGCTCGTCAGCGTGACCGCCGAACCGGGCCAGACGCGGCCGGACCGGAGGGTCTACGAACTGACCGCCGGCGGTCAGCAGCGGGTCGCAGCCTGGCTGGCCGAAGTCGCCTGGCCGCGTCCGGACCTGGCCGAATTCCACCTGAAGCTGATCGCCGCCGCGGCCGCCGGGCTAGCCGACCCGGTCGCCATCGTCGACGCGCAGCGGCGTGAGCTGCTGCGGCGGCTCCGTGACGTGCAGCGGGCGGCCCTGGCCGAGCCCGGCACCTCCGACGCGGCGCTGCTGCTGGAGGGGATCGCGCTGCGGCTGCAGGCCGACCTGCGCTGGCTTGAGGCATGCGAACGGACCTGGACCACGCGAAGGAGCGAGTCATGACACTGCTGAGCGCCCGCCGGCTGAGCAAGTCCTACGGCCGCGGCGGCGGGCTCGTCCGCGCCGTCGACGATGTCGACCTGGACGTCGGGGCCGGCGAGACCGTCGCCGTCATGGGGCCGAGCGGCTGCGGCAAGTCGACCCTGCTGCACCTGCTGGGCGGGCTCGACCGCCCCGACTCGGGCGAGATCACCCTGGCGGGCGAGCGCGTCGACCAGCAGGGCGAGCGCGGCCTGGCACGGCTGCGCCGCGACGCGGTCGGCTTCGTCTTCCAGGCGTTCTACCTGATGGACGAGCTCACCGCGGTGGAGAACGTGGAGCTGCCCGCCCTCCTGGCCGGCCGCTCGCCCCGTGCCGCCCGCGGCCGGGCGCTTGAGCTGCTGGAGCGGACCGGCCTGAAAGACCGGGCCAGGTTCCTGCCGTCGGCGCTGTCCGGCGGCCAGCGGCAGCGGGTCGCGATTGCCCGCGCCCTCGCTAACGACCCGTTGCTGGTGCTCGCGGACGAGCCGACCGGCAACCTCGACAGCGCCGCCACCCTGGAAGTGCTGCGGCTGTTCGAGGGCCTGCACGAGGCCGGCCAGACGCTAGTCGTCGTCACCCACGACGCACGGATCGCGGCCACGGCCGACCGCCTGATCACGATGCGGGACGGCGCGTTCGTCGACGAGACCCGGCTGACCGGCGGCACCTCCGGCAGCCTGGCCCGCCTGGCCGGCCTGGCCGGCCTGGACCCGGAGGCGTAGCGAATGGGACGCTTGCTGATCGTCGCCCGGCTGGCACTGCGGGACCTGCGGCACCGCCCCGGGCAGGCGGTACTGCTGCTGATCGCCATCACCGCCGCGACCGCCACGCTGACCCTCGGGCTCGCCCTGGGCAACGTGACCAGCCAGCATTACGCCGCCACGAAGGTCGCGACGCGCGGCCCCGATGTCGTGGCCTCCACGCTGATCGACTCCCCGGCTGGCCAGCCGGCTGCCCTGGCCCGGATCGGCGCGCTCACGCGGGCTCCCGGGGTCACCGCCCGCAGCGGGCCGTACCCGGTCACGTTCACGTCCCTCGCGGTCAACGGCCGGCCGGAGAGCGCGAGCGTCATGGTGGAGGGGCGCGGCCAGGCGCCCGCCGCCGTCGACCAGCCGCAGGTCACCGCAGGCACCTGGATCCGGCCAGGGCAGGCGGTGGTCGAGCGGACTTTCGCCGGCACCGAGGGCATCACGGTGGGCGACCGGATCTCGCTAGACGGCAAGGCGTTCCGCGTCGGCGGGATCGCGGTCACGGCCGCCGTCCCGCCGGAGCCCGGCATCTGCTACTTCTTCGGCTGCGGCAGGCAGCTTCAGCCGTTCGGGATGGCGAATCCCGGGCTGGTCTGGCTGCCCGCGGCGGACGCCCGCGGCCTGGCGACCCCGGCCGAACCGCTGTCCTACCTGGTCAACCTGCGGCTCGCCCCCGGCGCTGAGGCCGGCCCCTTCGCGGCCTCCTGCAACGACGACGACGTCAGCAGCCCGGCGCCGCTGGTCAGTGACTGGCAGTGCCTCCAGGCGACGGACAACGGCCAGGTCATGACCGAGCAGGAGGCCCTGCTGACCGCGAGCTGGCTGCTCGCGCTCCTCGCCGTCGGGAGCGTCGCCGTCCTGGTGGGGGGCCGGATGACCGAGCAAGTCCGGCGGGCGGGCCTGCTCAAGGCGGCCGGGGGCACGCCGCGGCTCGTCGCCAGCGTGCTGCTCGCCGAGCACCTGGCTGTCGGCGCCGCGGCGGCGGGGCTTGGCCTGCTGGCCGGGCACCTGGCCGCGCCGCTGGTCACCGGGCCCGGCGGGACGCTGCTCGGCGCGCCGCTGACGCCGCCGGTAACGGCAGGCATGGCCGCGCTGGCCGTCGCCGCGGCCCTCGTGATCGCCGGCGCGGCCACCTTTGTCCCCGCGGTGCGGGCCGCGCGCGCCAGCACCGCCGCCATGCTCGCCGACGCGGCCCGCGCGCCGTCCAGGTCCGGGCTGCTGGCCGGGATCTCATCGAGGCTGCCGGTAACGCTGCTGGTCGGCCTGCGGCTCGCCGCCCGCAGGCCGCGGCGGGCCCTGCTCGGCGCGGCCAGCGTTTTCGTCGCGATGAGCGGCGTCGCCGCCGCACTGTGGGCGCGAGCCAGCCTCGACCGCTACGACAGCGGACCGGGGGCCAACGGTCCCCTGGACCAGGTGCTGCTCGTCGTCACGTTGGGGCTCGTGCTGCTCGCGGTCGTCAACGCGATCCTCATCGCGTGGGCTACGGTGACCGACGCGCGCCTCGCCTCGGCGGTCACCCGGGTACTCGGCGCCACGCCCGGTCAGGTGAGCGTCGGCATCGCCGCCGCGCAGGCACTGCCGGCGCTAGCCGGAGCCGTGCTCGGCCTTCCAGCCGGCGCCGCGCTCTTCGCGGTCCTCTCGGGACCGGGCGCGGTAACACCGCCCGCCTGGTGGCTCGCCGTCGTCGTGCTCGCCGCGGTGGCCGCGGTGGCCGTCCTGACGTTCATTCCCTCCCGGCTGGCAGGCCGGGCCGGACCCGCACCCGTCCTGCTGACCGGGGGGTGACCTAGCCGGTCAGCCTTCCGGCCACAGCTGGACGCTGCGTGCGGCCGCGTCGAGGATGACCTGAGCGTCGATCACCACTCCGGTTTCGGTGATGTCGAACGTCGGCCACTGGCAGACGAACTCCAGCGGGCCGGCCGGCGGCAGTGGCCACGTCCACCACCGGGAGATGAAAGAGTACGGTCCGCCGCCGCCGGCGAACGGGTACAGGACCGGCCCCGCTGGCTCGGATTCGCGCGCCTGCCTGCCGCCGGCGCTCCCGGCGGCCTTGACGCCGTCGGAGTGCTGCAGGCCGAACCGGAAGGAGCGCCGGGCCGGGGCCAGGTCACGCGGCCCGCCGGGCAGGTGCTCCTCGGGGTGGTCGGCGCTGGGCCGGATCCGCGCGGTCAGGAAGATCTCGATCCCGGCCGAGAAGGCGGACATCCCGGTGATGGCGACGGCGACCTGGTCATTGCGCGCGAGCAGGAGGGTGTCGATCGCGACGAGGCCGGGAAGTTCCGCCTCCGGCGGCTCCCAGGGCTGATGCCTGCGCGCGGGCGGCGGCTCAGCGGCCGGCAGGTCGTCGAAGAATCCCGTCGCCGCCTCGGTCTTCCGGCGGGCCACGTTGAACGGTTCGCCGGTTTCCGCCATGCGGCCCCGGATGCTGTCCTTCTTGTCGCGGTTAGTCACGGCCAGCTGCTTCCTGACGGCACCGCCCGCGTCTGGCCGTCCGGGTGAATGGACCGCAGTGACTAATCCGGACCGCGCATCGCCCCTAGTAGCGCTTGAC